>JGI24514J20073_1000540_pt1 | contig 9601 bp, 9 predicted proteins | sample LinPmetageLP37_FD_20073 | JGI IMG/M metagenome (IMG submission 20073) | reverse complement strand
GGTGAGCTTCGCCACGGCGAATGGAACGAAATCGACTGGGACAAGGCCACCTGGACAATTCCCGAAGGCAGGATGAAGGCGCGCCGGACCCATGTGGTGCCTCTATCACGCCAAGTGTTGGAGCTGTTCCAAGAGCTAAAATCGATTACCGGCAGCAAGGGCTACATCTTCCCGGCGTTCCATACGGGCCAGCGTCCAATGAGCGAGAACACGATCAACGCGGCGTTTCGGCGTATGGGGTTCACCAAAGACGAAGTGACAGCACACGGCTTGCGCTCAACGGCCTCGACCATGCTGAATGAAAGCGGGCTCTGGCACCCCGATGCAATTGAACGTGCTTTGGCCCATGGTGACAGCAACGCCATTCGCGGCGTCTACAATCGGGGCAACTACTGGGACGAGCGCGTTAAGATGGCGCAATGGTGGAGCGACTACCTAGACGAGCTACGGCAAGTGCAAGCTACCCGATGACAAGTCGCCTAGAGGATCAATTGCCGACGCCTGCAACAGCTTCAATTTAGCCCCTAGCGGGCGTTGGTTCATATCGCTCGTCGCGGCAACTTACCAGACTGCCGTTCGGGTTGTCTTGACTGGTTCCTTCGGCTCATACGAGCAAGAGCAGGCCAAACGGCTATGCGAATTTTGATTGCCAAGAATTTCTCGAATCATGGGCGTGGCACTTTGAGCATTAATGGCGGTCACGTTGGAATCTCTGATAATTTTCAGATGCTTTCAGCAAGTAAGGACGCCCATCGATGACAAAACCGTCGAGTTGATGTTCCAGCGTATATCTCGAAAGATCGGATGCTGTGTTGATGAATCCCTTGTGCTTAAAGTTTAGGGAAGTGTTGCAGAGCACTCCATAACCCGTCTTTGACTTGAACGCTGTCATGAGATCGTACATCGGGCGATTGCTCGATGCAGATACCGTTTGCAAGCGCGCAGTCTGGTTCACATGGGTTACCGCTGCAAGTTCATCCGTTAAGGCGCGATACGTATAAAGCATGAATGGGCTTGGATGAATGCATCCGAACCATCTTTCAGCATCATCTTCCAGGCACACCGGAGCAATCGGGCGAAACTGTTCCCTCTGTTTGATGACATTAAGCCGTTCTTTGGTGCTTGCCTTAAAGGGCGCTGCCAGGATGGAGCGGTTCCCAAGGGCGCGAGGTCCGATTTCGTACCGACCGCTGACCCAGCCCAATATTAGGTCGTCGGCCAACATTTCGGCGACGATCTGCGGGCTCGGTTCCCACTGGTCAAACAGCGAGCTGTCGAAAGGTTCGTCCTGCAGAAAGCTCGACCCGGAATAAACGTCCCACGTAATCTTTGGATTGCCGGTGAAATGGAATTGGGCATCGATGGCCGTGCCGATCGCAGAGCCGGAATCGTTCGCGACAGGTGGAACGAACATCTCGCTGAATAATCCTGTTTCCTTCCATTTGCTGTTCCAGTCGCAGTTGAGCCCGCATCCGCCTGAAATGAGCAACGGCATTCCTCGCTTCAGGTTCTTATCCGCGAAACGAGCGAAGCGTTCGAACAGGCGATCGCTGAAAATTCCTGCAAAATTCCGAAACTCTCGATCCTCGAGGCCGACGTTGTGGTATCGTGTATTTGTCAGGACTTCGCAATCCTGCGTCCTCAGATGCTTGCAATCTTGGAGGAGAAAAGACGCAATCATCTCTTCTTCCTCTGTCGCTTCACTTCTTTTCGAGAATGAAGCGAGCGCCATCAATTTTCCGGCGTCGGACAGGCGGGAAAATTCGGCCGTGCAAAAGTCGAAAGTCGGGTCCGCTAGGGCGTAGAGCATAGCGTAGCGATGTCCAGGCTCCGGCATCACGTCCGCAATCTTCGTTATCCTGAGCTCGGCATCGAGCTCATAGAACGCTCCGATAACGCCTTCCCAGAGCAGTGCATAACATGGTGTCCCCTTCGGCAGATCGGACAACCCGAATGCGCACAGAAGGTGAGATCGCTCGTGTGACGACGAAAAGAAATCGATTGTCTTCCCTAGGAAAGACTTTTTGGCGAATATCACTTCATCATGATTACTGCCGCGATAGTCAGCCATCAATTCTCCTTCGCGCGGTGCGTCGCCGGGCCACCATCCGCCTTTGCAAAGCACATCGGGAGCAGCGCGAAGTTCGGCAAAAGCGTCGAACGCGTCGGAAACTGAAAGCGACGAATGCCGATATCTCGAATTCTTTTCGGCTTCGATGGAGAAAATAAGACGACGGTCTTCGACAAAGGCAAACGCGCCGTCATGACCCGGATTGTAAGAGAGTATCCTCAAGCTAACACTCCACCTTTGGCTGGCTCATCCGCATCCAAGAACTCTCGAGCTTCTGGACAGGACATCGATGTATCGAATTGGCTCGCGCGTACCGATTGCACCTCGACCATCGTTGGAAGTTTGCGCTTGCTAAGACGCCCTGCAAATTGAGAGGCGCGAGAGGGCCAAGCGTTGAAATGCAGCTGCATCGGCAGATGCGGGATAGGGGTGGGATTCCAAAGGTCGCGCTGATGGACCAACAGACCATCTACAAGCCACCGGATCTCAGTTGGCGTCCATTCGATGGCATATCGATGCATTTCTTTTGAAGCATCAAAGCCCAGTTCGATAATGCTTGGACAACCTCGGTAGCCGTAATCAAACTTATCGCCCGGGGCTCCTGGATTATAGAAGACATTGACCAGCAGACGATCTGGGCTGCGTCCGAGAATCTCGATGTCGATCTCTTGATGTGGCGAGTTGCGGTGAAGAAAGAAGCCGGTGATCACCCCTGGCACGTCAGAGGCTCTGAAGGTTGCTTCGAACCTTCCGAATAGAAAGTCGGCTTGGCTGGTCAAAGCGCCAGCACTGTATTGACGCACGCCAAGATCTTCGAGGCGCACATGTATCTTCGCTCCGTCGAGCCCGTCGTGCTCGACATTCGAGGGACGGAATAGCGCCAGATTTCCAGTGAAGGTGTCTGACCGCGCATTCCAACGCGAGAGATCAAGGTTCTGGAGGTTGTCTCCGGTCGGCCTCGAATCTCCACCTTCGTTTAGGGGCAGATGAGAAGTCTTTATACCTGACCAACCGCTACGGTCCTGCTCAACGATCCATGGAGACTGATCCCACTTGGTCGCTGCGCGATTCCGCGCATGAATCGGCTGCTTGGGAGCTTCAATGTAGGGTCGCTGCCCAAGATCTTCCAACTTCGGGAAAGGGCACAAAGGCGGCACGCATCTGAGATGCTCGCAGAGAATCCTCCAAGCGTTGACGTCGCCGGTATCAAGCACGATTACGTCCGCGCCTTCGAGCCGAGTCAAGAGTTCCTGGGTGATTTCACGTGCAGATTCGTCCTGCGTGACTGTCAGGATAAACTTGGCTTCAGGATAGCCGCATCGAAGTTCCTCGATCATTGTTTCGAGGCGCCTCACATTGACGTACGCATCGAAAACACGATCGGCACCTCCATTACGAAGACGCGTCAATTCACCCAGGGGCAGCCCATCCAGATCGCTACAGCATCGATACCCGAGCATGGACAACGCCATCGCAAGGGACGACTGGCCTGAGTTGGTCGAGCCAAATGCAAAGACCGGCAAATAATTCGGTCGAACATGGAAAAGGGCAGCACCCTCACTGTTTATTGCTCCGATCTTGGAGAGCGCGGGAAGTATCGAATAGGAATTGCTCGAAGAGATGTCTCTTCTCTGGCGCACAATAGCGCGCCTCGTTGCAAACACATTCAATTTGCTGAACTGATGGTTGATCCAAAGATCGACCGGACCCCGGCAGGGGAGTAGCTCTAGGAGCTTCTTCGCCCCTTGTCGGGATAGAACATACCCAGACAGGTACCACAGCCCTCGTTCTGGTACGAACACATGCCGTGAGAGGAGATACTTTGGGGCACCACGCGTCGCCTCCATGTATGAAACGTACAGGACGTCGATTTCTTTATTTCCTGACCTCTTCGTCAGTTCCTTCCATGCCTCGTCGATGTAGCGACCGAACGTCGGATGAAACCAAATGTCGTCCTCGAGAACGAGAGCATGCGTTTCTGCGCCCTGTGCAATTCGCCTCCAGATTTCTATGTGTGACTTGGCAACAGCAATCTCGGCTCTGCTCATTCGCACTGGCGCTTCCAGCTCAAATCGCGTCGGGAGTGACAGGGGCTGAGGCTCGACGAAGAGCTGATCTGCGAGCGTGTAAAACGGGTCCACATCTTGATCTGCGGGGAGATCCTGGAGAAAACTCCTCGCATCAACGGCAGCATGACGTTCCGTGAGACCGATCAGATCATTTCCGAACCTGTCGCGTATCCGCCTGAGCTCGCCTTTGATGCAGGACCATCGATCTACGGCACGATCGAGGTTGATCACGTAGATTTTGTCTATTGTCTGTGCCGATGAGCTCCGTGGCCCGAATGTTGTCGATGTTTGGCGGGGGAGGAGTCTGCGTAGGCCGTATCCGAGGCGAAACGCCAACCTGAGGGCCGCCAGTGACGGGCGGGTCAGATTCATCGCCCCTCCGAAGCAGATGCGCTGTACATTTTTTGATTTGACAGTCTCCAGTTCCGCGCATCATTCCGGTAGCTGAGCGGCCACTGGCTGGTAGATGTCAGCTCCCAATCATGCGCGACCATCAGCGCTTCCGGTGAGCAGCCCTCATTGATGATTTCGAACACCGATCGAGTGAGATTTCCTGGACCAGTTGTAGCTTGAACCTCGGGTAACTCGTTCACACTGTCTGCTTCCAGTGCTTCGGCAGCGTTCAACAAGGCTCTCTCAATCATGGGGTGATTGCGCGCCGCGATCATGGGAGTCGTGTTAAAGTAGAAGATCCACCCGGGCTGATCGGCTCCGGCTTTAGTAAATACCGATGGTGCCACCATTTGAGATGTTGCGATGTCGTAACAGAACGGTTGAAGCTTTAGTCGACCGTCGTCAAAAAGATGGCTGATCGATGTGCCATGGTACACATCATCGGCGTCTATGTAGAAGCCCCCTTCAACCAGCACATACGCATAGCGAAAATAGTCGGACATCATTGAAGGGTGATAGCAACGAGCGAAGGCTTGCTCGTGGCGACTTCCTAAGCGATCACGGATGAATTTGCTCGCCAAATTCCTATCGAAAACTTCCAACTCAAAGCCATCTCGCTCCAGTTTCCTCCATGATTTCATACAAGCTTCGACGTCATCGGGCAGTCGCTCCAGATCATCCCAGAACTGGACTATTCTCCTAGGAGTTGGTCCCGGCCATGAAGTCGGCTCACATTTGGAAGTTAGGTTCCGCTGCACGAGATCGCGCACAAAATTAGAGCGTGCGCGTTCGGCGGGTAGCAGTGGGTCGTTCTCTGCCGCGTCGTTCACTCTTCTTCCGTTCACTGCTTTCCCATTTGCGAGCACCATTAAAACCTGTATTTCAGAATGTTGCTATACGACGATCTGAATTATGCCCGGTTGCATCCCTTTGGGGATGGTGGCTATTGGTTGTGTCAGAAGTTATGCCACCCTCAGCTTATTGAGGCATCCTTGAGATGAGAGATTGCTGGGCGGGAATCGGTCAAAGCTGAGCGCGCGGCAGGCTAAACCACCTCAACCTGCGGCTGCTTCGTCAGCTTAGCCACCACTTCCAGTCGATTCGCTCGAAGGCCGGGCGCTAAGCGCCCGGTTCCTTCTTTTCGTCGTCCAGCGGCGTGCGCAGGACGATCCGGCCATTGATCGGCACCACTTCCAGCTGAAGCGATATTCCCTTGCGGTCGCGGTGGAACCACGCGGCTCCGATGCGGGTCCAGAAGCCCTTGTCGCGCTTGTTGACGACGTGCCAGGCGAGGAAGTCCGGCGGATTGGTTTCCTGCGCGGGTGCGGTATTGCTGCGTGCCATGATGATGTCCTTTCGTGTCTGGTGGCTCGTTGCACCGACAGGAAGGCCGCACGGTCAAGGGCTGGATTCATGTCCAACACGGGTGACCCCGGCGAAGGCCGGGGGAACCGGCGCGGGCCGGACATTGAAGGCTGACCGAGTGCGGCCCGTGAGGGTGCTCAATAACGAAACCGCCTAATCGAAAGGCATCCAAACACATGCCAAACCGTTACACTTGCGCCCTGGATCACTCTCGCCCAAACCTTCGCCATGGCAATGGAGAGCAGTGCGCGGAAACGCTGGAGCGAAGAGGAGACGGTACTGGCGCTGTATCTCTACTTCCAGCTGCCGTTCGGAAAGCTGCACTCGGGCAATCCTGAAATCCAAGAGCTTGCCGCTGCGCTCGGGCGCACGAACAGCTCGGTCGCGATGAAACTGTGCAACTTCGCCAGCCTCGATCCAAAGATTACCGACAGCGGGCGCAAAGGCCTGGATGGTGCATCCAAGCTGGATCGCGCAACCTATTCCGAGTTCGGGCAGGATTGGACAGGTCTCGTCTCTCGGGCCGAAGGCTTATGGACTGCACAGGTCGGCCAATTCGAGCCATTACCCCCGCCGTCGCGCCTGAACGAGAAGCGTAGTGAATTCCGGTTCGAGCCCTATCAAGGCGAGTCTACGACACAGGCGCTCGTCAGTCAGCGCGTCGGCCAAGACTTCTTCCGACGCGCGGTGCTCGCCAATTACGAAGAGACCTGCTGCATCACCGGCATCGCTGACCCGCGCCTGCTCACCGCAAGCCATATCAAGCCGTGGGGTAAAGACAGCGACAACCGGCACAATCCGGCCAATGGCCTATTGCTGTCAGCGACACTCGACCGCGCCTTCGATCGGGGGCTGATCACGGTCGATCACCAACGCCGCATTCGCGTCTCGCGGCAATTGCGCGAAAGCCAGAGCCGCGAGACGCGCGACTATTTCCAGCAATTCGAGAACGCATCGTTGCGGTCAGCAATCCGGTTCGATCCCGAACCGGCCTTTCTCGATTGGCACAACGAACACTGCTTCGTCGATCAACGCGCCGCCTGACGTGTCAGGCGGCGCGCGGACTGCCTCTCCTCAATAATCACTGGCAAGCATGATGGTGAGCACCCGCCGGGTCACCGCAGGATTGGCCGGGTCATCGCTTCCAAATTGCAAATCGCGATCGTAGGCATCGATCTTCCAGAACACGGTTTCGACAGGCCGCGCCGGTCGCGTGGTCGTCCAGCGACCTTCGCCATCCTGATAGATCGCCCCGAAATCGCGCTCACCGTAAGGATCGTTGTCCTGCGTGAAGGCGTCGAAGGTTTCGACCAGCTCGCGCACCCGCGACTGATCTTCATCGGGCAAGGCCCGGAAGCCTTCGGTTGCAACAGCGACGCAAGCCAAGCCCATCGCCTGCCGAGCCCGGTCATTGAGCCGGGCAATCCGCGCGCTGCGAGAAAGAGTGACAGCACTCATTGCACAGCCCTCCCACCACGCTCACAATTATCGACCAGCTCGCCGAAATCCTCGCGCTCGCCCAGTTCCTCGGCAAGCCGACGCACCGTCCCGAACGGCAAACCATTCTCGTTTGCCAGCATCCGCAACCAGTCCTCGCGGCACTCGGCTCCGCAAGCGCGGTAGTTCAAGATCGGGTCACCCATTTTCTGCCCTCCATCGGCTGAAAGCCGCATCCGACACACGGCATGCGGCCTGCCTTCCGGCGAGGATGGGAGGGGGAGGGAAAACCGGAATCGATGCCCTGGCGCGGGCCAGCGGGCGAAGCCCGCCACACGGGGGCGCCTATTTCCGGTTTCGGGAACGAGAGGGCAAAGCCCTTGGTGTTCCCGCAAGGGATCGCCTGGCGATCCAGCAAGAACGGCACCCTTGCAACGGCGCGAAGCCGACGGAGGCCCTGCGCGCGCGATCAGTGCGCCAGCGGGCCTCCGGCAACGAGAGAGGCAAGAGTGCCTGCGGGTTAGCTCAGGAACGCCGCGCCCTCAGGAGCGCAGAATGCGCGGGACAGAGCGCGTCCACCAGGAATTCCCGCTCCGCTTATAACTACTCCTGATTGTCACCCGAATGGGACGGGACTACAGGCCCGGTTCGCGTGAGCGGATAGAGCAGGTTGCCCGCAAGGGCAGTTCCCATATTCCCGAGCCTCTTCACTGTCCCCTATGGCGATTGCAAATGGCGTTTTAATTGTCTACGGTGTCCGTCGTCAGAACATTTGGCACTGATGGCTGCGTAAAATAGCGGAGCGTGGGCCTCGTCTGGGGTTTGAGGTTTAGGCGGCGATCCTGCGGTGCTGCAAGCGCCGATGTTCGATGGTCTGTCGTTTGATCCTTTCTCGCTGTTGGATGATGGCTGCGGCGCGGCCGAAGTAGGCGTCGGCGGGCGTCACATTGTTCAGGCTCTCGTGGTAGCGCTGGTGATTGTAATGCTGGACGAACGCCTCGATCTGCTGCTCGAGATCGCCGGGCAGGAAGTAGTTCTCCAGCAGGATGCGGTTCTTCAAGGTCTGGTGCCAGCGCTCGATCTTGCCCTGGGTCTGGGGATGGAACGGAGCGCCGCGCACGTGGCTCATGCGCTGGGCTGCGATGTAATCGGCCAGTTCGCCCGCGATGTAGCTCGGCCCATTGTCGCTGAGCAGCCGGGGCTTGTGCCGGACGTGAGCCTGGTCGCAGCCTGATGCTGCCAAGGCCATATCCAGAGTGTCGGTGACGTCCTCGGCCCGCATCGTGGAGCACAGCTTCCAGGCGATGATGTAGCGCGAGTAATCGTCGAGGACGGTCGAGAGATACATCCAGCCCCAGCCAATGATCTTGAAGTAGGTAAAATCGGTCTGCCACATCTCGTTGGGCCGGGTCGTCTGGGTGTGGAAGCGATCGGCCGCCTTGATCACGACATAGGCCGGACTGGTTATCAGGTCATGGGCTTTGAGTAGCCGGTAGACCGTGGCCTCCGACACGAAGTAGCGCTTCTCATCGGTGAACCGCACCGCCAGTTCCCGCGGGCTCAACTCAGACTGCTCCAGCGCCATCTCGATGATCTGGTCGTGGATGTCTGTCGGGATCCGGTTCCACACCCGGCTCGGAGCCGAAGGCCGATCTTCCAGCGCCTCAGGGCCGCCGTCGCGGTATCGATCATACCAGCGGTAGAAGGTCCGGCGCGCGATGCCGAGCTGGTCCAGCGTGCGACGTGCCGGCAGATGCGACTGCTCAACGATCCTGATGATCTCCAGCTTTTCGGATGCAGGATACCTCATGCGCCGTCTTCCCCAAGCCCGCTCATGCTTTTTTTGAGCAGACGGTTCTCCAGCGTCAGGTCCGCCACGCATTCCTTCAGATCGCGGGACTCACGGCGAAGATCCTTCACCTCGTCCGTCGTCGCCGCACGCGAAGTATCGCCAGCCAGGCGGCGCTTGCCAGCTTCCATGAACTCCTTGGACCAGGTGTAATACAAGCTCTGCGCGATGCCTTCCTTGCGGCAAAGCTCGGCGATACTGTCATCGCCGCGCAGACCCTCCAGCACGATCCTGATCTTGTCTTCAGCTGAGAAGTGCCGACGGGTCGCTCGCCGGATGTCTTTCACTACCCGTTCAGCACTTGCTTTGGATTTTGAGGATTTGGGTCTCATCTTCGTTCCTTCGTCACTACGACGAGACCCAAATCCTCCTTAAATCACAACCTCAAATCTGTGCCATAGGTGCTGACGGGGAACA
>JGI24514J20073_1000538_pt1 | contig 9626 bp, 12 predicted proteins | sample LinPmetageLP37_FD_20073 | JGI IMG/M metagenome (IMG submission 20073) | reverse complement strand
AAAAGTTATCCGGAATGTACCTAGATCATCTCCTGTGGAGAACAAACCTTTCTGCTCCTTGTTTTTTAAATATAATGGGTTGAATCTGATTTATTGTTGAGGAGGTAAGAGTGAAACGTCTTCTAATTGTATCGAGCTGGGGTTTAAGTATTTCTGTTTTAGGAGTTTTTGCTTCAGTGCTCATGGCCTATCCTTGGGCATCGAGGTTTTCGATAATGGGTCAGATCATCGCTCATATTTCGATACCGCTATGGGCGGCCGGCGTTAAACTGTTCTATGTGTTGAGATTAAATGCCCTGAGAAATATGGAGCGGAGATTGAATATGCTCGCCAAAAACTCGCGTAGCGCAGAATAATAGATCCAATAACCTGTAATGCCTGCGCTTTAAAATTATCGAAGCATAGGTGGAAGTTAATATGTATATTGCAAATTTTTCATTCATGGAAAACTGCGTAATAGGTTCAGTAAGCGGGCTTACTCTTTGGAATGGGGGGCTCTTTTCAGAAAGGTTGATGGTGAATGATGCTGCATGGTTTTTGGCCACGAAAGAGGAGGCAGAAAAGTGGTCAAGGCAGGCCATTTTCGACAGTATGTTAGGCGAAATTAAGCCGGCTGTGAATGGCATAAGGTTATCTGTTGCGATCCCCATTTTATTTTATATGAAAGGATTATATAGATTCACACACGATCTGTATGGATCGGGTTCTCTCGGAGCGAATTCTCTTGGGGTGGACTCATATTCGATACGTGAAATAATCCGGCAAGATTTTATCGAGTTAAGTTACGATCTTCCGTTTAATGGAATACTGGTAAGTGAAGGTAATTATCTGCTGTGGAGCTTCAATACTTACTCAGTTTTTATTGATTAGAGTGAAGTGGTGGCCAGTCGGTCGCTCCGGCCTAGCCCGCGATCTTCATCTGACGTCCTTGTCAGGGCGTCGCTAAGCAAAATCGCTATGGTTACACCGAAGATCAGGATGCAAAATGCATATAAAAACAGCCAACACGATCTTTTATTGTAGAAAGTGGAAGGAATGTGTCGACTTTTATAAAAATAAAATCGGGTTTGAGGTAAGGATGTCTCTTAATTGGTTTGTTGAGTTCAAATTAAATGAGGCGTGTCGTTTAAGCATTGCAGATGAATCAAGAGCCTCAATTGATAGCAATGAGGGTAAAGGAGTAACCATTGCACTCGAAGTAGGTGATATCGAAACTGTACATATATACTTGAATGAGGCGGGCCTTTCCCCTCCACCTATAAAAGATCATTCTTGGGGAGCAAGAGTCATTCATATTCATGATCCGGAAGGCAACCGGATCGAATTCTGGTCTATAAACTTGGGGGCTAAATAACAATGCTAAGGAGACTCTGAATAAGTCTCAACATCCGCGACAAAAGGGCCATCGCCAACCGCATAGAATTCGTTGTCGCCATGGATCAGATAAACTTCTCCGAAGCCGAGCGCCAGAACGCACGACCTCCTTATCCGCTATCTGCCGTGCTGCTCGATGGCGCCGTTCATACGAACGTACATTACGATCAGCCTGTTGGTCCCGAAGGACTGTCCCTCCCCCCAGCCCACACGCTGTTGCTAAGGTTGGCCATTGATCGTGACTTCACAGCAAGACAGTCTTTGCGGCGTTAAAAGATGTTGCTGTCCATTTCAAAAAGCGAACTGGCGAGCCGCTTGGGATCGCTGGTGAAATTGAAGAGTGAAGTGGACCCGTTTGCTTAATTTTGGGTTTGGGTTATTGTGGGACTGAGAAAGACATTTTCCTGGGTAAGAAACCTATGAATTTTCCCAACACTGCACCCCTTAAATTTCATCGGACTATGTTGTCCGAGGGGGCGTTGTGTCTTGCCGCTTTTCACTATTTCCGCTGAATTCGTCGTACTAATCGCCGAGTTCGGCGAGCCCCCCTGAACAAGCACACCAATTGAATATTGCATTCCAGGCTTAGAGGAGTCGGTATGTCCGAACGTCCAGCTATTTATGTCTTAGACCATGATTTTGATCGCTTATCTGCCATGTTGGAAAAACAGCCAAATGGCAACGCGACAGCTGAAGCGCTCTTGCAGGAGCTTGATAGGGCCACTCTGGTTGAGACCGAAAAGCTTCCTGCTGGCACCGTGACCATGAATTCTTTGGTTCATTTTAAAAATGAGGGTAACGACGCCGAGTATAAGCTCAGGCTCGTTTATCCGAGGCAGCCACAGGCAGATGAAGAGCATGTATCCGTCCTGGCTCCGGCAGGTGCGGCCCTGTTGGGGCTTCGAGTAGGTGATCGTATTGATTGGCCTTTGGCTGGCAAGAAAACGCTCAGCCTGAAAATCATCCATGTGACTCACGTAAACTAAACAAGGAAGGCCCATGCATCAAAAAGACACCCTTGAAGCGCTTTACGAGCAGGTGGTCCTGAGAAACCCTGCGGAGCCAGAGTTTCACCAGGCTGTTCTGGAAGTTCTGGAGTCTTTGTCGCCGGTAATCGCCAAGCACCCGGAGTACAAGGAAGCAAAGCTGCTGGAGCGAATTTGTGAACCAGAGCGGCAGATCATTTTCCGGGTTCCCTGGGTGGATGACTCAGGAACGGTGCAAATCAATCGTGGTTTTCGGGTTGAGTTCAACTCGGCCCTTGGGCCGTTTAAGGGTGGTTTGCGGTTTCATCCCTCCGTCAATCTGGGCGTGGTTAAATTCCTGGGTTTCGAGCAGATCTTCAAAAACTCTCTGAGCGGGATGCCAATCGGAGGGGGTAAGGGTGGTTCGGATTTCGATCCCAAGGGACGATCTGACAATGAGATTATGCGGTTTTGCCAGTCCTTTATGACCGAGTTGTACCGACATATTGGTGAGTACACCGACGTACCAGCAGGCGATATAGGCGTTGGAGCCAGAGAGATTGGCTTCCTGTTCGGCCAATACAAACGCCTGACCAACCGCTACGAATCCGGTGTGTTGACCGGGAAGGGGTTGGGCTGGGGCGGAGCCCGTGTTCGTAAGGAGGCGACAGGATACGGAACCGTTTATTTTGTCCGGGAAATGCTGGCTGCTCAGGGAATGGAACTGGAGGGCAAAGAGGTGGTGGTCTCTGGTTCCGGGAACGTCGCAATTTATGCGATGGAAAAGGTTCAGCAGTTCGGTGGCAAGGTTATCGCCTGCTCCGACTCGGAGGGCTACGTCTACGACCCTGCCGGAATTGATGTCGGTTTGGTTCGCCAGATCAAGGAAGCGGAACGTGGTCGGATTAGCGACTATGCAACTCGTCGTCAGAACGGCAGTGATTTTGTGGCGGGAGCGTCCATTTGGTCGTTGCCCTGTCAGGTTGCCCTCCCGTGCGCAACTCAGAACGAACTGACCAGCTCAGACGCGATGGCGTTGATTCGCAATGGCGTCATGGCCGTCGCCGAGGGTGCCAACATGCCGTGCACCCCGGACGCAGTGAAGTTTTTCCGTGAGGCTGGAACCTTATTTGGCCCTGCAAAAGCGGCCAATGCCGGTGGTGTCGCAACCAGCGCTCTGGAGATGCAGCAGAACGCTTCCCGGGATTCCTGGAGCTTCGATTACAGCGAACAGCGCTTGAAAGACATCATGATTGAAATCCACCGAGCCTGTTTCGAGACGGCCGAAGAGTATGGCAGGCCCGGAGATTATGTGTTTGGTGCCAACACCACAGGGTTCTGTAGGGTGGCTGATGCGATGTTGGCATTCGGTGTTATTTGAGTCGAGGCAATCTTGAATCGTTAGAGCGCTAAAATTCGTCAAATGTCGCCATTTTTGCGTTCGCTTCCAACTTTTCATTGTTAATGGATAAAATGACGATGCCACTTTCCTCGCCGCCGACGCTCAGTTTTATGTAGTCGCCAGGCCTGCTGCCAAACAGCGCGAGTCCAAGAGATGAGTCTATCGGCAGGTCCCTCGGATGAGCGTCCCTTGGCCCAATAGCTTCCACTAACCGGAATTCATGAGGCTGGGAATCTGCACAATCTATAATCGTGACCCAGCTTCCAATCATTGCCATTTCATTCTCTCCAAGAATAATCGCTTTTATCAGGCGACGACACTTTCTTCTCATGATTCCCAAAGTATCTAAAGACACAAGAAAACCAGCATCAATGTTCATAAAACCTCTGATCAGAAAAATGATAAATTCATATAAGGTGTGAGAGTTCGATAAGTAAACGCAGATGATATGATCGGGAAAACCGTTATTGAAGGGGAAAGGTTGACCCTTTCCCCTATTGCTAATCAGGCGTTTTTTTGTTTTTTATCTTTTCTTTTCTCTTTCAATGTTTTTTTAGCCTGTTTTTTCGGTTTTTCCTTACTCATTTCCATGCTCTCAGTTATAAATGGCGCTGCCGATAGGCGCTTTATAAAAACTGGTCGGCATTTTATTCATGCAATCTGATCACCTTTAGTATGTTTCGGGTTTGCCAATAGGCTACCTTCTTTATTTATTTAATCAAGTGAAGGTGGCGTGCCCTCTTAAAGTTGTCGGAGCTCCGATTGTAGCTATAAAGCTGCCAAGAAAATATCAGCACGTTTCTTCGGTAGCCGTCCTAATATATAGGCGTCCGTCTTTGCCCTCAAAAATAACGCCAGCGCCGATCAGGCGGCAGAGTCCATGCATCGTTATGTCTTCGTTAAAATCCAAGAGTTCTGAAAGCTCATGTGGGTGGGGCAGCGGTTCGTTGACGTTCCAGTAATTAGAGTCAATAAAAAAACGTAACGCGTCAGTAACCTGCTGTTTTTCTATTAATCCAAAACAATATTTTCGAAACAAAAAAATTATTACGTTCATGAAGATCAAAGCCTCCAAATAATTATTTGGTGAGCATTTTTCGAAAACGAGCAGAAAATGGGAGGCTCAGTCGCGGAGCCTCCCTAATCTATTTTTATTGTTTTTGTTCCGAAAAATGCCTTATGCAACTTTGGCCTGACTCTCCGTCAGTATTAGTTACCCCCTGTGCTTTCAGGCGATATGTCTAAGAGCACTTGAGAGAGTTCCGTCTATGTTGTTTTTGCAGAAACTGTAATGGTTGCGAGCACAGGGTGAACGGTGCTCGCATTATTAATGGAAGGTGGTCAAGAGATACTTTCGTGAAAACATGGCTGCTCTCAATGTGTCCTGAATCCCAACCATAGCAACAATTAAAATAAAGACAAGAGTGGAATTCATAATAACGTGCAAGACGACGAGCGGATGGACTTCTCGCTTCTGTGAGGCCGCTAGCGTTTGCCAACTTTAGACGGAGAGCTGGATGCGCTGGAAGGAGGACGTCCGGTCAGGAGAGGAGAGACAAGGCAATAGTTTTACTACGCCCTGTTTCTTACTCTGCACCGCGCCTAGCGAGGCTGTCTCTGGAGGTCATGGTTGATCTGTTTTCGCGTCGTATTGTGGTGTGGTTCATGAAAACCACTCTAGATCGTTGCCTGGCATTGCGGTTGCAATGCTGATGGCGGTCTGGCGTTGAAGATCGAAGGAAAAAGTAATGGTTCAATCGGATAGGGAAGCAAGCATGCCGGCCGTGAGTTTCGCTAGAGGCTCTGTCCCTATCGAACAACACATCGCATTAGCCGATGTTGCAACTATCGGGAGAGCACATTGATGGAGAGGCATTCCGGTGTCTGAACTCTGAGTAACTAGTGAAACTTGCCTGAGACCAAAAGAAGAAGTTGATGGCTATCTGATGCACTACTGCACCGGGGTAAGTCCATTACGCCGAATCCGATGTCCACCACATTTCGCGCGAAACACAGCGGAACGAGGGGATCTCTGTGGCGGATGCTGTCGCCCGCCTGGACATGAGCCTCGCCGGGGCTGAGGTTTACTCTGACTATGTGCCTGCGGACCGTCCATGGATCGCCAAACTATACGGCTATCAAGGCAGGGAGCCATCTTTTCGGTTCCGTTCTTTTTATAGCCTGCTGCCCCCGGATAAGGTACGCCTCGTACATAAGGAAATACGATTCGACTCAAACTGAACACCGCGCTTTCGCTGATGTCAGGAAGATTATCTGCACGCTGAACTATATTTCGCCAGATTAATGGCATGGTAATCGCGATCAAGGCATCCTCTATGGACACCTCCTGATGCACATTGGACCTACGCCAGTCCACAAAATCGTTTTTGGCTGTCTTGTACTGAGAGTTGGACTTACCCCGGTCCACTAGACACTCCTGGCCTATCAATAAATGGGGTGTGTCCATTTTATTGGGGGAAGTCCACAAGGAATCCCCATTCCTAGGCAAGGCCACCATGACCTACAGCATGGGGCTCCCAGAGCCAGAGAATAACTTCGGCGTTGATCTATCAGCCTTCTGGGGGGATTAAGGTATTGATGGAGCAGCAAGGATCGTCAACCGCTTAATCCGGATACCCCAAAAACTCATGAACAAAAAGGCACAGTGCGTGACGTTTAACTTATGCGCGATGCCTTTATTCATAAGCTCAAGCCTGATGCCACGGGCCAGAATGTATAAGAAATATTTTCAATAAGTCGCTGAGAATATGGGATTAATGCCCGCAACACGCATATCGAAGGTAATATTTACATGCAAGATATTGGGGTATCCGTCAGTGGGCTGCTGGGGTTAATTATTACCAGTTCGATACTCATCGCTGTACCTGGCCCAAGCATCATGCTTTTTGTTGGGCAAGTGCATATTCCGGCCCATCGTGACCGCCCATTCCGTTTGAACGTGACCGCCTGTTCCGGGTGATCGTGACCGCTCATTCCGTTTTATCGTGACCGATTTTGGACGTTTTTCCGGAATCGCTGGTCACGATGCCGGAATCCCCGGTCACGTTCCTCCGGAATCATTGCCAACACGCTGGAATTCTTCAACTTTGTCCGGCATACCCCTTCCTTTTTCATCACGAGGAAGGGCGGATGCCGGCAGCGAGGATTTCCATGCGACAGATCATCGAGGTCTTGCGCCTCAAGTACGAAGCGGGCCTGAGCCATGAGCGCATTGCCCGTGCCTGCGGACTCTCCAAGGGCGTGGTCGGCAAGTATGTCAGCCTGGCCACCGCGCAGGGCATCACCTGGCCGTTGCCGGAAGGCACGGACGAGGCACGACTGGAAGCCCAGCTCTTCCCGGCCAAGACACCCCCATCTCGATTTGCTGAGCCCGACTACTTCCAGGTCCACCAGGAACTCAAGACCAAGGGCGTCACCCTGCAATTGCTCTGGGCTGAGTACGTCGAACGCCACGGCGACAAGGCCCGCCGGTACAGTCAGTTCTGCCATCACTACCGGCTCTGGCGCGGCCGGCAGCGGCGCAGCATGCGCCAGGTCCACCGGGCCGGCGAGAAGATCTTTATCGACTACTGCGGTCCCACCGTGCCGGTGGTGGACCGCAGCACCGGCGAGATGCGTAAGGCCCAGGTCTTTGTGGCTGTGCTGGGCGCGTCCAGTTATACCTTCGCCGAGGCCACCTGGAGCCAGAGCCTGCCGGACTGGATCGCCTCCCACCAGCGGATGCTGGCGTTCTACGGTGGTGTGCCGGAACTGCTGGTTCCGGACAATCTCAAGGCAGCGGTCACCAAGGCAGACCGATACACGCCCCAGCTCAACGAGACCTACGCGGAACTGGCAACCCATTACCAGACGGCGGTCTTACCGGCCCGCCCCTACAAGCCCAAGGATAAGGCGAAGGCCGAAGCCGCTGTGCTGCTGGTTGAACGCTGGATCCTGGCCCGGTTGCGTCACCGAACGTTCTTCTCACTGGCCGAACTGAACTCGGCGATTGCAGACCTGCTACCGGCACTGAACCAGCGCCCGTTCCAGGGGCGCTCCGAGAGCCGCCAGAGCCTGTTCGAAGCGCTGGACCGACCTGCACTCAGGCCACTGCCGGCAACGTCCTACGTCTACGCCGAGTGGCGCAAGGCACGACCGGGCATCGACTACCACATCGAGATCGACAAACGCCTGTACAGCGTGCCTCACGCCCTGGTGGGTGTGAAGCTGGATGTTCGGGTGACCGATACGTCCGTTGAGGTCATGCACAAAGGACAACGGGTAGCCCTGCATCCTCGCCACGGCAAGAGCCGCTTCGTGACCCTGACCGAGCACATGCCCAAGTCCCATCAGGCCCATCAGAACTGGTCACCGGGACGGTTCCTGAACTGGGCCAGTGACATCGGTCCCGCCACGCTCGACGTGGTACAGCGACAGCTTAAGGATCGCCCTCATCCGGAGCATGGCTACCGATCATGCCTGGGGCTGTTGAACCTGAGTCGACGTTACAGCCGTGACCGGTTGGAGCAGGCCTGTAGTCGAGCACTAGCTATCAACTCGGCCAGCTACCAGAGCATCAGCTCGATCCTGAAACAGGGGCTGGATCAGCTCCCGTTACCCCTGGCCGAGGAGGAGTCGGAACTGACAGAGCTGCCAGTACACACCAACGTTCGCGGCCCCCGCTACTACCACTGATCCCGGAGAAACTGATGTTGACTCAAAACACCCTCGACGCCCTGCGCCAACTCAAACTGACCGGCATGTGCGATGCCCTGGAACAGCAGCGGGCACAGCCCGACACCCACGACCTGGCGTTCGAGGAACGCCTGGCCTTACTGATCGACCGGGAGGTGCTGCACCGGGAAAACCGCCGCCTGGAACGGCTGCTGAAGGCGGCCCGGTTGCGGGTCTCGGCCTGCGTGGAAGACATCGATTACCGCCACCCGAGAGGGCTGGAGCGCTCCCGTATGGCGGGGCTGGCCAGCTGTGACTGGATCCGCCAGTCCCTGAACCTGTGCATCACCGGGCCTACCGGTTGCGGCAAGACCTGGCTGGCGTGCGCCCTGGGCAACCAGGCCTGCCGGCAGGGGCTCTCAGTCCGTTACTTGCGGGTACCGCGCCTGTTCGAACAGCTGCGCATCGCCCACGGCGATGGCAGTTACGCCCGCCTGATGAACCAACTGTTGAAAACCGACCTGCTGATCCTGGATGACTGGGGGATGCAGAAGGTCACCGTGCAACAACGACAGGATCTGATGGAAGTGATTGAGGATCGGCACGGAAGAGGCTCAACCCTGATCGCTAGTCAGTTACCAACCGAACACTGGCACGACTACATCGGCTCCGCCACACTCGCAGACGCCATTCTGGACCGGCTTCTGCACGGCGCTCACCGACTCAATCTAAAAGGAGAATCACTAAGAAAAGCCAAGGCACAAAACACGGAATCGGTTGACCCATCGTGACCGCTCAGAGTACAAAACTGACTCCAGCGTGATGGCCGTGTGCAAACCGGTCACGATCCCCGGAATGACCGGTCACGTTCGCCGGAATACGCAGCAAGTTATTATGAAGGGCAGAAGTCATGCGTTGCGTGGCGTGATCGGCAATGCAATTGGCATGTTAAGCATTGCGATACTTCTTTCTTTTGGGCTTGGCCCTCTTATATTGAAATCCGATTTTGCTTTGCCTGCTATCAGAATGCTGGGTGCGGTCGCCTTGCTGCTTATCGGCATAGGGTATCTTGTAGCCTCGAAAGCGGCGAGTCCGGCTGCAACTGACCAGCCAGCAAAGAGAAAGTCACCGCTCACTGCGGGAGTGATAGTCGGTATAACCAACCCCAAGGCATTGATCATGTTCGGGACCATAGTTCCAAGCTTCCTCAG
>JGI24514J20073_1000495_pt1 | contig 10263 bp, 9 predicted proteins | sample LinPmetageLP37_FD_20073 | JGI IMG/M metagenome (IMG submission 20073) | reverse complement strand
GGGAAAGGATCAGCTTCGCAATCTAGCAACCTGTACCCGCCAATAAAAGCATCGACAGCTGTCAGAACGTCCAAACGCCGGCTCGAGGCGTCTGAAGATCAGCCGCTCTCGAGCAACGCAGCACTGTCGAGCACGTGGGCGCCGGCCTGGCGCATCGCGGTAATCGCGGCATCGGTATCGCCGGCCACCATGTCTACGCCGCGGGTCGCATCGACAATCAGCGTGGTATCGAAGCCTTCGGCGAGCGCGTCCAGCACCGTGAACTTCACGCAGACATCGGCAGCCAGTCCACAGATAAAAAGCGAATCCACAGCGATTGTCCGCAGGTGATCGGCCAGGTCCGTGGCCTGACGGTGATTATTGTCGTAAAACGCCGAATAGCTGTCGATCCGGGCATTCGTGCCCTTGCGCACGACATGATCGATAGCCGCGATATCCAGCGCCGAGGCAAAACCGGCGCCGGGGCTGTTCTGTACGCAGTGCACCGGCCACAGGATCTGTGCCAGGCCATCCAGTTCGCCGATCTGAAAAGCCTCGAAACCCGGGTGGTGCACGGCAAACGAGCCGTGATCAGCGGGATGCCAGTCCTGACTGGCCACCACGCAGTCGAAGCCCGGCATCAGGCGATTGACGATGGGCACGATCGCATCACCATCGGCAACGGCCAGCGCACCGCCGGGCAGAAAATCGTTTTGAATATCGACCAGCAGCAGCGCGCGGCTCATGCCGGGCGCTCGACTGCGGCCGCGGCCATCGCACCCGACGCACTCTGATGACGGCGCGCAAGCCAATCGCGCAGGTCGGCGGTGGACTCGTCCAGATACCGGTCAATAAGCGCGGGATAATCGCCGCGCCCGCTGAACAACCGGAACTGCGCCATCGCATGCTCGCGCACCGCAGCCAGTTCCGGGGCGGCGCCCACGCGCTGACCGGCGCGGATGGCCGGCTCCAGCAGATCGCGGTGCGGTGCATCCGCATCAAACACACGCGTGCCGGTCTGCTCGGTGCCGCACCAGGCGGTACGGGAGGCCGCCTCGTCGTAGAGCAGATCAGCGATCGGCGCGCCGCCGGCGTCGTCCTCGAAGAACCGCCGCACTTGTTGAACTCCTGGCCGGGTGAGCTTGCCCGGCGTGTCCGATAGCTTCATCCGGTATGACCAGCGGCCGGCGTCGTTTTTTACTGCGGCGAGTTTGTAGACGCCGTCGAGCGCCGCGTCCGGCTGCGCGGTGATCAGCCGGGTGCCCACGCCCCAGAGCACGATCGGCGCGCCGCGCGCCTTGAGATCAGCGATGGTGTGCTCATCCAGATTGGAACTGGCCGCGATCCGCGCGTTCTCGAATCCGGCGTCGTCGAGCATGCGCCGCGCGGTACGCGACAGCTCAGCCAGATCGCCCGAATCGAGCCGGATACCGGCCATCTCGTGGCCCGACACGCGCAGCTTCTCACCGGCACGGATGGCGTTGGCCACGCCCTCGAGCGTGTTGTAGGTATCCACCAGAAAGATACAGTGATCAGGCAGTGCCGCCGCATAGGCATCAAACGCGTCCAGTTCGGCGTCGAACGCCATCACCCAGCCGTGCGCGTGCGTGCCGGATACGGGAATACCGAAGAGTTGTCCGGCGAGCACGTTGGATGTGCCCGTGCAGCCGCCGATATAGGCCGCGCGCGCGGCTGACACGCCGCCGTCGATACCCTGGGCCTTGCGCAGACCAAAATCCAGCACCGGGTCGCCACCCGCTGCGTGCGCAATCCGCGCGGCCTTGGTGGCCACCAGCGTCGGAAAATTCATCAGATTGAGCAGCGCGGTCTCCAACAGTTGTGCCTGCAGGATCGGCGCGCGTACGCGCAGCATGGGCTGGTGCGCGAATACGGCCGTGCCCTCGGCCATGGCATCAATATCGCCGGTAAAACGGAAATCGCGCAGGTAGCGCAGAAAGCCTTCGTCAAACAACGGATTACCGGCGTTGTCCTTGAGTGTGGCCAGGTACGCGACGTCTTCGTGGGTGAATTGCAGGCCGGTGACGTACTCGATCACCGTCTCGATACCGCAGGCGATGGCAAAGCCGTTGTCGAACGGGGCCTGGCGAAAGAACAGATGAAATACGGCTTCGCGCTCGTGGCTGGCGTTGTGCCAGTGCGCGTAGGCCATGGTCAGCTGATAGAGATCGGTGAGCAGCGCAGGTGCGCGTCCGTAGAGTCGTCCCAGGGCGGACATAGCGTTGTCTTGCGAGGATTGTCCGCGCAGCATGCGAGCGCGCGGGCACGGTTTCAACTCACGCGCAACCCGCTTACCATATCCGCACGTTGTAACGGCACCGCAGGAGCATCGCGTGGCGCAGCAGTCGGAGCCGGGCCGGAAGAAGCGCACACGCAAGCGTGATCGTCCGCAATGGCGCCAGAAACTCGAGCTCTATGGCGTTGCCTTTGCGGCGATATTCTATATCTGGCTGTTGCGTCTGACCTGCCGGATTCGGGTCGTCGAGGGTCAGCAGCACCTGGATACCGCATTGGCCGCCGGCACCGCGGTTGTGCCCTGCGCATGGCATCAGCGCATCGTGCCGAGCGGATTGTTCCTGCGCTCGCTCACCCGCTGGAACATGATCGTCGGGTTTCTGATCAGCCCATCCCGAGAGGGCGAGATCATGTCGCGGCTGGCCCACGCGCACGGGGTGACACCCATTCGGGGTTCATCGAGCCGAACCGGCAGCCAGGCCCTGGAATCGCTGGCCGAGGCTCTCGAGAAAGGCGTGTCACCCATGATGTATGGTGACGGTCCGCGCGGCCCTGCCGGTGTATTCAAGCCGGGTGCTGTAATTCTCGCCAGCCGTACCGGGGCTCCGCTGTTTCTCATCGGCGCCGCAGTCGACCGCTTCTGGCGACTGAAATCCTGGGATGCCACCCATGTTCCCAAGCCGTTCTCCTGTTTCCATATCGCCATCGGCGAGCCGATGTACGTCGACGCGCTGGAGGGCACGCAGCAGGCCGAGGATATCGCCGCGGTGATCAGCCAGCGCCTTGATGCACTCGATGCGGCTGCCGACGCCGTCCGTGTTCGCGGCCCCGCGACACGGCCGTGAGCACGCCGGACCCGAACAAGAGCACACAGATACAGGCCCTGCGAACGCGCATCTGGATGCGTCTGGCTACGCCCGTACTGCGCCTGATCGCGCGCGCCCTTCTGGCCAGCTGCCGGGTCGAGCGCATAGAGGGCCGGGAACATCTGGATGCGATCGTGGCTGCCGACCGCTCGCTGCTGCTGTGCTGCTGGCATCAGCGGCTGAGCGTATGCGTCGGCTATCTGCTGCGACGACAAAAGCGTGGCGGCCTGAGTCCGGGTTTTCTGGTGTCGCCCTCGCGTGACGGCGAGCTGGTCGCACGCGTATTGGCCAGCATGGGCGCGACCATAGTGCGCGGCTCCGCCAACCGAACCGGTGCCCGCGCACTACGGGATCTGTATACGATCATGCGCGGTGGCGTGTCGCCCATCCTGCATCCGGACGGGCCGCATGGCCCTGCAAATCAGGCCAAGCCCGGCAGCTTGCTGCTCGCACAGCTGACCCGCGCCTCGCTCCTGCCAATGTCATTCTCGGCCAATCGCTACTGGCAGCTCGGCTCGTGGGACCGCCTGATCATCCCCAAGCCGTTTGCGCGCGTGGTGATCATCATCGGCGAGCCGGTTACGGTGGGCCGCGGCGACGATATTCAGGCCGGCGCCGTGCGCTTTGGCGAGCGTTTGAACGCGCTCGATGCCGCCGCCGATGCCGCCGTTGGGGTCACTCCACGGCCGGGGCGGCGCTGAAGCCCAGCGCCGAGCCCCATTCGGCCTTGTGCGTGCGCTGGCTGAGTCCATGACTGCATTAGGCTCGTAGATGAGCACACACAGACGCAGCAAGCCGCGATAACCCGACAGAAACCCAGGTGAACGGTGGTCGGGCCAGCATGCGTTTTTCGGATCAGCCGAGCCGCTGGCACACCCTGTGTACCCGCTGTCGGGCGGCAATCCTGTATAATGCAGTAACAACTTTTATTACCCTTCCGGAATGCGCTCAAATTCGCGTTTCATCTTCTATTTTTCTATGGAAAACAGCCCATGAGTTCCCGTGTTACACCGCAACGCTCGGTCGTTGCGAATGCCGTCTATGGTGTGTTGAATCCGATCCCGTTCGGGTTCTTTGTTGCCGCACTCGTCTTCGATATCATTTATGTCCGTACTGCCGTCATCCTGTGGGGCAAGGGTGCGGCCTGGCTTATCGCCATCGGGCTGATCTTTGCGATCGTCCCGCGTCTGGTCAACCTGATGCAGGTCTGGATCACCTCCCGGCGCAGCGCCACGATGACCGACAGGTTGGATTTTCTGCTCAACCTGCTGGCGATCGTCGCCGCAATCTTCAACGCGTTCGTGCACAGCCGCGATGTATACGCGATGGTTCCAGCCGGCGTCTGGCTGTCGGCCTGCACGGTCATTCTTCTGGCCGTTGCCCATCTCATTATCGCTGTGCAGCACACCGGCACGAAGGATTTTTCTCATGCATAAGACCCTCCACCGCAGCGCGCTCGCGCTGGCCTGCGTAATTGTCCTGGGTGGGTGCAGCGAAGATGCATCGCTCACACCCAAGCAGCAGTCCGGCAGTGATCCGACCCTGCCCGAATCTCAGAATTTCCTGTTTCCGCCCATGAAGGTCCCCGACGGCGTGGGCTGGCAGCAGGGCCAGACGCCGCAGGTGGCCGACGGCCTTCAGATTGAAAAGATCGCCGGCGATCTGCAGCATCCGCGCCAGCTGTATACGCTCCCCAACGGCGATATTCTGGTGGTGGAATCAAATGGCCCCGGTACGGAGGCTGTCACCACACCGAAGCAGTTGGCCGCCGGCTTCATCAAGGGCCGCTCGGGCAAGGGCGGACACGGTGGCAATCGAATCACGCTGCTGCGTCATGCCGACGGCGCCGAGGGCCCGTGGGAAAAGCATGTCTTCATCGAAGGCCTGAACTCGCCTTTCGGCGTGCAGCTCATCGACGATTCGCTCTATGTCGCCAACACCGATGGCATCGTCAAGTTCCCGTATGTCACCGGGGAGACCGAGATCACTGCCGAGGGCGTACCGTTCGCGGATCTGCCGGGCACGATCAATCATCACTGGACCAAGGCCATGCTGGCCAGCCCAAACGGCAGCAAGCTCTATGTCGGGGTCGGCTCGAACAGCAACATCGGCGAGAACGGCCTGGCGGTCGAATACCGGCGTGCCGCCGTGCTCGAGGTGGATGTGGCATCCGCCTCCAGCCGTATCTATGCATCCGGCATCCGCAACCCGACCGGCCTGCAGTGGCAGCCAGAGACCGGCGAGCTCTGGGCGATCGCCAACGAGCGCGACGAGATCGGCGCCGACCTGGTGCCCGACTATATGACCTCGGTCCAGGAAGGCGCCTTCTACGGCTGGCCGTACAGCTATTACGGCCAGCACGTGGATACCCGGGTAAAGCCGCCACGGCCGGACCTGGTCAAGAGTGCGATCAAGCCGGATTATGCGCTGGGCTCGCACGTGGCCGCGCTGGGCCTGTGGTTCTCGACCGACAACGCCCTGCCCGCAAAATACCAGGGCGGCGCGTTCGTCAGCGAGCATGGCAGCTGGGATCGTTCACCGCTGAGCGGCTATCAGGTGGTCTATGTGCCGTTCGAGCAGGGCAAGCCCTCGGGCGAGCCGCAAACAGTCGTGAGCGGCTTTCATTCGGACGACGAATCGGAGCTGTACGGCGCGCCGGTCGGCCTTACACAGGATGAAGACGGCGCCCTGCTGGTGGCAGACGATGTCGGCAACAGCGTATGGCGGGTGACGCCAGCCGCTCGCTGAACCCGGTCGGCAACCGCTGAAAAGCACAAGGGGCGCGGTTTTCTGCGCCCCTTTTTTTGTGCATGGACGTGGCCCGCAGAATGACGGCAGCCGGTCAGCCACAAGCCTGAGTCAACGGTTGCAGATCGTCTGCTGGCAGCCGTTGGTGTTCAAGCCCGGCCAGGCAGTCGGCGCCTGAACCTGCCAATACAGGCGTTGCTACCGGCAAGACATCAGATTACGCCGCCTTGTCGCTTTCCAGATAACCGGCCAGATCGTTGATGGTCGGATAGTCGAACAGATCGGTGACCTCGATCCGGTCCGGCCAGCGCGCTTCGATGCCTTCATGGATCTGGGCCAGTTCCAGCGACGACAGGCCGATCTCGAACAGATCGTCGTCGGGCCCGATCTTCTTGTCGGGCGCGACTTCGTCGCATATGGCCTTCAGATCGCTGACCATACGGCCGGCGACGTCGACGGATTTGGCCTCGGCGGGCCGTAACAAGTCGTCCAGCTGTCCAAGGGTTTCGGCAAAGACGCCGTCGGCATAGTCACGTGCAAGCTGTGCACGCTGGAGCTTGCCGCTGGTGGTCTTGGGCATGTGCTTGATCGGCACCACCCGCCCTACCGCAAGGCCGGTGTGATGGTTCACCGCGAACGCGACCTCGCGTGCGATCGACACAAAATCGACGACGTGCCCGCGGAAGATCACGAACAGCACCAGTTCATCGGTATCGGCATTGGCGCCACGCACACCGACCGCTGCCACCTTGTTCATCTCTGTCCCGGTGACGCGGGTGACGATCGCCTCCAGATCCGGAGGGTAGTGGTTCTGGCCGTTGACGAAGATGATTTCCTTCGCCCGGCCGGTGATCAGCAGATCAGTGACCGTGTCACCGGCGAGTTCGTTGGCATGGGTAAACCCCAGATCACCGGTATCCAGCCAGCCATCGCCCATCAGCGCCGCCGCGTTGGCAGGCGTGTTGTGGTGATAGCCGGCGGTGACGTTGATTCCGCGAATCCATACGCGCCCGACAATATCGTTGCCCAGCGGCCGGCCCTCCAGGTCGGCAATTCTGAGCTCGGTGCCCTCCACCGGACTGCCGAGACACACCAGTTCCACCGACGTATCGCTGTCGTCCAGGCGTACCTTATCGCCGATACCGAGTGCGCCGCGCGCCACGCGCCGGCTGCGCAGGCCCGATCCGGCCGGTGGGAAGGTCGCGGCCAGGCTCGCCTCGGCCAGGCCGTAGACCGCGAACATACTGTTCGCATCCAGGCCGGTGGGCGCCAGTACCGAAAGGAATTCGCGTACCAGATCGGCCGCGATCGGCTCGGCGCCGTTATAGATCAGGCGCACGCTCGCCAGATCGATCTCGGGCATGCCCCGGGCTGCGATCGCCCGCAGGGTGTGCCGATAGCCGAAGTTCGGCGAGCACAGCAGCGTCGCATTCTTTTCGGAGGCTTTTTCCAGCCATAACAGCGGCCGACGCGCAAACACATCGGTGGCCATCAGGTAATGATCGAAGCCGTTGTAGACAAGCGTCAGATGAAAACCGATCAGGCCCATATCGTGGGTCAGCGGCATCCACGACAGGCCAACTTCGTGATCGGTGAAGCGCGAACCCGCCGTCATCGCACGGATATTTGCCAGCACGTTGGCGTGCGTGAGCACCACGCCCTTGGGGTCGCCGGTCGAGCCGGACGAGAACTGGATGAAGGCGGTATCTTCAGGCCTGGGCTCGGCGCGCACCGCCGCGCGTTCGACCGCGGGCGGCTCGTCGGCCAGTGCGCGGGCCGCCAGGCGTTCGCCCGCGTCGGCATCGCCGTGGCTTTCCAGCCAGGCGCGCACCCGTTCGATATGTTTCGGGTCGGCGATGACACGTGGCTCGCCCAGATGACGCCAGACACGCACCAGTTTCTCGAGATTCGCATCGGTTGCGCCGGCAGCAACCGGCACCGGCACCATGCCGCCATAGATCGCCGCCCAGAAAAACTGGACGAAGCGCAGGTTGTCGGCAACGAACAGGATCACCGGCTCGCCTTGGGCCGCACCGCGGTCCTGGAGCACGGCCAGCAGGCGCATCGCGGCCCGCTCCAGGAGCTTGAAACTCAGCCGCCGTTCGTCGTTGGCACCGTCGATGAAACCGATCTCGGCGGGGCCGTCGAGTTGCGCATCCAGCGCCTGGTCGAGTGTAGTGACAGACATAGTCGAGAGATCTCGTTTATCGCGGCAGGAACTGTAAATAGATTCCGTCTTTTGGCCGCAGGTTGATATGCGATTCCATTTGGGGCGGATGCAGGCCCGCGTAACGTGGCGTAAACCGTCGCAGCATCTCGACGAGATGAATCCGCATTTCCACCATGGCCAGATGCTCGCCTACACAGTGACGCGGGCCGGCAGAGAACGGGATATACGCAAAGCGATGCCCCGGATCACGTGCACGGCCGGGGCCAGGCATGAATCGCTCGGGGTTGAAGCGTTCGGGCTCGCGCCAGTAGTCAGCGTGGCGATGCAGCACAAACGGACTGATGAACACCTGGGTGCCGGGCTCGATCGCGTGCGCGCCGAAACTATCGGGCCCGATCGCCCGGCGCGACAGCAGCCAGCCCGGCGGATACAGGCGCAATGTTTCCTTGATGACGGCATCGACATAGGCCAGCGCGTCGTTGCGATGACCGCCGTCGACGCGCAGGCGTGCCGGGTCGATGGCGTCTACGCCGGCCTGCAGCCGAGCACGGACTTCCGGATGCGTGGCGATCAGATACCAGGCCCAGGCGAGCGCGCTGGCGGTGGTCTCATGGCCGGCGACGATCAGCGTCATGACCTCATCGACGAGCGCGCGTCGCGACATCGATTCACCGCGCTTGCTGCGTGCGGCAAGCAGGTACCCCAGGAAGTCGAAATCATCCCGCGGCTCTGCCCGGCGCGTATCGATGATGCGCTCGACAACCTGGCCCAGACGATGAAACCGCGCTGCGAAGCGCAGATTGCGCTCGGGCTGCTCGGTAAGCAGTGCAAACGGATGCGCGCCACCGTCGACCAAATCATCGTAGTCGGCCCCGAAGATGGATCTGAGCACGATCACCAGCGTCGCTTCACTGATCTCGGCGCTGATCTCCAGCACCTGACTGCAATCGGCCGCAGTCTGCCAGCGATCGGCAAGACGCCGATTCTCAGCCACTATCATGGCGTTGAAGTCGGCAAGCGTACGCGGCCTGAAGGCCGGCTGGATCAGCCGACGCTGGCGCGCCCAGAAGTCGCCTTCGCTGACCATGATGCCGTTGCCCAGCAGGATACTGACCCGATCCAGGCCCATGCCCTTGCAATAATTGGCGCTGTTTCGCACCAGAATCTGCTGGACGATGTCCGGATCATGCACAACCCAGTGCGGGCTGTTCTGGTGCTCGCCGTAAACGCGATACATATCGCCAAACGCGCCGTGCCAGCGCCAGAGCATGCGGCGCGTGGCATCGTCCGGGCCGATCTGAAAGCGCGCGCTCGGGCCGGCACCGCGTTGTACCTGCCGGACTTCGGATACGCTGGTCTCCATCAGCTTTTTACCCCGGGCAAAGGCCTCGTGCTGACGTCTCCTCGCAGTCAGTCGGGCCGGATGTTTTCAAAAACTTTATTTCAACTTTTAGTTATGTATGTAGTCTACACGATATTGGACGCGCAAGCGGAGCAGTACAGCGCGAATTACACCGCGGCCGACGACCCGCCGGCCTATCGCGAACGCCTGGCCGGAATGCAGAGCGACGCCGCGCGTGCACGCACACGTACAGGTATTCGGCTGCTGGCCTACACCTTGAAGGCGATAGGCGAGCCGGCTGGCGCGTTGGCAGCCATTGGCCTTTCCGCGTCGGGCCGGCCGCGTATCGAGGGCGTACCCGAATTCAGTATTTCGCATAGCGATGCGCTGGTCGCCTGTGCCATTGCGGATGACAATACGGGGCGCTGCGTGGGGCTGGACGTCGAGGCCCGACGGCCAATTGATGTATCAAGGATGGCGCGGCTGATGAGCGCCCAGGAGCGCTGCGTCGTCGCCGACGAGCCGACGCGATTCTTCGATTTCTGGTGCGCGCGCGAGGCCACCGTCAAAGCCAGCGGCCGGGTGGGCCTGAAACGGATACGCGAGATCGAGCTGGGCACCGACCACGCCCGGCTCGACGGCCACAGCTGGCCGATTGCCGCGCTGGCACTGGCGCCAGGCTATGCCGCGTGTCTGGCCAGCGACGAGGCGTTCGAGACACCACGTATTGAACAGGTTGTTTGGGACGGCCGCGCGGCACCGACCCCACGCCCCGAACAACCCGGATAACGTTCAGGCCCTAGGTGTCTGATCCCTCGATATAATGGTCTGGTCTTATCAGCGAGGCTAAAAGAATCTTTATGGGCCAAGTACTCCACGGGCGCGCCACGACCACGCACGCCACA
>JGI24514J20073_1000493_pt1 | contig 10332 bp, 13 predicted proteins | sample LinPmetageLP37_FD_20073 | JGI IMG/M metagenome (IMG submission 20073) | reverse complement strand
GGCTTTGACGATACAACGGCAAGTGGTCTGAGAATTTGCTGACAAGCACATGTGCGATGGCGCCCTCAGTCGGCAACCCGCCTTCGATCAGATGCGCAGGCGCCGGGGCCTGCGTGATACCTTCAGCGCAGGAACGGCAAGCATATTTGGGGCGAACGGTGACGATGACACGCAACTGCGCTGGAATGATATCCAGCCGCTCGGTGCGGTCTTCGCCAATACGGTGCATCTCGCCACATCCGCAGGGACAGCTTAAACTCTGAGGCTCGACCACCCGTTCAACCCGTGGAAGGTCTGCGGGAAGACTGCCCCGGTTGCGCCGGGCAGCTTTGCGAGGCCGTGCCTCTGAGGAGGTCTGCTCAGCTTGCTGGGTCTCAACTTCAGCGACGGCCACCTCAAGGTCTTCAAAAGCCAACTGTCGCTCATCCTCGCTTAACTTCTCCGAGCGCTTGCCATGTGTGGCGTTCTTGAGCTCGGCAATGAGGTGCTCCAAACGCTTAACTAAAACCTCCAGCTCAGATGTTTGGGTTTGTAGCCCGGTCGTCTCTTGCTTCAGCGATTTGTTCTCGCGCAGCACCGCCAAGACAGCTTCACGCTGGCTCTCGGGGATGGCAGATATATCGATGGGCGGCAGGTCGGACATGCCCGGATTATAGCTTGATTTACGCCCAAATGGGCAGGCCTTTTGCGCCTCCGAGTCACTCTGCCGCAGCCGGTCTGCGGGGTTCTAAAGAGCGCACCCGGCGCCAGTCCAGCCCTGCAAAAAGCGCCTCGAATTGGGGGCGGTTCAAGGTGATCACGCCATCTCGAATGGCGGGCCAAATGAAGCTGTTCTCCTCAAGTCGCTTGTAGGTCATTACGAGCCCGCTGCCGTCCCAGAACAAAATCTTCATCCTGTCGGCCCGCTTGGCGCGGAATACAAAGACTGTTCCTGTAAAGGGGTCCTGGGCCAGTGCCGACTGAACCATCGAAGCCAATCCATCGTGCCCTTTACGGAAGTCCACCGGCCGCGTCGCAACCAATATCCGAACGCCTTGCGATGGCATCAGCATGAAGAAGCATCAAGCGCGTGGGCGATCTCTGCAATCCGAGAGGCAGATGTCTGCAGCGGCAGCTCGATGGCGATCTCTCCAAAGATCAATCTGATCGCCTCATTCGGAACAGTCAGAGCTTCTGTGGCCTCTTCCGGCCCAGCAGAGACCACCAGTGGAGCGAAGAGCGGCGCGTCAGCATCCGGCGCGGGTAGCAACAGCTTTCCTTGCTTGGCCTGTCGACGCCACGCCGATAGCTGGTTCGGAAGGATGCCATATCGCTCAGCGACAGCGTTCACCGTTGCACCGACCTCAAGCGTGTCCGCCACCGCCTGTGCCTTTGCGGTATCCGACCAACGGCGATGGCCGGACGCATAAATCTCAACGCCAAGCGATCTGAGAAACGAATTTGTAGCGCACATTGCGAAACGCACTCCCCATCATAATATGGGTTCGTTCTCGCAGCCCGGATCACACCCTACAACGTGACCCCGGGCCAACGCTTACGCTGATCTCCAAGATAGTCCAACTTTTCGTCCGCACCGCCACCGGCTCAGCTCTCAGTGACAATCAACAGCCGTTTGGCAAATGGCGACCCCAGAATTAAGTTTAAAGGTTTTGCTCCAGCCCCCGTGGCGGCCATGGCTGCCGTTGATATTGTTGCCATGCCATCACGATGGGAAGCCTACGGGCTCGTGGCCATTGAGGCGCTCGCAGCAAAACGAAATTTGCTGGTTAGCAGTATCGATGGGCTGAAAGACCATCTTGAGAAGGGCGCCCAGGCTGTGCAGCCGGGCGGCGACATCGAAAGTTGGCAGCAAGCAATTGAGCAGGCCACGGCCGCATGCCCCTCAGAGGCTAATGTCCAAGCTCGGCCCATCAAGCGGCCTGAAGACACCTACGCTGCGGCTTAGTCCGATATATTGCGTAGCCTTTAGCCGTCTGGCAATCTGTTCTCGCGAGCAACCGCCTTTCAATTTGCCAATCACTGCATTGCGCAAATCCACGTGCCGTTGACGACGTTTTACATGCCGATAAGCCGCGAGAGATTGCGCCATCATATGCCAGTAGCCATCAGCCTGCGGAACCCGGTTGCTGGAAGCGGTCGAAGTGGTTATTGCTCTTGATCGGTCGCTATTGCAGGATTTGTATCCTCAGGCATGATCTCTCTCAAACCTTCCGCCAAACCGAGCAGCGACAATGGAATAGCAATCGGACCCGCATTTGGTTGGACTACAGTGAACGTCGCGTTTTCTCCGCGCAACAAAGCCGCGACAAGAGGTTCAGGTAGGGGCGCTTCGATTAGGCACCCAGTTGACAAGCAGCGCGACCAGGTAAAGCTCGCGGCGGCTACGCCGTCTATGTTCAGCGAAGGTGGCTTGGTTAGATCACTGCCCAGCGGGAGGGAAATCTGCGCGAGCAGCGCTTTGTCGCTCTGAGACCACGCTAATGCAGCGATCAACGCGACGGTACTCGGATCCTGCGTCAGAATTCTTTGATAAAGCTGACACTGACCCGGGGCGGGGTCAGAACCTGCAAGACACTCGATCGCCCAGTCTCCGACAGTAACCCGATCGGTGCTGTCGAAAGCGATTGCCTCCTGCGCAGACAGTGCACCCGCGCCTATTGTGGCCATAACCAGCCCAAGGGTTAATGCATTAAAGTCAGCGCCCACCATTGCTCGGCGTCCGGATCGGCGAAGCGACTTGGTTTAAATCCATTGCCATTGCGGTACGGGTCGCCAATGGCTGAAGGGCGTTTGATGCTTTACCAACAGAGGCGAGCCGAACCTGTTGTTCTGCAACCAAACGCCGGTGCACGTTGGGATCTTGGAATTGCCAAATGTTCTCTTCAGCGCCTTCCAGAATAAGATCATAGACGGCCAGTTCCACAGCCTGCCTTACTGCAATACCCGTAGGCTCGTTCACCGAATAGCCCGTGTCTAGTTCAAGCAGGCGATCCACGGCAACATAGCGGAAAATTGACAGCTGGTCTGCCAGCGAATAGATCGTCTTCTCAGTCTGGACTGACGCGAGGACTTCGCCGGTCTGTACGCTGACGGCACGCAGCACCACCGAAATGCGGTCACGACGATATTCAAAGCTGTTGCCTATCCCCAAAAGCCGCGCGCCAACGCCGCCCGTGACGACATTGGTGTCATAGTCGATGACGCCACCTGAAATAATGATTCCCGCAAAGCGAAGGGGCGGAAGCGCTGAGCGCTGCAAGCCGCGATAGTTTTGGTTGGTCTGATCGATCAGTTGGCGTTCAGTCAGAAGGTCCTGAATATTAGCGCGTTCAATAACATTGAACCACTCGCCGTCGCCCACTTCGGTCAGAACATCAATCAATACGTCTGACATCCCTTGCGAAACAGCACGCGAAAACCGCGTAAAATTGTCCGATTCCTCATTCTGGCCCGTTTTATCTTCGTACTTATAGATCGCGACATCGATCTTCTTGCTAGATGGTGGTAATTCTCTGAGAGCTAAGCCGGTATTGGTGGACGGCGTGGAGAGCGGTGGCCTCATATCTTTGTCGAAGCGCGTTCCAAATGACTGCAAGCCCAGCTCCGCGCACCCCCCAAGAGTGGTCATCAAAGTGAGCCCTAGTCCAAGCATCTTTTGTCTCGAACTAAAAATAGAAAAGAAATTCATGCTGTCCCTCATTTCCGCGCCGCTTTTTCGCGATCTACAGTATTTCTAATTGGAGCCTGTGCTACTTGCGTTTTGAGGTGCCGGAACTGCTGGGGTGGGCGTACCAACGCCCCCAAGATCGATTACAATTGGCGGGAAACTAATGTCAGGCGCGCCGCCACCGCCGCTGCCCTCACTTTCCGGAAGGTATTGGTTCTGAATTTGTGCCGTGCCGATTAGGTATCCGAAGTTATCGGAGAAGCCTCCAAATCCCGGGTTAATTGGCTGATAGATGAGATCGCCAGCAGTGGCCGCTCCTGCGCTGGTGAGCAATGCAGCAGTAGCGAGCCCTAAAAGCCTTTTTGCCGAAAACATAGCTAGTTCCTCTCAAGCAATAGCTTGAAAGCTTCAAACAGATTGGCAAGGGATAAGCTTGTAGCACTCGAACGAGCACCATGGCGTGCCGAAGCAATCTGAGTGCCGCAATCAAGATCAATTTAGTCTGACAACTGTGCCCCGAGGGGCGTTACGCACCACTATGCCGCCACTGTAGCCTTGGCCGGCCTGTCCGTAAACAACCTTAGTGTCAACGGAGTTCACAAGCGCGACGGAACTGCTAAGACTGTTGCCGATTTGCGCCGTTGCGATGCCATTCCCTGACCCCCCCACAATAGCCGCGGCAGAGAAATTGTTCGTCCCCAGTTGAGCCTGAGCGATCGCGCTCCCGGGAGAATTCTGGATGACGGCGACGGCGGTATTGTCGTCACCTGTCTGCAAAACGAGCGTCCCTGCGTTTGGGCTGCTAGAAATAGAACTGACCGCGCTGTTATCACTACCCTGTTGTGAAATCACCGCTGAGGAGCCGGTTCCCCCGGAGCTGGTCGGTGTGGCAGTATTGCTCTCCTGAGTGACGACCACCTGTTCAAGTGTCAGCCCGTTGCTGACCTGAAAGCCAAAGTCTTGCGCCAATCCGGCAGTGGTGCTGCCAAGCATAAACGCAATCGTAGCAAGAAGCATTTTAGAGCGCATATCGTAATCCTCGGAATTGGGTCACTACCGTTCAAAATCGAAAGAGCAGGACTGGTTACGGTCACCGTCTTCAATTTGAAGCGTGACGGCAAGACGGCTACCCTTTGAAACATACAGCGTTGTAGTTGATAAAACAATCAAGCCATCGGCAGTCTCGGTGTTACTGTCATCAAAGCTACCGGCCTGCCGTGAGACGGAACGGTTGCCTCCCTGCTGCGTCACAATGCTCATTTTGTAAGTTCCATGGCGCCAACCTTGTGGATCTACGACCCCCTTTAGCGTGACCATCTTTCCCGTCTCAGACATGTGCAAAGCGCAGCCCTCAGGTAAAGGCTCCGCGTTGGTCTGTGTATTTATTAACGCGAGAGAGAGTAGGATCGGGAACATTTGCATGATGTGCTCCTCGCCATATGGCGCTACGAGGGCGCCGTCACGGCGCCCTCGCTTGTTTGGTGTGCCTCCCACCGAAACGTGGAAGACTATGCTATCAGGGTGTCTTCTGATAGTTGACAGCTTCGTTGCCGCTGCCTTGCTGGATGATCGCACTCAAGTTCGAGTTGCCCAACTGGATGCTCGCAGCCGAGTTCAGCGATGCAGCGCCGGGGAGTGCGCCTGTTACCGACAGACCGGCCGGGATCATCACTGAAGCCGGGGTGCCATCAATTGCTGGCAAGTTGGCGCCATCCCCTCCACCCTGCGAAATAAGCGACTTGTTGTCGTTACCGACTTGCACTTGAGCCGCAGTGTTGTCACCGTTGTTCTGGAAGGTCATAGCCGCGTTATTTTCGCCAAACTGCGAGTGCGCCGCAATATTATGGTTGCCATCTTGAAGGATGGTAGAAACGTTGCTCAGACCCACTTGGGCACTTGCAGCGCCATTGTCTACACCGTTCTGAATAATTGCGTTAACGTTCAGATTGCCGCGCTGTGCGATCGCAGCTTCGTTACCTGCTTGAGTTTGGCTGATGATCGCGTCGTTTTCATTGCCTTCTTGGACAGTTGCCGACTCTTGACGCACTCCGGACTGCAGGTTGACAGATTGGTTGAGATTGCCGACTTGGAATTGAAGGTTAGCGTTTGCCGTCTGCTGCTGAACCGTTGCACTAACGCCGCCCGTTGTTTGGCCCTGCGCCGTGACTGCGTTACTTAGGTTAACACGAGCGCGCGCTCCGTTGCCCGCTGTACCTGCTGTACCCGACGCTTCCTCATCGTTGCCACCGCCAGCTGAATCAAGCGCAAGAGATTCGTTAAAAATAGTGCCATCCTGATTTGCTGTCGCGCTATTATTACTATTCGCAGTCGCGTTCGAAGGGTTTACGCCTGGGCCTGTTGCAGTTTGGGCGAATGCCATACCCGCCGTCAGTACCAGCGCTGTTGAAGTCAAAAGAAGCCGTTTCATATCGAAAATCCTATTCACCTATACCCACCCCGAGGACCATCCCCGAGGCCAACTAAAAGGTACGAATAGGCATCGAGGCCGGATATTCCGGAGATCCCTCCCCGGTCTTCAGTTAGGCTCCGGTGATTCGAGCGGACAGTGCAGATGGAACCCCTATAGGATAACTGGTCGGGTGCACCGTTACCCGTACAGTAAGCATGGGGTTTTCGTCGGCTGGGAAGATTCGGTTAGGGTTTTCCCCTACACAAGCGCGCACAAACACCCAAAAGATTGACTCAGCGTCAACTTTTGTTCACATTGTGCCCCTAGTTAGTATTTAGAACCGTGTGGGCGGGTATAGGTTCCCTTCCAATGCGAATTTTTCCGCCAGGGTGACATTACGGTAGTTTTTTATTTTTGCGGGAGGGGGGAGATATGACTGCTCTATACAGATCGGCAATCGTTGCAACTGTACTTGGCATTGCTTCTATAGGGACTGAAAGCAACGCAAGCGACCGAGTGTATATCACTCAAGTACCATCCACAGCTAATTTAGTTTATGTCCGGCAAGCAATGGAATTGCCGGATCAGAGGGCAGCACGCATAGCGGCCGCCCGGGCACAACGTGCCCAACAGGCGCAGCGCATCCGAGCTTCTAGACAGGCAACATCTGCTTCCACACAGGAAGCACGAGCTTCGGATGTGTCCATGCTTGAGTTGAGCTCTCAGGATATGCCTTCGCTACCTGCCGCACACATAGCGGTGGATTGATCACTTTCAAATGCCGGGCTTTTTGACTGTGCATAACGTTCTGACAAGTGAAGTCTGTAAAAGGTCGCTCTTTGTGCCCTAAATATGCTTGGGAAGAGTCATGAGTATTAGTGAAAACAAAACTGTGGGAATCCTGGGCGGTTGTTTTCTCATAAGGTCAGCACTGCAATCTATCTTGGCAGAATTGAAACTTCCTAGTGTTGCTATTGACGACCACTCAGACGTGCCGCCTGATGTAGGTATTGTGCTTATATGCTATAATACAGATGAAGCACTGTCAGATCGCATTGCCAAGTGTATGAGCAACCCCGACCCGGCACCCATCGTATTGTTTCCCCAAACTGAGGCACTGCTTAAGAGAATTCGGGGCACTCCGGTTACCGTTGCTGCAGTAGTGCCCCCTACCTTGGCAGCTGCTGAGATCAAATCCGTGATATCTTTGGTGGTAGAAGGGCATCGCATATTGCCGTTCGCTCCCCCCGAGACTGAGCACATGCCCGATACTGGGCTCCCCGACTGCATCCAGCCCGGGCTTCTGACTGCACGCCAACTTGAGATCCTCCGCGAGGTGGCTGCGGGGCACTCCAACAAAGCGATCGCCCGTACGTTTGCGATTTCGATCAATACGGTTGAAGCGCATGTTTCCCGGATTATTCGCAAGCTTAAAGTGGACAACCGGACTCAGGCTGCAATCGTTCTTCGGGGGGGTATGCCCCGGTCAAAGCCTGCATTTCACAGGCAGGAGGATGCAAGTGCATCTTCTGAAATAGAGGCACCACATTGCTCGGCTCGCCCCCAAAGCTGAGCTGAAAGCTCAATAGGTGACGTGTTGGATTGTCACTTCCAAATTACAATCGCAAGGCGCACTGCGCCGATTAAGCTTCGAAAGCGACGGATGACCGACGCCCGGGGTATTTGTGAGGCGCCGGTCACCCTTCTTGGGGGCTTCTGGGTTTGGTTAATAGGTGAAGATCGGAGATCGAAGTTTAATACGATATCTATAGCGCGATACGAGCACCGACCCGGTGTCGAACGTTGACGAAGCGTGCTCCCTCAGACGTCAACGCCTTTGGCGCCCGCTTTGGACGGCTCGTCCGGTCGTATCGGGATGATTTGGGTTTATCCGTGCGCGACCTGGCCATCAACGTATGGAACGACGAGGGTCGCAAGGCCAGTATTTCACGGCTTGAGAACGGCCATGTGGCTAACCCGGCTGCGCGCACGGTACAAGGGCTGGCCCAAGCGCTTGACATTCCACAGCATGAGATCGACAGCCTACGCGCGCCTGCGCCAAGTCTGCCTTTGCAGCTTGAGGGGCTTTCGAATGCCCGCCGCGATCAGCTTGAAGCCCTCGCAAGCCGTTTTGAGATCGATCAAGTGTTTGAGAAGTCTGATGCGGAGTTGCGCAGTTTGCTCGACAAAAAGGCATCTGAATATCGAATCTACAAACGCCGCTTACACGAATTAGACGGCCGCATGGGTGAACTCGCTGAACTTAAGGCAGCAGCCCGCGAGGCAGCGGCAGAACTTAATTTCGATGAATACGAGTCGCTTTTGCGACAAGTGGACGAGAGTTATAGTGAGATGGTCGTTCGTGCTAAAGAAGCACGGGCCCGCAATGCGCTCCTGCGTGGGCGCGCCAATGACGCCTATGAAGGGTTCGTCAGCGCCGCCGAGACATGGCGAAGCCTTGACCATGTGCACTCCATGAGAAAACGACTTGAATACCATCGAGCGTTGTTCGATCACGGTTTGCGCTTTGGTGGGAGCGGGCTTGAACGCTCAGCTGACATCTTGCGCCCGACGGTAGGAGCCGGCGACTACACTGCGCAGCTCCGAGCCCGAGCCCTTCAAAACCTCGCCAACGCCCTCGCGAACATCAGCATTCGATCCGAAGGTCCTGACAGCCTAACGACGATGGACGAGGCAATTGAACGATACGAAGAAGCGCTACTGCTCGTCTCCATCGATCACGAAGGCGATGTATGGGCGATGGTGCAGCAAAACCTCGGGGCTGCATTGTCCTTGCGTGCGAACTGGTGCGATGACGCGAACGCACGACGGGTTTTCCTCGGACGCGCAATTGACGCCTTCCGCGCGGCCCTTCGCTTACGTCCGCGGGAAAGCAAGCCACTGGAATGGGCGATGACCACTCAGAATGTTGCGGTGACACTGCTAGAAATGGCAAATGTGACGCCGGGCAAAGACGGGTTAATGTTGCTCGGGCGGGCGGAAAAGATGCTGCAGGAAACGCTGAGCGTGCGCAGCCGCGATGCTGTGCCATTCGACTGGGCATTAACGCAAGAAAATCTCGCCATTGTGTCCAAAGCATTGGCCGAACGCGGTTCTGCTTCAGAGCGCGCACGATATCTTGCGTCGGCTTTAGGCTACATCGATGCCGCGCTTAAGTTTTTTAGGACTGAAGGTGATACGTTCTATCAGGAAAAAGCCACACGACTAGCTACCGAAATCAGGCAAAGCGTATTGGACAACGATGTAGGGCGCATTAGAGTCGAAGAGTAGTCAAATTTTTGCGGTTCGTAGCGGTTAAGTGTTTAAGATCCCGAGGCTAACTTGAACAGATAGTTTGATGTGCCTATGAAACCGAAAAGCCGACTCTATTTGCAGCTGAAAGAAATCCTATGATCTCTAAAGACGAACTGAAAACGATGTCCCGAAAGGAGCTTGAGAAGCTTCTAAACAACGTAAGTAAAGCGCTTGCCTCTGCGAAAGCCAGAGATCAACGCGAGGCTAAGAAAGCCGCTGCCAAAGCCGCCGCGGAATTTGGCTTCTCGCTTGGTGAAATCTCCGAGGCAGACGGCACAGTTCAAAAAAAGGCCAAAGCAAAAAAGGCCCCCAAAAAGCCCTCAAAGCCCGCTTTTGCGAACCCAGAGGACAAAACGCAGACCTGGACAGGTAAAGGGCGTCAGCCAAACTGGTATCGCGCTCAGATCGCAGCAGGCGTTGAGCCTGATGCCATGCGCATTTGACCCCATAGAACGACAAGGCCCTCGACCGCGACGGGGGCCAAAGCCCCGGAAGGCATCTAATCCATTCCGGGGCATAGGGAGCGCTTCAGTGATTGCCCTGCAGGAAATCAAAGCTCACAAATTCCGATAATGTTCCAATAGTTGCCGGGCGTTTTCTACTTCAGGTAGTGACCCGCCCTCCTCCCGATCCAGTGGACCAAGAAAAGAGTACGCGGCGCGATCCAAAAGCTTTCAAAAAACAAAATCACGATCATGGTCGCTCACCGTCTTTCTACAGTACCCCATGAAGATCATGTCCGTGGTCGAAAAAGCGTGCACTCATGGCGCAAGAAGGTCTCTATGCCGCTATGTTCAACGCGCAGCGTAGCAGTTACGGTTGAATCGCTTAACTTGCACCGTAAGCGGCGGCTTTGCGGCACTTGAGATCAGCTTGACGGCTGGAAATTCCACGGAAGTAGGTCGTCGATGCGATTGGCCGGATGGCCTGCTGCAATCGC
>JGI24514J20073_1000432_pt1 | contig 11184 bp, 8 predicted proteins | sample LinPmetageLP37_FD_20073 | JGI IMG/M metagenome (IMG submission 20073) | reverse complement strand
GATTCAGATATTGTTATTACAACGGCTCAGCTTTTCGGTCGAAAGCCCCCTTTACTGATAAAGAGCAGCACTCTTGAAAAGATGAGGTTAGGCAGCGTGGTAGTCGATATGGCTGCTCAATCTGGAGGCAATGTAGAAGGCTCTAAGGCTGGTGAAACTATCAAAATCAATGGCATCACTTTAGTAGGTAACGGCAACTGGAGCCAAGACGTGGCCCGCGATGCAACTGATATGTATGCCAATAATATCTTCAATCTACTTGATGAGTTTATAGATGCAGATACCGGAAATTTCTTGCTCGATCTAGAAGACGACATTCTTGCAAACTGCGTTATTACCCATAACGGAGCTATTACAAACGACATGCTAACAGAAGCATATAAAGGAGCTTAACGTGGCAACTATCTATCTACTTTTCATCGTGCTGCTCGCAGCATTTCTTGGTTTCGAATTAATCCGAAAAGTTCCTGCCACCCTTCACACACCGTTAATGTCTGGTTCAAACGCTATATCGGGTATCACGTTAGTTGGCGCTCTTGTGGCCTCTGGGGCAGATCATGACCTTCTAACAACCATACTGGGCACCGCCGCAGTTACCTTAGCGAGCATTAACGTGGTGGGTGGCTATTTAGTGACTGATCGAATGCTTGGCATGTTCAAAAAGAAAAATTCTAATTAAAGGCCGCTCCAAATGACTATAGAAATTATCATAAATCTTACTTATGTTGTGGCCGCTGGGCTGTTTATTTTTGGCTTGAAGCTGCTCAGTCATCCAGCAAGTGCACGAAAAGGAAACTTTATCTCAGCTATAGGGATGCTAATAGCAGTCGTCGCCACGTTGCTAGACCATCAGATCATCACTTACCAATATATTTTTGCAGGTATGCTTATTGGCGCATGCTATGGCGGTTTGGAAAGCACGATCAGTACAAATGACGCAAATGCCTGAAATGGTCTCATTATTCAACGGCTTCGGAGGAGCAGCTTCTTTGCTATTAGCTTGGTCTACAGTTCTGAGTATTGGAGTAGAACCCCCAGGATCCAGTCATCATACATTATTGGTAACGCTGCTTATAACGCTATTAATAGGTGGAATAACATTCTCAGGCTCTGTAGTCGCATGGGGAAAACTATCTGGCAAACTGTCCTCCAAAGCCTTTATATTCAAAGGCCTAAGAGAATTAAGCATATTGCATTTAGTGGGTATGGTAATAGCGGGGATTTTCTTTATATCAGAACCTCTCAATGGGCTGTGGCTATATGTAATTATTATACTGGGATTAAGTTTTGGTCTTTGGGCTACGATCTCAATTGGCGGAGCGGACATGCCTGTTGTGATTGCACTGTTGAATAGTTACTCAGGGATTGCAGCAACTGCTGCGGGCTTGGCTATCGGAAATACCATTCTAATTGTAACAGGGCTTTTAGTAGGCGCCTCGGGTCTTATTCTCACCAATATAATGTGTAAAGCAATGAATCGGTCCCTCATGAATGTCTTACTTTCAGGTTTCTCTAAGCCTATTGAGCAAGGGGAAGTGATCAAGGGCGAGGTGAAAATCCTTTCACCACAAGATGCTTTTTACGTGCTAGAAGCGGCACAAGCTGTGCTTGTCATCCCTGGGTACGGTATGGCTGTTGCACAAGCGCAGCATGCCGTCAGAGAATTGCAAACATTGTTGGAAGATAACGGATGCAGTGTTGATTACGCTATTCACGCTGTTGCGGGGCGAATGCCAGGGCACATGAATGTGCTTCTTGCAGAAGCTGACGTACCATATGATCAACTGTATGAAATGGATGATGTAAACCCTAGGATGGAAAACTACGACGTCGTGATTGTTATTGGAGCTAATGATGTAGTTAACCCTGCAGCGAAGGAAATGAAAGGCAGCCCCATCTACGGTATGCCAGTCATTGAAGCGTATAGAGCGAAATCGGTCTTCGTACTCAAACGCTCCATTAACGCAGGTTTTGCCGGTGTCGATAACCCACTATTTTTTAAAGACAATACAAGAATGGTGTTAGGAGATGCAAAAGAGACCATTAACAGTTTAATAAAAGAATTCAGCGACTAGGAATACTGATGAGCCTGCTCCTAAAGAGGCTCATCGCTTAGCCTCTTTAGGGCAAATACTTAATACAGAAACCTGAGATTTAGATATTAACTAAACACTTAGCACCACCGCAAGCAAACCAGTTTGTGTGCATAACTTTGTACTATGCCACGTAAATTTTACTCAACTTATAAAGCGAAAATCTATTATGACGTTGGAGATTTTGGGCCAGATATTTGGGGTTTTAGGCTTTCTAGTAGCAATATTCACTTTTACCCAGAAAAACGACATTAAATTGAAACTTAGCCTTATCGCCATGTTTGCCTTGCAAACGATTCATTTCATGCTGTTAGGTTCTACAACCGGAATGATAGCTAACGGCCTTAATTTTTTAAGAACAATCGTTTCCATTAAATCCAATCACAAAAGCTTTGGGCTTGTCTTTATTCTGTTAAATATCATCTGGGGTGCATCTAACCTTGAGCGTTGGATTGATATTTTCCCCATTTTTGGGGCTTGCGTCGGAACTTATGCAATTTTTTATGCGTCAGGGATTACCATGCGCCGATTATTTATATGTGGAGCAATGTTTTGGTTAACGAATAATATTTACATTGGCTCAATAGGTGGAGTATTGCTTGAATTGAGCGTTATCGTGGTTAACAGCTTTACGATATACAGGTTGAAAAAAGACATTGGTCCTAGTCATTGCAAACATAACGAGCAAACAAATTGAAAAATGCCTGCTCGTTATTCCGTCCTTTATTTGATCATTTTTCTTTCTTCGAGTTTATACCACTGCTCTAATTCGTCTTTTAGCAGGTTTACTTTTTGAGGATACTTAGCAGCCAAGTTAATCTTTTCGTGTTCATCCTCTGCCAAATTGTAAAGACGAGGGCCAACTAGAAATTGATCATGATACTTTTGGTAACTGGCATTTTTCCCGTCATAACTCACGATTAGCTTCCAATCTCCCTTAATTACCCATCGATACAAAAGTGTCGATTCTGGGTCGTCTATTATGTCCATATCATGGGCATACCCTTCTCCAAAAACAGTGTCTCTGTTTAGAGGCTCACCATTAACCAAGTTGTCGTACAGATTTATACCTGGTAACTCTGGCGGTACATCTATACCCGTCGCACCTAATATAGTCGGGACAATATCGATACTACTCACTAAGTCTTCTCGAAATCCAGATTTAAACTTGGATGGCAAAGAATAGATTATGGGAGTACGTACACCACTTTCGTTGGGACTCTGTTTCGATTTTGGTAAAAATCGTCCCTCTTGAGTAGGGTTTGTAATCCAACCATTATCCGAAACATAAACAACCAGAGTATTGTCAGACAGGCCGCGCCCTTCTATATGTTCAAATAATTGGCCAGTTGTTTCATCAAACCATTCTATCATTGCGTAGTATTTTGCAATGGATTCAGGTAAATCTAAGCTAGCGTATTTCTCTAAAATACGAGTGGGCGGTGTGTGGGGCGCATGAGGCATGAAAGGCGCATACCAGACAAAAAATGGATTGTTTTGTTCATCCATTCGGTCAATGAAATCTGTAATAGGCGTAATTCCTTGTCTGCCTATTTTTAAGCCATCGTCGCCGTGTCTTCCTCCAGGTTGAGGGAACCCACGGGTCATCCCTTCATCGAAGCCAGCTCTAGAATAACTCCCTTCCCACCACTTCCCAGTTTGAAGGGAAACATATCCTTTGTCTTTAAGCAGTTGCGGAAGTGTTTTGACCTTGTCAATCTTCGCAATTATTCGTTCTCTTAAGCGATGATATTCTTGTCCCTCTTTACCGCCTGGCACCATTTTAGATGGATTATTCCCCGTGATGCCGTGTTGATACGCATACAATCCTGTAGCGATAGTGGCAAGTGAGGGCCTACACAAAGAAGTGGGCACGTACGCATGCCTGAACGTGATGCCATCAGCTGCTAGTTTATCTAGGTTCGGGGTTTGTACAATATCGTGGCCCATGAAACTGTAATCATTCCAAGCATGATCATCAGACAGTATCAGTACGATGTTAGGGAGTTTTTCATCTTGAATGCTCACCTCTTCAGATTCGACAGTAGGCTTGCTTGCACAACCTTGCAAAATAATACAGATCATTGCACAGACGCCTACAGTCAGTAGTTTACCGGGTAGCGATACTTTACTAATTTTCATAACAGTTCCCTATACTTTCTATGTACAGTTTCTCTGTACTGTTGTTCACCATTTAATTTTCAAGCACAACTGTATGCTTACCTGGTTTATACATACGCGGCTCTTGATTCGGCAGGAACACTGTCGCTTTGGTATTTTGAGGTATCACAAAATCCCAAATTATTTGATTATTCGCTCTGCGCCATCGGCTTTCAATTTTCCCATACCCCGTGTTGTAACTAACATCTACGGCGTTCAAAGATGATGGAAATACAGGTTTAAGCTGAAAAGTTTGAAACCCTACTGTGTCCTTGAAAGGTCTAATCCCGCCTAAGCCTTCATAGAACCACCCATCATATCCTGAGTGAAACGGGTGGTTTAGCGATCGGCCCGGAGCATCTTCTAAAGTAAGTTTATCCTTAGGCTTAAACCCACCTTTTCGCTCCCACAGTGTGGTAGCGTTTAGCTCATTAATGAGATAAGGGTAGCCAGGGTATCCTTCGGCTTTGAAAATATTAAAAGCGGTGTCTACATACCCGTAATCGCTCAGTGCTCGGTAAAGATAAGTTTGCCCTAGGGCACCAACCGATGCATGCCCGCCCCAATTAACCACAACGTCTTCATTCAGTTTATCAGCAACCTGCTGCTGCATATCTTTAGGGACAAAGCCAAACGCTATCGCCATTGCATCAGCAGTTTGACTACCATAATGTCCTGTATTGTGATCGAATACTTCTTCGTTAAACTGGTTCTTCACCGACTCGAAAAGTTGTTTGTAAAAAACCTGCTGAGTGTTTTTACCTAGCGCTTGCGATATCTTTGCCATGAGGTCAGCACCATGCGCAAACAGAGCAGAACTGGTGACAACATGGCTAGTATGCTGCGGCGTGCATCTTCCCCCAACTCTTGCCATACCAGGCTCTCTAACTGGATCACACCAATCGCCGTATCCAGTTCTTATCATGTTATTGTTTAATTCCACCTGCCCCGCATTCATGTACTCCTGCAAGCTATCATATTGGTCGGCAAGCACAGTAATATCACCATGATGACGATAGTGTTCCCACGCGATGATAATTTCTGCTACGGCCCAATCAAACTTTCCACCTTGTGACCTCCTGCCAGGTACAACAGTTGGAGCCACATAAGTCGACGTGCGAAAATCACCTAAGTACTTGGACCAAAAATTCTCTAAATTAAAGTTATAGTTTCCGGTAACCAAAGCGGCATGCGCGTCTCCAGTCCACCCTGCCCGTTCTCGAATCGGGCAATCAAAAGGAACACTTATTAAGTTGCTTTGATAACCCCATAACGCCATGTCATGGACTTTATTAATCATGTCATCCGAGCTTGAGAAATGACCACTTACAGGCACATCGCTTCTGACCAGATATGCGTTTAACGCGTCGAGCTCAGGCTTCGACTTTAGACCAACCACTTCAACATAACGAAAACCGTGCCAAGTAAACGTTGGTCGCCACTTTTGGGGGTTAGTTTTACCAGCAATATATGCATCGGTTTGCTTAAGTTTCGGGGCAGCACCACCACTTTTCTGACTGATGTTGCCATCATCATCAATCCACTCAGCATACTTTAGATAAACAGCTTGGCCTTCTTCTAAGTCCAACAATGCTAAGTTCAGCTCAGGGATCCCTGTAAAATTCTGGCCGAAATCGAATACCCATACATCTTTTCTTGGTGAAAGGATACGCTCAGCCACCAGCTTATCAGCGATGCGGACTGGCTGTAGTAATTGAGGTTCTAAAGATTTTGTTGGCCAACTTTGCAGCGATTTTACATTTTGCCAAGCATCGGATAGCTCTGTATCCGTTTTCGTCATCCAGTTATCTAATGCGTAGCGTTGGTCAAATAACTCACCTGAAAACAACCCCTCTTTTAATACTGGTGAAGTATGCCAATACCATGAGTTGTCCGTACTAACCGTTTTTGAGCTACCGTCGTCAAAGACGATCTCTAACTGAGCGATAAGCTTAGGTTGACCGTACGACAAGTTTTTATCTGGCTTAGAAAAAGCGATTTCTTCGTTGTACCAACCACTACCTAAATGTGCGGCAATAACATTGTCACCCGATGTTATTAAGCTCTCAACGGCGTCAGTGTTATATAGAATTCGTTCTTCGTAATCGGTTTGTCCGGGATCCATAATCCGCGAATCTACCTTTTTGCCGTTTATAAATACTTCGTAATAGCCAGCAGCGGTGGTATGTAACCTCGCGCCTACCACTTTCTTATCAATACTGAATTGTCGCCTTAATAAGGTGGCAGTAGGCTGTTCCTGTAGCTTCTTTACAATATATTCAGGTCGCGTCTTCTGCGGGTTTTGGTCGCTAGCTGCATTCCAAATCCACTGGGATACTTGAGGAGAAAGCGCAGATGCCTCAGGGCTATTTGCCATGATCCATTTCGCAGACCAAGCAGAGTTAGTGGTTAAGCCCATTTCCCAATGACTTATTTCACTCCAATCTGATTCTAACCAATTAGCTCTAGACCAAACCCGAACGCGCCAATGCGCTTTTTGCCTGTTTGCTAAAGCCTTTCCTTTATAGCCAATATTGATCGACCGACTAGATTCTGTTTTACCGGAATCCCACAAATCCGGTTGACCTTCGATAAGTGCTGTCACACTCGTGGCTACTTGAATTTGATAGTGCGTCTGTTCATCTACATTGGCATGCCAAGACAGAGTCGGCGCGCGGCTATGTACATTAAGCGGTACGCTAATACCTTCCACAGCTAAATTATCAGGACGCGTATTGGTCGCTGTCTGATTTTTAGAACTGCAGCTCATAATCAGTAAAGTGATAGATAAAATCAGGATTTTAGTGAGTCGCATGAAACGTTTCTCCGGCGAGGACGTGCGTGACTTTAATTTATAATCGGATAAAAAAACCCTTAATCATCGCTAAATAATTAAGGGTCTGTGGAACACATTAGTTACTGTTGCCAATTCAACATTTCAGATGCTGCAAGCAATACAGCTCCTGAACCATAAAGCTGAGAATCTGACTCTTTAACTGGGTCTGGGCTTTTGCCGACATGCTGCACCCAATGTACGCGTCCATCGTCAGTGACCGCCTTAGTAATAGCATCCCAACCTTTTTCGACAACCTTCTTCGAACGTTCGTCGGTCAAAATGCCATTATTCACTCCCCAAGCGAGGCCAAACGTAATGAAACCGGTACCACTTACTTCAGGTGTTTTAACCTTGTCGGCATCCATTAGCGAAGCTGGCCAATAACCATCATCTTTTTGCAGTACCATTAGCCCTTCAGCATGCTTTTTATAAAGCTCTATATACTTGTCCCGAGAAGGGTGATCTTTTGGTAATTCTTCGATAATCAGTGGAATTGCAGCGAAAACCCATCCATTTCCTCGCCCCCAGAAGACAGGCTCGCCGTTATCGCTTTTTGTATCAAAGTAACGGCTATCTCGGTAAAACAGTCCATATTCATCTGAGAAAAGGTAGTCTGCGCTAGCCCAAAACTCTTTATCGCCGTATTCTAGATATTTTGGGTCGCCCGTGACTTTACTCATTTGTGCCCAAGCCCGAGGTGCCATAAATAATGCATCAGCCCAACACCAACGCAATTGGCAATTTCCCTCAAGGTGGTATTTGCCCGTACTGGTTTCTGTATCTGCCATAGATAAACCGACTGTTGGTGGCTTGTCCAAAATCATATCAAAAACGTCTTTAGTAGGAAGATAAGCGTCTTCTGAACCTGTACGCTCAGCCAACCACAGATAAGTTTGTGCTATCGCGTGGTCATCAGCATGGTAGGGTCTTTCAAGTATGAGTTCATAGTTCTCTTTCTTCGCTACATCACTAACGTATTCAGTCAGTGACTTGTCGTTTGTTTCATCTATCCATCGAGTTAAACCAATGTAAAATGATGCCTGGATCCAAAACTTCGCATTTTCTGATTTTTCACGATGAGATTCAGGTATGTAGCTCAAGTTACCAAACTGCGCTATTTGCCAGTTCGCAACCTTAGTTCCTAATTCTTTTGCAGTGTTTTGAATATCACGATCAACAGCTTCGCTCATTTGTTGAGCCTGTGTCTCTACAACTTGTTTTTTCGGGCTAGATTGCACGGTGTCTGTCTGCTCAGAACAAGCGACTAAGCCCATCGTTAAGCTAAGCGCTATAGCAGATAATTTCATTGTCATTTTTTTCATCATCATTTCCCACTGTTGGCTCGAGGCGCGTGTTATAAAAACCCTTCGCCCAAAAGCCATTCATTAAACTTTATTTTGAAGTTGGTATGGCTGTTTTAAGGTCTACAAGAGAGCGAGTAACTGCGCCTTCTTCGCCCACTAAGTACATTTTTATCCCTTCATCACTGACTTTTTCAGCCACTAACATTTGCGCGTCAGGGATAGCGTCTTTGATAAATGCAGATATCGCAAAACTGGCATTGTCTTTCCTTAAGACCGTTCTCTCCTCGACAAAATGTTCCCCACCGTCATGACTCTGCCACCACGATAAAACAGCATCATTGTCTTGATTGTATGTAGTTAAGTAGCGAATGTTTTCAGGATCTGTGACCATAAAGTCGCCTCGCGATACGCCCTCATATTGCGGAATAACTTTATCTCCGCCGACCCATTCATTGCCGTTCCAGCGAACATGTCTAGTTTGTTTTGGTCCGCCGGTTTTAGCACCCTTGTCTATACCAGCATTAATAGCAATATGAGGTTGGCCTTGTGCATCCAAATGGGTTGATCCATTAAAAGTCCATAGCTCACCGGTTCGCATCGCCAATGTTTTCTCGTCAGCGACTTCGCGCGTGACTGGCAATACGAGCTTTTCACCTTCAACATTGCTCCATTCTCCGGTTTTGGTATTAAACGACATAAAATACACGTCGTGGCGCTCAGTAGTGTGACCGCGACCATTTACACCTGCACCTCCGTCCCAGCAAACGTGATAGTCGTAGGAGACAATAATGTTGTCTCCTTGCCCTTTGCCAGCCCATGCGTACCAGCTATCAACCGCGTCAATATCTGTTCTACGTTTGTGCTTTAGGAAAGAAACAGGTGAAGCAAACGTTCGACCGTTATCAACAGATTTTTGGTATACCCAATCACTTCGATGAGCACCGTGGCGGAAAAATAAATAAATGTCGCCATTGTCCATTTTGACTGCTTGGTTATAGGTACCAAATGGAGTGATATTGTTTAAGTCTTCCCACTGTGAGATATCATATGGTCTTTTGGAAACAGCGTGTTTATTCGCTCCATGGTGCGTATTGCCAAGAGGGTTTTTTCCATTCAATGCCTGACCGCCATGTCCGCCGTAAAAAATATGAATATATCCTTCATCATCAATTAACATGGTTGGCTTACCATGATTATCGAATTTCTTTCCTCCATCGCGTCTACCTAATTCACTGATCCCAGCTCTAAATGGCCCCTGCCATTGCCCAGTTTGATGGTTATAAGACGCAATATAAGGATCTTCTTTCGGCCCCTGATAGGAAACATAAGTGATACCGTTTTTATGTATTCCTGCCGGGTGCTGTACAATCGCTAACGGATTACCTACCCCATTATCTGCGAAGTATCCAACCTGCCTGTCTACAGAGTTTGCCGTTGAGTTCGGCAAAGACTCTTGATGCGCACAACCGGTAGCCATAAGACCGGAGATAATTGAAAACGTAAGTAGCGCTTTATATCCACTGGGCGAATTTTTTCTCAATCTTTTATTTAAATTCATCATACTATTGGCTCTTAAGTATCCCGAGAGATAGTTAGTCTTTGTTTTCTTCAAACAGGCTTAGAAATTCAGCTGCAACCTTTGGATGTTGCTTAGACATTTCTTTTAATTCAGAGGGATCAGCCTCGATGTTGAAAAGTTCTAATGGTGCATCGTAGCCATATCTAACGGCTTTCCATTGGCCTTTACGCGCAGCTTGGTACGTGTCTCCAATAACACCCGAGTTAGGATCGCCAACTTGCTTTGAAAACTCCCAGTACAAAACACGCTCGTCCATTTTATTCGGCTGTGACTTGAGTAACCCTACGATTGACCTACCGTTAGTCTTTACTCGCGGAACCATGTTCAGATTGACGCCTGCGACGTCAGCAAACGTAGGCATTACATCTGCAAACAACCAAGGCGTTTCATCGACTCGAGAGGTTTTAATTTTTTCTGGCCAATGCACGATCATGGGTACATGAATGCCCCCGTCATATAAATCGCGTTTCATTCCACGATAAGGCTCTGACGCCTTTAAGTATTCAGGATCTGCTCCGCCTTCGTCGTGTGGACCATTATCTGATGTGAAAAAGATAAGCGTATTATCAAGCTGCCCGTTCGCCTCCAGCTCTTTGACTATCTGCCCTATATAATCATCTAACGCAGAAACCATTCCCGCTAAAGTGGCATTAGGTTTTTCGATCGGCTCAGGATAATATGAGGCATATTTGTCAGCGGGAACGCCCGACTCCATGCCTGTATAGCGGGTTTCGTCGAACTTGTATTGGTCACTGTATTTCTCTGGAACACCGAGTTCGGCATGGGGAGAAGAATAAGCCAGCATAATAAAATATGGGTTTTCTCTGGGCTCATTAATGTACTTTATGGCCTCTTCTGTAAATAGTTTCTGGGCGTATGCGCCTTTCTTGCCGCCTTCATTTTCGCGAATACGGACTTTATTACCATCACGCCATAAAATTTGTGGGTACTGTCTGTGGCCTTCTAGAATTGAATACATGCCGAACCAAGTATCAAATCCCATCGCGAGTGGGTCGGTAACGCCCATCTGAGACCCAATTGAGTATTTACCGAATAAAGCCGTATCGTAACCACCATGCTTGAGCACGTGCGCCAACGTCACATCCATATCAGTCAATTGAACGGTATTTGAATTGTTTGTCATTAAGCGCCCGTCTCGCCCTGTAAACAAGGACACTCTTGAGGGCGAACAAACAGTGTTGCCCGCATAGG
>JGI24514J20073_1000427_pt1 | contig 11294 bp, 10 predicted proteins | sample LinPmetageLP37_FD_20073 | JGI IMG/M metagenome (IMG submission 20073) | reverse complement strand
CCAGCCGGTCCGCAGCAACGGCATTACACTGGGCGAACTCGATTTCCTGGTCCGCAACCCTGCCGATAACGTGGTCGAACACCACGAAATTGCCGTGAAGTTTTACCTCGGCCATCAGAATGACGGTCAGGCGAGGCCACTCTGGTACGGGCCTAATACTCGGGACCGTCTGGATCTCAAAACCCAACGTCTGACCGACCACCAGAGCCAACTCACAGCAAGACCCGAGACCCGCAACCTTCTGGCGTCTCTGGACATCCAAACACCCGTTCGTCCACGAATTTTCATGCCGGGGTATCTGTTCTATCCCCTGGATACGCCCCTATCGCCACCGGAGTGCATCCCGGTGGGACACCTGCGTGGTGACTGGCTCTATATCAGCGATCTGGACGAAATGAATGCGACGGGAAACGTAACGGCCGCCGACAGGAAACGATGGATTCCGCTGGTTAAACCTCACTGGCTCGGCCCCTGGCGCCAACAAGAGACCCCCGATCCACAGAGCACCGAAGACGCATTGGCCGTCGTTCGATCGGCCGGTGTCCCCCGCCTGTTTGCAGTGCTGGAGCGGTCGCCAGAGGACGGTTACTGGAGTGAGACCTCCCGGGTGTTTGTGGTTCCGAGTACCTGGCCTGACTCATAAACAGCAACGTCCAAAGCAGTCGCCATCATGTTATTCCGAAAATGACAAACCTGCTCACCACGTGAAGCTTCCTGCAACCAGACCCCTGTTTCAGTAACCGGTTTGTGGCAGAATATTCCCCATCAACAACGAGATGATGGATCACTATCATGGACGACCACAGCCAGTTCCGGCTGCTTTCAGAGCGACGCTTCCTGCCGTTCTTCCTGACCCAGTTCTCAGGCGCCTTTAACGACAACCTGTTCCGCAACATCCTGCTGTTGCTGATTACTTACACGGCTGGTGGCCTGCTGGGCCTGCCCATTGATGTGGTGGTCAACATCGCAGCGTTGCTGTTTATCCTGCCCTTTTTCCTGTTTTCGGGTATCGCTGGCCAACTGGCGGACAAGTATGAAAAGTCCCGTGTGATTCGCTGGGTAAAACTCGCGGAGATCGCCATTATGGCGCTGGCCGCCGCCGGGCTCTGGGTCGGCTGGTACGAATCGCTGCTGCTGTTATTGTTCCTGATGGGCGTGCAATCCACCTTCTTCGGCCCGGTGAAGTACGCCATCCTGCCCCAGGTGCTTCGGGACGACGAACTGGTGGGCGGAAACGCGCTGGTGGAAATGGGTACCTTCGTGGCTATTCTTGTGGGCACACTCGCCGCTGGCCTGCTTATGGGCAGCGACCAACCGGAGAAACTCGCAGCAATCGGGGTCCTCGCCCTGGCCGTCATCGGCTACCTGGCAGCGCGGCAAGTCCCGGTGACCGGCACCACCAATCCCGACATGACCATACGCCTGAACCCACTGCGGGAAACCTGGCATCTGATGCGCCTGGCCGCGGAAAACCACTCGGTGTTGCTGTGCATCATGGCGATTTCCTGGTTCTGGTTCCTCGGCGCCGCCTACCTCACCCAGTTCCCCAGCTTTGCCCAGACCGACCTTATGGGTGATGAAACCGTGGTCACCCTGCTGCTGGCCATCTTCACCATCGGCATTGCGTTAGGCTCTGTCGCCTGCGAACGGCTTTCCGGCCATCGGATAGAACTGGGTATTGTGCCCATTGGCTCCCTGGGCATCAGCCTGTTCGGGCTCGACCTCTACTTCAACATGCCCGCCAACCCGGTACCAACCGACTGGTGGATGATGATCAGCGACAGCCAGCACCGGCAAGTGGCCATCGATCTGCTGGGGATCGGCTTTTTTGGTGGCCTGTTTATCGTGCCCCTTTACGCATTTGTGCAACGGGAAACCCCGGAGGAACGGCGCGCCCGTGTTATTGCGGCACTGAACGTGTTCAACGCCCTGTTCATGGTGGTCAGCGCCATCATGGGCGTAATGATGCTGGGCGTGATCGGCCTCAGCATCCCCGAGTTCTTCCTGGTACTGGCCATCATGAACCTGATTGTGGCGGGCTTTGTGTACCAGCAGGTGCCCGAATTCGCCCTTCGGTTTATTGTCTGGGTGCTTTCCCACACTATTTACCGGGTACACCACGAAGGCCTGAATCGCATTCCCGAGGAAGGACCGGCACTGCTGGTCTGCAACCACGTCACCTACATGGACGCCCTCGTGATTGCCGGCGCGATCAGGCGGCCTGTCCGATTCGTGATGGACTACCAGATCTTTAAAACGCCGGTACTCGGCGCGATTTTCAAGCTTGCCAAAACCATTCCCATTGGCTCCCGCAATCGGGTACCGGAGATCTACGACGCCGCCTTCGAGCGCATTGACGAAGAACTGGACGCCGGCCATGTCGTCTGCATCTTTCCCGAGGGCCGCCTGACCTCCGACGGTGAGGTAGCCACCTTCCGCGGCGGCGTGGATATTATCCTGGAGCGACGCCCGGTACCGGTGGTTCCCATGGCCCTGCGAGGCCTGTGGGGCAGCTTCTTCAGCCACTGCGGCGGGCCTGCGTTGAAACATCTTCCCAAGCGCTTCTGGTCGCGGATTGAACTCATTGCCGGTGAGCCGGTAACCGCGCAGGAGGCCAATGCGGAAATGCTGGAAGAAAAGGTCAAAGCCCTGAGGGGCAATCACCGCTAGGCATCCCCAAAACCGACTGGTTGTAATGATCTGAGCGACTGCTACTCTTTGACTATCATCAACTTTTAGTGCGACCGATCGATGGCGGTGTTGTGAACCACCCCCGCCATCCGGCCAGCACCTGCTTTGGTGGATGGACAGATGTTTAAGCAGGGATCGCCCAAATACGATCGACGACTCATTCGGTTGATCAGGCAGCTATTGAGTCACCTCTACACTACCCTTACCAGTGCGCTGATGGCCTGTGCCCTCGCCTTGCCGCTTCAAGCCAACGAAGCGGCTCCGACCATCAGGCTCACCAATGGGCACTGGCCTCCCTACATGGAAAACACACCACCTCATTACGGGGTCATTTCCCAAATCGTCACCCTAGCCTTCGCCAAGAAAGACATTCCCGTATCCTATGGCTTTTTCCCTTGGTCCCGCGCTCGCCTTCTGGCGGAAAAAGGCCGGTGGGACGGTTCAGTCGCCTGGACCTGCCGAAAGAAATTACTAAAGCATTTCCACTTCAGCGACCCTATCGTCGCCCATAACTACGCCCTGTTTCATCGCACCAGCATGGATTTCGACTGGGAAGACGTAAAAGACCTGGAAAGCTATCGCATAGGGCTGACCCAGGACTACAACTACGGCGAGGAATTCGAGGAAGCCGTCGCCGCCGGCACCATCAGTGCCGATGTCACCACCTCCGACGAATCCAACTTCCGTAAACTTGCGGCCGGCCGAATCGACCTGTTCCCGATGGAGCCCGCCGTGGGCATGGGTATGCTGAAAGAGCTCGGCCTCAGCGACAAAATCACCTTCCACACCACACCGCTGCAATCGGATTACTTGTACCTGACCCTGTCCAAACTGGTGCCAGAAAGTGAACGGTATCTGGAGAAATTCAACGAAGGGCTCAGTGAGTTGCGGGCGTCTGGCAGGCTGGAGGAGTTGATTACAACCTCACTGCCGGATTTGCCGGCTCGGTATCTGGTGGTGGAGGATGAGGTTCAGTGTGTGGAGTGAGGTCGACTACAATGCCTTTCCAGATTGGTCGAACACGAACGATCGTTCACAAGCCGGTACAGAATTTTCTGATATCGCTACTTAGCCGCAGATGCAATTTGCCAGCCCGACGCCACTTTGACAATGTCACCCGATGCAATGAGAGCATCAACACAAACCAGAATTTCGTCATCCGTTGGGCTCTCAAATTCAGCCCACTGAATAAACTCCGCAATGGTTCTGAGGTTTATCCAACTTGGTGCGTGGTATCTAAACGCATCTAAAACCAACTGTTTTTCTTCCTGTATACTCATCATGAAGAGCCGCCAATTGATCATAGATTAAAGTATTCATATCTCTAACAGAAACCTTGGATTAATCTAAGATAGGTTCCTCCTTCCTTGTCCAAAACACAAACGGAGAATTTTCGCTCCCGTTATTTTCTGATAAATATGCCCACTCTTTCTCACAGCACGCTAGATTTATTACAAGTATTCTAAAAATGCACTTGATCAGCCTTTGCACTTCCGGCAAACGGGGCCTGCCTCCGTTGAGCAGCCCAATCTATCTTGGCCAAACTGCTGGTCGAATTTCTCTACAATTATAATTCTGTGGATTTTTATTAATGTCATTAACGAGCCGATCGATATAGTCTGGTTCAGCTTTTAACTTATTCACCTCCGCCTCCAGCAGCTTAACACTCATGTCATTTTCTGCTGCCCCATACCTGATCATTACCGTCAGTATCCAAGCGTCTCTATCCTCAATAAGTACATAGATCCAAGGCTTTTCAGAAATTACGTTCACTATTTCCCTATAATAGAAGCTTAAATTTACACTTGTTATACACACAAAACCTAATTATTAATATTCACCAGATCATTTATAAAACTCTTTTTTTATAATCTTCCCGTTATTACTATCTATTTCACACTCAAAAGATGAAAACGAACACGCCTTAAGAGGATTTTTCTGGGAAATTTTCCAGTAAACATCGGATTTTTTGTTTGTAGGCAACTCCGCTTCCCACAACATGTGTCCATTCATTTTTAGTCCTATGAGGTTTCGAAACTGGGCCACTGTACCCATATCAGAATCTGGATCAAGGAGAACAACTATGACTCCGTACAACTCATACGCTTCCACAATGCCATGAGATAACTGAACAGACTTCCCATCAATATTTATGATAGACCCTGAAAAACTTATCGAAGTCATTGTAGTGGCTCCCCTGGCCGGAAATTCACTATCGGAATCCGGTCTAACAGTTCAAATTGCTCGGCTCCACCCCGCCTATCGGGAAAGGTGTCATCTGCTTGTATTGGTGCGGCTCTTGATCTCCGCAACCTTGTCCCTGCCGGAACCAATACTTCCTGAATCATATCCGCATTATTCATTCGGGGCAGCGCTAACGCCTCTCTCGCAAAGGCACTGCTATTTGGCTTGACGGCGGTGAGGAAGCCACCAACAGTTCTATCACCAGAAAAAACCCGATAGTAGACCTGGTCGGAATCAGTGACGAACTCACGAACCACACCTGCTTCATTTGGAGTTCGATCTGTTACTGGCTCGCTTATCGGAACTTCAGGCCCCTCATCACGAGCATCAGGAACCCCACTATCTGAGCCTCCATTCCCGCCTGATTCCGGCCCGTTTTTCGGCTGCGACGTCAACCCCAACGGATCCACCCACCCCGTCGGATTAGGCACATACTGGTAGTTATTCAAACCGCCCGCAAGCCCAATCGGGTCCGGGGTCAGGAAGCGCCCGGTGCTGGGGTTGTAGTACCGGTGGCGGTTGTAATGCAGGCCGGTTTCCGGGTCGTGGTATTGGCCCTGGAAGCGGATCGGGTTGTCGATTTCGTTGACCAGGGCGCGGACGACGTTGCCGTAGGCGCGGTAAGTCACCGACCAGACGAGGTCACCCTCGGCGTTGGTGAGTTCCTGGGGTGTGCCCAGGTGGTCCAGGTGGTAGTAGTAAATACTGGCCTGTTCGGGGCCGCAGCCTTCTACCAGTGCCAGGGGCTTGAAGGTATCTGGCTCGTAGACGTAAGTGCGGTACTGGTCGCCGGTTTCCTCGGCGATCAGGCGGTCGCCCTGTTCTGCCCCACTTCCCTCTTGATTATGCAGTCATTGAGGACTTGCCTGAAAACTCTTCACTAACCTGAGCAAAGATTTCAGTAACCGGCTGTCGCGGATCCGCTTTCTGCAGTTCCAGTACGCGCTGACTTTGGCGCTTCAGCTCTTCACTGGGTTTTGTCCATTGGTCTTCCGGCAACGATTCAGACCACTCCACCATGGCCTTGGGCAATGCCTTTCGGTTCATGCGTTTGATCTTCCTGACTTCCCACTCCACCAACCGGTTCGGCAAAGTCCAAAAAGTCATCAGGTGATAGAGGTACCAGCCGAGGGTATGGAACCAGCCCACCTCGCCAGCCCGGCGGCGTTGATGCAGGCGAGCCTTGGCGTTGCGGAACACGTGTACACCCTCCCAGGGAGGGTCGTCCGGGCCCTGCAGGTCCAGCGGGTCCTGGATTTCCTTCAGGGTATGCACCTCGTACTCCATATAGGCCCGGATGGCCTCCCAGTTACTGATAGCCTGGGGCAAACCGTAAGTCTGGAATTCCAGCGTGTATTTCTCGCCAGTTTGCGGGTGGAGGAAGCCCACCCCGAAGCCGTACTGGCGCTGTACACCGTATTCGGTCACCCCCTGGGCCTCAGTCACCCAGGCCACCAATTCTTCCCAGGGCACGAAGATGGGCTCACTGTGGCCCTTGGGTACGAAGCACACCTCGCGGCGCTGGCGGTTAAAGCGGGTGGGCATAACGGTCTTGTACTTGAGGTGCTGGTGGTACCAGATGCCCAGGCTGAGCAAAAGGAAAAATGCCCACGCCCATAAGCCAATCCAGAACCCGGCATCAAAAATTTGCCAGAACACACGGAAGGCATCGTACTTGGTGCCAAAATGAAAACCGGCGGCCAAAGCAATCAATGGACCTACAACTGCAGACAACAAAAACAACCCAAAAGGGCCGCCAAGAGTGATCTGCCAGCCAAACACCGGTGGTAGCCCCACCCCGAAGTCCAGGTAACGATCATTTATAGTCCCCACCGCACGGCCGTGGTCTGTCGACGGCAGGCCGGTGGGCAGGGGCAGAGGGGCCAGGAAGGTGAGCCGACCGCTGGGGAAGCCCTCAACCTTGCCTGCCCTGGGGGCATTGGCTAGATCTACCTTGGGCGTTTCCAGTGTCATTCGAAGATATCCAGTTCCATAAAGGGATTGCGTACCTAGTACCAGAAGGTCCTGCCTTCCTTATCCTGGGGAGGTTCCTGGACGGGCGTCACTGGCCAGTCACTGTCTGGCGTTGCCTTGAGCATGTACACCTCCTGGGTATAGCGGCCTTCCGAATGCAGGGTATCCAACCGTACCATCAGCGCCAGGTCCTGGGTTTCGGGATCTGGACCGCTCTTACTGTGATCCGGGGGCGAGAACGCCAGCTGCAGGTGCCCGCTCCCTTCCCGGATTTTCAGGTTCGTCAGGATATCATGGGAGCAGCGCACCTAGGTTTCCGGGGTGTCGCGGAACCAGCCCGAGCGTTCCGGCCGGATGCGCCAGGCGCTCAGCCACACCCGCCGGGGCGCCGGCTGACCCAGGGACTCTATCAACCCCGCCGCCGTCAGGGCGTGGCAGTTCAGCCCCTCCAGAGGGTGGCAACTACTTTAAGCAGCCAGAACTAGTTGTACTGGCTCAGCGCTCAACTAAGTGGGCACTTCAAGTCCCCTTACAGTGAAATACCGATAGCCATGAAATAAGCTTGTTTGTTGGTGTGAGCGAAAATCCATTCTTTCTGGCACCATATCGTGCATACCATGACTAAACAAAAGCATCACAGCGTCTGGTACGTCATTTGGTAGATTTTGCCCAGTTATCCAATCCTTCCAGCGATACGCCATTAGGCATTCGTTCTGCAGTACCAATCGAGCATGCCTCGAAACAGACGGATTTGCCGATTCAAATCTACGGATCAAATCCGTTGCTTCTTCATCAACGTGGTTAAGCCATCCCCAAGACTCATCCAACGTCTCTAATGCTGTATCCAATCTATCACGCTCTCGTTTCACCGCTTCCCAGCGATCCTCGTCAGAGTCAGTTAACGCAGCAACCAGGCCACTAACTCGAGTACGCAGCCAGCCGGGCAATTCTTCTTGGGAGCCTTCAAGAACATTCTTAGCATGTCTGTACTCAGCGAAACGCTGGGACTGCCAGTACAGGTACAGCATGATATGTGCTCTGAATGCTGCTTCCCTTGGATCCTGATGTTCTCTCATGAATCGCTCGTAATGCCGGACCAATCCATACATCGTATGTGGGCCTACGACATCACTGAACTCGAACTGTTGTGCAATTTGGCGGTCCGCTTGTGCAAGATCATCTATATGAGGAATCGGAACACCAGCCCGGTAGGCAAAATTGTACATGCGATGCAAAGCTACCGTTGAAAGTTCAGAGCTCGGCTTCTGCTTGCCATCTTCCAGACCGCCACCAACATCAGGACTAATTCCCGGGAAGAGTTCTTCACGCCAATTGTCAACCAAAGTTCCCAAGGTCCGAGAACGACGATAGAAGCGGCGCTCATGGGCGGCGACTAAATGAAATGCTTTTACTACTGCTGGATGCAAATCGCCCCCATCATCCAAAACGGGCGTTAATGGGTGCATCCAGTCGAGAGGTCCCATTTCAGGATGTGTCCGATCAACGCAATCAAAGAACCCCGCAAACTCAACAATAACTTCGACATCGTTATATAAAAACTTTCCATCCGATTGAGTACAGACACCTTCCAGAAGATTGCGGATAAATCGTTTACCGATAGCTGCGCCAAAATCGAATCCGAATACTGAAATTCTTATAGAGCGTAATGGTGCCCCTCCAACTGACGCGACCTCTTCTACCTTTCGGCGAAATGATTGTTCTGCCATGTCAAGCCGGGTAGGCGCACCTGACATCAATAAACTGGCAGCAAGAGAGGTATCGCGTATCGGCTCGAAGATTTCAGTACCAGCACGAATCGCACCGTTACGAATCTCTTTAACCCAGCCTTTCCAATCCGTAAAAGAATCCTTAAAGGTTCTTGAAAAGGTTTCGTACCAAGGGCGGCCACCTTTACCGGTTATTGTATCCTTGCCAGCTTCGACCCCTGCCCCTTGCGATTGACCCTCAACTCCGGCAGAGAACTCGTCAGGGGTACGATGAACACCTCCCCCAAATCCAGACGCAAGGGGCGCATTCAATTCAGTGCCCAAACCGGAAAAATAAAATCGGTCAAAATGTTGAAAGTCACTGGACGCATCCGTTGCACGAAATACTGTCCACAGCTTGGCTACGTTACTTCTGGCGTCGCCGTACTGCGTTCCATTTATCTCGCAGCCCATTCCATCAAAAAAGAATCCCAAATTGAGCTCAGAACTACATGCTGCCTCTTCGGAACCACTTAAAATTCGCCTGCAGGTGTCAACCGCTCTTCCCGATAACATTGTCTCGTGCTTCCTTGCCTCTAATTACCTGAAATTTGGACTGCATTGTCTCGCTCCAAAATAGCCTAACTGCATTGTCTGGGTATATATGGACGTGGAGATACAAATCATCATCAGTGCGTTCTGGAACAAGGACTTCCTTTGCCCTATCTTCTCCCCTAATCCCAGAGTCGTATTGGTTTTGGGTAACACTAAGCTTCCATTGAACGTCAACCCTGCCTTTCCCTAACTCAGCGCAACATATAACACCACTTCCAGTCGAGTACCCATTAAAAGCGGCTGCATTCCCAATCCAAACATCGTCTACAATGGCCTCTGAAATAGGTCGTTCTGTATGATTATGTAATACAAAAGCAGCCTCTCTAGCAGTAAAGGTATAGTTCCACGCAATTGGACTTATAATTACCAGAACAAGCGCCACTTGCAGCCAAACAGGTAATGGATTTAGAATTTTATTCATTAACCATCGGCCAATCATTGATTTCCCTGCTCTATCGAACTGTCAAGTAACTCGACTAATGGTTTTTGCATACTAACTGCGCGCTTTGCCAGCTCTGAAACTTCCTCAGACGGTTCGGCCTCATTACCAGTTGCCATCTCTAGATACACATAAATTTTTCGATCATCGTCTTCCATAACACCGAGTTCATCAGCCTTGGCAAGATAATCTCTTACCTTTTGTCGTTTCACTGAGCCATTCAACCCCTCAAACACCTCGGGTGCATCCTTGGTAAGGCAGCTAATGAGTACATCTACCTCTGGGTTGCCGACTAATTCTGACCACAAATCTTCATCCACCTCCAGTATCCATTCGTCAGAATTACCAGATTTCGTAGTCAGAGGAGACTCAAAGGCCATTCGAAATTTTCCACTCTCCGTTCTCCAATGCCATGATTCCAAGTTGGCGAAAAGCTTATCGAACCAAGAGTGTTCCACTTGGTTTTTCAGTATCTCGATAATCTCCGGGCAGTAAAACCTAAGCAAACGCACATCTCGCGCCGGAGAGATGCAACACATTGCCGGAGCTAACTGGCGACTAAGCTGCTCCCCCTCAGAGTATGCAGCCATCCAAGCCTGACTGGCATCAGCCAAGGCGCAGATATCAGCCTGTTCATCTTGATCTAAATTAACCTGAATCAACCAAGGCCCCTCGCTAACCAAATGGAGCTGGGAATCGTCATTTACGAGAGGCCACATCTTTCCTGTTACCTGATCTAGAGCTACAGAACGCTCAGTCGGCTTGATGAAGCCAAGTTCTACAATCATGAAAAAATTCAGCTTCTCATCCGTGCTATCAAACCACTCTCTGGGCACACACTCAATCATGCATCTAATCCCCACTCACCATAAGTGATCCATGATTCAGTGCTCTTAACCAGCATTCCTTACAGATCTTTGGAAAAGCTTGAGATTCCGGACCAGCATTGCGTCTTATCGAAGCTTCCGCTAGTTCAGGAGCGCTCACGCTTTTACCACCATTATCAGCGAGGGCCTCCGGCTTTTCTGGGGGCCGAGATTGTTGGCCACTTCCGCTGCCCGGTGACCCACCAGAGTTGATCTTGATACCGGGCCCTGCCAGGGTCACGCCGCTCGGGTCCAGTTTCAGCAGGCTGCCACCGGCGGAGATGGTGAGTTCTGCACCCGCGTCCAGCACCACTTTGGCGCCTGCCTTGTGGTGAACTTCGGTGCCCGCTTCACTTAGCGTGCCCTGGGCGGATTTCTGGTGGAAAGTGCCACCGATGTTCTGACTGCAGTCGCCGCCGACAGTCAGTCGCTTCTCACCATCCACAGTGCAGTGGTCGCTGCCCTTGATATTGCTGAACTCGTTGTTGTCCACCGTTCGGTGGCTTTCGTTCTTAACCACCTCGGTGCGGTTGTTCTCCGTCAGCAGGTCCAGGTCTTTCTGAGCGTGGACGTAGATCTGTTCCTTGTCCGCTTCGTCCTCGAACCGCAGTTCGTTGCTGCCCTCACCCTTGTGGGTCTGAGTCTTGAGAGTGGTTCTGGTCTTGTGCTCCGGCAGCGCGTACGGCGGCGTGTTGGTGGCGTGGTAGGTTCTTCCGGTAATGATCGGCTGGTCCGGGTCGCCGTCCAGAAAGCTGACGA
>JGI24514J20073_1000425_pt1 | contig 11311 bp, 10 predicted proteins | sample LinPmetageLP37_FD_20073 | JGI IMG/M metagenome (IMG submission 20073) | reverse complement strand
CACTTGTTCGTCGTCCCATCCCCATGTGTCCGCGGCATGATCAACGCTTCAGGATCCTTACCGACCATCCCTGACAACCCGCCGATGTCGATGCCCGCGCAAAACCCTTTGCCCTCGCCCGACAGCACCACCACCCGGGCATCCGAGGCCGCAACCTCCTGACCTGCCGCGATGATCGCTTCGATCATCTCATCATCCACCGCGTTCATCTTGTCGGCGCGGGTGAGGGTTACATGGGCGATATGGTCTTCGATCCGGGTGGTGACGCGGGGCATGGCTGTTCTCCTAAATGTTTGGCGCAGTTCAGCGCAGATCAACGCGCGGCACCAGCAAAACGTGGCGGCAGGTGCTGCGACCCTTGCCCTCTCAACGGCGCGACCCTACACCTTGGCGCATGACATATGCACGCCTCACCCCCCTCGCCCAAAGCCTGCCCGCCAACGTCCCCTTCGTGGGCCCCGAAGCGCAGGAGCGCAGCCTTGGCCGCCCCTTCAAAGCGCGGCTTGGTGCCAATGAAAACGTCTTTGGCCCCTCGCCCCGCGCCATCGCAGCCATGGCTGAGACCGAGATGTGGAAATACGGCGATTCAGAAAGCGTGGAGCTGCGCGCGGCATTGGCCGAATTGCATGGCGTGACGCCCGATAATATCATCGTCGGCGAAGGGATCGACGGGCTGCTGGGCTATCTCGTACGTCTGCTGGTGGGCGAAGGCGATGCGGTGGTAACCTCGGAAGGCGCGTACCCAACCTTCAACTACCATGTCGCGGGCTTTGGCGGCGTGCTGCACAAGGTGTCCTACCGCGACGATCACGAAGACCCGGCAGCGCTTTTCGCCAAAGCGGCAGAGATTGACGCCAAGCTCGTCTACCTCGCCAATCCCGACAATCCGATGGGCACTTGGCATGAGGGCACGGCACTGGCGCGCGCGCTTGACGATCTGCCCCAAGGCAGCCTGCTTTTGCTGGATGAGGCCTATATCGAATGCGCCCCCGAGGGCACAGCACCCCAGCTTTCCGCCGATGACCCGCGGGTGATCCGGATGCGCACCTTTTCCAAAGCCTATGGCCTCGCCGGGGCGCGGATCGGCTATGCCATCGCCGCGCCCGAGTTGATCACCGCCTTTCACAAGGTGCGCAATCACTTTGGTCTCAACCGCGCGGCGCAGGCGGGGGCCTTGGCGGCGGTGCAGGATCAAGACTACCTTATGCAAGTTCAGACCCAGATCGCCGAGGCCCGCGACAGGATCGCTCAAATCGCTGAAAAGAACGGGCTGAGCACCCTGCCCTCCGCAGCCAATTTCGTCGCGATCGACTGTGGCGGCGATGGCGCCTTCGCCAAGGCGGTGCTGGATGCCCTAGTGGCGCGGGGCATCTTTGTGCGCATGCCCTTTGCCGCGCCGCAAAACCGCTGCATCCGCATCAGTTGCAGTACGGCTGAGGAACTGGATCACTTCGCCACCGCATTGCCCGAGGCCTTGGCCGAAGCCCGCAAGCCGGAAGCGCGCGGGGTCTAGGCCCCGCCGATCACCTCCGCCGCCGCTTGCAGCGCGCCGGGCCCGTGGTCGATCTTTAGCGCCGAAAGCCCGGCTTCGATCCCGCCGAGCAGGCCCATGATCATATGGCCGTTCACATGGCCCATATGGCCAAGGCGGAAGAACCCATGCCACGCAGGCTCCCCCGGCAGGGCCATGCCCAGCCCGACACCCAGCGTCAGACCCAGATTGCTTTGCACCCAATCGCGCAACTCTGTCGCATGGGGCGCTTGCAGCCGCAGAGCGGTGACGGCATGGCTGCGCAGGGCGCGGTCTTCGATGTTGAACCGCAGGCTGCCCTCTGCCGACCATGCCTCGCACGCTGCCCAAACCGCGCGGGCCAAGGTGGCATGGCGCTGCCAGACCTGCTCGATCCCCTCTTCATGGATCATATCAAGCGCGGCGCGCAGGCCATAAAGGTGATGCGTCGGGGCGGTGCCGCCGTGGTATTGGTAGAACTCCTCCGCATGGGCGCGCGGCGACCAATCCCAATAGCGGCTCACTCGTGGCAGACGCGCGCGGGCTTCCTCGGCCCGGTCGTTGAAGAACACGAAGGCCATGCCCGGCGGCACCATCAGCCCCTTTTGCGAAGCGGTGACCATGACATCAACGCCCCAAGCGTCCATCTCGAACCGCTCGCACCCAAGCGAGGCGATGCAATCGGCCATCAAAAGCGCGGGGTGGCCTGCCTCATCCAACAGACGGCGCAGGCCGGGGACATCGTTGCGGACCGAGCTTGAGGTGTCGACATGCACCGCCATCAGCGCCTTGATCTGGTGGCCCGTGTCGGCCTTCAAACGCTCGGCCACCTGCGCCAGATCAATCGGCGCATTGCGGCCAAAGTCGAGGATTTCCACCTCCGCCCCCAGCCCCGTTGCCATCTCGGCCCAACCATGGCCGAAACGCCCCGTCGCCAAGACCAGCACGCGGTCGCCCGGTGCTATGACATTGCTCAGCGTGGCCTCCCAGGCGCCGTGGCCGTTGCTGATATACATCGCCACATGACGATCTGTACGCGCCACACGTTTCAAATCGGCCGCCAGCGCCGGCATCATCTCAACCAACTCACCCTCATAGATATTGGGGGCGGCGCGGTGCATCGCGCTCAGCACCGCGTCGGGCATGACCGAGGGGCCGGGAATGGCAAGGTACGAACGACCTTGGGCGAGTTTATTCTGCTTTGTCATGATATTGGCTGCCGTTTTGAAGATGCGTGACCGGGCTGCGGTCGGGCGCAGCTTACTGCCCGCCGGGCCGGGGTCAACACGCGATCGGACGTAAGGTAAGCCGCGCCCCGGACGTCCCTACCCCGGCCCGCTCCGGCCCGGATGCGCGTCCCATGCGCGCCCTGCGACGGCTTGCCCTGCCTGCGCGGCTTTCGTACACGGGATCCGACTGCCCAAAAGGATCAGGCACCGGCATGAATGATGACAGTTACACCTCCGCGCAGTTGATGCGTTGGCTTTGGCATGACTATCTAAAGAAACACACCGGCCTGGTGGCCATCGCGGTGATCTTCATGATCATCGAAGGCTCGACCTTGGGCGTGCTAGCCAAGCTGATGGAGCCGATGTTCGACCGCGTCTTTGTCGGCGGCGACCAAGGTGCGCTGGTTTGGGTGGGGCTGGTGCTGGTGGCGATCTTTGCGCTGCGCGCGCTGGCCACGGTGGTGCAAAAGGTGCTGCTGACCCGCGTGGCGCAACGCACGGCGGCGGACCTGCGCATCGACCTGTTGGACCGGATGATGCAGCAGGATGGTGCCTTTCACCAAAACCACCCGCCCGGTTTTCTTGTGCAGCGCGTGCAATCGGATGTGAACGCGGTCAGCGATGTCTGGCGCGCGGTGATCACCGGCGCGGGGCGCGATCTGGTGGGGCTGGTGATCCTGATGGGCGTCGCCATCGCGATTGATCCGATCTGGGCGCTTTTGGCGATGGTCGGTGTGCCGCTAATGGTGCTGCCGGCCGCCATCGCCCAGCGTTTCGTCCGCGCCCGCTCGCGCGAGGCGCGTGACATCGGCGCCAGCCTCTCGACACGTCTGGACGAGGTCTTTCACGGCATCGTGCAGATCAAACTGAACGCGCTGGAAGACTATCAGGCCCGACAATACCGCGAGTTGACGCGCACCTTTATTCGCACCGAAGTTCGCGCCGCCTTTGGCAATTCCGCGATCCCGGCGATGATCGACATCATGTCAGGCATCGGTTTCATGGCTGTGATCGTCTATGGCGGGTCCGAGATCATCGCGGGCAACAAGACCATTGGCGAGTTCATGACCTTCTTTACCTCGCTCGGGTTCATGTTCTCCCCCCTGCGCCGCCTCGGCGCGATCAGCGGCCTGTGGCAGATGGCCGCCGCCGCGCTGGAGCGGATCAAGGAGCTGCTCGACGCGCCCCTGCACCTGCGCAGCCCGGCCAAGCCCGTGGCCGCGCCCGATGGCCCGCCTGACGTTGCCTTGGCGGATGTCTCACTCTCCTACGGCGATACGAAGGTGCTGAATGCGTTGAACCTGACCGCGCAAGCGGGCCAGACGACCGCCCTTGTCGGCGCCTCGGGCGCGGGGAAGTCGACCATTTTTAACCTGCTCACACGGCTGGTGGATCCACAAAGCGGCACGGTTCAAATCGGCGGGGTCGACACAACCTCAATGACCATCCCAGACCTGCGGGGCCTGTTTTCTGTCGTGACGCAAGAGGCGCTGCTGTTTGATGAGACCCTGCGCGAGAATATCGTGCTGGGCCGCGAGAACGTCAGCGACGAAGAACTCGACCGGGTGTTGAAAGCCGCCCATGTGGCCGATTTCCTGCCGCAGCTTGAACAGGGGCTAGAGACCCGCGTCGGTCCGCGCGGCTCGGCCCTGTCGGGCGGGCAGCGTCAGCGTGTGGTGATCGCCCGCGCCCTGCTGCGCGACACGCCGATTCTGCTGCTTGATGAGGCCACCAGCGCCTTGGATGCGCAATCTGAACAGGTTGTGCAGGATGCCCTTGATCGGCTCGCCAAGGGGCGCACCACCATCGTGATCGCGCATCGGCTCTCGACCATCCGCAGCGCGGATAAGATCGTGGTGATGGACCGCGGCCAAGTCACCGATGAAGGCACCCACGACGAATTGATGGAGCGCGGCGGCATCTATGCCGACCTTTACCGCCTGCAATTCCGCGACGGAAAGACGGTGTCGGATGCCCGTGGCCTCAGCGCCCTCTCTGCAAAGAAGCGCCGCGAAAGGGCGCGTCAGCCCAATCTGTTCCAACGGATCGGGGCGGTGTTCTTTAACTGAGTGCAGGGGCGCAGGGGCAACCCGCGCCCTTTTCATGACCGCCGATAGCTTTCCGCAAGGGCGTCGGGGCTGGCGCCCATTATGTAGCGCATCAGCGTCCACAGGTTGCGCCCACCGCGGCGCAGCCAGCCCTGACGGCGGTATTTCTCGGCACTGGTCACGGCGATGCCCTCAAGCCGCGCCAAACGCCCCCGCAGGGCGCGGGCCAAGGCGACATCCTCCATCAGCGGCTGATCGGGGTAACCGCCAACCGCATCATAAAGCGCGCGCGGCAGCAGCAGCCCCTGATCGCCATAGGGCAAGCCACAAGCGCTGCGCAGGTTCGCCCAACCTGCGACCAACCGCGGTGCCAACCCGCGCTGATCGAACCTAAGGCGAAACCACCCCGCAGCCCCTGCCCGGCGCGCCATGTGACCCTGCACCGCATCGGTCCAACCCGGCGCCAGCACCGTGTCGGCATGGAGCACCAAGAGCCACTCCCCCCGCGCCGCGTCACATCCGCGCCGCAACTGCCCACCTCGCGAGGGCGCGCCCGAGATCACCTCAGCCCCCCAGCCTTCGGCCAACTGAGGCGTGCCATCTGTCGACCCGCCATCGCTTAGGATCACCTCGCGGATCAGCCCGGCCTGCAAGCCTTCGACAAGCGCGGCAAGGCAAGCAGGCAGCGCGGCGGCTGCATTGAGACTGGGAATGACGACAGAGATCGGCGCGCGCATGGTTGCCCCTTTTGGATGGGTTTGACAGGTTATATGTCATGGCCAGCAATCAAAGGACAACCGCATGACCACGCGCCGCATTCTGCGCCTCTCCGGCCCCGACACCCGCGATTTCCTGCAAGGCATCGTGACCAATGACGTTGGCAAACTTGACCAAGGCCCGGTCTACGCCGCCCTGCTGACGCCGCAGGGCAAATATATGGCCGATTTCTTTCTGATCGCTGACGGCGATAGCGTTTTGCTTGATGTGGACGAAAGCCTTGGCGACATGCTGAGCCAACGGCTGTCGATGTACAAGCTGCGCGCCAAGGTGACGATTGAGCCGACCGAGTTGCACCTGCACCGTGGCACCGGCCCCGCACCCGAAGATGCCGTGGCCGACCCGCGTCATCCGGAAATGGGCTGGCGCGCCTATCGCGACACGCCGCAGACCGAGGACATAACCGATTGGAACGCCCTGCGCGTGGCGCATCTGATCCCTGAGACTGGCGTGGAACTGACGCCTGATACCTTCATCCTCGAAGCCGGACTTGATCGGATCAACGGGCTAGACTTCCGCAAGGGCTGCTATGTCGGCCAAGAGGTCACGGCGCGGATGAAGCACAAGACTGAGTTGCGCAAGGGGCTGACACGGGTCGAGGTCAGTGGCAGCGCCGCGCCGGGCACGGCGATCACGGCAGAGGGCAAACCTGCGGGCACACTTTTCACCCAAGCGGGGGACCAAGCGCTGGCGCATCTCCGCTTTGACCGCGCGAAAGGGCCGATGCAGGCCGATGAGGCGCAGGTCACTTGGCCCGGCCCTGCCGCCTGAACGCTCCAAAACAAGAAAAAGCCCCGGCAAAACCGGGGCTGATCTAGCTTACGTTGGATGACGTTGCGTCAAGCGCGTTCGACATATTCCATGGTTTCGGTGTTCACCACGATCGCTTCGTCCTGCCCTACGAAGGGCGGAACAGAGATCTTCACACCGTTTTCCAGAATGGCTGGTTTGAAGGAATTCGCCGCTGTCTGGCCTTTGACGACCGGCTCGGTCTCGGCAATGTTGCAGACCACTTTTTGCGGAAGACGGGCGTTCAGCGCCTCGGCGTCATGGTACTCGACCACGATCATCATGCCGTCTTGCAGGAAGGGGCGCGTGTCACCCAAAAGCTCGGCATCAAGCTGCACCTGCTCATAGGTTTCGGTGTCCATTACCACCAGCATACCGTCGTCTTCATACAGAAATTGCTGGTCTTTTTGCTCCAGACGCACGCGCTCGACCTTGTCGGCAGAGCGGAAGCGTTCGTTCAATTTGGAGCCGTTGCGCAGGTTGCGCATTTCGACTTGGGCAAAGGCACCGCCCTTGCCGGGCTTCACGTGATCGACCTTCACGGCCGCCCAAAGGCCACCGTTATGTTCAAGGACGTTTCCGGGGCGGATCTCGTTTCCGTTAATCTTGGGCATGTGACAAAACCACGACATAAGGTTGATGATAAGATGACCGGGTCTATATCGGGAGGGATGGTCCCCTGCAAGCGGGCGATATCCGGGCGTCGCTGCGGCAACTAGATATGCGCATGTTGCATGGGAGGTATGCTAAATAGAGGTATCCGAATCAAAGGATATCCGTCATAAGGGCCTCCACGCCCGAATGACAAGAGCAAGAATAATCGAAAGGACGACGAGATGAAAGATTTCGTTGATGGCACCGCTTTCAACAACGAGCAAGGCAACCGCGCACGCAAGCTCTTTGCTGCTGTGGTGCTTGCTGCTTTGGATGACGCAATTGCCGACGACAAGAAATATGGCAACGGCCCAGAACAGATCGCCCGCTGGGCCCGTTCGCGCGATGGCCGCGAAGTGCTGAGCTGCGCCGGGATTGACCCCAACGAGCGGGTCGTCGAAGGTCTGATGGAATTTGTGGGCAAAGGCGTGCGGACTTCCGTCGCCCTGTCGCGCGAAGAGTCCGAGCGCCGCAATGCCGCGCTTCAGGCCGAAGCCGCCTGAGAATATCCGCCAAGCGGAGCAATTGACGCAGCCTTCGGGCTGCGTTTTTTTGTGTCTGCTGCCCGAGCCTCTGTCAGTCTGCTCCGAAAAAGAAGATCCAATTGCGCAGGGCCAGCCCCTCGGCCAGCAGCAGCGCCAACGTCAAGCAAGAGAGCACCCATCCGGGCCTGCGCCACCACAGCGTAATGGCGGCAAGGGTGCTGACCAGCGCCTCAATCGGTGCGACCCAGGCCGCGCCGTGACGCACATCCCAATAACTGACCGGGCTTTCGAATATCCAACCCGTCAGCGGCCAGAAATGCGCCCGCCCGTCGTCGTGTTGCAGCGGCAGATCGAACAGGAGATGCAGCAGCGCCGCCCCCGTCAGCGCCACGGCCCAGCCTGCTTGCCGCCAGACCGCCAGCGCCAAAAGCGCCCCCCAGACGATGAAGGAGTTATCTATCGAAAAGACCGTCTGCCAGAGGTCCGAGTAGTAAAGCTCTCCAAAAACCACACTCCCCGGCAGCCCTTGGACATAGAGCGCAAAACCCGCCATAAGATAGAGCGACAAGTCCGGCAGCAGCGCCCCGACAAGCGCCGCCCAGATCAACGGCCTGCCCCCCTCGCGCCCCATCACGGCAGCGCCCAAAAGCAAATGTGCAGGCGTGTTCATCGCGGCTCTTTCCCCTTGGATCATTTTGCGCCAGTTTGCGCGAAACAGGGGCAGAATGACATGACCAAAGCCATCATGATACAGGGCACCGGCAGTAATGTCGGCAAGTCGATGATCGTTGCCGGATTAATCCGCGCCTGCACCCGGCGCGGGCTGCGCGTGCGCCCGTTCAAACCGCAGAACATGTCCAACAACGCCGCCGTCACCGAGGACGGGGGCGAGATTGGCCGCGCGCAGGCCTTGCAGGCCCGTGCCGCAGGCGTGGCACCGCATACGGACATGAACCCGGTGCTGCTCAAACCCCAGAGCGCCACTGGCGCGCAGGTCGTGGTGCAGGGTAGAATCGCGGGCCAGCAAGAGGCGCGGGAGTTTGGGCGCAACAAAGCCAGCCTGATGCCCGTCGTGCTGCAATCCTTTCACCGCTTGGCCGAAAGCTGCGACCTGATCGTGATTGAGGGCGCAGGCTCCCCGGCAGAGACCAACCTGCGGGCGGGCGATATCGCCAATATGGGCTTTGCCCGCGCCGCCGGGGTGTCTGTGGTACTGATGGGCGACATCGACCGCGGCGGGGTGATCGCGCAGATCGTCGGGACGCAGGCGGTGCTTGATGCCGATGACAACGCGCTGATCCGCGGCTTTGCCGTCAATAAATTCCGCGGCGACCGCAGCCTCTTTGACGCAGGTCGCGACTACATCGCCGCGCGCACCGGCTGGCCGAGCCTTGGCGTGATCCCATGGTTCGACGCTGCCCACCGCCTGCCCGCTGAAGATGTGATGGATCTGCCCGCCCGCGCCCGTTCCGGTGGCTCAGGCTGTGTGATCGCCGTCCCGCGCCTGCCTCGGATCGCCAATTTCGATGACCTCGACCCATTGGCCGCCGAGCCGGGCGTCGACCTGCGGATGATCATGCCCGGCAGCCCCCTACCGGCCGATGCCGATCTGGTGCTGATGGTCGGCAGCAAATCCACGATTTCGGACCTCGAAGCCTTCCGGGCCGAGGGATGGGACATCGACCTTGCCGCCCATATCCGGCGGGGCGGCCATGTGCTGGGGCTGTGCGGTGGCTATCAGATGTTGGGCAATACCATCACAGACTCGCAGGGCATCGAAGGCCCGGCGGCGCGGGTGGCGGGGCTGGGGCATCTGGACGTGGAAACCACGATGGCCCCGCTGAAACATCTGGCGGAAAAGACCGGCCAGCACCCTGCCAGTGGCACCGATCTCACGGGCTATGAAATTCACATCGGCGAAACCACAGGCCCCGATTGCGTCCGCGCTTGGCTCACCTTCGACGGCACGCCCGAGGGTGCGGCCTCCCCTTCGGGACGGGTGCAGGGGTGCTATATGCATGGGATTTTCAGCTCAGACGCCTTTCGCCGCGCCTATCTCGGCGGTTTTGGCGTGACCTCATCGCTGGATTTCGAAACCGGCGTGGATGATGCGCTCGACGCGCTGGCCGATCATGTCGAGACATACATGGACGTCGACCTGTTCCTCTCCCTCGCAGCAGAGGTCTAGGCTGGAGAGCGCGCGGCCCTCCAGCCCGAGGCTTAAAACTCGACGACCGCGCGGATCGATTCACCCTTGTGCATCAGCTCGAAGCCTTCGTTGATCTGATCCAAAGTCAGTTTGTGGGTGATCATCGGGTCGATCTCGATCTTGCCGTTCATGTACCAGTCAACGATCTTAGGCACGTCCGTCCGCCCTTTGGCCCCGCCAAAGGCGGTCCCGCGCCAAACCCGGCCCGTCACCAGTTGGAATGGCCGCGTCGAAATCTCGGCCCCCGCAGGTGCCACGCCGATGATGATGCTTTCGCCCCAGCCTTTGTGGGCACATTCCAGCGCGTCGCGCATGACCTTGGTGTTGCCGGTCGCGTCAAAAGAATAATCCGCGCCGCCTTTGGTTACTTCGACCAGATGCGCCACCAAATCGCCTTCGACGTTCTTGGGGTTCACGAAATCGGTCATCCCGAAATAGCGCCCGACCTCTTCCTTGTCGTCGTTGAGGTCCACGCCCACGATCTGATCTGCGCCCGCCATCCGCAAACCTTGGATCACGTTGAGCCCGATACCACCCAGCCCAAAGACCACGCAACGCGCGCCCAATTCGACCTTGGCCGTGTTGATCACCGCACCGATGCCCGTGGTGACGCCGCAGCCGATGTAGCAAATTTTATCAAAGGGCGCGTCTTTGCGGACCTTGGCCAGCGCGATTTCCGGCACCACAGTGTGGTTGGCAAAGGTCGAGCAGCCCATATAGTGGTGGATCGGCGTGCCATCGAGCATCGAAAACCGCGTTGTGCCATCGGGCAGCAAGCCTTGGCCTTGGGTCACGCGTATTTTTTGGCAGAGGTTGGTTTTGCCCGACAGGCAGTATTCGCATTCGCGGCATTCGGGCGTGTAGAGCGGGATCACGTGATCGCCCGGCTCCAGCGTGGTCACGCCTTCGCCCACTTCCAGCACCACGCCCGCGCCCTCATGGCCGAGGATGGCGGGGAAAATGCCTTCGGGATCGTCGCCGGAACGGGTAAATTCATCGGTGTGGCAGAGGCCGGTTGCCTTGATCTCTACCAAGACCTCACCGCGTTTCGGCCCTTCGAGGTTCACCTCCATGATTTCAAGCGGTTTGCCGGCTTCCACGGCAACGGCGGCACGGGTTCTCATCATGGGTCTCTCCTTCGGGTGTGATCTCTGCTGCTTTATGAAGCACGCATGCGGCAAATGTCCAACGCAGAAAACGCCGCTCTGATCGCCTCAACCGGTAATCGGGGCGTCGGATTTGATCTGCCGCAGGATTACATTCGTCGTGGCGGAATTGACTGCGGGATGCAGGAACAAAAAACTCTCCAAGAAGGCGTTATAGGCGTCGATATCGCGGCAAAGCACGCGGAGGTGATAATCCGCTTGGCCCGTGGTGGCGAAACATTCCGTCACCTCCGTCCGGCTTTGGATCGCACGGATGAAACTGGCGAGGGCTGAGGCGTCATGCCGGGTCAGATGTACATGGACCATCGCCTCGAACCCCAGCCCCATCGCCTTGGGGTCGACCACGGCGGCGTATCGTTTGATCACCCCCGCCTGCTCCAACGCCTTGACCCGCCGCCAGCAGGCAGAGGCAGAGATATTCAGCTTCTCGGCAAGTTGCGCATT
>JGI24514J20073_1000412_pt1 | contig 11671 bp, 20 predicted proteins | sample LinPmetageLP37_FD_20073 | JGI IMG/M metagenome (IMG submission 20073) | reverse complement strand
CACACGGCTGTTCTTTCCTCATTGGTTGGCAAAGTTATTTCACTGCAAAGATTGGAATGATGAACCTTTAACCCGAGTTTCTTTAATTCTTTCGGTAAATATTTATTGACGGTATCAATAAACATAATGTACGGCTCTCCCGTATTNACTCTNGTCTCCAATAATTTAATCCATAACTGTCTTGCTTTAATTTCTCGTATAACTTTTTTATTNTGAGGGTCAATGAGTTTCCACATCTCATCTTTCTCCAATGACTTCATAAATTTATCGGGTATGTTAACGGCATGATGAAGATTCAGATTCTTTCTGTTAATGTCTCCGCCACTAGCCTTGCGCATGTCAATGAACTCTATAATTTCTGGATGAGATATATCCATGTAACTTGCATACGAACCTCGTCTTGTGGAGCCTTGATTAAAAGCTACCATCTGACTGTCCACTACATGCATGAATGGAATGACACCTGTAGTTCTATTTCCCTTGCTTGTCGATTGATCTTGTGAACGAATGTCACCCCAATATCCTCCTATGCCACCACCTGAACTTGATAGCCAAATGTTTTCTAAATAATGTTCACCCAATCCTTCACGTGAATCTGGTACATAATTTAAAAAACATGAGATGGGTAATCCTCTGTCTGTTCCCCCGTTGGATAAGATAGGAGTGGAAAACATAAACCATAACTTTGATGCATAATCATATAATCTTTTTGCATGGGCATCAGAGTCTGCAAATGCAACGGCAGCTCGTGCCAAAGATTCCTGGGGATTCTTCTCTTTTGGCATCATGTATCTGTCTTGAAGGACAGCCTTGCCAAAATTTGTTATTAAGTTGTTGCGTGACTCATCTATGGTTGGTTGTTGTATCATCTTACTCCTATGTGAAAGTTTTAGTATAGCATACTCTTGATCCGTTGTCCAGACTAATCATATCAATGCCCTTAGAAACAATGTAGCATACTCGAATTGTTTTTCCTGGGAAAACATATCATCCACGTTATCAAGCATCTGTAATTCTAAATCCTTATTTAAATTCTTAACTACCTGTACTAATCTTATATCAACCTGTGGATAAAGTCGTTCCATTATAGGACGATATAGATAATTCAATTGAACCCAAGCCTTTTTCGTAGCCTTTAACTTGCATTCTATAACCAGGATATATTTGCGGTTGCGATTGGGCAGGATTATAATATCTGGCTGGCACCAACCAAGTCCTCTCCTATCCTCAAATGAGTACCACTGCCCATGTATGACATCCTTGCCATATATAGCCTGTAAATAATTGGCTATTCTGTTCTCATAGATGAGCCCAGCCCTTTGGATTCCCTTAATCTTCGGCGAGGTTAGAAAATTAGGTCGTCCATCAAGGGCTTTAGCCCATCTTAGACCTCGAATTATGTTGCGTTTTTTCTGCATAAAGAAACCAATTCATCTGTAACACGGATATATCCCGCATCTTGCATTGCTTGTAGGTATTGAGTCATCTCACTTGGAGCGGTAGTCTTGTTCAATAGTTGGTGTTTAAACTTCTTTAGAGGCACGTGAGTGCGGTTATTGTTAAAGATGGTAGTCTCCAACCATTCCTTCATATCATGAGCAATTTTCCCCGTTTTACTCCTACCAAATCCCTCTAAAGCCTTAGGCATTTTATCTTCCATATCAAACATAATCTCTTTTGTTCTTTCCCAATCACTTAAAGTTATAATTCTATTGCCAATCCGTGACGCATTAACAGACATAGCTACCTTCAGAAAATGGGAAACCCTACGTTGATTATACTCAGTCATGTTAGGATCTTTAGATTCAGGTGGAATGAATATCTTTATATCCTTTTCCGCTACTTCTTTAGACTCTTCATCAAATGTAAACTTCCCATGAATACTAGCTATGAGACTTAAATCATATCTTAAATCTTCCAACGTATCATCACTCACTTTTTCCTGTAATAAACTTTGAGGTATCCTTTCCCCTTCATGATAGATAGGTAAGAACCTAGATAATAATCCTTGTGATGCCGCATCCTCTGGTAAATGATCTATGAATTGTTGAGGTGTGGCACATGCTATCCAATTTAAACAAGGACCTTTTATAAATTGTGAAGCTCCCGTTTTAATTTGATGACTATAAGATTCCTTACTATCCCACATGTCAGTCATAAACATTTGCAAGTATTGATAATGCCTGCTCATAAATGTACCAAACTCTGAAGTCGTCATAGTAATAGATGAATCATAAAACAAACCATCCCTTACCGTACCCACTCTGTAATCCAACCTAGTAGTCTTATGCATTTCCATTGCTAATTTTTCGGGAGTAATTTTATCTTGGATAAGATACAAGGGATAAGTCTTCAACCCATACTGAGTTAGCCCACTATTAAATTCGTCATCATCTTCCTTTGTTCCCACAGGTGTAGTCAATTTAGAAAACACTTTAGAAAATGGCAAGATTAAGGACACTGATTTATTTGTTCCTGGGGGACCGACCAATACTATAAATAAATTAGGACGCACGTCATAGTTGGGCATGGAGAACCAACACTTGCGACCCAATGCTCCCGCCACTGCAGAAATTGCTGACCACGTAGCAAACTTATGGGGAATAGGTGAGCCCTTAACTGGTTGCGCACATGCGTGTATAAAATCTCTATTTCTTCTCATTCCATTTCCTCAAATTTTTCCATGAATCTCCCACCTCTGCGTCAGAAGGTATCATCATTTTCCTTCCTTTAACTTCGATGGGATTATTTAAACAGTTTAATACTTTAGGAATTAACATGTCAACTTTATCAATGGGGCATTGACCCAACACTGCGTCATGCACCTGTCCTAATATTTCAACACCATCTTCAAATAACTCTTTCCATATTCTATACAATCCAAGATTCAATATATCCCCAACCAAAGATTGCGGAAGATAGGCTATAGCTTTCCGAGCATAGTGCTCATCATCTAGCCTACCCCAAAATTGCCTGCGTCTACCAAAGGGAGTTATTAAATTTCCCGTCATCTGTAATTCTTTTACAACTTCATTATGCCATGACCTAATCCCAGGAAATGCCCCCTTTACTTTCACAAGCTGTTGCGCACCACTTCCAATAACTTCCCCCATCTCTATCAATTCTTCAAAGCCTCCACGTTTATCTTGCTTATGCCATCTGTTTAAATTATTCAATGGTTCAACCCCACCATAATACAGCAATTGAAATCGCTTGGCTTGTGAACCTTTGATCTTAATGTTCCTTGATACTGTTGTATGAGACGCACCATAGTTAGTGCCATGACCCGCCCTCTTGCATACGTCACGGTATGTATAGTTGCCAAAGTAAGGTTGCTCCGCCAGCTCCCTATTCTGTTCCTGGTCTTCCGACCAACCCAAGTTAGGCCATACCATTTTAGCCACTTCCGTATGAAGATCAGAACTTTCCGCCGCATTTATATATCCTTCATCACCAGACAGATAAGCCGTTGCCCTAGATTCCGCCGCTTGCAAGTCAGCATAAAACATAATGCGTCCACGATCGGGAATAAAAATAGCCCGCAAATCCTTTGTAATGTTTTGAAGATTAGTTCCCGTAGCCCAGGGAGATTCCTTAGAAGACCACCGCCCCGTCTGTGTGCCAGCCACTTGATACGTACAACGTATGCGACCATCACCATCCCTCTTTGAAGCCAACACCGTTAACATTTTATCAATGTCTCGCAATGCCATGATGGTTTTACAGAATGGACGAGCACGAGGATACTCTTCAACTAAATGTTCAAGAGCACTGTGATCTGTGGAAATTCTTTGCTTACCTTTCTCATACTTAATTTCCTCGGGAAGATTTAAATATGTGTAAAGTATTTCTTTTAATTGGTAATGGCTGTTATGATTTAAATTCTTATCCCATACTGCGTTCGCAAACAAGTTAAGCATGCGCTCAAGCTTAAGCCTTTTCTTTTTCAAGGGGGCACGTATGATTGTAACCGCCCTTTCATCTACTCGAAGACCACGCAATACCATAGAGATGGCAGGTCCCAAGCAACTGCGTTCAAATTCGTAAGTGTTTTTAGTATTGTTGTCTAGTTGAGGGGATAGTTTATTCCAAACTTCTGTTGTTATTTCACAATCAAGACCGCAATATACCCATAATGATTGTTCCTTATTGAGGTTCTCTTTCTTTAAATTCGTATTTCGGATTATCCTCGCCATTTAGTTTCTCCTGTATCTCCCCTGCGATAGCCATGTACGCTGCGCCATCGGCGTAGGTATCCCGGGTTCTCTTACCTAATTTAGTTCTTGCTATTTTTAATAAGCACATCATCACAGCGACCTCATGTCCTGTGAGTGGGTGGTCAAGATAGGCTGACCATAACTTAGCAATGTTACCATGATTAATAACTTTGTCTCCATATTCTGAGGCTCTGTCACCTTCAACTAATGTTATTGCATCTCTTAGAAAGTCTAAGGTTCTTTTTGTTTCTATCATACTCTCCCTCTTTGTATTTAATAAATTCTTTTTGCGCTTGACTTGGATCTATTTCAGCTAGTGAACACACCAATTCAAACTCCTCTTTCTTATCCTTTAACCATCTTTCTACGTCTTCTTTATTTCGCAAACCATCTTCCGACTTGCCTTTATAGGCGAAGTCTTGGGCGGCTTGATCTAAAACTGCTCGCCATAGAGAGATTAAATTCTCTACGTCTTTTACATTTTCGGGCAACGGTTTGACCGAAAACAATTGTGATTGTTTCATTACATTTATGCATCTGCTTTAGTACTCTTTGAAAACTTGGCTAAGGTTTTCCAAGCACTCTCGTTTGTATATATAGAGCCGAGAAAAGCCAAACCTTTTTCTTGTTCTGGTTGTAATGAATGTTGAGCATGCATGGTATCATGAATGACACCCTTCACATGTATTTTCATTTTGTATGCTAACCATGACACATCATATAACTGATTCTGTGCCACCTTAACAATCTTTTCGTTTTCCAGGATTTTCTTTACCCAGTGCCAGGCTGCAACTTCATCGTTGGCAGACCAGTAATTATTTAATTCTTTATTCTCATCGCGAAAAGGAACAACCATTGCAATAGTAGGGTTGGGCGCAAAGCCTATACACTTTATAAAGCCTTCGGTTGGATCGGTTTCAATATCAAATGCGAGAGGGTTGTCGTGATTTGCTTCACTGATAAATTTTTTTTCAAATTCATCCAGATCAGAGAGAGTAGGTTCAATCCATATATCTCTGTCTGTGTGTTGTAATTGTGTAGAGAGGGATTCTCTTTGTGCTTTCTGTAAATCAGCTACAAAATGCGGTCTGTATTTAAAATTTTTAAGAACAGAGACAGGACTATATGTTGGTACAATCTTATAGTTGTGTAGGTCAGAATGACGCAATGAAGTTGTGAAGGTTGCGCCTCTATATGTACCAATCTTATCTAGTCCCGTCAATGCCCACAAGGAAAGGAGCCCATAGGAATGATCACCCTGGGGTTGACGTCCTCGATCTCTTTGTGCAAACGTACTATTTCATCTTCAAATTTTTTCTTAAGGTATCCCTCTTTCTTTGGTGGTAAACTTGATCGCCACTCATTCTCTTTACCTAAGGCTTTATATTCTTTTCGCTTATGAAAAAAATATTGAGTGTCATTTTGGTGGGGCTTTAGTTGTATGGTGTGAGTGAGCAAGCAGTCGTCGAGGTCTATCTTGGCAATGTTACAAAGTTCGCTGAATAATTTTCCCGTGCCCCCTTGCAGGATTTTATTAGCGATTGTTTCACTGTTAGTAGGGTACTCGAATACAAAAGCAATCTTGCAATCCTTGACTGATTTAGGTTTGCGAGACTCTATTCTTTTATTGACTGCGTACTCACTCATAAAGACACTACTTCTTAATAACGCGTTTTATGGACGCGACAAGTATGTCTTTATTTCTGCCTACCATCTCGTGTTTCACAACACCACTAAATGTTTGACCGATTGCCTGCTCAAGCAATTCGCCGAACGATGCTTTATCGCCCATNTCAAGTGCCTTCACNAGGAAAGCNTTNAGTGACAATGCAGGATTATTTTGTTGCATTGCTTTTGGTGTTGCCCAAAACTCTATTCGAGTTGGTTCAGCATTGGATAAATCTGAATCAGTAAGATCAGATTGTATGATTCCAACTGCCTTGCAGTTAATCCTTACCAAAGGAGTTTGGTTTTCACCCACCCTATCGGAACGATAAGATGTAATGGTGAAATCGTAACTGCCTTCGGGCAAGGTAACTGACTCAGGCACATCTCCTGGAGTCATACTTAAAAAGTCATTAACATTAGACATTGGTTTTACCTCCTGTATTATTTGTTAATTTATCTTTCGCGTTCTTTTGAATAGCATCAAATAATTTTGCTAAATCTAATTCGTAATTAGCCTCTAATAATTTAGGTGCTGTTACTTTTAAATCCATCTTATGATCTGATACCGTTCGGAGTGTGCGTTCCACTCCTTTACTTGAAGCCCTAGTGTCTATTCGGCATACACAATTAAAGTATCGTCCTATCTTAGTAGATAATTTAGAACCAACACTTGTTGGGTATGCTTTGGAAACACCTAAGTCTCCCTCCATGTACTGCATATGAGTAGTAACTACTACATTACAAGGAACTTCTGAGCCCGTTATATACTGTATGATATGTTGGACATCACGCGCCGCTGTTCCCCACTCGGGTTGAGTAGGTTGGTCTGTTGGTTTTTTATTATTAAAAACCAAAGCACCACGCAAAGCTGATTCGCCCATCAATGTCAAGCTGTCTATAACAAGAACATCTTTATTAGTCCACGATTTAACGGGACCGAAATCTTCATCTCCATCTTTCCACTGCGTAATTAATTGAACACCCTTACGAAAAGCACTTGCTTGTCCGAGAGCATCTTTTAATGTAACATAAGACACGCGTTTAACTGCGTCCTTATTTAGAAATTCAGGGAGAATAGATAAACCGTCATCATAATCTAATATGCGTAAGTTATAACCTGCATTTGCTAATGCCGCCAAAGATGAAGTCTTACCAGACCCCGAATCTCCCACGAGTAATAACTTTGTATAGTCAGATGACTTGTGATTTTTTATATTTGCCATTCGTCTCTCCTGTAAAGTTTATATTGTAACATTTTTTTAAACCCGTGTCAACCCTTTTCTAAAATTGTTTTTCCCAAAGCATAGATTAAAAATCCTACTCCTATATTAGATATTAAGATTGCTATTAATAATATATTTGTCGTTGTCATATCATTGTCCTCCACATTGTGATATTAAATTAAGCAGTACCAGAACAAAAATTATTCTAGTTAAAATTCGCGGGTCCCAGTACCATGACGGTGGTTCCTGGGTTCTCTTACCTTGCCTCATGTTATGCGTTTGCTTTTTCATAAGCCTCCTTTATGTCGGGGTGTGGTTCTTTTTCAAAGTCATTGTCCAGGAATAAGTTTCTCCGGGACGGCGGCGAGCTGCACACCTCCTTGAATCGACAGCCACCATAGTTATTGCAAGCAGTAAAATCCGCGGGATAGTATTGCTTGTTAAAATAATTTGTTGATGTATCTAATGTATTCAATGCGTCTTCATACCATTCCTTAATCAATTCTGTTGGCACATTATATACACTGCGATTAAATCTTGTGAAGTGAACTCCCGTTTGCACTGCGTCCACAATAAATCCCACTATATCCAAGCCAAGAACTTCCCGTGCGGCCCAGAGGTACGCGAATACCTGGTTGTTAGGCATGAAGTTACTAAAGTAATTGGAGTTGAGTGTACTCTTTGTTGTCTTCACATCACATAAATAAAGTTTATCATCTAGCTGAACTATCTTATCTATGCGACCAGAAAATCTATAGCCATTTCCAAACGGAACTTCAAACCTCTGCTCAAGACAAGGATCTCCATTAGGCATAGTCGCTATCTCAAATAAGTCTTCCCAATATTCTTCCGCTCTCCATACTATTGCACGAAGGACTGATGTCAGACCACGTGCCTTGTCCTCTGCCTGGGATAAAGCTTCCCCGTATTCCAGGAGCACAGCCCTGATGGAAGCTACCACAGCCTGATCCTTTGTTGCCCCCTTGAATTTCTCTGAATCAAGTACTTCAAATCCCATATGCACAGCAGAACCAAAGCCCGTTGCCATACCATAAACCTTTGACCTATACCCTTGCAAGTTTGTATAATTATATAAACGGGGGCATGAAAGGAATGATGATAGACTAGAAGTATCCCATATCTTTTGAATAGGTTTGCCATCTACGACATCAAACTTTTTTAATCTATCTGGTTGTTCCATTATGCCTCCTTCACAAGTATGGATAGTGGGTCTTCCTTGTATTGTTTTGGTTTTGTTCGAGCTGACTTGGAGGTGATGCGTTTACCTGCACTCTCCGTTGCCCGAATGTTTTCCCGGGTCGCCCTTAAATACATAACGATTTTGTTTATGTCGTTGTCATTCTCGGCTAATTCTATTGGATCTTTTTCCAATAACTCTGTGGGAATTTCTAACTCTTGCACTTCTTCTTCTTTTTTATTTGGCATTATTTATCCTTTTGTTTTANAACTCTCTTGAATTTTCTACCTACAAAAAATACAATTAAGTTTACGATTGTATTGGTNGTAACCATAATCAGTAACCACCATTGCCACATTTCAATCTTTGACATTTATTCCTCTCCATCAAGTCCGTCTATTGTTTCAGATCCCAAGCTAGTTAAGTTAGGTTCTGTTTGCCCAGGAACTAAGTTGACAGCCCGGACGATAGCATCAGGACTCGTGATTAATCCAGACTTGATAACGTCACTTGGATTATTCATAATGTATATTCTTTTTTCCCTTTGCCATACAAGTTGTGCGTTCTTTAAAATTTTCTCGGCTTCGTCTTTGTTGTCAGCCTCAACAATCCAATGTTGTGTATGCATATGTGAAGTTGTTATGTCGTACTTCATTTCTTATCTCCTCTCAAATAATGTTTGTGTGGTTGATAGTGTCTGCGATTCCATCTCTTATGCCAACCCCAATTACTTATCTTACCACCATAATGTTCGCATAAATAATAAAAATAATTTTTTATTTTATTTGGCATAACGTCATCTCCTTCTGTTGTAGTAGTAATAAATGATTAGCATACCCACTATGGATAAGATAGTCATATCGATTAAACTCATTTCTTTCTTCTCACTTTCAATCCAAGCCTTATGCGTCTTCGGTTGCGTCTCTTTGCTGACCCAACTTTTCTACGACCCTTATGCCTTTTTCTTTTTAAGTCGGCTTTGCTCATCTTGTTTCTCTCTCCTTACATATGTCTCCACACCCTCATGGCTAGAGACAATCCAATAGTCATCATCGACAATATGCTTTCTGCGTTTGTCCTCGACCACCCTCTTGCGATACTTGGGTGTTCGCACTTCTTGTGCCATTGGATTTCTTTTCTTATTCATCACACTTGATTGGGTCTTTTACCTTACTGCAATAAAATTCCCTTGCTTTCTCCTTGTTTGATTTCATCTTGCGTTCTTGTTTCTTTAATATCTTTTCCTTCTTGGTAAGGTTTGGCTCTTCCTCTGTTATGATATTAATAACCTTTGCTGTTTCCTTTGCAACCATAAAGGCACAGCTACTTAACATAAATAAACATAACAATAAAATTATTTTCTTATACATTAATGTATCGTTTGTTTTAGTAGGTTGCCATTCTTTAGCCAATCATATTCATTTACGTCATGTTCGTCTAACAAGGCATCAATCAAGGGACCTTTCTCCAGGATCGAAGCTACTGTGCTGCTAAACATATGCAAGGTGTTGGTTGTACCACTATCCATTAACATCATACGCAATCCTAATTCAATCATTGCCCCATTGATGAGGTGTGTAGGATATTTTTTAGACAATTCAACGATAGGTTTCCTCATCTCCTCAATGCATTCTTGAAATATCTTATTCATTTCCGCTTGATTCTTCATAAAGTTTCTCCACTTTCCGTCACTAAAGTTAAGTCCTCCCGTTCCAAGACACTAGATATAATGACCTCACTATCTTTTATCTTAATGAGCAGATGATTATATTTATTTTCATCTACTCCCTCTCTTTCTTTCATCTGTTCCTTGTATGCATTTATATATCTATATATACGCATTTGCAAACCAAAAGGTTTAATTGTTGGTATGCTAACAGATGATTCTTCCTTATCACTGCTGTCCAGATATTCAATCGCTTTATCTAATGCGTTTGAAATATCTATCGAGAGGGATAGGTTCATCTTTTTCGGATTCCACCCCATACATTTTCTCCTGCTGTAATTCGTAATCGTCTTCGTCAAGAGTCATATCATCTAGATCTTGTCGGTTTAATTCTTCTGGTATAGGACAACTATCAGAAACATACTCCTTGTCCAGGAGTTTCTCCTCCCGAACCCCGTATATTGCACGAGGACCTATACCTTTACCCCATTTTCTTTTAATTTTCTTTTTCATTTGCTACTCCTTTTAAAAAAGTTCGTACTTAAATAACACATAAAGCATAAGAAGAAAAATGTCAAGATGTTTGGTGTAAAGAAGAAACTTATCGCTCCTAAAAACCAGAACCCATAGACAGCTATCATACTTAATACCCCTCCTAGTTTATCCACTCCTTGTGTCCTTTCTCATTTACTATATTTCTTTGAGTAAAACCTACAGCTTTCATCTGTTCCTCATCTGTAATATTAACAAACATCATTGCGTTTGTCAACAAGCCTTCTTCATTTACAATGTCCACAATTATAGGTGTGTAATCTGCATTAGATTCCATACGATTAATTATGTCTATTGCTTTTAAATCTATTTCATACAACTCTCCTTTGATTGACATTCCCTCTTTGCTTTTTAAATAAGCGATAGGGAATGCGTTATGGTAGTCCACTAAATCAAATACCGAATGCAATGTATAGTATTCTCCCAGGAATTTTCCATCACCCAACAGGGTCGCCAGTCGCCCTTCCTTTTTTAAAGTTCCATAAGTAAATAGTCTTACCTTATATGGATCACTTAAAGTTTTCATATTATATTGCCTCCTTTAGTTGTATCATACGAACAATGCAAGAACGAGGAATGGTTGTGCCACCCCCACCCATCTGTGATTCCTCATCAAAGGAAGAGATGGTGATAACTTTATCCTGGTCTTGCGTAAGAATCCAACCCACAAATTCTACGGGTCTTAACTTCTGTGCCTTTAATTCCTTTATGTCTTGCCAAGTATTGTCATCACTCATTGCATCTATCCATTCGATCTTTACCAAATCCATTTCACTACTTTTCATAAGTCACCCTATATCTTAACATAATAATCCAATCTCGTCAACACTTTATTGTTATTTCTTTTTCTTTTTCTTTATCTTATCAACACTTTGTTGAAAGTTCAACACATTCCCAGGAAGCAGAGCTTGTGCGTCAGGCTCGAACACAACTTTCTTCATGTCCTTTGTGCTTGGCTCAACAATATATGTACCATTGTCCAACCAAGTCTTTTCTATCTGCTTTGATTTGTTGTCAAGACATTTAGTCCAAGCATTTTCCTTGCTTACTGCCTCTACTTCATAGCGACAATGCAAAGTTTCCCAAGTATTTATTATGTATTTCATATCATTATATCCTTATTTATAATCATTAAAACTATACAGAA
>JGI24514J20073_1000409_pt1 | contig 11707 bp, 13 predicted proteins | sample LinPmetageLP37_FD_20073 | JGI IMG/M metagenome (IMG submission 20073) | reverse complement strand
GGTGAGCTTCGCCACGGCGAATGGAACGAAATCGACTGGGACAAGGCCACCTGGACAATTCCCGAAGGCAGGATGAAGGCGCGCCGGACCCATGTGGTGCCGCTATCACGGCAGGTGTTGGAGCTGTTCCAAGAGCTAAAATCGATCACCGGCGGCAAGGGCTACATCTTCCCGGCGTTCCATACGGGCCAGCGTCCAATGAGCGAGAACACCATCAACGCGGCATTTCGGCGCATGGGGTTCACCAAAGACGAGGTGACGGCGCACGGGCTGCGCTCGACGGCCTCAACAATGCTCAACGAAAGCGGCCTCTGGCATCCCGACGCCATCGAACGTGCGCTGGCCCACGGCGACAGCAACGCAATTCGCGGGGTCTACAATCGCGGCAACTACTGGGATGAACGCGTCAAGATGGCCCAGTGGTGGAGTGATTATCTGGATGAGCTTAGGTCGAGCAAGGATCACCGCTGCTCTTAGGTTCCAAACGACCACATTGCCGGTACGTAACGCAACCTGTCGAGCGGTTCCTGGAAATGTACTCGCACCAAGTTCCTGAATTATCGCATCGAAAAGCAAGGCGGATTCACAGAGATGCCAACACGTGTTAATGGCCAATCAAAGGCAAGGGTATGGCACAGCAATCTTCCATCGAATGGACTGATCTAACTTGGAATCCGGTCGTCGGTTGCTCCATCGCGAGTGCTGGTTGCAAGAATTGTTATGCAATGCGCATGGCTGCGCGTTTACAGGCAATGGGCCATGAGAAGTACGTCGGGCTGACCAAGCGCTCAAAGCGCGGTGCCGTCTGGACGGACAAGGTGCGGTGCCACGAAGCGTCGGTGGAAATTCCACTAACTTGGAAGAAGTCGCGCCGGGTTTTCGTCAATTCGATGTCGGACCTTTTTCACCCAGATGTGCCTGGTGAATTCGTTCGTCGAATCTGGAATGTGATGGAGCGAACTCCGCAGCACCACTATCAGATTCTGACCAAGCGTCCGCAACGAATGGCGGCACTGCTCAAAGAGATTGCCCCACAGCCTTTGCAGAATGTCTGGCTTGGAACCAGTGTTGAGGATGAGCGCGTCGTCGAACGTATGGACCATCTACGCGATGTGCCAGCGAGCGTCCGCTTCATCTCATTTGAGCCGCTGATCGGTGATGTCGGACAAATTGACCTGACAAACATCCACTGGGCAATTGTCGGAGGGGAAAGCGGGCCACGCGCGCGCCCTATGGACGAGGAGTGGGTTGAGAGCATCTTGGATCAATGCCTCAACGCAGGCACGGCTTTCTTTTTCAAGCAATGGGGTGGTGTGAACAAGAAGAAGACTGGACGGCTGCTCAGGGGGCGGACTTACGATGAGATGCCGGAGTATATTTCTTGATCACGTGATCGACGCCCTTCTTGATGAGGTCGATCGCCGGCGGATTGTTCGAAAAGCAATACAACTCGAAGAAGTCGCGCCCGTTTATGAGCAGCGGTATTGGATTGGAGACATAGGCAAAGATGCCGCCGAAGCGTTCACGCGCAAACGCAGCAATCTCGTCTCCGGTCGCCATTCGTATGCTTTCTGGTGTGACTGGATCGCCAAATAGACTGCCTTGCGTTGGCTGAGCCTTGTAGAATCGCTCCTCCCAATCATCGCATCCAAAGATCCGTGTAAGGCTCGCGCGTTTGTCATCGTCAATGCCGCTGGCCTTGTTTGCGAGTTGCTGGATAACCGCCTTGCGTGGGAAGAGATACCAAACGTCTGAGCGTTTTGTCTCAGCGAGCATCTGGAGCGTGTCGAAGCCCACGCTCATGCCATATGGATCAAGAAAGACGACTGCCCGCTGTTTCCAATGGTCTCGGTGATTGACCCAAGGGCAAGATGAAAACAAAGCGCGCAGCTGCTCGTTGGCGTCGCCTCGGCGGACTATTATATCGGCGTCGTACTCGGCTCGCAGGGCTTCCAACGCTTTGACCCGCGTCGGTCGCTGTTCGGAAAACCAGTAATGCGCGAAGGGTGGGTCAATTCCTAGCGCCCGCTTTGCGCTTCCGTCCAGAACCTCTTCGACTTCTTCCAACGGTGCGTCGTCGAATATTCCGCCTTTCATCACCCTCGCGTGTCGCTCGCCCGTCCCTGCAAACGCATCAACATACCAGGTCTCGAAGCCGCGATTCTTTAGGGCGTTTTGATAGAAGTTCAGATATTCGGAAATCGCATCTAGCTTGATCTCGGTCCACGGGCCGCCAAATTCGTGTTTGATTGTCGCCCTTGTTGGCGACATGCCAGGCGAGGAAGTCCGGCGGATTGGTCTCCTGCGCGGGTGCGGTATTGCTGCGTGCCATGATAATTTCCTTTCGTGTCTGGTGGCTCGTTGCACCAACGGAAGGGCCGCACGGCCAAGGGCAGAATTCATGTCCCACACGGGTGACCCCGGCGAAGGCCGGGGGAACTGGCGCGGGCCGGGCATTGAAGGCTGACCGCGTGCGGCCAGTTGGGTGCTCAAGAACGACCCCTCCTGATCGAAAGGCATGCAAACACATGGCAAACCGTCACACTTGCGCGCCGGATCGCTCTCGCCCAAACCTTCGCCATGGCAATCGAGGGCAGTTCACGGAAACGCTGGAGCGAAGAGGAGACGGTGCTCGCGCTGTATCTCTATTTTCAGCTGCCGTTCGGAAAGCTGCATTCGGGCAATCCGGAAATCCAGGAGCTTGCCGCCGCGCTCGGACGCACGAACAGCTCGGTCGCGATGAAGCTGTGCAACTTCGCCAGCCTCGATCCCAAGATCACCGACAGCGGACGCAAGGGTCTGGACGGTGCATCCAAGCTGGATCGCGCAACCTATTCCGAGTTCGGCCAAGACTGGACCGGTCTCGTCTCGAGGGCGGAAGACTTGTGGACTTCCCAGGTCGGCCAGTTCGAGCCACCACCGCCGCCGTTGCGCCTCAATGAAAAGCGCAGCGAGTTCCGGTTCGAGCCCTATCAAGGCGAGTCCACTACACAGGCGCTTGTGAACCAGCGCGTCGGCCAGGACTTCTTCCGCCGCGCGGTGCTCGCCAATTACGAAGAGACTTGCTGCATCTCCGGCATCGCCGATCCGCGCCTGCTCACCGCAAGCCACATCAAGCCATGGGGCAAGGACAGCGACAACCGGCATAACCCCGCAAATGGCTTGCTGCTGTCAGCGACACTCGACCGCGCGTTCGATCGCGGGCTCATTACGGTAGATCGTCAGCGGCGCATCCGCGTCTCGCAGCAATTGCGCGAAAGCCAGAGCCGCGAGACGCGCGACTATTTCCAGCAATTCGAGAACGCAACGTTGCGATGAGCAATCCGGTTCGATCCCGAACCGGCGTTCCTCGATTGGCACAACGAACACTGCTTCGTCGATCAACGCGCCGCCTGAAGTGTCAGGCGGCGCGCGGACTGCCTCTCGTCAGTATTCGCTGGCAAGCATGATGGTGAGCACCCGCCGGGTAACCGCAGGATTGGCCGGGTCGTCGCTGCCAAGCTGCAAATCGCGGTCGTAGGCATCAATCTTCCAGAAAACGGTTTCGGCAGGCCGCGCAGGCCGCGTGGTCGTCCAGCGGCCATCGCCGTCCCGATAGATCGCCCCGATATCGCGCTCGCCATCAGGATCATTGTCCGGCGTGAATGCGTCGAAGGTTTCGACCAGTTCGCGCACTCTCGACTGATCCTCATCGGGCAAGGCCCGGAACCCCTCGGTCGCCACGGCAACGCAGGCAGGGTCCATCGCCTGCCGTGCCCTATCATTGAGCCGGGCAATCCTCTCGCTGCGGGAAAGAGTGCCAGTGGTCATTGCACCGCCCTCCCGCCGCATTCGCACAGCTCGACCAGCTCCCCAAAATCCTCAAACTCGCCCAGTTCCTCGGCCAGACGCCGCACGGTCCCGAACGGCAAGCCGTTCTCATTGGCCAGCATCCGCAACCAGTCCTCGCGGCATTCGGCCCCGCAAGCCCGGTAGTTCAAGATTTGATCGTCCATCTGCCTAACTCCTTCCGACAAAGCCGCATCCGACACGCGGCATGCGGCCTGCCTTCCGGCGAGGATGGGAGGGGGAGGGAAAACCGGAATCGATGCCCTGGCGCGGGCCAGCGGGCGAAGCCCGCCACACGGGGGCGTCTATTTCCGGTTTCGGGAACGAGAGGGCAAGGCCTTTGGTGTTCCCGCCACGGATCGTCCCGCGATCCAGAAAGAACGGCACCCTTGCAACGGCGCGAAGCCGACGGAGATCCTGCGCGCGCGATCAGTGCGCCAGCGGACCTCCGTCAATGAGAGAGGCAAGAGTGCCTGCGGGTTAGCTCAGGAACGCCGCGCCCTTAGGAGCATGACCGCAGGACATGCGGGACAGAGCGCGTCCATCAGGAATTCCCGCTCCGCTTTCAAATGCTCCTGATCGTCACCTGGATGGGATGAAACCGTGCCTGCGGGTTCAGTCGAGCGCAGCGAGATAGAGCGGGTAGCCCGTTAGGGCAGCACCTTACCGTCTCGTGCCACTTTACTCCCTAGAATCTCACGGATTCAGGTTTCGCGAACAGGCTATCGGCGATAGACAATGATCTTGGATTGAATGCGAGAGCCTGGGGGCGGTTACACAGTTGGTCATGAAATCAGGGATTCGCGATAATCGTCGTAGAGGAACGGCAGCGAGCTTTCTTCAAGAGAAGGCCAATGTTGGGAGTGAGCTTTCTGTAGTCTCCGCCTATTTTACGAGCTTCGCCTACGCTCGACTTTCCGAAACGTTGAATAAAATTGGGCGTCTCCGTTTCTTGTTCGGGGAACCGCGCTTCATCGACAGCGTGGAGGGCGAAAATCTTTGTCCGCCTGCATTTTCGCTTGATGAGGATGGTCTGGCTGTCCCCCGTCAGCACCTATGGCACAGATTTGAGGTTGTGATTTAAGGAGGATTTGGGCTTCGTCGTAGTGACGAAGGAACGAAGATGAAGCCCAAATCCTCAAGGTCCAAATTGCCTGCCGAGCAGGTGGTCAAGGACATCCGCCGCAAGACCCGTCGGCATTTTTCATCGGAAGACAAGATCAGGATCGTGCTGGAAGGCCTGCGCGGCGATGACTCGATAGCTGAGTTGTGCCGCAAGGAAGGCATTGCCCAGAGCCTGTACTACACCTGGTCCAAGGAGTTCATGGAGGCCGGCAAACGCCGCCTGGCTGGCGACACCGCCCGTGCAGCGACTACGGACGAAGTCAGGGATCTGCGCCGTGAGGCCCGCGATCTGAAGGAATGCGTGGCCGACCTCATCCTGGAGAACCGCTTGCTCAAAAAAAGCATGATCGCGGATGGGGGAGACGACGCATGAGATACCCCGCATCCGAGAAGCTGGAGATCATCAGGATCGTTGAGCAATCGCATCTCCCGGCCAAGCGCACGTTGGACCAGCTCGGCGTCGCACGGCGCACCTTCTACCGCTGGTATGACCGTTACCTTGAAGGCGGGCCGGAGGCGCTGGCAGACAGGTCATCGACGCCGATCCGCGTGTGGAACAGGATCGCACCCGAGGTTCAGGATCAGATCGTCGAGATGGCGCTGGAGCAGACTGACCTCAGCCCAAGGGAACTGGCGGTGCGCTTCACTGACGAGAAGCGCTACTTCGTGTCGGAAGCCACCGTCTACCGGCTGCTCAAGGCCCACGATCTGATCACCAGTCCGGCCTATACTGTGATCAAGGCGGCAGAGGCGTTCCACACCCAGACCACGCGCCCCAACGAGATGTGGCAGACCGACTTTACCTACTTCAAGATCATCGGGTGGGGCTGGGTCTACCTCTCGACCGTGCTCGACGATTACTCGCGCTACATCATCGCCTGGAAGCTCTGCACCACCATGCGAGCCGAGGACGTCACCGACACGCTCGACATGGCTCTGGCAGCCTCAGGCTGCGACCATGCCAATGTGCTGCACAGACCACGTCTGCTGAGCGACAACGGTCCCAGCTACATCGCCGGGGAACTGGCCGAATACATCGAAGCGAACCGGATGAGCCATGTGCGCGGTGCACCCTTCCATCCGCAGACCCAGGGCAAGATCGAGAGATGGCATCAAACGCTAAAGAACCGCGTGCTGCTCGAAAACTACTTCCTGCCTGGCGACCTCGAACAGCAGATCGAGGCGTTCGTCGAGCATTACAACCACCAGCGCTATCACGAAAGCCTCGACAACGTGACGCCTGCCGATGCCTACTTCGGCAGGGCTCCCGCCATCATCAAACGACGAGAAAGGATCAAGCGAAAGACACTCGAACATCGGCGCTTGCAACACCGCAAGCTCGCCGCCTAAACATCAAACCCAGACGAGGCCCGCACTCCGCAATCCTACGCCGCGAGTTGTGCCAAATGTTTTGACGACGGACAGTCATGGATCGCACCCATGACGGCAAGGCCTTCCGCATGCTTACCGTGATCGACGAGTACAGCCGCCAGTGCCTGGCGATCCATGTCCAGCGCAAGCTCAAGAGCGATGATGTCCTGGCCGTGCTGACCGAGCTGTTCCAACGCCATGGTCCGCCTGATCACATCCGTAGCGATAATGGCGCTGAGTTCACTTCTCATGCCGTGCGCGACTGGCTCTGGCGGATTGGTGTGAAGACTCTCTACATCGAACCCGGATCACCATGGGAGAATGGCTACAACGAATCCTTCAACGGCAAGCTCAGGGATGAGCTTCTCAACGGGGAGATCTTCTACACTCTGAAGGAGGCAATCATCCTGATCGAGCGCTGGCGTATCCACTACAACACCGTCCGGCCACACTCTTCGCTGGGCTACCAGCCGCCGGCCCCACAAACGATCTTGCCTCGTCCTGCCATGCTGCCTTACGCTGCGCTCCAGGCCGCCCAGCAGGGCGACCCCAACCGCCGGAACTCTAACTTAACCGGTGGACCACCCTGATGGGGCAGGTCAGGTGGAAGACTACAACCGAGAGAGACCGCCCTCATCCCTTGGCTACGCGACACCGGCGGCGTTCGCCGCCGAACTAGATAAGCAATGGCCTGCTTCGCCACGCCCTACGGGCTCCGCTGCGCAGCCCATTGCTTCAACCGCGCTCATACGCATCAACGCAGCTCGGCTCTAATCCCGGCTGGGGGGAAGATCAGGGGGTCACGTCACTCATTGGAAGGCGGCTATCGCGACGCAATTCGCTCTGAAAGTCGTGGGACTATTTTGCAGGTCTTCGAGGAACAGACCTGCTAATTTTCGCCCTGCAGTTAGTTCCATTAGGATAACGCTGTTAGCATACGTAGGCACCGCGGCCGCTAGCCAAAAGGTTGCCAGTAGGACCGTATACACGTGTTTCAGCGACCGAGATATTTTTACCGATCTTGATTATTTTGCCCGATGCTACGAGTGGTCCCGAGGTTGCCGGGCGGTGGTAGTCGACCCTCAGATCGGCGGTCGCCTTGGCCCCTGTACCTTGCGACAATAAGGTGTAGAGCCCGGTTAAATCGATCAGAGAGGCGAGCACGCCGCCATGCGCTGAACCGATTGCCGGGTTTGACACGATCTCGTCGCGCCAAGGCATCTCCAGTTCAAGCTGCTCGTTCGAGCATGACCGTAAAGTGAGGCCAAGCCACCGGTGAAACGGGGCAATCTGCAGGATCTCTTCGAGGCGCTTAGGATCGATCCTTGTCAGATTATCGGTCATGTAACGGCTCCCTGCGGACTGTGATTACGCTTGAGAAAATCGAGTATCGCTGCCGAAAAGGCATCGTTGGCATCGCCAACCACCATATGTGTTGCCTCTGCGATGTCGGTGTATTCAGCGTGTGGAACAAGTTCGAGCAATTGCGCGACCGCGTCTTCGGAAACCAGATCGCTCGATCCGCCGCGAATAATATGCAATGGCAGCGAAAGCCTGCTGGCTGCATCGTTCAGCGCATCAAACTGGCGTTCCTGATGAGCCGGATCGCTTCGCTTGGCTAGTGTGATGTTGCGGATAAAGGCCGGATCCCAATGCCAGTAGTAGCGGCCGTCTTCCTTCTCTCGCAGATAGCGCCGTAAGCCCTTGCCGGCTCCGCGCTTGCGGCGATGTGGCATGTAGCGCGCGATGACCTCTGCCGCTTCGTCCGGTGAAGAGAAACCGGTCTCCACGTGCTCCTCCATAAAGCCGACTACGCGCATAACGCCCCCCGTCTCCATACGCGGCGCGATGTCGACGAGAGTGAGCGACGCGAAGCGGCCCGGCGCAAGGTGTCCTTCGGCGATCAGTCCGGCCAACCCGCCAAGGGAGGCCCCGACGAGCGCTGGCTTGCGGTCCATTTTTGAAGCGATCGCAACGAGATCTGAAGCGAAGTCGCGCGTTTCGTAAGCGCCCTCGGCAGACCATTCGCTGTCGCCATGACCGCGCATATCAATTGCGATCGGACGAAATCCCGCATTGGCGAGATCGGCTGTGACACGTTTCCATGCGTGACGGGTCTGGCCGCCCCCATGCGCGAGCAAGACCGGTAAAGCATCGGCATTTCCGGTCGCTTCGGCTGCTATGGAGATGCCACCATTTCCCCCGATATGGAAAGTTTGCGACTGCATACCGCAACCTCATATTGTAAATCGATTTACAGTAAACGGCTTTATTTCCTGATCCGCTATGGTAGGTTGCCCTAGATGGCTGCCATGACGGGCTATGACGCGGATACAAAGGGGGGCAAGTTCCCTCACCGATACCGATCGGCTGTTCTTTCTTATGGAGGAAGTGACCCGGCGTTTGCGCAGGACCGCCGATTCTTCGGTTGAACAATTCGGGCTCACGCGGACGCAATGGAGTATATTGGCTTATCTTTCGGAGCCCAGGCATGACCCAGACAGAGCTGGCTCGGGAACTGAAGCTAGAGCGCGCTAGCATCGGCCAGACTATTGATCGCCTGGAAGAACTTGAGCTGGTGGAAAGACGCAGGCGCGAAGAACGACAGGCGCGTTTGGCGGGTTCATTTACGCCCTGCCGCAATCGAGCTACTTCCCAAGATGCGAGTAGAAGCTGATGCAATGTATGCTCGCTTGCTCGGGGGGATCCGTTTTGGGGAACTGGAGCGCTTACGCGGATCGCTGGCTAGGATGCATGACAATCTGGGCAGCGAGCCATAATCACTCGAAATCGAGCCCATGCCCCGCGTTCACGCCCGCGTTTGCCCTTCAGGGGGTCTGATGCTCAGATGAGGGACGCCGAGCGCATGCGATCATAACATCCCGGCAGTCGTGGCAGGCGAGGTGGCCGGAGCCCCCGCACTCACCCAGCGCCGTTCGGTTCCTTATCAGCTTGAGCGACCATCGGATTCAGTTTCTGCTGTAGCGTGAAATCAGCGAGTGTTTGCATGGCGGCACTGCTAGCGAATATGGTTGACGCTGAGCTTGAACACGCCAGGCATGCGCGAGCCTTCCAAGATAGCGCTATGGATAAGCATATGCCGAAAGATGAGATACGTGATTACGCCCCCAACGAAAAGGATGACATCCTTTATTTGCTAGAAGAGGTGAACAGGACCGCTCGGCGGACCTTCGACGCTCTGATCGTGGGGCTCGACCTCAATCAAACACAATGGCGGATCATCGCGTCCTTGTTGCGAGAACCTACGCTAACACAGACCGAGATTTCTCGCCTGCTCGAGCTTGAATCGGCGACGATAGGACAGGCTGTCGCAGTTTTGGTTGAAAAAGGTTTGATCGAGCGAGAGCGGGCGGCGCACGATCGAAGGGTTTGGAACCTCCACCTCACCGAGCAAGTAAGAACCATCTGGCCGGAACTGCGCGAAGCGGCTGATCGACTCCACGAAATTCTCTGGAAGGGAATGTCTGCGCCTCAAATCGACCTCCTGCGTACGATGCTTCGAAAAGTTGCGGAGAATCAGAAGCAGGCTGACACTTGCGAAGAAAGCCGATGAAGCATGATCTGGAAAACAGTGTCGGTGAACTGACGCGGCTAGCAGAACTCGGTCAGATTTTCGCCCGGCACGGTCTGAAAAATCTCGGAAGCTTGCTTGGCTTTATGCCGGTTTCGGAGAATGAGCCAGATACCGAGGACTTGCGTCCTGCATCGGTGGTGGCGCTGTTGCGCGATGTCGGCCCTGTCGGAATAAAGCTTGGCCAGCTCCTGGCGACCAGAAGCGATCTGTTTACACAACCCTGGATTTCCGCGTTCGGCACTCTCCACGACCAGGTGGAACCGCTGCCGTTCGATAAGATCGAACCGGTGATTGTATCGGCTTGGGGCAGCGACTGGGAACGTGAATTCGCCGCTTTCGAGAGAAACCCGATCGCCTCAGCCTCTATCGCGCAGACTTATGTCGCAACCCTGCTGGACGGAAGCGAGACTATCGTGAAAATCCGCCGACCCGGCATGGCGTCCAGGATCGAGGCGGACATGAGGCTGTTGACACGGCTCGCGGGCCTCGCCGAGCGTCGGTCAAGCGACATTGCCCGCTATCGACCCGTGGAATTCCTTCAGACATTCGCCAAGAATTTAGCGCGGGAGATGGACCTGGCGGCAGAAGCACGTGCCTGTGAAAGGATTGGCGGTTATCTGGAGATGCTTGGGGTGAAGACGCCCGCGATCCACTGGGAACTCACAGGCTTGACGATCAATGTGCAGGAAGCCCTGGGCGGAAAGCCCGCGTCGCGGCACCCGGCAACTGATCCGGCAGGGAATGCCCAGTTCGCGAAGCGCTATGCCGATGCAGTGCTACGGATGATCCTTCTCAATGGAGAGTTTCATGGCGACCCGCATCCCGGCAACGTCTTCTGGATGGAAGGGAACCAGGTAGGCTTCATCGATTTCGGCTCGGTCGGCTTTCTCAGCGGCGCGCGGCGTCAGGAAATCGTCCGACTGATTTTCGCTATCGCGAACGGACAGATAGACAAGGTGGCCGATCTGCTGCTCGACTGGGCAGGCAATCCACTCGTGGATCGCGCGCAATTGGTGATGGACCTGGATGAGCTGATCGCGGAATTTAGCGGCACAGCTCTTGCCGGGATAGAATTCGCGGCAATTTTCGATCGGGTTTTCGGATTGTTGCGCGATTATCGCCTCGTATTGCCGCCCGACCTCGCTATTTTGCTGCGCACCCTGCTGACCGCAGAGGGCTTCGTTCGCTCTTTGGCGCCGGACTACAATATCGCCGAAGAAACGAAGCCGATCGTGATGCAATTGTTTGCCGAGCGATTTTCGATCGGAGCCGCGCGGGATCATTTGGCCAAGGTCCGCAGTGGCCTGCTTGATTTCTCGGCATCGCTGCCCGAGCTAATCGATAACGTTGCCTCGGTCGCTCGATCAGGTACGATTCAGGTATCCATCGACCCAGCCAGTCTGAACCATCTGACGCGGGAAGAGGACCGCAGCACCCCCGTCAAGGGTCCGGTGGTGGCAGCGTTGATCATCTCTGCCGCATTGCTGGCCGACCAATCGTTGTTACTGGCAGGAATTGTTCTGGCTTTCGCGGGAATAGCACTCATTCCTAGATGGAACTGATAAGACCACACACAATGAACGCTTAGACCACGGCCGCCCGGCACCGATATTGGCTACATCAAGGGAGAAGAGTGGAAATGACCGAACAGAAACCTGCCGAAGCGGTGCCTGCCGCCACCATGCTGCTGACCTGCCCCATCAGGGTGGTCCACCGGTTAAGTTAGAGTTCCGGCGGTTGGGGTCGCCCTGCTGGGCGGCCTGGAGCGCAGCGTAAGGCAGCATGGCA
>JGI24514J20073_1000390_pt1 | contig 12305 bp, 22 predicted proteins | sample LinPmetageLP37_FD_20073 | JGI IMG/M metagenome (IMG submission 20073) | reverse complement strand
CATTATAGGTATAAACTAGATTTAGGAACAGGACAATGACTGACTTTCATATGCCTGATTCGTGGTATGACCCACCTGATGATCCTTGTGAGTGTGGGGATCGGTGTCACTTGTGTGACAGGCAGATGGCCGACGAGTTGCGGTGGTCTACGGATCCGCGAGTATGAAAGGAGATGAGATGGCTACAGTTTGCACATACTGTGGAGGCTATGCAGTTGCTTCCGGTATGAATGAGGAGGACTGGGGGGCTTTGTGTCCGCACTGTGACGGTTCGGGGATGGAACCCAACGAAGGAGAGGAATGATGGTAGAACCCATGCGCCGACCTCGTGTCGGAGAGATCATCACGTACAGGTTGGGGTCGGGTGCGTTGCGTACCGTGACAGTTACCCATGTGGCTGACAATATTAAGAATGGGGTGCCGGGGTTTGACGGGCACAGTTCGTTGGGTGACCCGTTCTGGGGGTACGATAATCAGATTGTGACGTATCCTAGGATAAGGAAGGTGGATATAGGATGAAGATTGATGTGCAACCTGACGTGAACTGGTTCAGGCTGTCCACGGATCGTAAGACTGCGTTCTTTGCGCGACCAAAAGGTTCTGAGGTGACTAACGGGTCACCGGATCCTAATTCGTTTGGGCTACCCGTTGGGCGTGCCGGGTCATGCAAGGATGCGACCGACTGGTGTGAAGCAGTATGCTATGCGGATTCACCGTGGCCGAACGTGCAGGCCCTGTTGCAACACAATTGGGGCATGTATCAGCAGAATAAGCATAGTGTGCACCGGTTGGTAGGGATGCTGCGTCCGTTGATTGAGGAATCACGCAGGTGGGCACGCAAGCGTGGTGAGCCTCATGTGTTTCGCTGGTTTTGGGCTGGTGACATTCCGGGCCGCAACTTTGCTGTCGCTATGCGCACCGTGGCCCTGTTGTATCCCGACTCCACCTTTTGGGTGTACACGAGGAACTTTGATGCGGTGCCGTCGTTGGGGCCGGTCGGGAACTTGGCGGTGTACCTGTCGGTGGATCGTGACAATGTGTATGCCGCTATCCCTGTGAAGGCCACTAATCCGTGGGTGAAGTTGGCGTTTTGTGGTGATACGTGGGATGAGACTGCTGATCTCGCTGCCCTGTTTGTGGGGGAGCGTAAAGGTCCTCGTTGCCCTGAGTTGACGGGAAGAATCCCGTTGCTTGTGTGGGGTGATGGGGGTACAGGCCGGGGGGCGTGTGTCGAATGCGGCATGTGTCTGACCGGCATCAACAATGTGAGGTTCGCCTCAGGAGGATAGTTATGACTGCAACAATGAATCCGTTTGGTAAGACCCGGGACATGGAGGATCCTTACGCTACGTATCGGGGTCCGCATGGTTGGGAGTGGCGTGTGCTGAAAACATATCAGCGTCCCGATAAGGAGAAAAGTAATCAGTGTGCACGCTGGTTTTGTGCGGTGAAGTCACCTTACACGTTTGACAGTTTTGAGATGGGCGACACATACGTGTATGATGTGACGGCTTCCGCGTTGCTGGTTGATGCCAGCAAGGAATGGGTGGAGCATTACGTGGACAAGGTGTCCGTTTAATATTATCCTAGGATAAGGAGGAAAGTGATATGAGTGGACATGAGATAACGATAGGTGACGCCAGCGTCACATTTGAGCAGGTTGAAGTTGACTTGGATTACGCTGACATTTTGGAGAACATTGAAGACGTTATTGAAGAGCGGGTAAGTAACCAGATTGGTGATGAGGCGTGGGATGCCGTGTCGTGTCAGGTGGATGACTGTATTGGTGAGCAGTTTGAGGATTTGAATGAAGCAGTGTGGAAGGCAATCACCCGGTTGGATAATCCGCTATACGACGACAGTGTGTGGGCTGTGGCTGCGAGAGAATACTTGTTGAGCATGTCACCTCAAGATGCATCGTCAGAGGCGTGGGTGGCTGCTGCCAAGGGAGCGGTGACGGAATCAAACGTGCGGGCTATTGTGATACTTGAGATGCGGAGGGCCATGAAGGGGATTTTGAGTGAACTGAATGCTTCGTTGGAGGCCGCTCAGATAGTTCTAGTGGAATCCCGGGAGGGTCAGACATTGGAGGAATGGCAGAAAGAAATGGCCGAGTTGCGTAAGCGTGCCCGGGAGTCCGGGGCTGAGATTGCGGTGGCACCCGGTGACTGAAATTCAGACACGATGCAGGGAATGTCCGCGAATCACGCGGACGGAAGTAGACGAGATGCAACTGGAAAAGTACCTTCAACGGGAGGGGCTTGTACAGGCTTTGTTTCCCGACTACGATCAGAGCCAACGCGAAGCGATCATGGGATACCGTGGCGGCTACTACCTGTGTCCGGCATGCTGGGATCGCACATTCCAGAACGAAGTGACAGAGGAATGATACACCGAGTCCACGTCCATCAGCAGCGCCTGCGTCAAGGACTGGATGCTGTGATACACCGCACCTACAAGGGGTCGGAGTACCACAGAGAGTTCGTGATCCCGCAGGGAGCGAAGGTGATACAATCAGACAAGCCCCTGTCCTGCGGGGCGCGGGTGTGGATTGAATGGGAAGAGGAGTGACGATGATGATCAGACCCACCGGGGAGGAAACGACGCTGACCCGGAAGCAACTGCTTGCCTGCCGTGATGCGGAAGAGGCCCGGCTGCGTGCCGAATGGGCTGAACGCAAGAAACGTGATATGATACAATCAGGAACGAATCAGAGATCTTTGCCTGATGGGCAAGGACCCGGCCGGGACATGCAATGTCCCAGCGGGGTGAATACAGAGACAACCAACAAGGAAGAGGTTACCTGCGATGAGTAACATTTTGGAAACACTACCGGGACGGGACAGGGCCAGCAACTATGACTGGGATCTGTGGCTGGATGGCCGGGTGCATGAACTGATCGACGGTGAAGACTTCACTGTCCATCTGAACAGTATTCGTTCGATGGCGTTTACGCGAGCGAAGAAGATCGGTGTGCCAATCGTCACCCGTTCCACAGAGAATGGCCTCGCAATTCAGGCCATCCGTGCCCGCAACGAGTGGTAGTCGTACGCGACGACGATAACAATGAGCACACCCTGTACCCTATTGTCGAAGTGCGTTGGGGAACGTACAACGAATGGCATGACCAAGTGTCACAGCAGATAGAGTGGTCCGAGATGCTACGATCAGAGGTTATAGCGTTGAATGCTGCCCGGATGCGTAGACAGATGATACTAGGGGATATACAGGAAATGGAATCAGAGTTATCCTAGCATAACAAGATCGTGGGGGTCGGGGTTTCCCCTCCTTTAACCCCGGCTCCCACACTCCCTTAAAGGAATAAAATGTCAGACGAAACTGAAGAAAAAGATATTAAAAGCGTCGGAGAATACCTCCAATTCTTGCGTGAAGGCGTCCAATACAGTCTCGATTTGCAGTCAAGTTTGCTGCAAATTGTTGGCGATTTCGCCCACGATCAGGGCCACGCATGGGACCGGCTGATGGATTCTTTGGGTGACCTTCTGGCATATCCCCAGACTCCCCCCGGAGAAGACGACAGCCCCCATTTGACCGTCGTTCCCGACGACGAGGAAGAAACCACCGACATCGACCGGAAGCGTCCGTGAACAGACCACGGCAGCCCTCGTGTACGGACTCAGGGCATATGACCAGCCCCGTAGGGCTGGTCTATGCATATGGCATATGGGGCATCCACCACCGGACGGAACGGACCTGCTACGATGACTGAAGTGAACAGCGACCCGATCATCCTCCGCCAGTCATGGCTGGGCACACTCGCCATGTGCCCTGAGCGTGCACGACAGGACATGCTGGGCCTCTCCGAACCGTCAGAGTCAACGAGCACCGCCATCGGTACCGCCGTCCACTACGGGATCGAACAGTGCCTGTCTGAAACAATCCGGACACAGGGACCGCTGTCGGTGGAAGAAACGGTGGAAGCATCCATGGACGAATGGGCACGGAAGGTGCCGGAGATCGTCCGCTGGAATCATTCAACCAACAACGCTGAAGAAATCGTGGGAAAGAACACGGTCGCTTGGTGGAATGAAGTACGCCCCGATGTACGACCCAAAGCGGTGGAGTGGAAGTTTGAACTGCCACTCGTGGTCGATCAGAAACCAGAAATCTGGTTGCAGGGCACCGTGGACTGTGTGCAGGAAGACGGGCTACCAATCATCGACTGGAAGAATCCGGGGCGTAAGCCCTCGTCCGAATGGGAGAAGAAACGGTGGTCGGTGCAGGCCGCAGCGTACACATGGGCTGCGGTCAAGGACGGTATGGCTACTGACCCTCCGGGGTTTGAGTTCGTGCATCTTGTGAAGGGTGATGTTCACAGGACGCTTGTAGAGTATGGACCGGCGGAGTGGGCGAGTCTGGTTGCGCTAGCCCGCTCTGCTGGTACCCTAATATCCGCTGACCTGCCTGTATGGCCGTTGAATATGACGGGCTGGCATTGCTCCCCCAAATGGTGCGGGGCATGGTCTACCTGTAGGGGTAGGTTTGCGGGACCAGATCCATGGAATCAACTATAAGGAGAAACACCATGGCAACTAGCAATGATATCAGGGTTACGGTGACACGCCGCAGTGTGATGCAGGTCGCACCTTACGAATCGGAAGAAGCATCATCGTCGGTGGAGTTTTCCATGGACGCGGGTGCTTCGGCGGAAGAAGTCATGGGTGAGCAGTCGGCGTGGAGTGACAGGCTCGCTACCGCCAACTACGAGTCGTTGGGTATCGGCTACGAGATCACGGAGGTGGCGGTTCGACGGGTGCAGAAAAGCGTTTCCGGGGACACACCGCGTGCTGCCGTGGCTGCCGCCCCGCCACGACCGGCCGCTGCATCCAGCGGTGGTGCACAGGACGATCTGTGGCGAGACGTGATGAACAACAGCAGCGGATGGTTCACGAACTGGCCGGAACAGTTGGATGGCAGCGAGAACCCGAAGCGACCGGCGTACCGTCGATCCGGGGACGGTAAGGGACTGTGGTTGACACGCAAGGACGGTAACGCCAACTTCCCGAACTTCTTCGTGTGCCCCAAGACTGGCAAGACCGGTGATGCGTTGACGGAGATCGGTAATCAGATCAGTCAGAAGGCGGCAGCCAAGTAGAAGTATCCTAGGATAATCTGATGGCAACCTTGCTTTCCGAAGGGGAAGTGGCTTTACGTTTGGCGGATGCGATAACCCGGTCGGGTGAAGGCGACACCCGTTCAGAAGTGACCGACGCACCTAAAGGACCTAAACGGTTTCCGCTCACCAGCACAGTTGTTGACAGTTTGGTGGGGTTCATCCGGAACCCCACCGAACGCTGGTATTTGGGCTTCCCAGAGTTTGATCTCGCCACCCGTGGCGTAGGCCGTGGCGAAGTGATGATGATTCTGGGCAGATCCCACACCGGCAAGTCGCAAATCCTGTTGAACAGTATCGTCTGGAACCTAGTCAACCATCACGACACGCATGCAGTCATCTTCTCGCTGGATGAACCACGCGAACTGGTGTTGATGAAAATGTTTTGCCTGTTGAAGGGGCGCTCTTCGGAGGATGTGGAAGACGCCATCAAAGCAGGAGACAAGGACACCTTGTCGGATCTGGAACGGGCAGCGACACAGGAACTGTCCCGTGTAGCGATAGTTGATGAAGCAATCCACCTTGACGAGATGGCCCGTGTGCTTGACGAGGCACGCGCATGGTGGGGGTGCGACCCGAACTTTTGCATGATCGACTACCTTGAACTGCTACCCGGAGGTGACGCCGACGCTGCCGGAGTCACCGGTAAAGCACAGGCTGTGAAACGGTGGGCGAAAGAACAACGTGTCCCCCTAGGTTTGGTACATCAGTCAGGTAGGGGCAGTTCACCTCCCGGGCAGGCAGCAGGCTTGTACGGTGGACGGTACGGTGGTGAGCAGGAAGCAATCTTTGTTCTTGAGGTGTACAGGAAGAAGGATCGTAGCGACCTGTCCCACTGGGAAACACAGTACCATGCGAACAGTGTCAACATGAACCTGTGTAAGAACAAGCGGACAGCGAAACTGTTGGATCAAACCTACTACATGGATCCGGTGTGCGGGCACGTTCACCCCTACCATGAAGAGTTGATACCGGACACGACACGCTGACAACATTATGGACAGAAACCCGACATCAGATACAGTGAGTGGCTTCGCTTCCCTCTTCCAAGGGGGCAGCATGGCGCAGTCCTTGGCGGGGGGCGGCTTCTACCCGATGGAAAACCCTGACGGGTCTTTCTACCCGGCCACCGGAGAAGCCTATCTGAGGGCCGTAGAGGGCCACCTGTCCAAAGAGGGGGAAGGGATCGGGGTTTACCCCCTGATGGAGTCACACGGCCCTGAAGGGGCCTTAGAGGGCTTCACAGTGTGGTGGGGGTGCGTTGACTGGGACGAAGGACGCGAAGCGTCATTCATCCACGCCAAAAACGTTCACGAAGCGTTAGCACAAATAGGGATCAAAGGATGGGTGGAACGCTCCCGATCCAAAGGCTTCCACCTGTGGGTGTTCTTCACCGAACCGCTCCCCGCACGAATAGTACGAGACGGCCTGATCGGTGTATGCAACGTAGTGGGCGCACCCACCAAAGAAGTCAACCCGAAACAGATCTCGCTCGTCGGCAAGAAGATAGGCAACGGGATGCGGCTCCCATACCCGGCGTTGCGTGAACCCGGACAGCACGAAATGCTCAACCCGAAAGCCATCTACTCGCAGATCCCCCTCGCAGACACGTTTGTTGCAGAAGCATTACAGACACGGATCACCGATCAACAATGGGAAGCAGCAGTAGTGCTGTACAAAAGGAACGAACCGGCACCCGTACGACGCGCCTCCTACAGTTACACAGGTAGCAGACTGACCGGTGTGGCGGAAGCAGTCCGCCGCAACGGACCCCGAATCACATCAGACAAACCGCACGGCGACCGCTCAGGCACACTATTCAGCCTCGCCTGCCACATGATCCGTCAAGGATACGGAGACGGTGACATTGCTAAAGAACTCAGAGAAGCCGACACCGACTGGGGCGGCAAATATGCTAAACGGCCCGACGGTGGCGCCCTCCTAGACAACCTATTAAGCGCAGCCCACAAGAAAGCATGGTCCGATAGTGAAAAGTTTCTCCGTGAGAATCAATCGCCGCCCCAAAGTGAAAGCCCGACCACGCCACAACAAGAAGGGGCAGGTCTTCACACCGAAAGGGACGCTTGACGAGGAGAAAGAAATCGCTGCCGCATGGCAGCACGCCAAGGGAACCCTGTTCGAAGGACCAGTCGAAGTACACCTCGCATACACCCCGACCGAAACATTACTCACCGTTCAAGAATCCCCCCACGATGCACGCACCCTCAGAGGAGACTTGGACAACTACGTGAAACTCACATTGGATGCGCTCAATGGTGTAGCGTGGGCCGACGACGGGCAAGTCGTCCGCATACTCGCCGTGAAAGTAGACTCCCTTGATCCTGATTGAACTTGAAGCATGGGAATACGAATGGGCATCCCACGTCGGTGCCAGACGGTTCATAGAAAACTGGGGCAAACGAGACGCCCCCCACTACGACAAGAAACGAATGGAAGACGACCGCACCGCACAGGTCGCCGCATGCGTTGGTGAACTAGCAGTAGCCAAAGCCGTCAACCAGTACTGGTCCGGGCATGTCTGGCACAAATCCGTTCACAAGGACTACAAACACATCCCCGATGTGGGTACCAACATTGAAGTCAGGCGTGTACGGACAAGCACCTCCGCTGCCGTACGCAAACGGCAACTAGGGAACAAACTGATCCTGTTCGTTGTTCAACCAGTAGCCCCAGAGTTCCGTGCCGTACAAATACTGGGATGGATCAACCATGACAGGGCATGGAAGATAGGGGAACCCTCCGGTTACGATCCGGAAGGAACCCGGCTAATAGCCGAAGAACACTTGAAGTCTGTGATAGACTGGAAGGGTTAGTTCAGCAGCCAAGCAGCCACAACATTAGGCTACCTTGGATGCGCAATGCCCAACGTAAGAGAATTTCCGTACGACCCTAAAGCCTTAGGGCGACTCCGCTACATACATCACCGGCACGCCCAGATGGCTCACAGACCATTGTCAGACATCGAAGCCCTAATGCAGATGGCTCCCGGTGACAGGCGATTAACTAACGCCGACTCCATCATCAGCACCCTAGAGTTGAAAGAAGCCGTAGGAATCATTGTCGATTCGCTACCACCCGAAGACAAATACATTATTGAACAACTACTGGTGCAGGGAAACTCTCTACGTAAACTAGGTTACGTGTTGGGCATACCGAAAACGTCGCTGGCCCGACGGCGAGACAAAATACGGAAACAACTCATGGTTGAACTCGCAGCCCACCCGGGAATCCAAAACTGGATACGAACCTAATTGTCTTCCGGAACACCACTCATGCACTGACGGATCATCCCCATCAGCGACGTAATCCACACACCCCAAGCGTACGTGGCGTCCTCAACACCATCAAGGCTGGCGTGAAACGCCGCCAACAGCATCTCAGCCTCATCCTCATTGAATACCAGCAGTAAACCAAGTATCCCATCGTTAGCCCACTTGGCGTGGGTACCGTCCGTGGTGTCAAACAGGTGAGCATCCTCTTGCAGAGCATCGTAGACTTCTTTCTCCACGGTACGTCCCTGCTCGTTTATGAAACGCTCCCATTGAGCATCATGGTCGGTATCATCCATGGCTAACCTGAAATCCGGTCCTTGGCGTACGACTTGACCACTGACAGTGCGGCTGCCGCACCACCAATAGTAGCAACCTTAAGGGTTGTCTGATCACCAATAACGTACACCGCTAAAAAAGCCTGCACGAAAGTCCATGCTGCTCTCTCCAAGATATCGCTCACTTTTTCTTTCCCTTGTTAGACCGCTTAGAATAATCGTATGCGATAGCCGACGCCTGATCCCTAGCGTAACCCTCAGAAATCAACTTGCCGATATTGCGTCCGATGGTAGCCTGATCCTTACCCCGCTTGAGAGGCATGATCAGTACCCGGGGCGACGTGGCCTTTTCTTACCAACCATCGTCAATCCCTCAAAGCCTTGCGGGCACCAGCCTTCGACGGTGACCCGACATGACCGATCCCGTCACCCCTCGCCACGCTGGTGACCAAAACCTGTCCGGCCTTAACCTTCTTCGGTGTTGAACCATCCCTCATCGTGACCTACTTCCCGAAGGGACGGCCACCAGCAGCGGCATTCCCCAGATTGGTGTTCCGCAAATATGCTGCAGCCTTCTTAGCCTTCTTCGACATGTCCCACATGTTGAACGAAGACGTAGAATTGTATGGCTGATCATCCTGCGACCCGAACGTCTCCTCAAACGTGGGACCGTACCCTTTACCTCTTGGCATCATTTTTCCTTACTGTAAGAACAAGGCACCGAACGTGTCACCGTTCACCACCCCGTTGACTTTCAAAAAACCCTGCGTTTCCTGAAACTTTTCCACAGCCGCCTTAGTGCGACGGCCAAAGATTCCATCNACCACCCCGGCATCAAAGCCGCGATGATTCAAATGCCCCTGCAAGACACGCACCGTCTGCCCGCGCGCCCCCCGACGCAACGGCTTCGCCGTCACCTGCCGTTTCAAATCCTGCACATACCGAATGATTCCATCCCAGTCAGTGGCATCAGGCTTGAACGTCGGCTGCATGCCGCCCTCCACCCAGTCCCCCAACCAGTCACCCGGGCACGTCGTCTCACTCTTCCGACGGTGCGTAGTCACCCACAGAGGCTTATCGAAACGGGCCTCCGCCTCGTCAACTAACGTCTGGAACGACTTAAGAACACTGCCATTAGGTTGCCGATACCCGTAACCCGTGTAACAGATGGAGATGGATTTTGAGTTCCATCCCTTGGTTGCTCCCCCGCGTGCGTCCCAGCCTCGTCCTTCAAAGATTGTTCCCGTCTCGTCCACCAGCCAATTGTATGCGATGCCGTCCCAACCCTTGGACAGATGGTGACGTTCATACGCCTTCACAGCGTTCACACCGTGCGGTGGGCGTTCCACACCGGAATGGTGAATGACGACACCGGTTACACGTCGCCGGTTCAACTGGGTGAACGCGCCACCCTTCGGTGGCTGCGCACCCCACTGTGTTCTGGATAGATAAAGCATCACTGTAAAGCCTCGTTTGTCCCGATTATCCTAGGATAACCCTAGCCGAACCCGCCGCCCGATTTCAAACCCCCCGACGGCTCATTCCGTTCCACCTGACGCAACTGGTACTCCAACCGGTTCCGCCACCGCTCCTTCACATCCGGCGTCTGCCGCTGCAACCCCAACCCCAACATGGTGCTGAACAATGTTTCAAACAGTCTCCGCTGGTAACGCTCCTCAGAAGGAACGAGCCTGCGCGCCACCGACAACTGCGGAAGAGAGTTCATTACAAAATACAGCATGTGGTCCTGTATCTCACGCTTCCCGTCGCGTGTACGGAGAATCCCAAGGTTGTCCAACCCGGGAACCAAACCTAAAGTGTTTTCCAATATGGCAGGCATCCGCTGCCAGTCACCCTTGAACGCATACCCGGTAGCCATCTGCTGCCCAAAGATTGCCTCCAACGGTGTCTTCACGACAGGGGTTCCCTGCCACAGCAGATTCTTCCACGTCTCATTAATCCCGAAGAACGGATCACCCTCCATTGTTCTCGTCGGGTCATACCGGTACAGGTCAAGGAACGGCATGTCAGGCACCGCATAAATGCGTGCCCCCACGTACGACCACGGTGTACGGATCCCGAACGGTTCCACAAACCAATCTGGAACCATTCCCCTGTCCTCCGTCCCGTACTCCATGTTCTTCTTCACAGCCATCGCACGGTTGTACGCAGCCGGATTGGATGCCAACTTGGAGAACTGGTACGGCACATTCTTGCGTGTCCACACGTAGAACGGTACGGCACGCCGCATCACTCCCTGCTCAAAGCCGGTCAACTCGCCGTAATCGAACTGGGAACGGGCAACACGATCCAACGCATCATCGGCACTGCCACCCCACCGCATCGTGTCCATGCCGACCCCCATGCGAACCACATCTTCCACATTGGAGTTCATCCCCCGGATGGCACGGTTGAACATGAAGTTTGACGACCCGGGACCGAACGGTAGAACGGTTCCCAGATTACGCGCCTTCCGACCTGTGCCAACAGTCACACCACGCTCCAAAGCCTGCTTGCCGCGCGCATACCACGGGATGTCACCCTTGATGGGTGCCGCAAACGGGCTGGCCTCCCTAGTGGTCTGACCCCCACCCCGTACACCGCGTTCCAACAGTGTGACCAGATCCTGCATGTACTCGTCACCCTCGGACAGATCGCGGGCTGCCTGCAAAAATGAGATGTCGTCAGCCTTCGCTTTGCTGTCGATGCGCCGCTTGGCTTGCAAAGCCAACCAGATCTGATTCAAGTCAACACCATCCAGATAGGCGTTGAAGAACGCCCCGAACAGGTTGCGGTACACGAACCCGGGGGTGGCAATAACGCCAGCCTTAAACCAGTTCTGCACCTTGTCAAAGTTGCGAAGGAACAGGCTCAGTTCTTTAGGGTCTTTCAACTGCAGCAACCTGTTGAACGCTTTTGCCGTAGCCACCATGTTGGCATCCAACTCTGTGTTACCTGATGCCATCCGCCAAGGACCAAAGTTGGGCATCCCATCAGCAACCATGTCAACGAAAGCGTTCATGGTGGCCTGCCGGTCAGCGAAAGGCTTATCCGGGGATAACAGATCCTGCAAATCCATATCCGATTTGCTTATAAAGTCTTCCAACTTCAACATTTCCCGTTCGGCACGGGTCACATCCAACAGTTCCGCCGCCTCCCGGGCACGACTCTGCGCACTCAACTCCGCTGCCAACGCGGCATCCTTCAACAAGGTACGCCGTGCACGATCATTGCGCAGCAACTGTCGCCGACCGGTACCCGACGGGTCGATCCCGGCCAGTCGGGCATCAATCTCGGCGATCTCTGCCCTCATCGCAGCGGCTTCATCGAACAGTAGTCGGGCGTCGTCCCGTGCCGCAGTGGCTGCTTCCAGCACTGCCGGAGGGGTAACATCCATGTTCGCAACTTCGACGTTTTGAAAGAATCGGTGACCTTCGTTGACGTATCCGCCAACTTTGCGAACTTTAGTAGTAGAGGGTCCCACCCTCACCGAAGCCGAATCAAGAATCATGTACGAAAGCGAACCCGGCGCTTCTGTAACGTTCAGGTAGGGGATAGTGTCATAGCCTGCTTCCAGCAGAATGTCGATGAACGAATCGCCGT
>JGI24514J20073_1000378_pt1 | contig 12589 bp, 12 predicted proteins | sample LinPmetageLP37_FD_20073 | JGI IMG/M metagenome (IMG submission 20073) | reverse complement strand
CCTCTGGTAGCTGCGGTCGCCGTGGTTATCGTTGTTTTTCTGCCGCTTTTCTCGCTGCAAGGGGTCGAAGGCAAGACCTTCCGGCCCCTGGCGGCAGCGGCGGCACTCGCCATGACCGGATCACTTTTCTATGCGGCCCTCATTGCACCTTCGATGGCCTTTTCGGTGATGCGCCGGTCAGGCAAGAAGGCCCCGGACAAGCCGGGTCGAACGGTCGCGATGATCAGTGGCGCGGCAGGGTTCTTTGTCCGCAACCGTTTTTTCGCCATCGTCCTGTGCGGTGTATTTTTGGTGGCAGGCGTCTTTGCAGGATCGCGGCTGGGATCGGAATTTACACCATCGCTGGAGGAAGGCGACATTCTGATGCGCGTAACCATGGCACCCTCGATTTCGCTTACCGAAGGGGCGGCGACGACAACACGGGTGGAAAAGCGGCTGTTGAAAAATTTTCCTGAAATCAAGTCCATCGTGACCCGCGTCGGACGTGGTGAGGTTGGCGCGCACGCTGACCCGACCAACAGCGCGGAAGCCTTTATCGAGCTGAACCCGGTCGATCAGTGGCGACCCGGCTTGTCTGCGGAAGACTTGCGCACGGCGATTTCGGAAGATCTGGAAAGCTTTCCGGGGATTGTGGTGAATATCGGCCAGCCCATCGCGATGTCCGTTGATGAATTGCTGACCGGCACACGCGCCGAACTGGCCGTGAAAATATTTGGGCCGGATTCCGAAATTCTGTTGGAGCGATCACAAGTCCTGCAATCGCTCCTGCAACAGGTTGAAGGTTCTGCCGAGGTACAGGCCGACCAGATCACCGGTGCGCCGCAACTTGTGATAACTGTGGACCGGTCGGCCCTTGGTCGCTACGGGCTTGATGTGGAGGACGCATTGGATGGGCTGCGTGCAGCTGTTGGCGGCGCAGAAGCCGGATCACTGTTCGAGGGTGTACGACAGTTTCCGATCATGGTGCGTTTTGACGAAGAAAGCCGCGACACACCTGAGGCGATCAGACGCATCGTGCTGGAATCGCCTTCGGGCGCACGGGTGCCACTGGACACGGTGGCCAATATCGAAACTGTAATCGGTCCACGCCAGATCACACGCGAAGATGGCGAACGCTTCATCACGGTCCAGTCCAACGTGCGCGGTCGCGATATCGGATCTTTCGTTGCCGAAGCGCAGACGTTGACTGACGCTCAGCTGGACCTGCCGCCAGGGTATCGTTTGGTCTGGGGCGGCCAGTTCGAGCTTCAGCAACAGGCGAACGCCCGTTTCAAAGTGGTTATTCCGATCACGCTGGGCATCGTTTTGCTGATCCTTCTGGTAACCTTTGGCCGCCTGAAATCTGCGGTCCTCATCCTGTTGAACATTCCCCTGGCGCTGACTGGTGGCGCGCTTGCGCTCTGGTTTACGGGGTTGCCGGTGTCGGTTCCGGCAACAGTCGGGTTCATCGCATTGTTCGGCATCGCGTTGGGCAACGGCATGGTATTGGTCAGTTTCATGGATGATTTTGCGCGCGCCGGTCGCAATCTGGAGGCTTTGGCCATCGAAGCCGCAGGGCTGCGCGCGCGTCCGGTCCTGATGACCGCCATGACAACGGCACTTGGGCTGGCACCCTTGCTCTTCGCCTCCGGCGTCGGTGCAGAAGTCCAGCGACCGCTTGCCACGGTTGTGACAGGGGGGTTGGTTTCATCAACGGTATTGACGCTGCTTGTTATGCCCGCCCTACACCGTTGGTTTGCGCCCAAAAAAGGCGGGCATCATTCGCTTGTTGAAGCGGTTCATGAGCATGGCACCCCACCCACCTCCATAAAGGAAGCTTAGAGCTTTGCATGGGTTTCAGCAAAAGCCAGCGTTTTTGGAACACACCCTAATTGTCACCTGACAGTTTCGGCAGTTATGTCACCAGTGCGATGGAGCGGACAGGACATTATCCGGGGTATCCAAGCTTATCTGAGATTCTTCACAAATCTGTCATAAACGGCAGATATGGGCGGACACACAAAATACTGCGCGTAGATTCCAAAGGAACGCCAAAAATGCTGCCCAAAAACATCCTGCCCACGGTTGCCGCTCTGCTTGCCCTGAGCGCACTGCCGGCCACTGCCGAATTGAAATATTCAAACACCACAGGCGGCACCGTAAAGCTTTACGGTCAATTCAATCCCGCCTACCTGTCGTTCGACGACGGCGTTGCCAGCTATGGCGATCTGGTCGACAACGAAGTCTCTAATACCCGCGCCGGTCTGACGGTGACGCAGGAATTCGGCGCATCGGTTCTGACGTTCGATTTTCTGACTGCATTGGGCTTTGGCCAGTCATCCAATTACAGCCAAACTGGCAACCCTGAGTTTCTGGACTGGCGCCGTACTTTCGTACGCAAACTGGAATTCAGCCTGGAAACACCGACAGCGGGTAAGTTCTCGTTCGGACAAGGTAGCATGGCAACAGATGGCGTTGCGCAGTCGGACTTGTCGGGCACAAAGGTCGCCATGTACAATGGGCTCGATACCGTGGCCGGAAACTATGAAATCAGAACAGCAGCGGGTGCTCTGTCCGGTATTGAGATTGACGATTCATTCACGGGGTTCGACTCTTCGCGGCGCGGCCGCCTGCGCTACGACTCACCCAGCCTGAACAATTTCACCTTCTCAGCGGCCTACGGCAAAGACATTTTGTCGACGAACAATAATGACACCTATATCGACGCTGCTGTACGGTACAAAAACGAAATCGCCGGGATCAAGGTTGTTGGTTCTCTCGGGTTTGCCCGCAGAACACGGGATGCGGCCGACCGTGACGATACGTTCGGGTCGATCAGTGGCCTGCATCCGTCCGGTTTCAACCTCACCCTTGCAGCGGGAAGTCGGAAGGACAGCGGCAAGTACAGCTTTGCCAAGGTTGGATACATTGCTGATTGGGTTTCTGTCGGTAAAACGTCTATGGCAATTGACTTCTATAATGGTAGCGATTTTGTGACGAACGGTTCGTCGTCAAGAAGCATCGGTCTTGGGATCGTCCAGAAATTTGATGCCGCAAATCTGGAGACCTATCTTGTTGTGCGTAGCTATGAGTACACCGATCCAACGACAAATTATCTGGACGCATCGTCGGCCCTGTTCGGGAGCCGCTGGAAGTTTTGAAAATAGCGGGTACAAGGGCTTTACTGCCAATTGCCGACCGTGTTCCAGGGATCATGTTTTAGGCGGATTGGTCCCATACTCATTTGTCTCAGAAGACCCGCTCAATGCCCGCAATCGGCGTGTTTATTGCCAGTGGTGTTCCGGGTGCCATTGCCCATGCAACAATCGGGGCGCTGGCCGTGCTTCTCTTAATCAAATTAGTAAAGCGCTGAATCCACCAGCCTGATTGACCCCGTTCGCCACGCAGAAATTGACAGTTTGGGCTCCAAAAACGACGATCCTTTGTTGAACGGCCCTTACCGCTCGATCCCATGTCCCCGGTCGCGGTGGGTATCCCGCTCGATCTCCTGCTGGCGCTCCAGCTCTTTCACCCGTTCTTGCTCTTGTGCCAGCTCCTGCGCAGTGTGCCGTTCCTCGGCCTCACGGCCCTCGCGCAATGCTACTGCACGATCTGCCAAACCCTCGCGATCAACCCCCGCTGCGGCCTCGCGCAGACGTGCAGCCAAATCCTTCGAATCCTGCGGGGTCTCCCGCTCCGGCACCTCAGCACCCTGTTCCTTTTCACGGCCCTGCCGCGCCTCCCATGCGTCTCGCAACCGTGCGGCAAGATCGGGTTCTTCCTCCCGGCCGTCACGCCCCCCCGCAAGCGCCAGTTCGGCCTGTCCAGACCCCAGACGGTCCATGACGCGCTCTGACGCTTGGGTAAGCCACTGGCGGACCTGCCCGGTCAACTCCTGCACCACCTGCCTGACCTCAGCGGCACGATCCTTGACCTCGTGCCAGACACGCACGGCGGCAACCTCGATGCCGCGCTCCTTGAGCTGCCACGCGCCAAGGGAAAGCTGCGGCAAGGGCGGGCGGTCCAGCGACATAGCCCGCACGGTCTCGTGCAGCTCCGCGCCCTCGTCGCCGCGCTCCCGTGCCGCCGATGCCCGCTCAAGCGCCTCGTCGCGCTGCGCCACCAGCGTCCGGTGATCCACGCGATCCTCAATGCCGGCCCGCTCTAGGGCCGCATTGCTGTCCCGCGCCCATGCCTCGCGCCAGCTCTCCAGAACCTCGACCTTGTTCCAGTCGCGGTTCTTGGTGGTGAAACCCTCTGCATCCACCTCACGGGTGGTTAGCAGAATATGGGCATGGTGGTTGCGCTCGTCGCCCTCGCGCCCCGGCGCGTGCAGGGCGATGTCAGCCACCATGCCACGGTCCACGAATTGCGCTTGTGCATAGTCGCGGACCAGGGCGACACGCTGCGCATGGGTCAGCTCGTCGGGCAGGGCCACGCGCACCTCGCGGGCGACCTGGCTATTCTTGCGGGTCTCGGATTCCTCGACGCGGTTCCACAGCTCGGATCGGTCACGGACCCAATCCGGCGCATGATCTGGCGCGAGGATTTCGGTGTGATCGACACCGCCCCGCGCCGCATAATCGAAGGTCAGCCCGGTGCGGCGGTCCTCGATACGCTCCGCCACGCGATAGGCGGCAGAAGCCGTGGCGCTGCGACCCTGACTGCGGGAAATAATCGTTGCGCGTAAATGATAGATCGCCATTCGGGGGCTGCACTTTGCTTAGGGGTTAAGGGGAAACGCCAGTCTCCCCTACCCACACAAACGCGCAGCGTTTGTATAAGTGGGCACTTCGTGTCTTGCTCTCTACATCCACGGTAGCCTAAAAGCAACTCAAGTTAGTGGCAGTGGAGACCAAAATGGGGCGGACAATAGATCAGCAGATCGCATCAACACAGGCAAAGCTGGCCCGCCTTAAAACCCGTCAGAAAGCCAGTGAGACGAGGCGGAAAATCATCGTCGGGGCCATCGTGACCAGTGCCGCTTTGAAAGACCCCAAGATTGCCCGATGGATGGCGGCAACCCTGCGCAAGAACGCCACCCGTGAAGTCGATCAGAAAGAGCTGGTCGGTTTACTGGAAGAACTGGATCAGGCAGCGGCCAAGGCGGACCCGGCATGAGCAAGGATCCGTTTCAGATACTCGCCGATGAGCTGACCCTGATCCGCAAGGACATGGACCAGCTCCAGCGCACCAGTCTCAACAAGGATGAGGCCAAAACGCTGAACCAGATCGTGACGGCAGCAGTCATGAAAATGGCGAAGGCAACCGAGAATGCGCCGGGGGAAATTCAGGAGGCTCTGGAAGCTGACCGCGATCAGATGGCCCGCAGCGCCACACAGGCCGCAACGAGGGCCGATGAGAGCGCTATGGCCGGAATCCGGCACGACCTCGACAACGAACGCGCAAAGTTCTCACAGGCCGCCGGAGAGGCCCGCAGAGAGGCATGGCGCTGGTTTGGCGGGTTCTGGGTGTGGCTGGCCTCTATGCTTGCCACAGGGGTGGTTATCGGGGCGCTGGCGATGGCGTGGATTGCGGGGCGCGGCGATGCTCGTGAGTTCGGGCAGTTCCCAAGCATCTATTGCGGCACCGCAGGCGGACAGGTGGTCGAACAGGACAACGGGTCCAGCTATTGCGCCATCTGGATCAACAGACCGGATCAGTGATAAATCAATCCGGCCATGTCTCGGCGTCAATGATCTTCCGCAGAACTTTCATTGCAGCCTCATGGCTGACCGTTCGGCCTGCTTTGATATCCGCAAGCCCGCGCTCAATTTCCTCGATGATGGCCTCCTCTGTTTTGAGAACGGTCGCTGTCGGGCTGCTGGGTGTCATGGCATCGGCTTCCACGGGTTGATGATCTGCACCCCTGTCGGCTCGAAGTCCGCAACATTGCGCGTGACGATGGGCATGGCGTGTGTGATCCCTGTCGCGGCGATCAGGGCGTCCCGGTCACTGCGGGGGTCTGGGACATGCAACGCGGCACAGCAAAGCGCCACGGGTCCGTCCACGGGCAAGATACGCCCTTCGAACACCGGAAGCACCCGATCAGCCATCCAAGCCCTCAAGACGGCACCCTGCGTGCTGTCACGCCTCTCCATCTGCCGGACGCCCATCTCAAGTTCCAGGAGCGTGATGGCGGACAGAAAGAGCGCGGACGGGACTTGATCCTCGGCCCACGCAACGACGTTGGCATCCGCTTTGCCTGCCTTTGCCTTGCGCAGTTCGGACACCACGTTCGTATCGAGAATGAACATCAGGACAGATCAGCGGGGCGCGTCAGGTCACGCAAACGATCCGGCTCAAAGGATACGTCCGCCGCTTCTGGGTCAGCCAGCAAATCGAGGATGCTTTCCTGCGGGCCTGCAAGCCGTCTGTAGGCTTCAATGCTCAGCAACACATGCGCAGGTTTACCCCGGTCCGTGATGAACACAGGTCCCTCAAGTGCTGCCCGCTTTGCACCGCTGGCATCTTGGTTGAACGTCCGGCTGTTGATCGTTGTCATTCCCATCACTCACATCCTTCTAAGCACCTTTAATGTAGAAACGTAACTACATGCAGGCGAAGTGTCAATCTGGCTCCGTCATTACCAAACTTGTGGAGTGTTTCGGTTAGGTCAGTGACACCACAACAAGCACCGAAATTACCAAAACATATTTATCAAAAAGCGCGTAGCGCTCTTCTTGTTCTAAGTGTTCTATAAGTTCAGGGAGTTATTATTGATATATATCAATAACTTATTGGTTTATAAGTGAGGAATCCAGACTGAAAAGTGAGGAATCCAGACTGAAAAGTGAGGAATCCAGACTAAATCACGAATTGACAGGTGAGAAATATAACACTAAATAATTCACTTATGGGAAAGACGACACAAGTGGCTGCTGATCGCGCCTATGATCAAACCAAAACAGTGCTGCCAGCAGAGGTTGCGCAAGGTGTTTACATGCAACACGCACCGAGTCTAGCGGCGCTTAAGTTAATGCACTTGATGATAGGCACAGCAGGCGGGCGCATGGCTGATGATGTCCGTCATGAGTTTCGGTTGTCTGCTATCAAAAAAATCGACGGGATGGACAACCACACACGCAAGAGCATCGTTCCGCTATTTCAGGAATTGGCTGCGGCAGTTTTGACCGTGGATGATCCTGTCAAAATGACCACTACTATTGGCGGTTTGATGGATGGCGCGAGGATTGATTATCGCCACGAGGTCAGTGGCGATGTGATGGTTACATGGTATTTTGGGCGCACTTTTCGGGAAATGGCCGCTGAGTCCAATCATTGGGCTATCCTTGATCGGCAGGCGGTGTTCCATCTGGGCAGCAAGTATTCAGTGCTGCTGTTCCAGCACATTGCCAGCTTGCAAAACCTTAAGCACGTCACCAGCAAAAGATTTACCGTGCCAGACCTCCGCGCCATGTTTGGCATGTCAGATGGAAAATTCTCAAGATTTGCCGACCTGAATAAGCACATCATCAAGCCAGTTATTGCCGAGATAAACAGTGACATTACACGGCTGCACTTGACTGTGACCTATCACAAAGTCGGCCGCACGGTGGCTGAGGTCGAGATATCTTGGGAAGTCAAAGAAGATCTGACGAAAGTAAAAGATGAACAGGATCGCCCCAAGGTGGGCCGAAAAGCGCGGCGGGATGGCACAACAGAAACGCCAGTGACGGTTTTTCCTGCTTTCGGCAGCGTCAAGGACACCCAGCCTTGGGATCGTATCGCGCGGGACAATGCACCACGTATCGACGGTCGGCACGTGCCAGACTTGCGTGTGTTGGCTGACACGTTCCGCAAATGGTGCGGGGAAAAGTCGATCCCGCTAGATACGGCCAGTATCGAGAAAACTTTCACGACGTGGTGCAAGAGCTATTCAGCGCGATAGACCGTTCAAAAACCCTCCTTTTTGGCGCAGGTCAAAAACACCCCGATTGACGCCACCAAAAACCCCGTTCAAAACCCAACCAGTTGTTGAATGTTTTTGGAAAGGTCATATCAGTGATCATCGGCTACGCGCGTGTCTCTACAGAAGATCAGCACCTTGATGCCCAGATATCCGCCCTTGAGGCGATTGGCGCTGAACGCATTTTCGCAGAGAAAATATCCGGCACCAAGAAGTCCCGCCCTGAGCTGGACCGCATGATCGAGCAGTTGCGGGACGGTGACGTGGTTGTCGTGACTAAGTATGACCGTCTCAGCCGATCCCTACAGGACCTCTTGAGCATCGTTGAGGCGGTAGGTGCAAAAGGTGCAGGGTTTCGATCCTTGGCCGAAGACATCGACACCACGACACCGGCCGGGCGACTTGTGTTCCATGTCTTCGCTTCCATCGCCCAGTTTGAACACGAGCGGATATCCGAGCGAACCAAGGAGGGTCTTGTCGCCGCCCGCAAGCGGGGGCGCATTGGGGGCAGGCCCACCGCCCTATCCTCGGAACGCCGTGCAGAGGTTGTGCGTATGCGGGATCAGGAGGGCCGTGGCATTGCAGAGCTGGCGCGTCTGTTCGAGGTCAGCCCAAACACCATCAGGCGGGCTTGAGTTAGAACTGCCCCTCCGCTCTGTTGGGTTGAGTTTGCCAAGGTAGTGCGAATGTGAGACGCTGTTGTAAACAACACCAACATTGAACGATTGGACACCCCAATGACAATAGGCAAATATCTGACTTTAGGTGAAGCATCAAAAGAAACAGGTGTTCAGAAGTCAACGCTATCAAAAGCCTTAAAATCAGGGAAACTGTCGTATGTCGAAAAGACATCAGCCGGATACAAGATAGAACCATCCGAGCTTTTTAGGATATACCCTAGGAAGCCCCGAAGAACGGTGTCGGATACTGTTGTAAGTGAACGACTGGACACCCCTGAAATCAACCCTGATTTCATACGCTTACAAGTCGAAGTTGAACAACTGCGCGAACGATTAACCGAAACACAGGAACAACGGGATAAATGGCAAACACAAGCTATGCAATTAGCACTGCCAAAGCCTGAAACAGAGACGGCAGGGCAGGGGAGCGTCACTCGATGGGTGTTATGGCCGTTCAAGAAGGTGAAAGCTCAAACAACACCTCGGTTTTGAAGGGGGATTTGCGTAGGCGCTTTGCTGTAGCTTTGAGGGGAAAATCAGCGCTCAATTCGAATGACGGATCACAAGCGCACGAAAGGTGCTGTAATCTTGACGGCTGCCTCTATATGAGAACGTACATGAAATACTTTTCCGCGATCAGTTTTGCTAAAATTAGCCTGATAATGCTGCTTTTGGCGGCCCTCAATTTCAATCTTTCAACGATTGATGCCCACTTTACTGAGGCAAGGCATACCGTCTTTGCGGAAGACGTAGTTGATGCCAATCCTGTCAAGTTCGGTCAGACTGTTCAGCATCAAGAATATGCTGATCGCCGTAGCGGAACTGATGAGGTAAATCATAGCTTTGGTGACTGCCACGCCCACATCCTTGAATCAGAAGTGAGCAAGCTGACGTGTGGCACGTCGCCAGAAGGCCGTTTGTTGTCATGGCCTAGTGATCCGTTGGTCCTTGCCGTGCTCCAAGGATTTTATCGACCTCCTAGAGGCTGAATTGTCCCGGTAACGGAGCACTCTGTAGCAAATTTCTCCCTGAACAGGATCTGCTACAAGGCACAGCCAACATATCAAACAGATTTGAAGAGCTGTGGCCGAGAGCCGTCCGGTCTAGTGGATTCTGGAAAGTCAGAGTCGAAGAGGTTCCAGCGAGAGCCCTATAACTTCTGCCCCACTTTGGAGTAAAGTCATGAAAATGAGTAAGAAAAATAAATCCGCAGCTTCGCTCATGATGAGTACAGTTTTGTTCTTCACGATCCCGGCCACCACAGTAACTGCGCAAGAACCTGCAGTTCCAAATACAACGGTTGCAGTGGTGGCGCTTGATGATGATGGCCATGAAATGTCCAAGGAGGATGACCACGGTCATGCTGCGGAAAGCACGGGAGCGAAAGACGGCGACAACCACGCCGGGGAAGCACCAGATGCACATGGTGATGATGATCATGCCGGGGAAGCGGCGGATGCGCACGCCGATGATGATCATGCCGGGGAAGCACCAGGCGCACATGGTGATGAAGGCGGTGGCGATATTGTCAAATTGGCACCCGGTGTCGCGCAAGAAGCCGGTATCGTGCTAGAGCAAGCTGAATTGGGAGCCTTGGGCGAATCCCTCAGCCTGCCAGCAGAAATCCGCTTTGACGCAGACCGGATGGCAAATGTTACGCCCAAGGTCAGCGGCATCATCGATCGGCTTTTGGTTGGTGAAGGCGATACTGTTGCCTACGGAGATACGCTCGCGTTGATCACGAGCCGCGAGCTTGCTGCATTGAAAGCGCAATGGCTGACCGCTGAAACAAGAAAATCGCTGGCAGCGCAATCCTTGACGCGTACTGAAAGCCTTTGGTCACAAAAAGTCACATCGGAAGCGACAGTTCAGACCGCCCGCGCAGAGCTTGAAGCGGCAAAGACCGCGAGTGAGGCAGCAGAAACCGAGCTGCATGCCGTCGGAATTGACCACGCCGATCTCGAAAAAATAGCCGCTGCGCCGGATGGCAACAACGCCAATGCATATTTGATCGCACCACTTGCGGGAACTGTTGTGCGGCGCTCAATCACGCTGGGAGAAACGGTAACAGCCGGGGATTCCAGCGCCAAGGTGCTGTTCACAATTGTCGATGACAGCGTGGTTTGGGCCGATATCGCGGTTTACAAGCAGGACATCAGCCGCGTGCGCATCGGTGCCCCGGTTGCCCTGAAATCAGACGCGGGCGACATCATGGCACAATCAACGGTGGCATTTGTCCTGCCGGTTATTGATGAGGTGTCGCGCACGGCGACGGCGCGAGTCATCGTCGACAACTCTGACAGAACCCTGACTCCCGGCCAGTTTGTGATTGCAGACCTCAGTGTCGGCAATGCCGCAGAGGTTTTGCGCGTGCCACAATCCGCCGTGCAACTGGTAGAGGATCGCCCGTCCGTTTTTGTCCCGGTTGACGGTGGGTTCGCACCGCGCGCCGTGATGGTGGGAACAACCGCTGGCGGTTACGTTGAAATCAAGACCGGACTGGAGGAGGACGAACTGTACGTCTCCGAAGGGGCGTTCACGCTCAAAGCGCAACTTGAAAAAGATGCCTTTGGCGATGGCCACGGACATTAGGATAGCTGATCATGACCGATTTTATGCACCGCATCGCCGGTGGCTGGCTTTTAGCGGCCATTGCGGCTTTTGCAATGACACTTGGCGGGCTCTTCGCATTCCGCGCCTTGCCTGTTGATGCCTTTCCGGATGTGACGCCATCGCTGGTTCAGGTCTTTACCGAAACCGAAGGGCTCGCCCCCGAAGAGGTAGAACGCTATGTGACCTATCCCATCGAAACCGCGATGTCAGGCCTGCCAAAGCTCAAAAACATGCGCTCGGTCTCGAATTTTGGACTGTCGGTGGTGAATATCTATTTCGAGGACGGCACGGATGTCTATTTTGCCCGTCAGGTCGTGGGCGAGCGGCTTGCCGAAGCACGTGGCAACATTCCTGACGGGTTTGGCGATCCGCAAATGGGTCCGATTTCAACCGGGCTTGGCATCATCCTGTATTTCCGCCTGGAAGATCAGACCGGCACACGTGACCTTGTCGAGATGCGCGAAATTCAGGACTGGATCATCAAGTATCAGTTGCAAACCGTGCCGGGTGTCACAGAAGTTTTGTCCCTCGGGGGCTACGAAAAGCAATATCAGGTCAGGCTCGATCCCGATGCGCTGCTCGCCTATGACATCCAGATTGCCGATGTGATCAGCGCACTGGAGCGTGGAAACAAAACCGAAGGGGCGCAATTCCTCGAAATCGGGTCCGAACAATATACGGTGCGCGGCGTTGGGCTTGCCAAGACAATCTCGGATCTCGCAGAGATTGTCGTCACCGTGGACGACGGGCGCACCGTGCGCGTGCGCGATCTGGGCCACATCACCGTAGGAGGTGGCGTTCGGCAAGGCCTTGCAACCGCCAATGGTGAAGGGGAAGTCGTCGCAGGGCTGGTTCTGAAACTCTACGGTACCAACACATCCGATGTCATCGCGCGGGTGCAGCAGCGCTTTGAGGAAATCAACGCAAGCCTGCCGGATGGTGTACTGGCGGTCCCTTACTATGATCAGGGGACACTGGTAAACAAGGCCTCCGCAACCGTCACGACGGCGTTGTGGCAGGGGGCTGTGCTTGTGGCGTTGGTGGTGTTCGTCTTTCTGGGGGGCTGGCGTCCCAGTCTGGTTGTGGTCCTGTCGATCCCGTTTTCCGTAGGTTTTGCTTTTATCTCAATGTACGTTCTCGGCATCAGCGCCAATCTTATGTCACTGGGGGGGGTCGCCATCGCCATCGGGATGATGGTGGACGGGGCGATTGTTATCTCTGAAAACGTGGATCGCAGTTTTCAGGAAGACGACGGCTCCGAAGATCCGCGTATACTGGTTGCCCGATCTACCGCCGAGGTGATTGCGCCTCTGGTAGCTGCGGTCGCCGTGGTTATCGTTGTTTTTCTGCCGCTTTTCTCGCTGCAAGGGGTCGAAGGCAAGACCTTCCGGCCCCTGGCGGCAGCGGC
>JGI24514J20073_1000328_pt1 | contig 14348 bp, 15 predicted proteins | sample LinPmetageLP37_FD_20073 | JGI IMG/M metagenome (IMG submission 20073) | reverse complement strand
GATGGCAATGTTATCACCAGCTGAAATCGGCGGCAGCCCCGCCGCGACCCGGTCCGCGATCTGTTGACGGCTTGCATCGGTCAGCGAAACGCCGCCGCCGCCCAGCCATGCGCCGTGCGAAAGCACCATGGTTGAAAAACAAAGCCAAAAGAATGCCCCCAGAACGGCCTTGGCGCTCGCGCAGAATAATCTAAAGAATATCATGACTTACTCTCAATTTGTCCTGCACTAGGCTTTCATCAGGTAACTTTTGCGTCAATCTGAGCAGGTGGGTCTCGGGCATATGCTTTGGGCTAGGTTTGCTAGGCCTTAGAGAGATTTCTTAACCGCGCAGGGTTAACTATGTATTGAAGGGCGACAGGGTCTGATGATTGCGGCTGCTGGATGCCGGGCGCGTGCCGCGCGCGCTTGGCGCTGTCGCCAGCGTCGGCGCGCCAAGACGACATCCGGGGTTGAGCGCGGCCCTATGGGCCCCGTCGTCAGGTCTTGGCCGTGAGGCAAAACAGTCGTTAACCAAAATTAAACCAGTCCCTCCCTATCAAGGATGTGAAAGGGAGAATTTGATGAAACATCTTGTTATATTGGGATTTCTCACCGGATCGCTGGCGGCCTGTGTCGAACCTCCGGCCTCACCCATGGAAGCCGCGGCGCGGCGGGCGGCGGCGGCGGAATTGACCGCCAAACAATGTGCAGGCTTTGCGGGCGGCTATGAGAGCGTGCGCAAATTGCGGCACGACGCGAACCAGAATATCGCCACGGCACGGCGGCTGGGGGCGACGGATGCGACGATTGCCAAGGCGCGAACGGATGTGCGCATGGCCTTTGATATGCAGGTCGCCTTCTCCAATCCGCAGCAGGCTTGCAACATGATGGTGGGCGAACTGGCTTGGGCTACGGGATGACCCGCTCTAGCGATGCGCCACGTCGAGCCAGATCGGCAGATGGTCCGACGCGCGGCGGGTCTGCGACGTCTCGACCACGCCGCCTTGGCGCACTGTCAGATGCTGATCCAACGCCATGCGATCAAGAAAAGCCACGGGCATCCGGGCGTGATAGCTCTTGCCGGGTGCATGGATCGTAAAACGTTTCGCCAAGCGCCCCAGCCCGACCTTTTGCGACCATTCGTTCAGATCGCCCGCGATCAGCGTGGGGCAGGCGGCGCAGGCATCAAGGTGAGCGATCATGGCGCTTAACTGTTCCTTGCGGGAGGGGCGCAGCAGGCCAAGATGCGAGGCGATGACCCGCAATTGCCGCGCGCCGATGTGCAGGTCGGCCACCATGGCACCGCGCGGCTCGACCCCCGGCAGGGTCAGATGCGCCACCTGATCGATCTTGGCGGAGGGGCGCACCAAAACGGCGTTGCCGTGCCAGCCTATGCTGACATCGCTTGGCGTCGGCACAGGGCGCATGCCCGTGATCTCTTCGACCCGATCCAGCGGCAGGGCAGAGGGGCGCGGGGCGCGGCGGCGGTCGGCTTCTTGCAGCACCACCACATCTGCATGCAAGCTGCGGATGATCCGCATGATCCGCTCCGGATCGCGGCGTCTATCGGTGCCCAGGGCCTTGCGGATGTTATAGCTGACGATGCGCAGCGATTGGGGGGCGACGGCGGGGATCATAGAACAGGCGCTCCCAAACGAAACAGCCCCTCGGCCACCTTGCGGATCATCCCCGTCGGAGGCTTCTCCATGGCGCAGTGTTCGGAGAGATGTTCAAACCAGTCATGCAGCTTTGCGACCGACCCCGCATCATAGACAAAAAGTGTCACCTCAAAGTTCAGCAACATGCTGCGCACGTCGAAATTGGCGGTGCCCACAAGCCCCATATCATCGATGATCCCGGCTTTGGCGTGGATCATCCCGGGCTGGTAATACAACACGTGGCCGCCAGCTTCGTGCAGGTCGCGCAGGTAGGCACCGCGGGCAAAATCCGCCAGCCGTTGGTTGGAGCGTTCGGGCACCAGCACTCGCACATCCACACCGCGGCGGGCTGCGGTCGTCAAAGCCGCACCAAGTGCTTCGGTCGGCACGAAATAGGGGGTCACGAGCCAAATCCGCGCCTCAGCCAAATGCAGCGCGCGGATCAGACCGTCGTGCAGCGGGTCTTCGGTGATATCGGGGCCGGAAGGAACCAATTGCACTGTGGCGGTCCCGCCCGTATGCGCCGCGACCGAGGGGGCAGGGTCCAAAGCCTCCCCGCTGGCCACGCCCCAATCCGAGCGGAAAACATCGCCGAAACTCTGCACTGCGCGCCCCTCAAGCAAGAAGGCCAGATCGGTCCAGCCGTCCTGAAGCGCCGTGGGGCCGAGGTAGTGCGCGCCGATGTTCATGCCGCCTGAAAAGACCCGCGCATCATCCGCGATAATCATTTTGCGGTGGTTGCGCAGGTTCAGGTGGCCTGAGCCCGGCACTTGCAACAGCGGTGAATAAAAGCGCACGTCACCCCCTGCCGCACGCAGGCGGCGCAGTGCCGCGGCCGGGCCGCGCAGGGTGCCCAAACGGTCCATCAGCAGCCGAACTTTGACACCGGCCTTGGCGCGTTCGGTCAGCGCATCGACAAAGATACGGCCGGTGTCGTCATTGGCAACGATGTAGAAAAGCGCGTCGATCCGTTTCTCGGACCCTTGGATCAGCGCCATCACGGCTTCATGCGCCGCTGTCGGATCACCCAAGAGCCGCAGGTCTTGCCCATGGGCGGCGGCGGGCAGGCCGAAATACTGCATCGTCGCGTCCAGCGTATGCACCGGACGGGGCGGCGGCCCTCCGGTTTCCCCTTTGAGGAAATGCACCGGGGAGTAGCGCGAAGATTGTTTGCGAAAGCCCAGCCCGAGAAACAACGGCACCGCCACCCATGGCAGCGCGATGATGAACAGCAGCCAAGCCGCCGTCGATTGCGGCGTGCGGCGCTGTTGCAAAATCACGATCGCCGCCAGCAGCGTCAGGATCACGATGATGACGATCTCTAGATGGGTGGTGATCCAAGACATGGGGTGGGGTCTGCTCCTTCTTGCTGACAATAGAGGCAAATAACCCGTTCACCTTTGACAGCAAGCCTTGGTCGGTGTCAGGCGTCGAGGAATGATTTTAGTGTGGTTTTTAAGGAAGTGGCTTTGAACGACGGATCCTGCTTGCAATGCTACCGTCGGTGCAGGGCCGATCCGCGCAGGCTTTTTTGCACTTGGGTGACAGTGACTGGGGCTGCATTATCCGTATTGCGGCGGCAAGTATCTGATGCATCTTGATAATTATCGCTAGGCCCCAAGGCGGAAACACACTTGATACATAACTTAAGCGGCGGTTGGCCGAGGGTATGTTGCAAATGTGCGACAATCAGCGCATCGCAAATCTGTGAAGTGAAAAAACTGAAACCCAATACTAGATGAGGCGTTGCGTAAGTGACCCTGCGGCGAGGATCGCAGGTCACCTGTATTTAAGGAGCAGAACATGAAACGCACGACAACAATCGCCAGCATCGCCCTGATCGCATCCAGCGCCTTCGCGGGTGCAGCAGCAGCCGGATCGCTGGAAGACACCACAGTTGAAGCACCGGTTTTCACACCTGCGCCGACACCCGTGGCCGTTGATGGCGACTGGACAGGCTTCTACACCGGTCTTCAAGTTGGTCAAACCGACATCGACAGCGACAGCGGCACCCTTGACGGTGACGACACGTCCTACGGTTTCCACGCCGGTTACGACTATGACTTCGGCAAGTTCGTACTGGGTGGTGAACTCGACTATGACAAAACCGACATCGACCTGGGCAACACAGGCGTCGCCGCGGATTCCGTTGCACGCGCTAAGCTGAAAGCCGGTTACGACTTCGGCAACACGCTGGTCTATGCAACAGCTGGTGCAGCCCGCGCCGACACCGACGTTGGTGACGAAACTGGCCCCTTCGCCGGTCTGGGCGTCACATATAAAGTCACAGACCGTTACACCGTCGGTGGCGAAGTGCTGCAGCACAAATTCGATGACGTAGGCGGCACAGGCGACGATCTGGACGCGACAACCATCTCCCTGCGTGGTTCCATGCGCTTCTAATCTATCTTGGCGGGGTAACTCGCTTGGATAGGGGGCCGGCTTCCGAAAGGAGGCCGGCCTTTTTTGTGCGGAAAGGCCGCGTGGCGGGCATGTCATCTGGCAAAGATGGGCAATGCTGCCCCCAAGCAGGCTGTCTTCGTCCGTCATGGCCGCGCGCTACGCGCATAAAACTTAACCGGACAAGGGGCTTGGCGCAGGGCGGCGGGCTTGCTACAACCCGGTCATGAACACCGCAACGCTCATTATTTGCTGCATTACCCGCTGAGACATCCCCGCGGGCCGCTGTTCACGTCATTCCCATTCTGACAAAACTATGCCAAGCCCGCGTCACACCCGCGCAAGGACGCCTGCCCATGACCCGTGACCTGACGATCAAGCTGCACAACACCGCCACCCGGAAGAAAGAGGATTTCACGCCGATTGATGCGCAGAATGTGCGGATGTATGTCTGCGGTCCCACGGTCTATGACCGCGCGCATCTGGGCAACGCGCGGCCCGTGATCGTGTTTGATGTGCTCTACCGTCTGCTACGGCATGTCTATGGCCCCGAACACGTTACTTACGTGCGCAACTTCACCGATGTCGATGACAAGATCAACGCCCGCGCCGCCGACAGCGGGCGCAGCATCGGCGAGATCACAGCCGAGACGACCCAGTGGTATCTGGACGACATGGCCGCCGTGGGCGCCTTGGAGCCCGACCACATGCCTCGCGCGACACAGTATATCCCCCAGATGGTCGCAATGATCCGCGGGCTGATCGATGAGGGCTACGCCTATGAGGCCGAGGGCCATGTGCTGTTCCGGGTGCGTAAATATGCCGAATATGGCGCGCTTTCGGGCCGGTCGGTCGACGATATGATCGCAGGCGCGCGGGTTGAAGTCGCGCCTTACAAAGAAGACCCGATGGATTTCGTACTCTGGAAACCTTCGGACGAGGGCACTCCGGGGTGGGAGTCGCCTTGGGGGCAGGGCCGTCCGGGCTGGCATATCGAATGCTCCGCCATGGCGCATGACCTGCTGGGGGAGCGTTTCGACATCCACGGCGGCGGCATCGACCTGCAGTTCCCGCACCATGAGAATGAGATCGCCCAATCCAAATGCGCGGGCCACGGGTTCGCCAACTACTGGCTGCACAATGAGATGTTGCAGGTCGAGGGCAAGAAGATGTCCAAGAGCTTGGGCAATTTCTTTACCGTGCGTGATCTGCTGGATCAGGGCGTGCAGGGCGAGGTGATCCGCTTCGTGATGCTCTCGACCCATTACCGTAAGCCGATGGATTGGACCGAGAAAAAGCGTGAGGAGGCCGAAAAGACCCTCCGCAAATGGTATCTTCAGGCGGCGGAGGCCGAGGCCGCGACGCCTTCTTCGGACCTCGTCACGCTCTTGGCAGATGACCTCAACACCCACGGTGCGCTGACCGAATGCCACCGTCTGTCGAATGCGGGCGATACGGCGGGTCTGCGCGGGGCGTTGAAGCTTTTGGGGCTGCTGGATGAGTTGATCCCCGATTGGGCCGCAGTGCAGGCGCTGGATCTGACAGATATCGAAGCCTTTCTGAGTGATGCCCGTGCCACCGCGATGGAGACCAAGGATTTCGCGCAGGTTGATCGGATCAAAACCGCGCTCACCTCTGTTGGGATCGAAGTCCAGATGAGCAAGGACGGCGTGAAACTGACCCCACCGCCCGGCTTTGATCGGGCGCAGCTGGAGGGGCTGTTGTGACGCGCGAACGTCTCTGGCTTTATGACACCACGCTGCGCGATGGGCAGCAGACCCAAGGCGTTCAATTCTCCACCGACGAGAAACGCCAGATCGCCGAGGCGCTGGATGCGCTTGGCGTGGACTATATCGAAGGCGGTTGGCCCGGTGCGAACCCAACCGACAGCGCATTCTTCGACGCGGCACCGCCCACCTCGGCACGGCTCACCGCTTTTGGCATGACCAAACGCGCGGGCATGTCGGCGGAAAATGACGATGTTTTGGCCGCCGTCTTGAACGCCGGGACGCAGTCGGTCTGCATCGTCGGCAAAACCCATGACTTCCACGTCAAAACCGCGCTAGGCATCACGCTGGCGGAAAACACCGACAACATCGCCAAATCCGTCGCCCATCTGGTCGCCCAAGGGCGCGAGGCGCTGTTTGATGCCGAACATTTTTTCGACGGCTATAAGGCCAACCCCGACTATGCGCTTGAGGCAATCCGCGCGGCCTATGACGCAGGTGCGCGCTGGATCGTGCTCTGCGACACCAATGGCGGCACCCTGCCCGAAGAGATCGGCCGCATCACCCGCGATGTGATCGCCGCAGGCATCCCCGGTGACCGGCTGGGCATTCACACCCATGACGACACCGAAAACGCCGTGGCCTGCACGCTGGCTGCCGTCGACGCAGGCGCGCGCCAAATCCAAGGCACGCTGAACGGGCTGGGCGAGCGGTGCGGCAACGCCAATCTGACCACCCTGATCCCGATCCTGCTGCTGAAAGAGCCCTATGCCAGTCGCTTTGAGATCGGTGTAAGCCGTGACGCGCTGCGCGGGCTGACCCGCACCAGCCGGATGCTGGACGAAATCCTTAATCGCGTGCCGATGAAACAGGCGGGCTTCGTAGGCTCATCGGCCTTTGCGCATAAGGCGGGGCTGCATGCCAGCGCCATCGCCAAAGACCCCAGCACCTATGAACATATCGACCCCGCACTGGTCGGCAATACCCGCGTCATTCCGATGTCGAACCAAGCCGGGCAATCCAATCTGCGCAAACGGCTGAGCGATGCCGGTCTGGCCGTGGCCAAGGGCGACCCGGCGCTTGGCCGGATCTTGGAAGTGGTCAAGGACCGTGAGGCGCAGGGCTATGCCTATGACACCGCTCAGGCGAGTTTCGAGCTTCTCGCCCGCGACGTGATGGACCAGTTGCCGCATCTTTTCGAGGTGGAGCGTTACCGCGTTACGGTCGAACGCCGCCGCAATGCCGAGGGCCGGATGGTTAGCCTTTCCGAAGCGGTCGTGGTGGTCGATGTCGACGGAGAAAAACGGCTCTCGGTCTCGGAATCGCTGGACGAGGATGGCGCGGACCGTGGTCCGGTCAACGCCCTGTCAAAAGCGCTGGTCAAGGATTTGGGCAAGTACAGCAGCCTGCTGGATGACATGCGTCTGGTTGACTTCAAAGTGCGCATCACCCAAGGCGGCACCGAAGCCACCACCCGCGTCATCATCGACAGCGAAGACGGGCAGGGGCGGCGTTGGTCCACCGTGGGCGTCAGCGCCAACATACTCGACGCCTCATTCGAGGCATTGCTAGATGCGATACGTTGGAAATTGATCCGGGACCGCGCCCAATGACAGACGATATGACCGCCTTTTTCACTCTGCACCGTGACCTGCCGCGCGAGGGGCCGGGGGAGCCTTCGGACGTGAACTGGGCCGTGGAGCAGGTCGACCTGCCTGCGCGCGCCGAGATTGCGGATGTGGCCTGTGGCCCCGGCAGTGACATCGGCGCACTCCGCGCGGCGATCCCGCAGGGGCATGTTACCGCACTCGATAAGACCGCGCATTTCGTCGACACCGCGCGGGGGCGTTTCGTGGCCGATGCCAATGTCACCCTGCTGCGCGCCGATATGGCCGCCATCGCCAATGAATATGATCTCATCTGGTGCGCCGGTGCGGTCTATTTCCTAGGCGTGACCGAGGCGCTGACCCGCTGGCGCAAATCGCTGCGCGTGGGTGGCGTGGTGGCATTCTCCGAGCCTTGCTGGCTGACCGATACCCCCTCGGAGGACGCCCGCGCGCAATGGGCCGACTATCCCGCGATGANCGACCCAGACGGCATTGCTGAACGGGTGCGCGCGGCGGGATATGAGGTCGTGGCGACCCGCGTTCTGTCGGAGGAAGCTTGTGAGAATTACTACACCCCGCTGGAGGCCCGCATCGAAAAGCTGCGCCCCGGTGCGGATGACGCATTGGCACAGGTGCTTGATGCAACAGAGGCGGAAATCGCCTGCTGGCGCGCGCACGGGGACGAATTTGGCTATCTGTTGACGGTGGCACGCCCCGCATGACCTTCGACGCCGACCTAAACGCCTGCGCCGCCATGGTAGAGCGCGCCGATCCTTGGCGCTTTCGCGCGGCCATGGCCTCCCCGGTTGAGACACGCAAGCTGCTTTTCCCGCTCTATGCCTTCAACGTCGAAGTGGCCCGCGCGCCATGGGTCACGCAAGAGGCGATGATCGCCGAGATGCGCTTGCAATGGTGGCGCGACGCACTGGAGGAGATTGCCAAGGGCGGTCCCGTCAGGCGGCATGAGGTGACCACGCCGCTGGCCCGTGCGCTCGCGCCAGAGGATGCCGAACTGCTAGACGAACTCGTCGCCGCGCGGCGGTGGGATATCTACAAAGACCCCTTTGAGGATGCTGCCCATTTCGCGCGCTACATCGACCAGACCGCAGGCCATCTGATGTGGGTCGCCGCACGCCGCCTTGGCGCGACGCAAGAGGCGATCGTGCGTGATGCGGCCTATGCCGCCGGCATCGCCGCATGGCTCTGTGCGATTCCGAATTTGGAGGAGGCGGGCCGTGTGCCGCTGCTCGATGGCACGGCGGAAGGGGTTTCGGCCCTTGCCAAGGGGGCGTTGGACCGCCTGAAATCAGCGCGGGCCAAACGGGCGCAGATCCCAAAGGCGGCGCGGGCCGCATTGTTGCCTGCCGCCCATGCCGGACCTGTTTTGCACGCGGCTGTGGCAGACCCGCAAAAGGTCTCCCAAGCAGGCTTGCCTGACCCGCGCCGCCATTTCGCGCTGCGGGCCATGGCGTCTCGCTGGTAGGCGCTTAGCTCAGCTGCGTTTCTTTGCGGCTGCGCAGCACCAGCCAGATCAGCGAGCCGCCCGCCAGCACCAAGAAGGGCACCATGGCAAAGTTCACCGCTGCCCAGCCTTCTTGCGCCGTGCCGCCCGAACAGTTCATCAAACCGCCCGAGGCGAGCGAGGCGACGGTCACGCCGCCGAAGACCAGCAGATCGTTCAGGCCCTGCATCCGTCCACGTTCATGCGGCTCATGCGCGCCCGCGAGCATGGTGGTGGCCCCGATGAAGCCAAAGTTCCAGCCCAGCCCCAAAAGGATCAGCGCGACAAAGAAGTTGCCCAGTTCCACCCCTTGCAGCGCCACCAGACCTGCGGCGGCAAGGATCGCGATGCCAAGGCCCATGATCCGCTCGACCCCGAACCGATTGATCAGGTGGCCGGTAAAGAAGGACGGCGCGAACATCGCCAGCACGTGGCCAGTGACCACGTAGCCCGCGTTATCTTGGCTATAACCGCAGCCGACGACGGCCAGCGGGGTCGAAGTCATCACGAGGTTCATCAGCGCATAGGCCACCATGGCGCAGATCACCGCCACGGCGATGCGCGGCGTGGTCAGAAGCTCCCAGCGGCTGCGGCCCTTGGGCGCGTCATGCGCCGGGATCGGCGGTTTTGGAATGTCGATGAAAAGAAACAGCAGCGCGCCCACAACGTTCACCGCCACCACGGCCAAATAGGTGCCAAGGAAGGGCACCACGAGGCTGCCAGAGGTTGCCGTGGCAAGCTGCGGCCCGATGATGGCCGAGACCAGACCGCCCGCCATCACATAAGAGATCGCCTTGGGCCGGAAGTGATCCGAGGCAGTATCGGCGGCGGCGAAACGGTAGAACCCTTGGGCAGACATATAGACGCCCGTCAGCAGGGAGCCGAGCAAAAAGACCGGGAACGACGCCAGATAAAGCCCATAGGCCGCGACCGCGCCGCCCAATGCTCCGCCCGCAGCCCCCAGAAAAAACCCCGCCCGTCGGCCAAACCTTTGCATGATGGCCGAAACCGGCGTGGCCGAGAGCATGGAGCCCAGCACGATCATCGAGATCGGCAGCGTGGCAAGACAGACATTGGTCGCCAGCGACTGACCGGCAAGACCACCCACGAGGAAAATCATCGGCATCTGCGCACCAAGAAAGGCCTGCGCTGCCACCAGCACCGCTACGTTGCGCCGGGCGCGTCTGTCGTCGATCATGTCTGAATTCCTCACTTCCCGCCAAGGCGTAGCCCTGCCGATGCGTAAGGGCAAGCCCGGCCCCGGTTTTTGCGCCTCCGATCCCGCTTGCGCCCGGCGGCAAGCTCGCCGATGATTGCGCCGATGACCGCCTCAAACCACCCTTCGCTGAACCTTCTTCTGCTCGCTGGCACTGCCGAGGCGCGGCAGCTTGGCGTCGCCTTTGCTGAGACCGGGCACAGGGTCACCGCGTGGCTTACGGAACCGCCGCGCGGGAGCAATCCGATGCCGATGGCGTTTGAGATGCGCGACCCAGAAGATACCACCGCCTTGCTGCGCGACATGGCGGGTTTTGACGCGGTTTTGGACCTCAGCCATGGGTTCGACGCGGGGCTGAGCCACGCAGGCTTTGCCACTGCCGCCGCCTTGGATAAGCCCTTTGTCAGTTTTGCGCGCCCCGGCTGGACCTTGGATGATCCGCTGCTGCGGTCGGTCTCTGATGTGCCCGCCGCCGCCCGTGCGGTGCCGCCCGGGGCCTGCGTCTTTGCCGCCACCGGATGGGCCAGCCTGCCACAGTTTCTGCCGTTTGAGGGTGCGCGCCTCATGCTGCGCCAGACCAGCCGCCATGACCGGCCCGCGCCCTATGACTTTGTGGATCTCATCTTTGGCGATCCGCCTTTCACGGTGGCGACCGAAACCGCGCTGTTTCGCGAGTTTGGCGTCGACCTGCTGATCTGCCGCAACCTTGGCGGCGCGGCCAGCCGCCCCAAGGTCGACGCCGCACTCGCCCTTGGCTTGCCGGTGATCCTCATCGAAAAGCCGCGCCTGCCAAAGGGGGTGCGCTGCCTGACCGACCTTGACGCGATGATGGACTGGGCGGCGCAGCTGTGAGCCTTGCGCCCCCGATCACCTGTGACGCAGATGTGGCTGAGGGGGCCGCTTGGCTGGCCGAGGCCGAGCCGCGTTTTGCCATGGCGCTTGCACGCACCGGTCCGCTGCCACTACGTTTACGCCCGCCGGGTTTCGCGGGCTTGCTCGACATTATCGTGGGGCAGCAGGTGAGCGTGGCCTCGGCCCGGGCGATCTATGCGCGGCTGGTGGAGGCGGGGTTGGACCGCCCTGAAAACGTCCTGCGCTTGGGCGACGACGGTCTGCGCGCCGCGGGTCTGAGCCGCCCCAAGGCACGCTATGTGCTGGCCTTGGCAGAGCGGGAGTTTGACTTTGACGCGCTACATTGCCTGTCCGATGACGACGCCATCGCAGCACTGATCGCCATGCCGGGCATCGGCCCGTGGACCGCGCAGGTCTATGTGATGTTCTGCCTTGGTCGGCGCGATGTTTTCCCAAGCGGCGATCTGGCGTTGCAAGAAGCCGCACGGGGTTTATTTGATCTGCCCGCGCGCCCGACGCCAAGAGACCTTACCGCCATGGCCGCCGCTTGGTCACCTTGGCGGTCGGTTGCGGCGCGCTTGCTCTTTGCCTACTACCGGGTGTTGAAACAAAAGGAAGGATTGTCATGACACGGGTTTTGAACGCCGAGCGCCGCGAGCCGGTCTCTGGTACCACACGGTCGGTTGTGGTGTTCCTGCATGGCTATGGTGCCAATGGGGCTGACCTGCTGGGCCTCGCCGATCCGCTGAGCGAGCATCTGCCGGATACGCTCTTCGTTGCCCCCGATGCGCCCGAAGCCTGCGCCGGTGCGCCCATGGGCTTCCAATGGTTCCCGATTCCGTGGATCGACGGATCGTCCGAAGAGGAATCGATGCGCGGCATGATGAGCGCGGTCGAAGACCTCGACGCCTTTCTCGATGCGCTGATGGTGGACGAAGACGTGCTGCCTGAGCAGGTCGTGCTCTTCGGCTTTTCGCAAGGCACGATGATGTCGCTGCATGTGGCCCCGCGCCGCGAGGATGCGGTGGCGGGCATCGTGGCCTTTTCGGGCCGCCTGCTGAACCCCGAAGCGTTGGCCGAAGAGGCGCGCGTCAAGCCGCCGGTGCTGCTGGTGCACGGAGATGCCGACGATGTGGTGCCGCCGCAATCCCTGCCGCAGGCCGCCGAAGCCCTGCAAGAGGCCGGGTGGCAAGACGTCTACGCCCATGTGATGAAGGGCACCGGCCATGGCATCGCGCCGGATGGGCTGAGCGTGGCGCTGGCCTTTATGCGCGACAAACTGGGGCTTTAACCCTTCATCTCATCCCAGAGCCACGGCTCTGCGAATTCGACCGAATTGCCTGCCGGGTCGCGCACATAAAGTGAGCGTGCCCCGTTGGGCCAGTCAAAGCTGGTATCGATCTCGACCCCGGCGGCCTGCAGCCGCGTCTCCATCGCGGCGATCTCATCGCGTTTCATCGCAAAGCAGACATGCCCCGGCCCCCGCGCCCCATGGGGCGGCACCGGCATCTTCGGATTGCCGGGCGGCTGGCTTGTTGCCGTGGGGTTGAAGACCAGCAAGACCGAGGGGCCGAGCGCAAAGAACATATGCCGCCCCGGCACCTCTTGAAACAGTTTTAGACCCAGAATGTCGCGGTAAAACTCCCGCGCTGGATCCAAATCATCGACGTAAACGGCGGCTTCGAGCAGGGACTGCGGGGCGGGCGCATCGGGCAGGGGGCTTTTCATCATGCCACAAGGTTAACAAACTCTGCCCATCTGTCACGCCTCTGTCGTAATCTTTGGGCAAAACCGGCGACATCTAGTGGTTCACCTTTGTCTTGCCAGAGAGAAACCGCGAGATATAGTGACTAAAACGGGCAGAGGACGCGACCAGATGGACGGCGATTTCAGGACCGAATTTACCCGCCACCCGGCGGCGCTCAAACACCACCCCGCGCTGGTGCTCAACGCGGATTATCGGCCATTGTCTTATTATCCGCTATCGCTATGGCCCTGGCAAGAAGCGGTAAAGGCCAAATGGCTCGACCGGGTCGAGATCGTCGCCGAATATGACGAGGTGGTGCGCAGCCCTTCTACGGTGATCAGGATCCCTTCCGTTGTCGTTCTCAAAGACTATGTCAAACCTCAAAAGCGCGTGGCCTTCACGCGCTTTAATTTATTTCTGAGGGATGAATTCCGCTGCCAATACTGCGGCGCGAAGGGGGATCTGACCTTTGACCATGTGGTGCCCCGCGCTGCGGGTGGGGTGACAAGCTGGCAAAACGTGGTCGCGGCCTGTAGCCCCTGCAATCTGCGCAAAGGCTCGCGGCCCTTGCACCGCACGGGGCTGGCTTTGCGCAAACCGCCGCGCCAACCCGCCGCCGAAGAGCTGCGCAACATGGGGCGCAAATTCCCGCCCGGCCATCTGCACGAAAGCTGGATGGATTTTCTCTATTGGGATGCCGAGCTTCAGGCCTGACGCTTAGATCTCCAGTTCGTGTAAAAGATACGATAATACTCTCCAAAGCATCGTATTTGCGAGCCAGTAGGTAGCATCGGATTCACTAAGCATTGTCTTAGGAGACTGAATTCGAGCGCAAACTTGACACTGGTTCAAATACCTTTCGGGCAGCTTTTTTTAATGAAGGGTGACGATACTGGTGTTCGGCGACAAGGACGCCGTCGGTAAGATCGATGCCGCCGGCATAATCTGGAAGGGGCTCAACGTTGCCGGGCGCATCGGAAAACTCAAGAACAGGATCGCGCCGTTGTCCAAACTGTTGAAAACGAGCCCGGCCGAGTATGAGTATCGGGTGAAGGATCTATATAGTAGACTGCGCAACACCTATGAGCGGACGGTCGAAGAGATCATATTCAAGGACTTCGTGCGCCGGACCACTGACGTCATCCAGATCCAGCTTCGAAGAGCACTCTTCATTAGCGCGACGAAGGGGCTGGCTCGGAAACACTGCATGGCAACGATGACGGTGTGGCAATTGTCCGATAAGGGATGTTCTTGACTATCGTGGGCCTCCACCGCATGGGGCGGGAAGCGGTCCTTTGTTGCGGATGCCGTTCAAGCAAGCCACCCACGCAGAGCCAAAAAGGACGGGCCTCCCTAAAGACGAGCAAACTATATATCTCGGATGTTTACGGACGTTCCTTGCGCTTCGAGATGCACTTTTAAACGCCGCGCCTAGCTTCTGGGCGCAGCAATGACCAACAGCCTTTCCGGCTCTCGATGCGGCCTGACCTGCCACGGAACTCTCATCCAGCTGTGACTTGAGCCCGATTGATGTTTACGCCGATTGGCGCAGGTTGAGCAATCGCCCGTCACGCGGAGCTTTCATCTCGCGTATCGGGGCGGGCGATTGCGGTGGTCAGGGTCCGCGCGTAGTCGGCCGGGGTCTGGTAATTCAAGGC
>JGI24514J20073_1000310_pt1 | contig 14950 bp, 15 predicted proteins | sample LinPmetageLP37_FD_20073 | JGI IMG/M metagenome (IMG submission 20073) | reverse complement strand
CAGAAGCGGGTTGTGCCGGTCGAAGTTCAGGTTCATCTGCGGCGTGTGGTAGTGCTCGTCTGCAAGGGCGCCATCCCAATCTATCCGGAGGTATCCGCCGTCCTGCGATGGGACGAGCATGCCCGCGTTGGTGTAGGTCGTGATGGTCCAGGGCGTATCACCGGAGCCACTTGCGCTGGCGAGGCGCTCAGTGGGAAACATCTGCTCCACGCTGGCCGCGCTCGCATGGTTGAATACCGGCTTCCAGTGGGCCTTATCGAAAGATAGCTTCGCCGTGATTTTATCAATGCCCTCGGCGGGCGACGCGGTAGGGTCCCATATCCCAGATGGGGGCACGATGTTGATGGGGATGAGGATGTAGTCGTCGGAGTCTGCGGTCTCTTCGCCTGACGGGAAGACGTATCCCTGCGGCACCTTGAGTGGATTCATCACGTAGAAGCCGGCGGCGTTAACAGCGCCGGTGCCAACCGGGAGCGTCTGGGCGCCGTAGTCGGTGATGCGCCTGTCGTCCTCGGCTGTAACGCTTCTATCTATTGCGCCACCTCTGCCGTACTCCAGAATCATAAACGAGCGTGACACGACATCGAAGTTGAGGTCGGAGCCACCCACGTCCTTGGCATCGTCTGTGAGCGACTGGATGTCTGGCCCGGCGAGGGCGAAGAGGCCGTCCTGGTAGTTGAGCACCCAGGGTGCTGGCACGTTCTGGGTGACGCCCACCACCGCCGCAGGGGTGCCTGCGCCGTCATTGGCCACCACGGACTCAAATGTCCACCACGACCACCGCCCGGAACTCATCACAAGTGCAGCGCTCATCAGCGGAATCGAGATGACGAGCATGTCCATCGAGGCCACAAACGTACACTTCACCCCCTCGGGCTTCAGCCTGAGCGTAGTCGTAGGCTGCTCGTTGGCCGGGTCCGTCTGGCCGCTCTCGACGAAGTACGAGGTAAGCGGGTTGGTCATTCCCTCCCGCTCGAAGAACGGGGTAATCTCCTCCGAGATGGGCTTCATGTTCAGACCGTTGGTGCTCTGATAAACCCCGCTTGTATCTACCCATACGAGACCCCCTCCCGTGGAGGTGTTGGCGTTGGGGCCAATACACCCAACGGTATCGCTCACCCTAGTAAGCCTTCCCTGACTGACGACCTCTCCAACGGATGGCTGATAGAGCCACGTCTCATTCTCTGTGAAGACGATGAGGTTGGAGTTCAACTCCGCGATGGCCGTGATTTGCTCTTCTGACGGAACGTTGAAGAAGTTCTTGGCCGTGATGGCGCTTGGGAACCCGGGGTCGGTCCAGTAGAGCGTGTTGCCCGAGGCGTAGACCAGCCTGTTCTGAATCACGGCAACGTCTACCGGGTTGGGCATGTCGGCGGTGCGGAGGTAATCGTAGGCCTCCGGGTTAATGCCGGGGCTCAGCACCACCGGGGTGATGATGTTCGACTCACCATAGGGTTGCGCCCACTCACGCTGTGCGGTCGTCCCGAGTGCGGTCGGTCTCAGCCCATTGAAGGACGCGGGTATATACGCCCAGCATCCGGCGATTGTGTTGCCGAAGTAGAGAATATCGTTGAACTCTTCAAAGAAGAAGAACTCGTCCTCCGCTCTGATCCAAGCATCATAGCTCTTGCCGTAGGCCGTCTGATACTGCGGAGCAAGGTCCTCGACGCCCTCGACAGCCACGCCAGCGAATGTGCGCCGGTCGCCGAGTGTGACTGGCACTTCGTCACCGAAGCTAGCCGCCACGGCGGCCTGACTGGTGTGCGGGTAGAGCGGGACCTCGAAGCGCTCATTGGTCGTCAGGTCATAGATGCTGACGACATAGATGGGCATCTCGGGCGAATACGTGAACGCGAGGTTCGGCCCACCGGGGGTGGTCGTACACACCTTGGCGAGAAACACCGAGAGCATCTGGAGGTTGCCGAAGTCGGTCTTGATGAGGTGTGAGCCGAGGTGCTTGATGAACCCCCACTCAGAGGTCGCCGTGGCGTTGGTGGCAGAGGCCATCCTGGTGTCGAACTGCGTGACCTGGCCGAACCCTTCGCGTACCTGCCAGCAGTTATTGGCGTAGAGCATATTGAGTGCGAACGACCCCTTTGAGGGCGCGTTCGCCTCGATACCGCCACCGAGTACCTGTATCTCCTGGGCCTTTATGGCCATTAGTACCCGTACCAGGGGACGGACTGGACGTAGTCATAGCCGTCGAAGGCGCGGGCCTGGAGGTACTCTTGGAACTCCTTGAGGCGCGTGGCGGTCTGTCGGAGTATCGGTGCGCTCTCGGCGCCGTCCACGATGGCGTACTGGCGGTAGGCCAGGAGCGCTACGAGGTCATGAAACGGCGTGAGGTTGTCGAGGAACCCGGTGCTGGTCCATGTGATGGCGCCCTCTGGCACGTACTCGACGGTATAGGTGCCCGTCAGCTTGCGGGTGAACTTGAGGATGGTGCCAGAGAGGTAGTAGCTCGACGGCGTCACATCCAGGGCGCGAACGTTGCTCACGGCGCCGATGCGCTCCGTGACGAGCCCGGAACTGTCCTTCTTGATGACGCTATTGAGGCGCACCAGGCGACCGGGGGTGGCCGTGGGACTGGCCCCCATGAAGACCGGGTCGAGGTCGTACTCGCGCACATCTGACAATGCCACGTCGTGGGTCGCGTTATAAATCATCGGATTGATGTCACACACCATGTTCCGGAACTCGCGATAGCCATCGTCGAGGTAAATCTCGACATCGGCGTCAGACACGAACGTCTGATCAGGCTCGTCGATGTATTGCCGGAACTTGGCCGCTACCTCTGCCGGTGTCATCCAATACCCCCAAAGACCGGGCTAATCAGCGCCTCCTGACCCGCCGCTTGCGCTGACTGCGCCGACTCCATGAGCCCCTGGCTCCTGGCCAGGCCTACGGCCTCTTCAGCCATCTGGCCCTGGGTCTCGGGAGAGCCCACCGCCACGATGTTAGCCATCTGGTCTTCGCGTCCAGTCGTTGGCGGCATCTGGCGCGGGAAGACCTTCTGCATCGCCTCGGCCTTCTGGAACTCCTCGCTGGAGGCCCTCGGGTTACTGAGCGCCACGACCACATCTCGGATGTAGAGTTGGCGCTCTTCAGGCAGCGCGTAGAAGTCGTCGGTGTGGATGTAATCCGAGAACACCTTGAGCATCGAGCGGATGTCGTCCGACTGGAATATCTCGATCTCGTAGCCTTCCTGGGTGGCGTCGAGAAGCTTCTTGGCGTGTGCCATGCCCTGGACCTTCTCGGTGATAAACGAGTTGCCAGTGCGGAAGCTGAGTTCCTGGATGGCGCTCTCCGGGTCGATGAGGCCAGCCTGGAATAGCTCCATGACGTGCTGGTCCCGGTCGCGAGAGTCGAACCGGAAGGCGCTGCCGGCCTCGATGAACACCTCCGGGTCGTCGACGATGTTGGCGGAACTGATGGCCTCGTAGACCATCTTGCCCGTCTGGTCGAGCATGCGCGCCATCTTGGGCTCGGTGTAGTGAACCTTCATCAACTCCAAAACAGCCATAGCCATCGAGCGCACCGCACGCTCTACATTGGTCTGGGTCTCCTGAAGCTGGGATGTGTCCCGCTCGCTGAGGACCTGCATGGCGCGGCCAGAGCTTACGCCCACGGCGCGCTTACCAAGGCTGACCGAGTGGATGCCCGCCACATCGTGCATCTCTGCCTGGGTGCGGGTGATGCTATCGAGCACGTAGCCCGGAAGGGGCACTGGCTGAATCTGAGACGGCGCCCCACCGGCTGGGTTGAAGTAAATCTTCTCGCCTGGACGGTTGGTCATCGAGGACGAGTTGACGCCGGCAGTCTTCGGGATGGCCCACTTCGGGTTGCCCATCAGCTTGACGTTGTGGACGACCTGGGTGCGCTGCTCGTTATACAGGCGCTGGAGGTCGAGCAAGGGTTGCATGAGCCCGATACCCCACAGTCGCCCTGGGACCTCGGTGTAGCGGATGACCTGGACCGGGAACGTCTTGGTCTTCCAGGTGCCCTTGTAGAGGTAAACATCGCCGGCCAAGATGGCATGCCTGCCGTCTCGCCAGTAGACCTCCATCAACTCGATGCGGTCATCGGGGACGGTGTGGAGTTGATAGTCCAGACCGCTATCCTCGTCACCAGACTGGGCAGCGAGCACCTCTTCGACCTTGTCGGGATAGGCCTCCTCCACGTCCTCGCGGATATGGAAGCTACGGAGGCCCACCCACTGCGAGTCTCGCGGGTTGGTAACCTTGTCCTCGAAGAACAGGTCATACGGGCTGATGGGCTCGGTGTGGATGACATCGTCATCGGCGTCGTAGTAGCTGTGTACCGCTGTGGTGCCGGTGACCAGCAACCACTGGAGCGCGGTGTGGAGCTTGTCCTGAACGTCCTCGCGGGTCCAGTAGTACCGGAGCGCAATCTCGGAACTCTTGGCCTTGATGATGTCATCGTTGGACGGAGAGGCCGGGATGACCGCAATCGACGGGTAGCTCAGCGTAAGCCTGGCCATGATGTTACGGTAGATATTGAGCAGCAGGTTGACCGTCTGCCGCTGGCTACCGTCAGGCCTCGACCTCTGATTGATGAGGTAGGCGGCGTTGTCCCGGTCGAAGTCGAGCCACTGGCGCCCTTCGAGGAACATGGTACACAGGTCCCACACACGCCCGTAGGTGGTCTTGTCGTTGCGGGATGCCCTGATTTGGCTCCCGATATTCTCAGGGTATTTAGGCACTATCGCACGCCCATTCCGGTGGGATAGCGCCTATCCATCTCCCAGCCCGGATCGAAGCCAAGCAAGTCCTCATGGATGGTGGGGGCGTAGCCCAGCGATGGGGCGGTGGGCATCGGAATGCCGCCGGGCCTGTACGCGGCGGCCCTGGGGACGGGCGGTAGGGAGCGCAGATACCGCGCACCCGGGTTGAATTCGGGCCATACTGACGCTGGCCTGGGTAACTGTGATTGCCAGACGCCCAATTCCGGGGGCGAACCCCTCCCCAGGGGCGGAAGCGTGAGGCCGTAGTCGGCTGGCATGGCGCCACTCGCAGCGGCTACAGAGGCCGCCAGCCTCGGGTCCATCTGTAGGGCGCCTGGCGCCATGACCGTTGGCGGGGGACTCGTCAGGCCCATGGCCGCAGTCGCCGGGATGGTGGACTCCACGGGGGCCACTGCGGGGGCGCTGGGCGCAAAGGCGGCGCCGATACCGGCATTGATCAGAGAGGACAGTATGGGGCCCATGGGGTTGGGTGCGGGGGGTGGCGTAGGCTCGGGGCCGGTCAACTGCGTGGAGGGCGCGTAGCCACCAGGCAGCGCAAGCGGTGGGGTGGGGGGTGGTGGTGGCTTGGGCCTGAACAGGCCGCCCAGGAGTATGTTAGCCAGCGCTCCCACTATCGGGGCCGCGAGTGCCGGAACCGCCATGAAGCACCTCGAATATCTCGGACGGGGTTGGGTCTACATACGGAGGGGTCAGGAGGAGTTGGAGTTCCTCCTCCTTCGCCCTCCTGAGGGAGGCCAGTAGCCTGACTAACTGTATCTCCACGAACACCCCACCCGCAAGGAGAAGAGAGAGCAGGATGTCGTGGAGAACAGCCACATCACACCTAGGGCGCAATGCCGGTCAGAATGCCATTGGCGTTGGGCCGGTAGCAGTAGTGGTTGTAGTACCACTTGTAGAAACCTTCCCAGCTATCCTCGTTGACGATGCGCGCGAGCACAGAGCCGTCGAGGTCGGCAAACTTGCCATCCTCAAGGACAGCAAGCTTCCAGCACTTCGTGTTGAGAAACAGCATGAGGCCCCGGCCCACATGGCGCGCCGCCTTGATGGGGATGCCGGCGTAAGACAGGCCCAAGAAGCCACCGTCTCCCTTCTGGGCGCCCCCCTGCGCGTTCATCTGAACACTGGCCTGCAACAGGCTAATGTACTTCGCGCGATCGAGCGGGTTCATCATAATCACGTCGGGGTCCATCCCGCTCGTGACGCTGATGCCGTCAATCATCTCCTGCATGCGAGTAAGGTCCAAGGCCTCATCGGCCCCGGCGCTGCTGTTGTCCGCATCCATGTTGAAGATGACAGACTGGAGCGCCTGGGCATCGCCAGCATCAGACCCACGATCTACCCCGAAGAGTTCTTCGCCTCCCAGGTTGCCGTAAATACCGGTCGGCTGATCGTCGAGGAGTGCGTCCAGGGCTGCGTTGCCGGTGTCGCTGATCACCAGCGCGCAACCAAACCCGTCGGCCACCCCGGTGGTGTCCAGGGCGCCCGTGAGGTGAATGGTGCCCGCCGAAGGATTCCAGCCCGCGCCAGCGATGTTAATGCTCGCCGTCGTTGAGATGAGTTCGTAGCACACCTCGCCCGCGTTGCCGGTCAACGTGTTGTTGGTGCAGTCAACAACGGCGATGTCGATGTTTCCTCCCTTGGCATTCCACGCTTCGGCAATCTTGCCAAAATCGCCTCGGAAATCCCAGGCCTCATCAGCCCCGACAGACTTATGCTCGTTGAGGAAGCCGACAACGCGACCGCCGCTGATTGCGGTCCTGTCAGCGGCATTGCGGATGTCGTCCTTGAGTTTGTCCATCTCAAGCTCAAGCGCCCCGATGAAGCTCGCCGTGCCACCCTTGGCTGCGGCAGCAATCGCCGGGCCAGTGACCTCGAAGCGACCGTAAAGGTACGCGGCTGTAAACGTCAGGCGCTTGGTGCCCTGCGACTCGGCGCCCGGCAGCTCAGCGCCCTCGGCCTTGAAGTCCACGCCAGAGTTACGGTCGACATGCACAGGCACAACACCCTGCTTGCCTGCCCAGGAGATCTTGGCCTTCTCAAACATGTTGAGAACCATGACCTCATTATTAAGCTGCTCCTGAAGAGGACCGATGTAGTAGTCCTTCAGGACGGCGTCTAGCGCCAGGATTNTGACTGGATTAGCCATTTTCTCTCACTCCCTAACCAAAGAGGTTTACGCTGCCGTTCTTCACGGCCTTGAAGAGGGCTTCGGTGCCCTCTTTGATCGATCCGTATGTCTTCTTGTCGGCGCTGGAGGCGACGCGAGACGCCCCGGTCCCGGCCCGCTTGGGTCGGGAGGGAACGCCCGTGTCTGCCTCAGCCTCTGCCGCGACCTCCTGGGCCTCCTTTGGGGAGGCGTCGGGATTCGCGGCGAGATAGCGAGCAATGGCCTCCTCCTCGCGCGTTGCGAGCCATGAGGTGTACTGCTCTGCCACTCGATTCAGGTCAACATTCGGATCGCGCTGGACGGCACTGTAGAGAACTTGCTGAATGTCCGCTCTGAGGTTTTCGTCATAGCTAACCGTGACCTCGGCAACCTCTTGCCGTAGACGAATCCGCTCGGCGTGAACCTCCTGCTGGTGCAGGCGGGCCTCCATCATGGCAATCTTGTCCTGAACCTCCTTGGGAAGTTCAGTCGTGCCACTCAGGAGCCTGTCGAGTTCGTCGGAAGCGTCAGCACTGTTCTCAACCGGCTGGGCGTGCGACAGGTTCCGCATCATGGCAACTTCGTTGCGCATCATCTCGGCCTGCTGCCTGTACGTCTCGATCTGCGCCTGAGCCTCGTCGACTTCTCCACGATACTTGTTGCGCGCCTCGATGACGTTCTTGAACCGCTTATACGGGACGCGGTGGCCCGGCGGAACCGACTCATCCTCGGCGGAACCGTCATCCGCCATGGCCTCTGCCTGCTCCTCGCCTTTGCCGGTATTGGTCTCGGTCTCGGGCTGACCAGCCGGAACTTCCGGCGTATCCGCCTTCGCCTCAACCGCCTCTTCAGCCGCAGGAGCGGCCTCGACCTCTGGCTTTACGTCCTCGGTCTCGGACGGGGTGGTGGCCTCCTCAGAGAAACCAAGCTCTAGCTTCTCGCTCAACTCTTGTGCCATCTCTTCGCTTATGAGGCCCATATCAAACTCCCTTTAACGCCCTGGAATCTTGGCGGGTGTAACGCGCTTCTGCACGAATTGTTTCTGGGAGAGGATGTCGAGCGATTGCTCCTCATCTTCAACCCACTCTTTGTCGAAGACCTTACCCGTTGCATGCTCATATGCCAACATTTCGCGCAATGTGCCGGGACGGCGGAGTAATTTCTCCTCTTTGACAACGTCTATCTGGTCCACTCCAGCCAAGGCGAGGCCCCAGGCGAAGACCATGTCGTCGTGTTTGCCGCCATCTGCCTCGGGTCTGCCGGTCTTGGAATATACGAAGGTGTTCATCTCGGCCTTCATCCGCTCGTCATTGACGTCGAGGGCGCCACTACAGATGGCCTTGTGAAGCCTGGAGAGCAGCACCGGGCGGGTGGCCACCGAGGTCGCAAACCCCAATTCCTCCTTCCACCGCTTGGCCATCTTATCGAATTTGGTGCGGCGGTAGAGGTGTGCGTAACCCTCTCCGATGAGGTACTCGATAATGCTTAGTCCGTAGGAGTTTGACTCCGCCACCACCAGCGCGTCCCACCTCTTGGCCTCTTCGAGGACCCTTTCCGCGAACTCGCTTGGTGAGACCCTTACGTAGTAGGTGGCGACGCACTTCGGCTTCTCCTTGTCCGTAACATCCAGAACGCAAAACGAAGAAAAGTCCCCAGATGGCGACCCCGAAGCAGTGTCCACGCCAATCGCATAGGCCCGATACTTCTGCGGCTCACCATAGCTCCTGTATCCAGGCTTGGCCTTGGCGTGAGGGTAGATAAAGTCGAAATAACGCTCTCCTGAAGTGATGAACGCCACTTCGGCGGTAATCGGGTACTCCTGGTGGAAGGTTTGCCAGTTATTTCCACACTTTGTCCGGTAGGTGTCGAACGCCCACCACAGCTGACCCCGTGTCAGTTTGTATTTCTTGGAATATGCGGTCCATTTGGGCGTATGCCCCTTGAATCCTATGGGTTTCCCCTTAAGGGAGTATTCTTCGGACAATGTCCACGGCAGAAATACCTTCTCGTAGCCATTCTGGTCGGCCCAAAGCTGATGTGCGTGGTTGAGGCCGTTGGCGGTGGTCTCCATGACCACAATGGCGTCCGGTGTAGCGGTCTGGAACACGGCGCGGACGGTCTGTTCGACGTCTGAGTAGAAGGCGAACTCGGAGCAGTGGAGGAAGTTGTAGGTAGTGCCTCTGGCACTTTGGGTATTCGCCGTAAAAACCCTAACCATTCCGCCGTGGAAGAACAGTATCTCCCGCACGTTGGACTTCTCGGTGGGGAATTGCATCCACTTTGGCAGATTGTCGTAGAAGCGGCGGTAAATCTCGAATATCTGCTCAGCCGATTCGCGACTCTGCGCCATTACGCCCACCCTGAAGTTGGGCTGGAAGTAGGCATGCCAGAATGCGTAAGCGGCAATTCCGGTAGTGCCACCCATCTGTCGCGCCTTGAGGTCGAACACCCATGAGTTCTCCTCGATCGAGGCGATGAGAATCTCCTGGGCCTCGTTCATCTTGAGCGAGATGAGTTGCGCCTTCTTGTCGACGATCTTCAGATACCGACAGAAGTACCGAAAGTCTGACGCGCAGCGTCGTAACTCGGTCTCTTTGTCAGTTGACCTTCTCGGCGTCGCCATCAGACTTCACCTCTGCGCGGACCTCCTCAAGGATGTCGCGGAGCCTTTCGAGAACGACCTCGTCGCCGTCCTCCTCTATCTTCTTGGTACGGACCTCGACGTAGACTGTCTCGGCCTTTGTCTTCTTGAGTTGAGCCCTCTGCTGCTCCAGCTGAACGTCGTTATCCATCTCCGGCCTCTCAGACCACTTGTACCGCTTCTGGAGTAGGAACATGGCCGCGCGCCAGTTGTGCTTCTCTGTGGCCTCGCGGATGACTATGTCAGCGAACTTGGACTCACCGATGCCCTCGGAGCACTGGCTCTCGTGATAAAACCAGGGGTAGAGCGGGTGGAGGGGCTTGGCGCGACCGAGCTTGACCCAGTTCGCCAGCGTGACCTTGGACACCCCCGCGAGCGCGGCGGCAGCGTGGCGACTGTGGCCAGCCTGCAAGGCGTCGAGCGCCACCAGCATGCGCTCCTTCAGGGCGCGGTGGTGGTGGTTGAGCACGATGTCATCAGGCTCGGGGAATCTCAGTGGCCCATCGTCATCCATCCAGAAACCTCTTCTTCCATCGGTGGCGCTTCTTGCGGTCGGTCTCTTCGAGCATACAGATGTGCATACACTCAAGAAAGCGAACGGCGTCTTTGGCGAAGGTCACGAGTTCTTCGTCAGTGGCATCCACCTGGATGTCGTTGTCACGCAGACGCTCGACCATCCCCACGACTATCTGCCGGCATGCCCTGTGCTTGGGGCGCAGCGCAGCGTCATGGTAGCCCTCAAGCATGCCGATGAGCCCCATCAGCTCCATGCCGATGAGCTTGAACGCGGATACGATCGCCTCGTCGCGCGGCATAGCTGCCTGCTCGTAGTAGGCGACATCCAGCGCAACCTTGCACTGCGACAGGGCCTCGGCAATCAACCCCTCGACGATCGTGGCCTTGGCGATTCCGCCACTGCGTGCGTCGGCGTCGTAGACGACGATGTCCTTTGAGGCGATCTTATGTGCCGGCCCGAGCGCTCCACCCTCCGGGGCGAAGACGCTCACTTGAGGTAACGCTTGAGCCGGGGCCCGAAGTAACGCGGGCCCACGGCCCGAGCGTTGGACATCGCCATCCGCATCATGGCGGTGACGACATCCCTCACATCCTTGAAGCCACCGGAGGCCTGGACGGTGCGAATGAACTTGACGATGTCTGGAGGGGCGTCGCCCTCTCGCATGTAGATAATGGTCTCCAGGTGAGCGCCGCGCTTACCGGCTGGCGTCTTCGCCGGGGCCTCTTTCTTCGCCGGGGCCTCTTTCTTCGCGGGTGCCTTCTTTGTGGCCATCTTATTGCTCCTCCATCCAGTTCCAGGCGTGGCAACATGCCAATCCAATCAGCAGCGCCGCTCGCCTGTCATCATTTTTAGCCAGGTGCGCCAACGGTAACGCCGGAGAGTGCCTGGGTTTTGACAACATATTACACATGTCACGCTGCGCCGCAACAGCGCGCGACCTTGACTGAGTCGGCAACTCAAGCACCACGCGCCACTGTGTGGGGGCAACCTCGACGTACTGGATGTCCTCGTACCAGGCGCTGGTAGCGAAGCGCTCACGGACCCTCGCGAGGCCCAGGGACGCAGCGGCGTTGACGCCCACGTAGCCGCCTCCCTCCATGACGACGAGGTCCATATCGATGATGCTGCCGCTCACGGCGAGGTAGTCGGTGTGATCGATGTCCCTGAAGTCAACCGGCTCGGTGCCCTCCCAGACGACCACGGCGGTCGGCTTCTTGCCGCTCGCCGGGTCTATGCTGACCCACCGGCTTGGCGCTCGGTGAGCAGGGGGTGGACATTTAGGGAACGTACTCTTGGACTTGGCCACGGCTCTGGGCTCCTGCACAAACGAATCGGGTGCGAGCACCATCCCACTCGATGTCCGATTCGTAAAGATTACGCCTCGGGCCATGGCGGAACTTGTCCATCCCTATCTGTGCCTCCCAGGGGTGGGCGCTCTCGTTAACGTTGTGTAAAAGCCAGGGCACCAGGCCCAGGTCAGCGTCATCGTCGATGGCCCCTGATCCCTTGGAGTCGCGGATAGTTGGCCTCTCCTTGCTACGCTTGGCAGCCATGGTCGGCTGAGAGATGCTGACGACCACGCAGTCCAACTCCATGGCGAGTTCTTTGAGTCCACGGCTTATCTGTTCGATCTCCTCAGTGCGGTTACCGGCCTGCTTCTGAGACCGCATCAGCTGGATGTAGTCCACAACGACGATACCGAGGTCCCCCTTCTGGGCCTTATAGGACCTGGCGGCCTGCCGAACCCCGTCAATCGTAGCTGCCTGGTGCCCAACCACCCGAATTGGGGCCGATGAGACCTTGTGAGCGGCGTGCGTCATGGCCACCAATTGACCCTCATCGAGGCCCATTTGGTCGTGCATTTGGACCGGAATGCCCGATTCAGCAGCAATCAGGCGCGCTATTAGCTGATCAGCGGGCATCTCCAGGCTGACGATGAGCGCAGGGCGCCCCTGCTCCTTGGCTACAGACCATGCGAACCCATTAACGGCCAGCGCGGTCTTGCCGTGACCGTTGAGGCTCATGACCAGCACCAGCCAGCCAGGCCTGAACCCCCCGCCGAGGGCTTTATCGAGCGGATAGAGACCCGTGGAGATGCGTGGAGGCTTCTTCTCGCCATGCTGGATGGCATGCACCATACGCATGTAGTCACTTACGACCACATGCGCATCGTCTCCCTCCACCAGGTTGTCTCCGCACTCCCGCAGCCTGCCCACAAGGGCTTCAGCCTCTGAGATTGCCTCTCCTGGGCTGAGGCACCCATCCACCGCGATGGCGCCCAACTCGTCGGCTGCTTTGTGCATCCGGCGGCGTGCGCTCATCTCAAGCAGTCTGTCGACGTAGGCATCGAGCATGGAGTTGGAGCCGGCCCGGTCCATCAGCCTGACAAGCTCACCGCCCCCTACGCGCCCCCAGGACCCCTGGTCCCGCATGACCTCTTCGAGGATAACCTCGTCGTAGTCATCGTGGCGCTCGTAAGCACCCAGGATGCCTAGCCATATGAAGCGGTTGACGTCATTGAGGAAGTCATCGTCAGTCAGCCGGCTGGACACCGAGGGCGTCTTCGACGGGTCGAGCAGCAGACACGCGAGCACCTCGCGCTCCACGCTGGAACTCTGCGGTAGAAATAATGGGTCCATTAGCAACTAACGTCCAGGCCGCTCCGCAGGATAACTTTGTAGAACTCCTCGTGGACGCTGTTGGACTCCTTGATGCCGTTCCGTATCTCAGCCAAAACCTTGTAGAGGTCCCCAGTCGTGTACTCGGTCTCCGCCTCGTCCATGGTGACGAGCATGTAGGGCGTCGAACTGCCGTTCAGGAACGATACGAGGCGGTAGGCCGCCTCCTCCGTCTCACGGACCATGGAGCTTAGTCCCGGCGTCTCAAGCTGCTCTTGTGAGCCGTGGTCAAAGCTAAACGGGACGAGCACCACCCAGGTGCCGTCTGGGGCGTAGTGGCCAACCTCGTAGACGTTGTCGACCGAGACGGTTCTCTGGTCTTCATGGCCGGTGTATCGCGTTCTAATGTACCAAGACATCTCACATCCCCTGTGCAAACAGACGTTGATAAAACCACCCCGCACCCCTGCGCTAACAGAGGGCGCGAGATGGAACCCATTAACCCAACGGAGAGCTACCCCGCGAGTGGGTCCAGACTGACGCGGCCCNTGGGGGATGTCAAGGGTCCATCAGCGCTGAGCGGTTCTCCAGAGGCCTTACCGCAGGCAGGGCACCGGATTGAGCCGTGATATATCTTATCACACTCCATACAAGCCCGGTCGGCTTTGAGCTTGTTGGAGCAGGCAGCCAGCATGAGGCTAACGTTATCCACTAGTAGCCCCCATGCTTACGCTTGGGACCACCCATCCTGGGGTTCTGTGGTTGCGCGGCTTCCTGACGGGCGCGTGCCCTGGCCTGCTCAAGGGACTCGCCCGGGTCGCGGAAGCCACTACGCTGGAGGTGGGCCTCGGCGGCCTCCTGGGTGGGGAAGACCTCTGGGCCAGAGCGAGTGATTTGCGTGAGATCTGGGTTAAACTCAGAAGGCAGCTCGCCATAGAGCCCCCGAAGCGCGTACTGGGCGTTCCACATGGGGCTATAGCGCCCCTCTTCGTCCGCCGCCATCCGCAAGAGCGACTCCTTGGCGTCGGACCGCATGAGCGCGGCAATCCCGGAGGAGCGCTCATCCTGGCGCTGGGCGGAAGCGGCGCTGTGGATGTCGAACATCACCTGCGACTCGAAGCTCGTCAAGTTTCCACCCCACCCCCCCTGTTTCTCATGGAGCTTCGCCCGAGCCTTATCGATCAGCACCGGGTTCATCGGATAGCCCTGCGGCAACCCCAGGTAATAACGAATCCGGTCCGCTGCCGACATCTCGTTCTGGAAGTTCTTCTCCAGCTTGACCCGTTGACCGCTCTCAGCGGCAGCGGCCTCTCGACGCGCCTTGGGGCGCTTGGCCACCTTCTGCTTCTTCTCAGCCATCTCAAGCCCCCTTCTTACTCTTGAATCGCTTCGCCAAGAGCAGCGCACTCAACAGTGACCGCTCCTCGACCGTCTTGTTCTTCTTGGCCTCAAGACGCTTGATAGCATCATTGAGCTTACGCATCGGTATCTTCTCACCCTTGGCCACACCAAGATACTTACGGACACGCCCAGGCCGCTTTACAGCGTCCCTTATCCAATCGCCTGCTGCCTCTGAACGGGCACTCTTGGCCATCACTCACCTCCAGCGGCCTCTTGGCGCGCCATCATCATCCGGGCCGCAAGCTCTTCGGCAAACCGGGCTTGCTGGGGCGTAGTCTGACCAGCACTCGGGTCACCCGTCAACACCCGCGCAGCCATGGTCTCTCTCAGCGCGGCCTCGGGCAGCATCGGAGGCTGGGCCACGGGATAAGCGTAGCCACGCTGCTCCTCGGTCAGCGGGAAGCTCTCAGCCGTGGGCCTGGCGGAGTAGTTGCGACGCATGAAGATACGAGCGCTCTCATTTCGGATGAGAGCCTCGTTCTCGACAGGCGACAATCGGTTGTAAGGGTTAACCACAACGCGGTCATCGTCAGCAGCGTAGCCACCGATATGTGGATTCTGGCGGAACCACTCCATCTCGATGCTGTTCGGATCTCGCGTGGGGGCTATGAACTCAGCCATGTTACAACTGTCCCCTCGCGCTCTTGAGCGCTCTGATATAGCGTAAATCTACGCATAGTAACCATCGAAGGCCTACGGTAGAAACATCGGGTGGGCACCAGTAGGTGAGCGGGACGCTCTCCGACTGTTACCAACCCTCTAGCTCCGGTGGCGCGTCCAAAAACGCAGACACCGGGAGAGAGTCTATTCACACGCACCGGAGATGGACCCGAGAGGGCGCGAAGCCGACAGTCTCGGCGTC
>JGI24514J20073_1000282_pt1 | contig 16184 bp, 15 predicted proteins | sample LinPmetageLP37_FD_20073 | JGI IMG/M metagenome (IMG submission 20073) | reverse complement strand
AGCATGACCCGCGCGCCCTTTGTCATGGCAAAATCTGCAACCGCATGGTCGCGTCAGGGCGAGATCCACGACGCGACTGCGGGCAAACCCTTTCCCAACCCACGCTTCCAAGCGGCCTTTGGCAGCGACAGCATGCCGCAAACGGCCGATAACCTCGCCGCCGATTACGGGCTGACCCGCGCAGCCTGCGACGCTTTTGCCGCCAGCAGCCAGCGGCGTTTTGAAACCGCTCGCAAAGGTGGGTTCTTCGACGGCGAGGTAATCCCGATTGAGATTTCAGGCCGCAAAGGCGCCGTCACCACGGTGGCCGAGGACGAACATCCGCGCCCAGACACCACAGTTGAAAAAATGGCCAGCCTGCGCCCGCTGGACCCCGCAGGCGTTGTGACCGCCGCCAATGCCTCGGGCATCAATGATGGCGCTGCGGCCCTGCTGATTGGCCGAAACGGACTTGGCCCCGTGCCACGCGGGCGCATCCTCGCCGGGGCCGTATCGGGTGTGGCCCCTCGAGTGATGGGCATCGGCCCCGCGCTGGCCATTCCAAAGGCGCTGAGCCGAGCGGGGCTATCCCTTGAGCAAATGGATGTGATCGAGATCAACGAGGCTTTCGCGTCGCAGGTGCTTGCCTGCTGCAAGGCGCTCGACCTCTCGCCAGACGACAGCCGGCTCAATCCAAACGGCGGTGCCATTGCCGTGGGCCATCCGCTCGGCGCCTCGGGCGCGCGTCTCATGCTCACCGGGCTTCGGCAGCTTGAGGCCAGCGGTGGGCGCTATGGCTGTCTGTCGATGTGCATCGGCTTTGGTCAGGGCATCGCCGTGATCATCGAACGATTGAAATGAACGGGGAAGGGGCACAGGCCATGAAAGACAACGTCAACAAATTGGTGGTTATTGAGACGGAAGGGGAGATCGGGTTGATCCGGCTTGCCCAGCCGCCCGTCAATGCCATCGGGCTGGCGCTGCGCACGGCGATCTACGAGGGGTTCCAGACCCTCCAGCGCGATTCTGCCGTGCGTGCCATCGTGCTCTATGGCGAGGGGCGGTTTTTCTCCGCAGGCGCTGACATCAGGGATTTTGGCAAGGCAGATGTCGCGCCGACCCTGCCGCATATCCTCAAGGCGTTGAATGACAGCGAAAAGCCAGTGATCGCTGCGCTGCACGGTGTGGCATTTGGCGGTGCGCTGGAGGTGGCGCTGGCCACCCACCTGCGCGTCGGCGCCAGGGATTTGCGCATCGGCCTACCGGAAGTGAAGCTGGGGCTGCTGCCCGGCGCCGGGGGCGCGCAGCGGCTGCCGAGGCTCACAGGGCTGGCGGGCGCGATTGATATCATCTGTTCCGGGCGCGACGTGTCTGCGCGTGAGGCGCTGGACCTTGGCATTCTGGATCGACTGGCCGAAGGCGCGCCACGCGAGGCGGGCATTGCCGCAGCGCGCGACGTGCTGGCCGGAAAGCTCGCCGCCCGCCGAACAGATACGCGCGATGTGGCCGAAGACCTTGCTGCAGTGGAAGACGCTAAAGCGCGCTTAAAGGCTAAGCGTCCTGCCTTGCAAGCACCGCTCACAGCGCTGGAGGCGGTCTGCGCCGCCACCCTGCCGATTGACGAAGGGCTCGCCAGAGAACGGGCGCTGTTTATGGAATTGATGGCGGGAGAGGAACGTGCCGCGCTGGTGCATGCGTTCTTTGCCGAGCGCGCCACCGTCGATATCCCTGAGAAGACCGCGCAGCCCCGGCAAATAGACCACATCGCCGTGATCGGCGGCGGGACGATGGGGGTTGGCATTGCCACGTCCCTGCTCATCGGCGGTTACCACGTCGACCTTATTGAAGCGCAAAGCGAACGAGTCGCGCAGGCGCGTGCCGGGGTTGAGGGCAATCTCGCTGGCGCGTTGAAACGCGGCAAGCTGAGCGAACAGGCGCATGATACCGCTCTCGCTGCGCTGGACTGTACCGACAATCTGGATGCCGCGGGCCGGGCCGATCTGGTGATCGAGGCGATCTTTGAGGATATGACAGCCAAGACGGCACTTTTCACCAAGCTGGATGCGATCTGCAAACCCGGCGCGATCCTTGCCACCAATACCTCCTATCTCGATGTGAATGAAATCGCCGCCGCGACCAAACGGCCCCAAGATGTGATCGGTCTGCATTTCTTTTCGCCCGCCCATATCATGCGCCTGATCGAGGTGGTGGTCGCGAAGGAGACCGCCCCCGCTTGTGTCGCCTCGGCCTTCGCCTTAGCCCGCAAACTCGGCAAGGTGCCGGTGCGCGCAGAGGTCTGCGACGGTTTTATCGGCAATCGCATCCTGACCCAATACCGCCGAGCGGCCGATTACCTGCTGCTTGACGGTGCCAGCTTCACAGAGATCGACAGCGCGTTGGAGGATTTCGGCTTTGCCATGGGGCCCTTTGCGGTGTCCGACCTTGCCGGGCTCGACATCGCCAAGGCGACCCGAGACCGAAAGGCTGCCACGCGGTCAGCGGAGGAGCGTTATTCCCGCGTGGCCGACCTGATTTGCGATCAGGGTTGGTTTGGTCGAAAGACCGGGCAGGGCTATTACATTTACGAGGGCGGAAAGCAGCAGGGTGGCAACCCCGGAGCATCTGAGATCGTTGCAGCGGAGCGCCGCAGGTTGAACCTTGCTGATCGCGCGTTCGATACCAAAGACATCGTGTCACGCTGCCTCACCGCCATGATCGCCGAAGCTGTCCGTGTGCTCGAAGAGGGCATCGCCCTACGGCCCGTGGATATCGATGCGGTCGAGCTTTTCGGCTACGGCTTTCCCCGCCACCGCGGCGGGCCGATGCATCAGGCGGACTTGATCGGCCCCGCAGAGCTGATCCGGCGGATCGAGCTTTATGCCAACGAAGACCCCCAGTTTTGGCAAGTGCCGCAATTGCTACGCGACATGGCGCGTGAAGGTCGCAGTTTTGCGGATTTGAACAGCGCAGCACCAGGACATGTCACAAAAGGAAGCACAAAATGAGCGAGAATGGTGGCCCCCCCCTTATCACTGTCAGCGAAGCCCTCAGCTTTGACGAGGCCGCGCTAAAGGCCTATCTGTCCGATCATCTGGAAGGATTTTCCGGCGACCTGCAGGTGCGCCAGTTCAATGCGGGCCAAAGCAATCCAACCTATCAACTGTCCGCCGGTGGGCGCAAATACGTCCTGCGCAAGAAGCCCCCGGGCACGCTGCTGCCTTCCGCCCATGCGGTGGATCGGGAATACCGGGTGATGCATGCCCTGCGCGACACGCCGGTCCCGGTGCCAAAGATGCTGCATCTCTGCACTGATCCATCGGTGATCGGTACTGATTTCTACGTGATGGAAATGGTCGAAGGTCGGGTCTTTCACGACCCCAGCCTGCCGGGATTGACCCCGTCTGAGCGCCGTGCCTTTTACGAAAGCTTCATCAAGGCTTTGGCCGATTTGCATGCGGTCAAGCCCGAGGCTGTGGGATTGGGCGATTTCGGCCGCCCCGAAGGATATCTGTCGCGTCAGGTCGCCCGCTGGACCAAACAATACAAAGCGACAGAAACCGAGACCATCACGGCGATGGACAAGCTGATGGAATGGCTGCCAGCCAACCTGCCTGCCGACGACGAGGCCGCGATCGTGCATGGCGACTTCCGCCCCGGAAATGCGATCGTGCGCGACGGCACGCCCGAGGTAGCTGCGCTGCTGGATTGGGAGCTTTGCACGCTGGGCCACCCGCTCGCCGATCTGGGGTATGTCTGCGCAAATTATCACGCCGACAACCTCCCGACCGGGCAGTTCAAAGGGCTTGATTTCGAGGCCTTGGGCATACCGACCGAACAGGAGTTTCTTGACCTCTACTGCCGGTATTCGGGGCGCGACACCGTGTCGAACCATTTGTTTTTTGTGGTGTTTTCCTTCTTTCGTAGTGCCGCGATCATTCAGGGGGTCTACAAGCGCGGGCTTGACGGCAATGCCGCGTCGCAAAAGGCGCTGAAACTGGGCCATCTGGCACGTGTGCGAGCCGAAAACGCATGGCGGATCGTGGAGCAGAACCTGTGATCTGCGCCACGCGAAAGAGTGATCCGCAATGAAATCCACCTTAAAATGAGTAGGGCCAATATCATGCCATTCCTGTCCCACGTTCATTCCGAGCCTAACATCTGATGTATGGGTCAGCGCCTCTGGCCGGGCTCAAGGTCGTCGAACTGGCGCGAATTCTCGCAGGGCCTTGGATCGGGCAAACGCTCGCGGATCTCGGGTCTGAGGTGATCAAGGTCGAAGCCCCGGAGGGCGACGATACCCGACGTTGGGGCCCGCCGTTCATTGAACGGACCCGGCCCGATGGCAGCACCGAAACGGTATCGGCTTATTTCCAGTCGGCAAATCGTGGCAAGACCTCACTGACCTGCGACTTCACCAATCCCGCGGATCTGGCGGAACTGAAAGCGCTGATCGCGGAGGCCGATGTGGTGATCGAGAATTTCAAAGTCGGGGGGCTGGTGAAATTCGGCTTGGACTATGCGTCATTGGCAGCTGAGAACCCGGGTCTGGTCTATGCATCTGTCAGTGGCTTTGGTCAGGACGGACCGCGTGCCAAGGAGGCGGGTTATGATTTCCTGATCCAAGGCATGTGCGGGATCATGGACCTGACAGGCGAGCCAGATGGTGCGCCCCAGAAAGTCGGCGTGGCATGGGTTGATGTCTTTACCGGGCTTTACGGCGTGATCGGCATTCAGGCGGCGCTGGCCGAGCGTGCGCGGTCGGGACAGGGGCAACATGTCGATCTGTCGCTGCTGGATTGCGGGGTTGGCGTTCTGGCCAATCAGGCGAGTAATTACCTCTTGGGCGACGCCGCCCCCAAGCGGCTCGGCAACGCGCACCCCAACATCGTACCCTATCAGGTGTTCCCGACCCAAGAGGGTCATTTGATCATTGCCTGCGGCAACGACTCTCAATTTCGTAGGCTCTGCGAAGTGCTTGATTTAGTCGGTACGGCAGATGATGAGAGATTCGCGACAAACCCGGCCCGTGTTCAGCACCGTGAGGCGCTCTGCGGCTTGATTGCGGAACGGACTGCACAGTTCACCAAAGCGTCGCTGATTGAGCGTCTCACGCAATGCGGGGTACCCGCAGGCCCGATCAATACGGTCGCCGAAGCTCTGAGCGAGCCACAAATCGTGGCCCGCGACATGCGGATTGACCCCGAGGGTATCGATGGGTTGCGCACGCCGGTGCGTTTCTCGCGGAGCAAACTGGCGCTGGACCGGGCAGCACCAATGTTAGGCGCTGGTAGCCGAGGTTTTGGGCTTGGCAGGTAGATCAGATCTATTGCCGGGAAGCCATTCGCGACGTCACTGTTTCGCAAGGCGCGCCTTCTGCGGTTTTTTATGAGCATGACATGCCAATGATATCGAACGGCAATGTGGATACTGAGCAAATGCGGATGCGAACCTTTTGCTGCGTACCTGTTTCAAGCTTTGTGGGTCCTCAGGGCGGAGAGCCGACATCCGCTGTTGATGGTTTTGACGGGTCGGCTTTTCGGTCTCGATGCTGGAGATCGTGCAGCACTGTTTTATTGCGGATCGACCAAGAGCCTCGCATCGGGCCTGCCCATCGCGACGGCACTTTTCGCCGCGGAGGCCGTCGGTGCCATCGTACTCCCGCTGATGATCTACCACATGCTGCAATTACTGGTCTGCGCCTTTCTGGCCCAAAAGGCAGTGGTCGCGCCCGCGGCGTAATTTGAGAGGAAAAACTCTTACTTACGCTCGTAAACACATGGATAATAAGGCACCGCATATATTCTATGCAGCCGAATCCGTATATTCATCGAGTTTCATACGGGAACTTCCGTATGGGGATAGTGTTGATTTTCGTGTGGGATTGACCCATTGGGGGTGCGGACAAAAAGTTGGACTATCTTGGAGATAGTCCATGTGCAGCTACGAAGAACGACTGGGCGCGGTTAAGCTTTATATAGAGTTCGGCAAGCGCGCGAAGGCCACCATCCGTGAGTTAAAGCCGTCATCCGCAGCAATGGGCATTAAGGACCTCAGTGGGCCAATCGCTACAGGTGTTTCTGGGAACGGGAAAGGCAGCTTAACACTTTCCTGGTTTGGCCAGCAAAGCGTGGTGTGAAACCGTATTGGCAATAGTGTTAACCAGGCGCCGTCCGGCGCGATGTTTCACGGCTCAAAGCATGGACCGATCTCGTGATCTATGTACTCGACAACACTGCTGCCGATCTTGTGGGGCTGGAAGACACTCTGAAATGAGTTGAACGACCAGCCTTTCAGCGTCAGCTGGTCGATGCGGTGGACTGCAGTCGCCGCGCGTTAATGGTTGGCAATTCTGTGGGGAAGCTTACGGCTTGGAAAGCCCATATGTGCTGCTGACTGTATCGAACCCGGTAACTCGGTAGCCTGCGGCAAATGCGGCGGTCATCTCCTCACGAACGCGCCGTCTTTCGGCAATGACGCGGTTAAGATCAACCGCAAGCAAGGCATCCAGATCCTTTGGGATTGCGATGTGCAGTGGGTAGCAATGCATTCTCATTTCCGAGCGTGGGCCTTCAGCTCCGTGTGCCACCCGCTTATTGTCCAGTGCCCACTCCGCCACGATACGGTCTGAGGCCACACCAGCATTAATGCCCTCCATTTTTCCGTAGTAATCTGGCAGGTAGACTTTGGCCGTAGCACCAAGTCGCGCGATGTTGAGATTAGCATTGATGCGGCGCAGAGGGTCGAAGGTCCAACGGACGGAAGTAATCCCGCGCGCCAGACACCAATCGCGTTGATACCATTTCAGCCGTGCGCCCAGCCCCATCCCCCGGCTGTCGGGGTGGACGGCGAGGCGGTGTGAATGCTGAACCTGCGGATCCTTGGTGGGAAACCCAAAGAGAAACCCGAGCATCCGCCCTTCGGCAAAGGCACCGGCGACCAATCCGCCTTCGTGCTGGATCGCAAGCATGAGATCGGAATTGTCCGCTGGATCATCGGCGCCCCAAACGCTGCGCTGGAAATCCTCAGCGTGTTTGAGTTCCACCACGCCGTCGAGTTCACGCAGTTCAACCTCGGTATTCACGGCAGTCATGGGCGGATCATCTCACTATGGCTGGTGACGGATTTCATGTAGTCCCGGTCTAGGGTTACCCCGATCCCCGCGCCATTGTTTGGCACCGGCATTTCGCCGTTGGCGGACTCAAGCGGCTCATTCACGATGTCGCGTTTGAAATAGCGGCTGGCGCTGGAGGTATCCCCCGGCTTAGTGAAATTGGCGAGGGTGGCGAGGTGGATATTATGCGCCCGGCCAATCCCGGCCTCCAGCATCCCGCCACACCAGACCGGCACACCGAAGGCGGCGCTGACGTCATGGATTGCACGGGCAGCGGCAAAGCCGCCAACGCGGCCAACCTTGATATTGATGACCCGCGCCGCCCGCATCTCAAGCGCCTTGCGGGCATCTCCAGCGTTGCGGATGCTCTCATCAAGGCAGATCGCCGTTTTCAGCGCCGCCTGCACCTGCGCATGGTCGTGGATATCGTCGAAGGCCAGCGGCTGTTCGATATAGTCGAGGTCAAATTCGTCAAACCGCCGCAGCAAGGCTAGGTCTTCGAGCCCGTAATCGGTATTGGCGTCGACCGTCAGCTTGATGTCGGGGTAGCGCGCGCGCACCGCGTCGAGCAGGGCCACGTCATGACCCTTGGCGATCTTCAATTTGGTGCGTTTATAGCCCGCTGCCTGCGCCTCAGCGATCCGTTCGAGGGTGAGCTCAACGCTGCCGATGCCAATGCTCACGCCCACATCCACCGCACCGCGCACCCCGCCGAGTGCCGCTTTGAGCGGAATGCCGAGGCTCTTTGCCCAGAGATCCCAAAAAGCCATCTCCACCACAGCTTTGGCCATCCGATTGCCGCGCCAAGGGGCAAGGATCGGCTCCAACTCATAGGGCGAGGCGAAGCGTTTGCCGACGATCCGTGGCAGCAGGACATCTTGCAGAAAGGCCATAGCGGCAGGGATCGTTTCTTCAAGATAGTCGGGGATTTGGTCCATCACCGCTTCGGCGATGCCCTCGATCCCCTCGCCTTTGAGCACCAGCAGTGGGAAGGTCTTGTCGGTCAATGTTTGGTTGGAGATCACGAAAGGGGTGATCAGCGGCAGGCTGACGATATGCAGCTCAGCCGCTTCGATCAGGATGCCGCCGCCGGCAAAAGCGGGATTAGTATTGTGCTGGGACATGGAAACTCGCTGGATCAATAAGGGCAGGGCGTTACTTCACATTCGCGATGAAGCGCTGAAAGACTTCGGTTTGCGGATTGGTGAACATCTGCTCAGGGGTGCCGCGTTCGGCAATGCGGCCCTCGTGCAAGAACACCACGTCGGAGGAGACATCACGGGCGAATGCCATCTCATGGCTGACGACGATCATGGTGCGCCCCTCGGCGGCGAGCGACTGCATAACCTTTAGCACCTCGCCTACCAATTCGGGGTCAAGCGCACTGGTCGGCTCATCGAACAAGATCGCATCCGGCTCCATCGCCAGCGCCCGCGCAATGGCCACGCGCTGTTGCTGGCCACCGGACAGCTGGGAAGGATACATGTCCATCCGGTCCTGTAGTCCGACCCGTTCCAAGAGTGCCTCGGCAGCGGTGCGGGCGATCGCCTTGGGCGTGCCCTTCACTTGCACCGGGCCTTCCATCACGTTTTCCAAAGCGGTGCGATGGCTCCACAGGTTGAACTGTTGAAACACCATGCCCAAGCGGCTGCGCACCGTTTCGATATGACGGGCGTTCAGGGGCTTGCCATCGCGCACCTGAATTTCTTCCCCATGCACGATGACCGTGCCAGTAGTCGGGGTCTCGAGGAAATTTAGACAGCGCAGAAAGGTGCTTTTGCCGGAGCCGGATGAGCCGAGGATCGAGATCACATCGCCCTCCCGCGCTTCGAGCGAGATGCCCTTGAGCACCTCCACAGCGCCGAAGGATTTGCAGATATCTTCGGCTTTCAGGATAATGTCGGCCTCGCTCATGGCTTTGGTCCTTCCGGGGGAGAGAGAATGGAGCGGCCCGTGTTGCGCGGACCGATGTGGCGGCTGAGGCGTGTCTCACCCTGTCGCCAGAGCAGCACAAAGATCGCGGTGATGCAGAGGTAGATCAGCGCGGCCCAGAGATAGATCGAGAAGTCGAATGTGCGCGAGAAGATCTGCCGCGTGCGGCCCATGATGTCGAAGACGGTGACAACGCTGGCCAGTGCGCTGGCCTTCATGAGCAGGATGATTTCATTGCCAAGCGCCGGCCATGCAATGCGGTAGGCATGGGGGAAAGTCACCCGGCGCAGGATTTGGAGGCGGGTCATGCCGATGGCCTTGGCGGCCTCAATTTCTCCGCGTGCAACGCCCATGATGCCGCCGCGCAGGATCTCTGTCTGATAGGCTGTCGAGTTCAGCGCAAAGGCCAAGAGCGCACAGTTGAACGGATCGCGGAAAAATCCCCAAAGCCCCCAGTCCTGCAAGAATGGGCGGAACTGGCCGGACCCGTAATAGATCAAGAACAATTGCCCCAAGATCGGCGTGCCGCGCATGAAGGAGATATAAAGCCGCAGGGGAGCCTGCGCGATAGGGCTCGTATTGGCGCGGATCAGGGCAAGGCCGGGGGAGAAGAGGGCCGCAATGAAGGCGCCCAGAAAGGTCAGCTTGAGGGTCATCAAAGTGCCATCAAGCAGGCGTGGCCAATATTCTACCACGATGTCAAACGGGTTCATCTCAGACCCTCCGAATGCCGCGATTGGCGCGGCGTTCCATATGGTTCAGCACCACTTCCGACAGGACGCAGAGCGCCCAGTAGACCAGGCAGGCCAGCAGGTAGAAGGTGAAGGGCTGTTTGGTCACGCCGACGGCGACCTTGGTCATGCGCATCAGATCGTCCAGTGCGATGATTGACACCAGTGCCGTGTCCTTCAGCATGTTGATCCATAGGTTCCCAAGGCCGGGCAGGGCAAAGCGCCAGACCTGCGGTAGGCGGATACGAAAGAAGATTTTGCGTGGAGACATGCCGATCGCCCGGCCGGCTTCCATCTGCCCTTCGTCGAGCGATTGGAAGGCGCCGCGCAGCACCTCGCCCGCAAAGGCGCCAAAGACCATGGCAAGTGCCGTGACCCCGGCGGCAAAGGGGCTGAACTCGATATTGGTGCCGCCCGGATTCCACCAGACAGCCAGTTTGTTTAGCAAAAGTCCGACGCCATTGTAGACCACAAAGAGCGTTAGGATCTCGGGCAGGCCGCGCATGATCGTGGTGTAGCCAAAGCCAATTGCCCGCAGCCCCGCATGGCGCGACATGGAGGCAAAGGCCGCGACAAAGCCGATCAGCAGACCGATGGGCAGCGTCACGATGGCAAGCTGCATCGTGATCGCCAAACCCGCGAGGATTTCATCCCCCCAGCCGGCATCGCCGTAAGAGAGCAACTCAAACATACAGGATTACCAACTGGGGGGACGTTGTCATCATTTCATCGTGTAAACGTCGATGTCGAAATACTTGTCGTTGATGGTTTTGTAGGTGCCATCAGCGCGCATTTCGGCCAGAGCGGCGTTAAGCTTTTCACGCAACTCGTCGTCTTCCTGACGCAGCGCGATACCCACGCCTTCACCGACAAAGGCCGGATCGGTGATCGGATCGCCAGCCAACTCGCAGCAGGTGCCGTCTTCGGTCTTTTTGGTCCAGTCCAGCATCGGCAGCATGTCACCGACCTGCATGTCGATCCGGCCACTGGCCATGTCGAGGTTGACCTCATCCTGCGTTGGATACAGCCGCACATCCGCATCCGGGTAGGTCGCTTCGATATAGTCGGCCTGCGTTGTGCCAGACTGCGCGCCAATAACTTTGTCGGCGAGGGCTTCATTGGTGAATTCGGTGATGTCAGAGCCCTTGGGCACGACATTTGTCATCGCGGCCAGATAATAGGGATCGGTGAAATCCACCTGTTTCTTGCGCTCTTCGGTGATGAACATCGACGCAATGATGAAATCGTATTTATTCGCCAGCAGCCCCGGAATGATTCCATCCCAATCCTGTGCGACGACTTCGCATTCTTCGCCGATCCGCTTGCAAAGCTCCTGACCGATCTCGACATCGAAACCGGCGATCTTGCCGTCCGCTTCGATGTAGTTGAACGGGGGGTAGGCGCCTTCTGTCCCCAAGCGCAATGTCTCGGCAAAAGCGCCGGTAGAAAAGCTGGCGGCAACGGCCAGCGTCGAAAGCGCCGTGGCCAGTTTGAGTTTAGGTGTCATCGTGTTCACTCCTGTTGGGTTTTTCTGTGTCATTTTTCCGTTTGGCACCCTGTCGCGCAGGGTGGTCGACATGGCCGGTAAAGCGACCATAGAGATGGGCAATCCGGTTGAGCCTGCCCTCCACCTCGGAACCAAGCTGTAGAAAAACGCTGTGGATCAGCAGGTTGGACAGGCTCGCCATCTGGGCTGTCGAATCCCAGAATTGGTTGAACTGCGTGGGCACCGCGAACACCTGACCCGCCGCCTCATGGCCCCAGTCACAAAAGACATCTGTAATAAGTGTAACCGTCACCCCCGCCGCGCGGGCCTCTTCAGCGAGGCTTTTGGACAAGACTGAATAGCGCCGCGCCTCAAAAATCACGAGATGGGCAGGGCGGTCGGTCAACAAGACCTCGGCGAAGTTCCCAGCCGCGAGGTCAAGCAACGTGACGCCGTCGCGGACATATTGCATTTGGTTGGCGAAATACTGGGCAAGACCACGTTCCGTCTGAAAACCGGCAACGAAAACATGTGCAGTCTGCGCCAATCGCTCTGCTTCTTGCTGCCATTCGGGGCTGCTGGCCATTTCATAGATGCCGACGAGTGCCGCGATCTCGAGCTGCAGGCCGTGATTGAGCTGAGCACTGTCTACATTGCCACCCTTACGCATTTCTTGAAGCCGTTCAGACATCAACCAAGGGTCATCGCCCATATCGTGCTTGAGGTGATCCTTCAGGTCGCGAAAGCTATCATAGCCGATTGAACGGCAGAACCGCCCGACGGTGGCTTCGCTCACCTTTACCGACCGTGCGATGCTGGCGGCGGTCTCAAAAGGCAAGCCTGCCCAAGAATCCAGCATGTAGCGGGCCAAAAGGCGGTCTGCTTTGGTCCCTCCTTCAAAGACACCTCCTAGCTGAGCTCTGATTGAGGTTTGCAACGGGGCCTCCGAAATTCTCATTACACCGAGAATGAAAGTAATCTTTCAAACTGTCAACGATGATATATTCCGCTCATCGATGCTGTGTTTCGGGGCGAGTTTGCGTGGCTTAACACTTGATTGAGGGTGGTGGTGAAGGCTTAGTCGTATGGATCGGCTGAGGGGCGGGGAAAAGCGCTCGCACCGTATTTGGAACAGCTAAGCCCCTTGCAGTAATAGGGATCAAACATCCTCTGCGATTTGCATAACAGCCCAACTACACATGCTAAGAGCCGTTTGCAGCCCTAAGGCACCTTTCGACATGGAGTGCGGGTTGGTGATCGCTTCGCTATCCGGTCGGCACGATGGCTTTGCGAGTAGGCATATCTAAACGCGGCACTTCGCGGATTTCGCCCCATTGGTCTGGGCGACAGGGCTATGCAGTTCCGGGGGGCATCTAACGCTCAGAGGTCAGTCGCTTCAAAGCGTTAATCAGATCTCTCTCGCGATGTGTCAACGGAACAGGCTTTCTTGACATCATCTGCAAGATAGACGGGGCCGAAATTTCTACCACCTGGCGCAAAGCGCGAAATCCCAGCGTTTCTAAGCTTGCGTGCGATCAACCGGCTATCCATCTTCTCGCGGATCGACAGCAGTTTAGGCGTCGTGAACTTCGCGTGGAATGCCGAAATATCGGCATCGGTCACGTATAGCCCATGGCGGCGGGTTAGCGGATTAAAGAGCTTAGTTGCCTTGATGTGACCTGCATTGAAAAGAGCGGTCAGCGCGCCGCTGTTATGTAGCCCTATCTCTTTTGCAAATGCACCCAAGTTTCTGAGTTCCGGCGGCTTTTCTTGCAATTTGTTTATATCGCTTTGCCGTACGCAAATGGCAGCATATCCAACGAGGCCATCTTTCAGTGCGACTTTGATCACTCCTTCTCGTGCCGCATCGATGGCGTGGGCAATATCCACGCGCGCACGTGCGGCGGCAACACCCAAAGGCAGCCAGTCCGCGTCAGTACCTTTTACGGTGACGGCATCTTTAGTCAGATCGCCGAGCAGAGCGTCGGCGTCAGCAATATCCCATTGCAGTTTCGAAACCGATTGAGGCACTGCCGGTTCGAGAACTTTCTTATCTACAAGGATCTCGAACTGACCCACAGAGACACCGAGTTGTTGCCTCATACTCTTCGCCACGACGAGACGCCTTGCTCGAGCAAAAGCCGGCTGCGCAAGCTTTGCAAGGAAGGTTAGGCGGGCGTCAGGTCGATTATCCTCGGGATCCACAATGCCGAAATGCTCTAGCATTCGTCGCGTAGTTTTCGCGGACCTGCCAAGCTCATCTGCCGCAGTAAGGACAGAGTAAAGCCTTGGCGCCGATAGAGACTTTCCCAGAATGGGTTCGTCTGCCGGTACGGCCCAAGTTTGGAATATGACCTCACGCAGGATATCGCGATATGGATCACACCTTGTATCGTTTGCCATGTCGTGTGCCAGCCAACGGTAAAGTCGGCCGAAAGCCCTTTTTGGACTGAACTGCGGTCCTTCCGCTGTGCTCGCAAGCTCTAGTAGAATTTGGGACAGTCCATCCGGACCGGCGCGCGCACAATCGAATCCCAAAGCCCTCGCAGGTCGGCCATCATCTGTTCCACCCAACTTGGCCCTTACCATTTCGCCACCTAGCAGTTGGCAGAACCGAGCAGCCGTATCGGTAGGCTGCGTAGCGAGCCATGTCGGGTCTGCGCCAGAAGAAAGCCGGTCATCCAGCCACTGGTCATAGCTTGAGATTTGATGGCGTGGCCGGTCCAAACCTCCCGACATAACCTCATCCGCAATACTATGAAGGTGTGTGGCGAAATCATATCGTGCCAATGGCGATGCGATTTTCCAGAGCGGAACAAGAGGCTGGCCATGGCGCAGGCAAACTTCCACGTACCGCACCTGCCAGTCTCCCCGCATGACCATTTGACTCTGAGGCGCTGCGGGGCAAGATTTTAGATCTTCCCTAAGACAGGCCGGACAACCTCTGACCACAGGATTGATGAGGGCGCGAGATACGAACTCCTCCCCCCTAAAACAGACCTGAACACCGGCTGTGGGCTGCGGCGTCCAAGACAACATTTCTTGTATCTCCTGACCTGGGAGGTCAAAGATCTTGGCGATAGCTTTTGTCTGACGATCATCGAACTTGATCAGTTTTTTGAGAGACAAACCCAATTCATTGCAGAAGCCAGAAAGCGATATGCCCCGCATGCCCGCTGTGCGCGACACGAACGATACAATTCCTTCACGAGGTTGAGGCTTAGGTTTTGCAACGATCGAAGTAGGCAGCGTACGTATCCTTTGGCTGTGCTTGCTAAGTCTAGCGTCCTCAGTTGGTCAACCTCTTACACTAAGCGCCTGGGTCTGAAATTTCTACGTTTGGCATCAGGCGAGTCGGCAGGCAGAGGCAGGTCAACGGTTGCGCTCTATTTAGCGTATTCAGTTGCGCCTGTCGGCTGTGATATCGCTCACCCATGACTTCAGGCTTATTCGAAAGCTACACATTAGAACGGATACACTGGGTTTCACTGTATCTAGGACTGCCTTCGGTCGGTCTCGACACCACCTTTCCGACTGAGGCGGCTTGCGAAGCTCGGTTGTATCAGGTCCGGTGGCCAGATGGACCGGTGTGCCCAAGGTGCTTCCACCAAAATGTAAATTTTTTGGATCTGCGAAAACTCCAGGTCTGCCGAAAATGTAAGAAGCAGTTCAGCCTGAAATCAGGGACCGACCTGCACGGGAGCCATCGGGGCCTGAAATTCTATTTCGGGCTCGCCGAAGAGATTATCCAATATCGGCAACGCAATGACATGCCCACTTTGCGTATGCTCCAAGACAAGCATGGCATGGCCTATGCGACTGCCATAAAACTTCGGTCTAAATTATCCGCGGACTTGGCGAAGTTTCATGGCGGCCTGCTTGGGCGCTGCATCTGCGTTAATTTTCCACGCCTACCCCAAGATATGGTGTTTGGGCTGATACTCACCTGCTACTTTTGGAACGCGAGATGCAGCGGCGCCGCTGGCGAGAGCTTGGAATTGAGTAAAGTAGATACTCCGTCCACAGCTTAACGCTGTCGCGAGCTTTCATTCATGAAAATCAAATCCTAATTCACCTTCATAAGGCGCAGGGAAAGCTGGGCCGAGTGATGAAGATGACGGCCATGACAGACGGGGATATGGCATTCTGGTTTGCGATTTTCGAAGGAGTGAAAGAAAGATAATGTGTTGTAATAAAATAATATTTGACTCGAATCGCTTAGGCATGAACGGTTCCTGCCTAACCGCAGCCTGCGGTTGGAAAACAAATGAAAGTCTGTTCCCGCGCGATCATGCGCACCGGAAATTGCACCGCTAGAATTGGGCTGTTGGCCGCGTAATTTTGCCTAGGAAGAACTTCAAAAAGTTCAGGCGACTGCGATCAAACCCCGTAAATCTTAACTTAAAACCTCACTCGCATGAGCGAATGAGAACGGAGAAGTCATGCCGTATCCTCTCGAATGGGACACATCGACAGGCGAGCAGAAAAAAATGCCCGCACTGAAAGTGAATCGGATCCACGGTGTCTGGGCCTACGATGGTTATCGCAATCCGCTGACCCGCAGCAGCTCGGATTCCCGCGTGTCCATGACGTTCGCAACGCCCGCCACGAAAGGACAGCGCAAAGTTTACCACTTTGACGGTCAGCGCGAAATGGCGGTCGGGATCGAAGCGCTCCTTTCGCCCGATCTCTATGGTCTTGAGGTGCAGCTTCCGCCAGTCAACTATCGCATCCGTAAAGGCAAGCTAAGAGAGCATAGCTTCGATCTGCGCATTACTTTCAGGGACGGCTTTAGGCGTGCAGTGTATGTCCGCTATAGTGACAGCCTCGCAGGAGAGAAGACCAAGGGTAAGCATCCGGCGTAGGCCACAGGTAGGTCATCGCTCGCGATCACGGTCCATTTCGATGAGCTCTTGCAGGTTTTCGATCCCGATTGGAGTGAATG
>JGI24514J20073_1000250_pt1 | contig 18978 bp, 15 predicted proteins | sample LinPmetageLP37_FD_20073 | JGI IMG/M metagenome (IMG submission 20073) | reverse complement strand
CTTCAGTGGAACGCATTTGAGCTGATTTATGGTGGTTTGCAGCAGCGTGGCCCAAACGGGGAAATTCTGAGCAAACTTGAAAAGCAGCGGCTTGAAGAGTCGGGCGGCGCCAATCTGGCCGGAAAGCCTGTTGACGGCTACGACCGGTTCAACGTTTCCCAGGCGCAGTTTACGCTGATCAAGTTCTTCGACCAGGTTATGGGCGCCAGTCGCCTCTCCCTGATCACGGAATTCGGTGCCACCTACGTTCACGATCTTCCGGACGAAGATGAAGCCCGTTACGGTCGCTCAGGCACCTTCGGTATCGGTACGTTGCCGGTGGACGGTTCCAACTTCACGGGTGATTTCTGTGAGGCCGGTGCCAACATCAATACCAACTACTGTAACAATGATGGCTTTACCACGGCCTTCTCATGGGGCTACCGTACCCGTCTGGTGTGGAGCTACCTGAACGCGTTCTCTGGCATTAACCTTTCACCACAGTTGGCGTGGAGCCACGATGTGCAGGGTTACGCGCCTTCTCCGGGTGGTAACTTCAGCGAAGGCAACAAAGCCATTGGTCTGTCACTGCAGGCTGAATACCAGAACCGTATAACCGGTAATATCGGTTACACAAACTTTTTCGGTGGCAAGCCGTATAACGAGTTGACTGACCGTGATTTCGTGAGTGCGAGCGTTTCCTACTCATTCTGATTCGGCCTGAATTCGTTTAACGAGGTAATTTAAATGAAACTGAACAAGAAGCTACTGGCCACTGGCATCCTGTCCGCAACGTTGTTTGCGGGTAACGCCTTTGGCGCGGTTTCCGCAGAGGAAGCGGCCAAGCTGGGTGACTCGCTCACGCCAATGGGCGCTGAGAAAGCGGGTAACGGAGGCGCTATTCCGGCCTGGGATGGAGGTCTGACCACGCCTCCTGCCGGGTATAAAAACGATGGTATCTATGTGAACCCGTTCCCGAACGAAGAGCCAAAGTTCACCATCAACCAGAGCAACGTTGACCAGTATGCGGAAAACCTGTCCCCGGGACAGGTCGCAATGATCAAGCGTTATGACGATTACGTCATGCCGGTATACGAGACGCACCGTTCCGCTGCATACCCGGAACAGGTCATGAAGGATACTGTTGACAACGCCACGAGTGTGGAGTTGATCAAGAGTGGTAACGGCCTGGGTAATTACCAGACCGCTACGCCATTCCCGATCCCTCAGAACGGCCTGGAAGTTATCTGGAACCACATCACCCGATACCGCGGCGGTTCGGTCCAGCGTAACGTTGGGCAGGTGACTCCGACTGAGGACGGGTCCTTCAGCGTTGTAAAGTTTCAGGACGAGCTGACATGGAAGACGTATCTGGATGACTATGAGCCGGGAATGGACCCCAATGTTCTGTTCTATTTCAAACAGGCCATTACCGCGCCGGCTCGCCTGGCTGGTAACGTCCTGCTGGTTCACGAGACCATCGACCAGGTTCAAGAGCCGCGTCGCGCGTGGGTATACAACGCCGGTCAGCGCCGGGTTCGTCGCGCACCGCAGGTAGCTTATGACGGCCCGGGTACCGCTTCAGACGGCATGCGTACCTCCGACAACTTCGATATGTTCAACGGTGCGCCTGATCGTTACAGCTGGGAGTTGGTTGGCAAGAAGGAAATGTACATCCCTTACAATTCCTACAAGCTGGTGGACCGTGACCTGGATTATGACGAGATCATCAAGGCCGGTCATATCAACCAGGACCTGACCCGCTATGAGCTGCACCGTGTCTGGCACGTGCGTGCCACCCTGAAGGACGGTGAGCGTCATATCTATGCCCAGCGTGACTTCTACATCGATGAAGACTCCTGGCAGGCGGCGGTGATTGATCACTACGATGGTCGCGGAGAGCTCTGGCGTGTGGCAGAAGCGCACAGCATGCAGTTCTACGATCAGATTGTTCCCTGGTACGCCATTGAAACCCTGTACGATCTGTTGTCTGGACGGTATCTGGTTCTGGGTTTGACCAACGAAGAGTCCAACCCTTACGAGTTCGGTGTTGAACGCATGTCACGTGACTACACACCCGCTGCTCTGCGTCGTGCAGGTACGCGGTAAGTCACCGTTATTCGGGAGCAATCCCGGCTGACTGGAAAGCGGCGGGCCCTTGGGTCCGCCGCTTTTTTATTAAAGTCTTTGAATTTCCTCAAATGTTAGGAATTTGCCGGTATTTCGTTATCTTGCCGTCAAATTTTTGCAGCCTACCCCCGATTTGGTTTAACCTCTCCCTACTAATACTAAAGGCGTACCCGATGCAGGGCGCTGCAGCAACGACAAAGCAGAGATCACATTTGCCGGATAAGGGCCCATCGGGCTCATAGATTCCGGGCTTTCAACGGGGCAAAGAGTGAAACCATTCGATGATGGCCGTGCGGCCAACGATGAGTTCCAGTCAACACTAGGCGGCACTCATCGTGGCGAGTTGATCAGGGATTTGTTGCGCCAGCGGGTACGGATGCCGGAGCCCGTTCCGAATTACCTCAAAAGGCCAGCGCTGACCGAGAAACTGACCGCGACAATAACACCGGGCTCGGTCCTGTTGCTTGAGGCACCGTCCGGTTATGGCAAAACCCATGCCCTGAGTGCGGCGTTCCGTGAAACCTCCCGTAGCCCCGACACCCTCCGATGGCTGGCTCTGACCGGACAGGAGAACGATTCCGGGCGCCTGTTGGCCTTGCTTGAAATTGCGCTGACACCGCCCGGTGCCACCTCACGACCGTCCGGGCAACAAAAAGCCTCCAGCAATACGGATGCGCTTGCCCTGCTATTGTCCGATGCTCACTGGAGCGACCCGGACCGCGACAGCGTGCTCGTGATTGATAACGTTGGCACTGTCGCCAATCCGGCTGCCATCGCCCTGCTGCAGCAGCTCGTTGAAAACATTCCTTCTGGTCTGGCGTTGGTGATGGTGTCCAGAAAACCGCCGCCATTTGAAACCCACACGTTCGAACTGGAAGGCCGATTCAACAGAATCGGCGCGGATTCCCTTGAGTTGACACGGTTGGAGACTTTTGAATTCTTTCACGCTGCGATCAACCGTAATCAACTGACCACGGTCGCTGTGGAGCATTTGTATTCGTTGACTGAGGGATGGATTACGCCTTTGGGGTTGTACCAGCGGGAATTGGACTCCGCGCCGGAATCCCGATTGCCGATACAGGAAACCTTCAGTGTTGAGCGTTTCCTCAGAGATGCCGTGCTGATCCATTTAACGCCTGGCCAGCAGCGTTCACTGAGGATCATGGCGGAGATGGAGATCGTCTCGGACGAACTGTTCCTGTCATTGGCTGACGCAGGGTGTGACCATGCCTTTCGGCCCTCTGCCGCTGCGGAAAGCGGTATCCCGCTGCGTCCATTGCCGGGTCGCGGGCGCTGGCTCCGCCTGAATCCTTTGCTGCACGACTGGTTACAGACACCGGCCCTCGATGAGTCGCAGGAGCGTGCCCTGAAAGCCAGTCGCTGGTTTAGTGACCGTCATCAGTTTCCCGAGGCACTGCGTTATGCGCTGGTCAGCGGTAGTCTTGAGGAGTCGGTCCGGATAGCCTCTGAAGGCTCAGAGGCCTTGCTGATTGGGCAGGATACCGCGTCATTGCTTCGGCTTCGCCGGTCATTGCCGTCGGGGCTGCTGGAGAAAAGCGCGCGCCTGAAGATTGTCTACGGTTGGGTCCATTCCATCGGTGGTCAGTTCAGGCAGGCAAGAATGTTGATCAACGATCTCGATAATGGCGAGCGTCCCGAACTTGCTGGCCGGGTCGATGCGCTCAGGGCCTTTATTCTCCGCGGCGAGGGCAGTGTTGATGAGGCCCTGATGGTCGCAGACAGAGCCCTGCAGGCGGAGGAGTTGTCTACTCAGGGCCAGCTGGTGACGCAGCTGGTTCGTTCCAGTGCGCTATGCGCCGCTGGCAGGTTTGGCGATGCCCGGGAGGCCAATCGCATTGCCGCAAGGCTGGCTCGAGAGGCTGGAGACGCTGGTTCGGAAGTTCTGGCAGTCTATGCTCACGCACGGATCGAGCTTGGCAAGGGATCGTTGAAACACGCAGAGCAACTGCTGCGCACTGGTCTGGATACCGCCATGAACGAGTCATCGCGGCCCGCACGTGTTGGCGAAACACGCCTACAGCTAAATCTGGTGATGGTGCTTTGGCACCAGGGACGACAGGCGGAAGCAGACCGGCTGTTGGTGACCTGTGTTCGCCATGCTGAGCAAACCCGCGATCTTGGGTTGCTGCTGGCCATGGCGCTGAGGGTGTTGATTTGCCGCACCCAGAATCGGATGGACGATGCGTTTGCCTGGATTGGTCGTGCCGAGCGAACCATGCAGTCGTGGCAGGTCGACGAGTCCGTCTATGTGCCTGTGCTTGAGGCTCTGAAAATCAGCGGCTGGCTGGCGCTGGGTCAGACGGACACGGCGGCACAAGCTATGGAACGGCTCAAGCCATGGCGGGAAGTGAATTGCGTGCCGGAAATGTTCCCGATGATGCCTGGCATGCTGCAATGCCTGCAGGCGAGGATCGAACTGGCGCGGGGTGATGACATCAAGGCTGCTGAAACTGTCAGGAATATTCGGGACAACGGTGGGGAGACATTGCCTTTCGGTTTGGACTTATATTCCAGGCTGCTGGAAAGTGTCCTTAGCTGGCGCCAGAAAGGCCCTTCCGCTGCCCAGAAAATACTGACCGCCACTATAGCCATGGCAGGAGAAGAGCACTACATCAGCCCCTTCGCGGAGCTGAGGGGAGAGCTTCAGGAACTGCTTGAGAAAACCTGGACCCAGCTGCCGGATGCGCCATTTGTCGACGCAATAGGGAGGCTTTACGGTCTCACCGACATGAAAGAGCACGCGTCTCTGGCCGAGCCTATCAGCGACCGGGAGCAGGGAGTGCTTGAGTTGATTGCCCAGGGGTTGTCGAACCAAGACATTGCCGACCGCCTTCACATCTCGTTGCACACGGTCAAAACCCATGCTCGTCGTATCAACGCCAAGCTCGAGGTGAAGTCACGCACGCAGGCCATCGTCCGCGCCCGCGAACTGGGGTTGCTGTAGTGGAAGCACTGTAACGTTTAGCCAGTCTGCTTCAGCTCGTCTATAAGAGCGTCCTTTTCTTCCCATACCTGGCTTACCCAACGCTGGAAGTCCGCCCGTATTTCACGGTTGTTTTCGTAGTCCATGCCCAGGAAACGGTGTGGAATTTCTCGCGTTCGAATATCAACCACAATCCGTTGGATCCGCCCGCACAGGTAATCCCAAATGCCGGACTTGCCGTCCGGATATACGATGGTCACATCCAGCATGGTGTGCAGGGACTCGCCCATGGCTTCCAGTACAAAGGCCGTACCGCCTGCGCGAGGCCTTAGCAGGTGTTTGTGGGGCGAATTCTGACTCTGGTGTTTGGCCGGTGTGAGCCGTGTACCTTCCATGAAGTTGAAAATGGTCACCGGTGTATACCGGAACTTCTCACAGGCGGCTCGAGTGGCTTCCACGTCCTTGCCCTTCAATTCCGGACGCCGGGCTATCTGCTCCTTGGTGTGGCGTCGCATGAAGGGGAAGTCCAGCGCCCACCAGGCCACGCCCAGCAAGGGTACCCAGATCAATTGCTGTTTGAGGAAAAATTTCAATAGCGGGATGCGGCTGTTCAATACGTGTTGGATGGCCGGAATGTCGGCCCAGCTCTGATGGTTGCAGGTGACGAAGTACCAGTGTTCGCGGCTCAGGCCCCCAGCGCCGCGGACATCCCACTCGATGTTGTGAAGTACGTCAGCCAGCACATTGTTGAAGCCAATCCAGAACCACGCGATGCGGTTCAGAACGATGGTGCAGCCTTTGCGAACCGAAGGCGTCGGGATCAACAACTTGATCACGGCAAACACCATCAGGATCGGGAATAGCCAAAGGGTGTTAAGAACAATACAAAGCACTGCGAGCACACCTTTGACGGGTGCGGGCAAGAACCTGGACATTGACCGATGTCTCCGGAATACGATTTAGCTTGGTTGTGTGATGGCGGTGTCAGCCTTCGCTACTGGTTTCGTCAGCGGTGGTGGCACCGGGCAATAGTGCCTGCTCCTGTTTTGCCGCAGCCAACTCCAAGAGTTCCTGGGAGTTAGCCCCCTGAACAATAGCCTGGAAGTCGTCATCATAATAATCCAGGTTGTTGTGGCGGATCATGTTTCTAATCTCCTCCACATAATCTTCACCGCGCTCGGAATACCCCAGCAAACCGGCAGCAAGGCTTGGACCACTGGCGATATCATCACGATTACGGGCTTTCAGGCGAATGTCCCTGAGCAACTGGTAGGTTGGATGGCGATTCAGGTTCTGGATGTACGAACGCACAGATCGGTAAGGCGAGGAGAAGCTTGCCACTTCATGACTGGCACCCTCAACTCGCCCCCGGGGCACCAGACCGCAGCCCTGCGAGAAACACCACTGTCCGAACAGGTTGTTGCCTCTACGTGCAAAACGGGAGGTGCCCCAAGCGGATTCATTGGCGGCCTGAGCCAGCACCAGCGAGGGCGGAATCACATCGAGGCGGTTTTTCAGGCGTCGGAACATGGTTTCGCTGCCGGGTTCTTCATCAACCCTCAAGCGCTCGGCCTGGCTTTTCAACCAGGAAAGTTCCGATTTGCTGAGTTCGTCCTTGCCGGTCAGGCTGTCGAGGTAATCACGCTCGATCAGAATACGGGAGTTTGCCAGCACGATACGTGGATACAGGAACGAGAAAAACGCGGCTTTCTTCTCGGTGGTATCACGGTAGGCAGAGAAATCCGGCAAGTCCGCTCGTGACCAGCCAGGGAGTGAAGGCAGTTTGGCCAGGGCGACATCCGAGTCCTCGGCGTCGCGGTCGTGGTCTGGGTCAGGAGTGTGCAGTATGCCCCACAAACCAAAAACCATCAGCGGAACTATCAACCACAGTGCCCGGATACCAGAAGACATAAAACCTCTCGTTACAATCGATATGACAGCAATTATAACAGGTTATACGCCAACGTCGCCCGGGTGGTTTGCTCCCCGCTATTCTGGCAGTCGTGTCGCCATGAGCAACCCCAGCACCTCTTCCTGGCCCTCTGTCTGCCTGAGTTGCAGGAAAAACTGATCCTGATCGCTGGTGAAAAAGCCGTCCAGTGTCAGGCTGCCCGCACTAAACGTTGCAGCCCCGGTGTTGCTGGCCGTGTACGCCAGGGATACCGTTCCGGGTGATTGTGCCTGCGGAGTGGAGACAGATTCGGCATTGACTTGATGGACAACCTCGAGCGTCCGGCCCTCCAGACGGGCGCTGCCGGAAGATTCAATCACCAGCAGGGCGTTATCGAAATGCGTCAGCCGGTTGCTGGCCTGCTCCATTCCCACCCCCACGCCCTGAAGGCGGTAGCGCCCCTGGCTGGGTGGAGAGGCATTGGCCTGCTCGGCAGCCACCAGAATTCCATCACCAATGGCGTTGGTGTCCAGGTTGAAGGCCATCAGCGAACCGTTCGGCGTTGATGCGCCGACGGCGATGTCCGGCTTCTCATCCAGGCCGGAGGCACTGTCGCGGTCCAGATTCAGGCGCCCGTTACTGACGATACGGTTTCCACTGTTTGGGTCGTAAACCCGGGACTGACGCTCACTGATGACCCAGTTGGCGTCCCGCTGGCCGAGGTTGTCTGCCGGCACGGACACAGTGACGTTCCCCGTGTTGTCCCTGCGCAGGGAGGTGGTCGCCATGGTCTGGGTGACGGATGGGCCACTGATCTGCCAGTTTCCCACGCCGGCTTCTACCACGAAGGGCTGGTTCTCATCGCCCATGCGGGTGGACAGGTAAGCCACGTTGTAGTTGCGGCCATCCAGTTTCTGGCGCTCGAATCCTTCTTTCCTGAGCAGGTTCAGTTCAAACACGGACAGGTAGTGATCTTCCAGTGTCCGCTCGCGCTTCAATTCACCGCTCTCCGAGCGAAGTTCAATCGCTTTCCCGGCGCTGAAATACCCACTAAGGACTCGATCGGGCTGTTCGGTGCCGCCACCGACGTATGCGCTCATGAAATAGGGGTTGCGGGTCCAGCCGATGATCCGGGAGCTACCACGGCCGGTGATGCTCTGGTAAAGGGCGCGGCCGGCCAGCAGGCGGGTTTCGTCCTCCACGGTGGCGGCGCCAGGCGAGGATGAGTGGGTATTCAGGTCCCAGGCCGGGCGGTCGAAGAACTCGTTGCCATCGGCATGTATCAGGGCCCGGCGATCATAGGGGATATCGCTGGCCAGGTTGGTGACTCGAATATTGAAGGCGTCGAGGGAGGTTAACGTCATGCCCGGGTAAACATAGCCGGTACCGTTCTGGTCGGTTGTGGTTTCCTCGCGGGCGATCCGCACGCCCCATTGGCCGGAGCCGGCAATGCTGGACTCGAGAAACGTTTGCCCCAATTCGACGCCCCAGAACACTGAATTGTAGTTCGCGGCGCTGGCTTCTATCTTGCCGGAGGAGCTTTCTCCCAATAGTGCGTAATCGGCCATAGCGTCCACATATCGGGCGAAATCTCCCCGTTCCTCTAGCAGGTCGAGTGCTCCGTCGACATCCAGATTGCCGGGGATATTGATTTCAAAATCATGGACCTGATCGGCGAGCGTGGGCCAGACGTACTTGTTCAAGCACAGTGAGCCATTGACGTCGTTCACACAGTCCATGATCTGAGAGAACTCGCCGGAGCTGTAGAGGTCCAGCGAGTTGGTCACGAGGTATTCCGAAAACGGGTTCACTTTCACGTCCCGGTCTTCATCGGCCGCCAGTGATCGCATGCGGCTGTTGCCATAAGTGGCTTCGATAACGACATTGGGTCCTATCGGTCGTCCATTCTCAAAACGGATGACGGTTCGCCCGCTGTCTTCCCGGCGGGACCGAGTCTCTACGGAGCCGAGCTCGCGGAGGGTCTGATCGGTCAGGTAAACCCGAATGGTGTCGGGCTCCACAATCCTTAGGTTGCGGCGCGTCAACTCACCACCTGGTGCAACGGATTCCGGCACCTCCATGGTAATCCGCACTTCATCTTTGGCCAGGCCGGACGCATTGTTGGAATCGCCGGTTGAGCCGGGCGTGAAGTCATCGATCGCGTTTTTTGTCGGCGGGAAGCTGTTTCCCCGGCCTGCCACGTCGTCGTTCGCGTCGCCACTACCGTCACAGCCGATCATCAACGTAACAGTGGAAAGAGTGAATACAGCGGTGAAGGTCCGTGCAGCTAGGTGAAACATAGGGTTGTCCATGCCAGATAAAACGTTCCAGAAGCGTGAGCCAGAAGTCTATCAAGTTGGCAAGGCACAAAGAGTGAGGAAGGGCACGAAATGGGGAGCGGTAACCCCGCCCTGGTAGAGGCGGGCAGGGTTACTCTGCGGGATCAGGACCTGATCAGAAGAAGATCTTCATACCGGCCATCACGCCCTCATCCAGGTTCAGGTCACCACGACCGTCAAAGTCGGTATTCAGGTAGCGGTAACCGGCAAACACCTCGGCGTTGCGGATAACACGGTAGCTGCCGCGAAGCTCAAGGCTGGTGAGGTCATCGGAATCGCCAAAGGCAAGGATGCTGGGCGCGTAGTGAAGCCCGCCGGTGAATGACAACCCGGGTACGTTGGGTACATTCACGGTGGCAAAGCCGCCGAGAGCCACGGCGCCGCCGTCCAGCCGATCATCATCCCATCCGAAGGCGCGAACACCAATGCCCGCTGTGGTGGGCAGGTTGCCAATGGCGGTGCGGCCCTGGGCGTGGAAATCCACGTTGCCGATGTGACGGCTGCCTTCGTGATAGGTATAGCCGGTGCCGACCTGGATGTCGGAATTGGTGCCGAAGAAGTTGACTTGGCCCTTGACCGAGTCGTTGGTCAGGCTCAGGTCCACATCGGAGGCGTATACAGGTGCTGCCGCAAGTGACAGAACGATAAGGGGAATTCGGGACGCTTTCATTCTTCGACCTTCTTAATGTTTGAATGTAACCGCCGGAATGTTAACGGTCCGGCCCAAGTGGCTCAACTTAAAACGGGTTAAGGGCGGGTTAATGCGGGCGATCAATGGGTGGTTGTGTCGCCGCCCTGATCCAGATCGTCGGGGGACGTATTTTCTGCGGGAACACGATATTCCTCATTGGCCCAGGCGCCCAGATCAATCAGTTTACAGCGTTCGGAGCAGAAAGGGCGAAACGGGTTATTCTCATTCCATTCCGCGGATTTTTTACAGGTGGGACATTCTACGTTCATGGTGGCCTTGTGTCGGGTATTCAGGTGGATGCGGAGGCTTGGCAGTATTGTTCCAGAACCGCCCGCAACATTTCAATATTGACCGGCTTTGCAACAAACGAGTCCATGCCTGCCTCGCGGCAGCGCTCTTCATCCTTTTCCATAGCGCTTGCAGTCAGCGCCACCACAGGTACCCGATTACGGTTGTGGTCCTTCTCCCATTGGCGCAGGCGGCGAGTGGCCTCGAAACCATCCACCCGGGGCATCACACAATCCATGAAAATCAAATCAAAGGGGTGCCATTGCCAGAGACTGGAGGCGGCTTCGCCGTCATTCGCCGTCATCACATCACAGCCCAACTTTTCCAGCAGCCGGCGGGTGAGGGTGCGGTTGACCGGGTTATCTTCCACCAACAGAACTTTCATGCGGCCGCAGGGTAATTCCTGGCGGCGGGTATTGTCACTGACGGCTTGCAGGGAAAACCGGGTCAGGAAGCGCCGTTCGTTACGGACGGAATCCGAAAACAGTTGGTGCAGGATAGGGGTCAGGCACGATTCCCGCAGGGACTTGCTCAGGAAGGCATCGGCGCCGGCCTGCCGGAAGTGCTCTGCATCCCCCCGCTGGGGGTTGGACGACAGAATCAATAGCCGTGTATGGCCCCATTCAGGGTTGCTACGGATCTGTCGGCACAACAGGTCACTGTCCATATCCGGTACAAACCCGTCCAGCACCAAGGCATCAAAGGGCTTGTGGTTGTCCGAGGCCAACCGCAATGAGGTCAGTGCCTCGCCGGCGGATTTCACCGCTTCGATATCCAACTCGTGGCGCGAAAGCATTTCCAGGGTAATCTTGCGGGACAGTTCATAGGAGTCCACCACCAGAATGTGCCGCCCGCGGATCATGCTGGTATCCGGTCGACCGCGGGCGGCGCTCTCTGGCGCAACCTGCAGGCTGAGCTCCATCCAGAAGGTGGAGCCCTCGCCGGGTTTGCTCTCAAGGTCCAGTGAGCCGTCCATCAACTGAACCAGCTGGCGACAAATGGTCAGGCCCAGGCCTGCACCCGGCAATTGTCGCTGAAAACGCTGACCGAGCTGAACGTAGGGCTCGTACACCAGCGGTATGTCCTCGGGGTTGATCCCCACGCCCGTGTCTTCAACCGCCACCCGAAGTCGTACGTTGTTATCACGCCGACCCAGCACCTCGATGCTGATCAGCACGTGCCCGGAGTCGGTAAACTTGATGGCGTTGGATGTCATGTTGAGCAGAATCTGCCTCAACCGTACCGGATCCCCTTTCAGGGCCCAGGGCAGGTTCTCGTCAATTCGCAGTTCCAGCGCCAGACCCTTTTCCCGAGCCCGTGCACCCAGCATATGCACCAGATCATTCAAGGTGTCGCGAAGGTCAAAGGGAATGTCATCCAGCACCAGCTTGCCGGCTTCCATACTGGAGATGTCCAGCAGGTCATTGATAATGGCCGACAACCCCTCCGAAGCGTTGAGCAGGGTGTGGACATATTCCCGCTGGTCCTGATCGAGGGGGGTATCTGACAGGAGATTAGCGTAGCCCAGCACCGATTGCAGCGGAATGCGCAACTCATGGCTGACGTTGGCCAGGAACTGATTCTTGGCATGGTTTGCCCGCACGGCTTGATCTCGTTCATCCTGGGATTGGATGGAGGTCTGGCGCAGGGAGCGGGTGTCTTCCAGCAGCTGCAGGCGCATGGTGTTCAGCGCCTGTTCCAGCTCACTCAGTTCGTCACCCCGCTTTGGGGGCTTGCGGCGGAGCCTCAGCGGTTCAATCAATGCGTCCAGGTTAAGCCGGGCGGCGTAGTCGGCAATCGATTCCAGGTGACGGGAAAGGGTGAGCCGAACAATGACCAGAAGCCCGAGTGTGCCCAGCATCACGATCATCGACTGGAACAGCAGTGTGAGCAACGCCCGGTCCATCAACTCGTTGTAGACGGTTTCCACAGACGACGTCACAGTCAAGGTGCCCATGGCTTCCGGGCTATTGAAGGACGCGCGATTGAACACCAGGGGGAAGGATTGGCTGATCACCCGGCCATCCGGATAGGTACCCGTGTTGAACTCCTCGCCAGCGGCTGTGATCACCCGGGCATGCTGGATAACCGGAATAGCGCGCATGTCATCCAGGCTGTTGGCAACCTCGCTGTAGTTCATCAGCCAGAGGTTGTTGCTCATACTGCCGGCAACCAGTTCCGCAGCGCGTTCCTGGGTGCTGCGCAACTCTTCGGTTCTGCGCTCAAACTCGCCAATCATCTGAACGCCGGTGGCAGCCAGCGACAGGATCAGGCTGAACAACAGAACATATACCAGCAGCCTGGCAGCCAGTGGCCGTAAACCTATTCGTCTGAATAACCGGATCGGAGGCAAGGCACGCATTCCCTGTGTCGAAAAATCAACCGATCTGCAGTTTAACAGACCGTTAGCACTTCGACACGTTCCTGTGATTCATCATGGACAAAGCGGAAGCGCACGTTCAGATCGTACAAATGCGCTCCGTATATCCGTTCTTCATCCCGGCCACGCCGGAACGACGGGCGAGGGTCGTAGCTCACCACATCTTCTATCAAGTCTCGGAAATCCGGATACTGATCCGCTGGCAAGGCTGCGAGCTGTTGGTCAGCCTCATCCAGGAACACTACCGGTAGACGATCCGTCGGTGCGGACTCCGCCCAACCCAGGGTGGCTTCCGGCACTGAATCTGCAAATGGCAGATAGGGCTTGATGTCCAGGATGGGGGTGCCGTCGATAAGATCGTGGTCCCCAATCCGCAACACCAGGCGACCGTCTGCATCCCGCGTCAGTCCTTCGTTTCGCACGACTGACAATCCCAGGCTGTTGGGCCGGAAAGGTGACCGGCTGGCAAACACACCTATCTTTTTGTTGCCTCCCAGCCGGGGTGGCCGAACCACCGGCCGCCATTCCGCCCGTACCGCCTCATGGAACTGGAACGTCAGCCACAGGTGACTGGCCGTCTCCAACCCCCGGAACGCATCCTCGCGATCGAAGGGCGATTGGATGATCAGGTCAGCGTGGGCAAAGCGGGTCAGTCCTGGTTGTCGGGGTACACCAAACTTGTCCCGGAAGCAGGAACGGGTAATAGCGATGAGGGTCAGCGTCAAGGCATCAACGGCGGGGCGGGAGGGGTGTCGGCTCATAGACACTAACGCCCAAAGGTTGCCAGGAACGTCTGGTGTAACTGTTCAACCTGACGCTCAACATCCACCATAGCCAGATTGTTGTCCACCACGTCGTCGGCTTTTCGGAGTCGTTGTTCTCGCGGCATCTGAGCGGCGATGATGCGTTCAACCTGCTCTCTGTCGTTGGTATCCCTGGCCATGGTTCTCTGGATCTGTACCTCTACCGGTACATCCACCACCACGATTTTCTCGACCAGCTCATGCTGGTCGGTTTCCAACAACAAAGGCGACACCAGAAGTACATAGGGTAGGGAATAGTTAACCGGACGCAGTTGCCGCATCAGTTCCTCACGGATCACCGGGTGCAACAGCCCCTCCAGCCAGGTGCGTTCCTCCGGCGCATCGAATACCATTCGCCTCAGCGCCGCACGGTCCAGGCCACCACCCGGCAGCAGAATCTCCTGCCCAAAATGCTCCGCAACCTTTTCAAGGGCCGGCGTGCCGGGTTCGACGACTTCGCGGGCAACATCATCCGCATCCACCCAGTGCACTCCCAGCGCTCCGAACAGCCGCGCGACCGTGGATTTGCCAGAACCGATTCCGCCGGTAAGGCCTACGACTGCCATTCAAACCCCCAGATAGGTAAACCAGGCTGCCTGAATTTCTGCCCCAAACCAAAGGCAGAGCAAACCCGCTGCCGCCAAATAGGGCCCGAACGGAATTGGCACTTCGCGGCCGTGCTTGCGGAACACCATCAAACTAATCCCCACAACGGCACCGACCAAAGACGACAACAAAATCACCGCCGGCAGCAATTCCCAGCCCAGCCAGGCGCCCAGCGCCGCCAATAACTTGAAATCGCCGTGGCCCATGCCCTCCTTGCCGGTTACCAACTTGAACAGCCAGTACACCGACCACAGTGACAGATAGCCTGCCACCGCGCCCCAGAAGGCACTGCTGAAATCCGTCAGCACGCCGAAGTAATTCAGGATTAGCCCCAGCCACATGAGGGGCAGCGTCATGCTGTCTGGCAGCAGCTGGGTGTCGAAATCGATTACCGTCAGCGCGATCAGCACCCAAACCAGTAGCAGCGACCATAGTGCAGCTTCAGACGGCCCCATGACCAGAATGGTCACCACCGAAAACAGCGCGGTAATTGCCTCAATCATCGGGTATCGCGGTGAAATGCCCGTCTTGCAGGACGCGCACTTGCCGCCCAGAAGCAGATAGCTGATGACAGGGATGTTTTCCCAGGCGCGAATGCTGTGGCCGCAAGAAGGGCAGGTGGAGGCAGGTTTTGAGAGCGTAATCGGCTCATCGTTCTTGCGTTGATCGTCTGATAGCTCCAGGAACTCTTCGCATTGGCAGCGCCAGTCCTGCTGCATCATCTTCGGCAGGCGAAGGATCACCACATTCAGGAAGCTACCAATGCAGAGGGAGAAGAAAATGACTGCGGTATAGAGAAGCCAGGGCGTGGCCAGGAACGTATCAAGGGAAATCATCAAAGCTCTCAATCTGCGCCATCAAATCCCCTCTTCCATTGCGGAAGAGGGGTGGGGAGAGGGGTTGGTGAAAGGAAGGACGTGATCAGCCAACAACCTGACCCATCTGGAAGATCGGCAGGTACATAGCGATGATCAGGCCGCCCACAAGCACGCCCAGTATCGCCATGATGATCGGTTCCAGCAGGGCTGTGAGGTTGTCGACCATATCATCCACGACAGCCTCGTAGTGGATGGCGACTTTCTCCAACATTTCATCCAGGTTACCGGATTCTTCACCAATGGCGGTCAATTGCACGGCCATAACCGGGAACACATCCTGTTGGCGCATAGTGGCCTGCAGTTGGGTACCGCTTGCAACATCGTTCTTAATTCGCTGTATAGCATCGCGATAGATGGCGTTGCCCGTTGCGCCGGCGACTGAATCCAGGGCATCGACAAGTGGTACACCGGCCGCAAAGGTCGTGGAAAGTACCCGTCCGAATTTTGCGACGGCGGACTTATCCAGAATTTCGCCGACAACGGGCAGTTTCAGCACATATTTGTCGACGAGATCCGAAAACTTCTGGGACCGTCGTACAGCTTCCTTGAACAGAAAGATGGTACCGACGATACCGAGTAGCACCACAAACCACCAAGTCTGAAGCCATTCAGACAGCCTGACAACCATCTGCGTGAATACGGGTAGCTCTGCGCCAAAGCCTTTGAACAGGCTTTCAAACTGGGGTACGACCTTTACCAGCAGAATGGCAGTCACAATAACGGCGACCACAATGATGGCTGCAGGGTAGGTCATAGCTTTTTTGACTTTTTTCTTGAGAATTTCCGTTTTCTCAAGATAAGTTGCAATGCGGTCCAGCATGCTCTCAAGGGCGCCGGCCTTCTCGCCGGAGTCCACTAGATTGCAGTACAAGTCGTCGAAGTGCTTGGGATATTTCCTCAAAGCTCCGGCGAAACTGGTGCCGGACGAAATGTCGTTACGAATGTTGGTGACCAGTTCTTGAAGCCCCCTGTTCTCAAGGCCGTCAGCCACAATATCGAAACTCTGAACCAGTGGCACGCCAGCCTTCATCATGGTGGCGAGCTGGCGGGTAAGCATGGCGATGTCGAAAGGCGTGATCTTTTTGCTGCCGCCAAACAGGGGTTTTGGTTTCTTTTTCACCTTGTCTGGAATAATGCCCTGCTTACGCAACTGGGCCTTCACCAAAGCCAGGTTGGTGCCAGACACCTCGCCCTTGGTTTTGTTGCCCTTGCGGTCTTTGCCTTCCCAGACGAACGCCTGAAGTTTCTCTGCTTTCTCTGCCATGCTTAATCCTTCGTCACGCGGTTGGCTTCCTCAAGACTGGTCACGCCCTCAATGACTTTTTTAAGGGCGGACTGCCGCAAGTTCGGGAAGCCTTCGGCCTGTGCCTGCTTTGCAATTTTAATCGAACTGGCTTCTTCCATAATCATGTTCGCCAGCTCGTCGGTAATCTTGACCACCTCGTAAATCCCGACGCGGCCTTTATATCCACCATTGCATTTATCACAGCCCTTGGGGCGGTACAACGTGAACCCTGTATCAATTTGTTCCTGTGTGAACCCCTCCGCTAAAAGCACGTCTTTGGGGATGTCGGCAGGTTGTCTACAAGAGTTACAAAGCCGGCGGCCCAGGCGCTGGGCGATAATCAGGCTCACCGACGTGGCGATGTTGAAGGACGGAACGCCCATGTTCATCATGCGCGTGAGCGTTTCCGCAGCGCTGTTGGTGTGAAGGGTCGAGAGCACCAGGTGCCCTGTTTGCGCCGCTTTGATAGCAATATTCGCCGTTTCCAGGTCTCGGATCTCACCCACCATGATTATGTCCGGATCCTGACGCAGAAAGGCTCTCAATGCTTCCGCAAAGCCGAGGCCCACCCTGGTATTGACGTTGACCTGGTTGATGCCTTCCAGGTTGATTTCCGCAGGGTCTTCGGCTGTGGAGATGTTCCTTTCTGGTGTGTTCAGTATGTTCAGGCCAGTATAAAGGGAAACTGTCTTGCCCGAGCCGGTGGGTCCCGTCACCAGTATCATTCCCTGTGGCTGCTCAAGGGCGTCCAGGTACAGCTGTTTCTGTTCTTCCTCATAACCCAGAACATCGATGCCGAGCTTCGCCTGACTTGGGTCGAGAATCCGCAGAACGATCTTTTCTCCCCAAAGTGTAGGGAGAGTGTTGACCCGGAAGTCGATAGCCTTGGTCTTGGACAGCTTCATCTTGATCCGGCCGTCCTGGGGGACCCGGCGTTCCGAGATATCCAGCTGCGCCATGATTTTAACCCGGGCAGAAATCTTCGGGGCCAACTTGATGGAGGGTCGCGACATTTCTTTCAGAATGCCGTCGGTGCGGTATCGAACCCGATAGGTTTTCTCATAGGGTTCAAAGTGAACGTCCGAGGCCCCCCCGCGAATGGCGTCAAGAAGCATCTTGTTCACGTACTTCACGATGGGGGCATCGTCTACTTCGCTCGTCGCGGCAACGGCATCGTCTTCCTGGTCGCCGCCTTCCGTTTCAACGCCTTCAAGGTCGGCGTCATCCAGATCACCCATCGACGTATCGTGGGACTCAAGATACTTGTCGATGGCTTCCCGGAGCTTGGCGTCGTCAACCAGGATGGCGTCTGTGCTCAGGCCGGTATTAAACTTGATCTCATCCAGTGCCTGAATGTTGGTCGGGTCGGAGACCGCAATGAACAGCCGGTTCCCACGCTTATAGAGCGGCAGGGCGTTGTGTTTTCGTATCAGTTTTTCATCTACGACCTTATCGGGCATCATCTCCGGCATAAAGGCGTTGAGATCCAGAACCGAAACGCCGAACTCCATCGCAGCGGAGAAGGCGAGCCCTCCGCTGTTCGCCAGGTTGTTCTGTACCAAGTAGGTAATGAGTGGAATACGGTTGTGGGATGCTTGAAGAAAGGCATCTTTCGCAGTGGATTCATCAATAAGCCCGTCGTCGACGAAACGTCTCGCCAAGCCTGTAAGCGTTACATTGCTTTTATTGGTAGACATAAATTGTGTAAAAAACGCAGCCTAAGTGTCTGAAACGGATGTTGGTCTAATGGAGTGAGTTTAGATGGCTGGCAACGGTTTGGAAAGGCGTGCGGGCAATGAAGTGGTCTTATGTCCGGAAAGCCTGGCGCCTACGGATGCATTATCTGACGAAAATTGTCACCCAGTGACGCGTGAGGGCATGGGGTCGACTTCTTTTGTCGATGCGATGAATTTCACAATTTTTTATAAAGTGCTGATAATATGGAGTTTGTCGGCGGTTAGCTTTAGTTGGCACGAGCAATGCTTAATGAAATTCAGGCTCTAGATACCGGTCACGGGGTGCGACTCCGCCGGGCCCGGGCCGTATCGAGTGGATTAATGACAAACACAGAGGTCGACTAATGAAGAACATCCAGATGAATCATGCCCAGAAGGGTTTCACGCTGATCGAACTGATGATCGTTGTTGCGATCATCGGTATCTTGGCAGCTGTTGCTATTCCTCAGTATCAGGATTACACCGCACGTACACAGGTTTCTCGTGTTGTTGGTGAAGTGAACGCGCTGAAATCCAATGCTGAAAGCATTTTCAACAACGGCGGCCAGATTGACACTGAAGACGATCTGACTACTAACCCGCGCACGATCGGTATTGGCTGGACAGGTTCTAACTTGGTTGATGGAGCCAATACTAGTCCTGACTTTGGTCTGAACATCACTGACGGCGCTCTTGCTACCATGTCCTGGAACGTTGAGCTGGGTACTGACGCCTCTGCAGCAGTTCGTGGCGCTACCATTACTGTATCTCGCACAGCAAACGGCGCTTACACCTGTTCAATCACTCCTCCGACTACCAGCAATGGTTGGAAAGACAGCTACGCACCTGCGGGTTGCCCGGCTTCCTAATCGGGTGATGTAAACTAAGCTTCCGTACGGTTTTGTATAGAACTATACGGCAGACTGAAAGCCCGGGGCCTTGGCTCCGGGCTTTTTTGTTGTGCGCCAGGCATGGCGCGTAGCGCCTTGACGGGCGCTGTTCCGGTACAGGTGGTGCTGGCCGGATGACTTGGGGGTGCAAGTCCCCTG
>JGI24514J20073_1000240_pt1 | contig 19470 bp, 14 predicted proteins | sample LinPmetageLP37_FD_20073 | JGI IMG/M metagenome (IMG submission 20073) | reverse complement strand
GGATGGACAAACCGCGCGCCTGGGCAACCGCCGCTGGCTGGAGAGCGAGAACATTGATCTGGCCGAACTGCAGGAGGAGGCCAATGCCATCACCGCCGAGGCCGGAACCCCACTGTTCCTGGCCCTGGGCAATCAGGCGCTGGGAGTGGTCGGCGTTGCCGATGCGGTGAAACAGGATTCGGAAGCCGCCATACGGCGACTGCACGACGCAGGCATCCGGGTGATGATGGTGACCGGCGACGTCGACGGCACCGCCAGGGCCATTGCCGAGAAAACCGGGATCGACGATTACCGCGCTGAAGTTCTGCCGGAAGACAAGGCCACCATCGTCAGCGAGATGCGGGGCAAAGGTTATACCGTGGCAATGGTAGGCGACGGCATCAACGATGCGCCTGCCCTTGCAGCGGCGGACGTTGGCTTTGCCATTGGCACCGGCACCGATGTCGCCATTGAAAGCGCCGGTATTACGCTGATGCGGGGCTCTCTCCACGGCGTTGCCGACGCCATTGAGATATCCCGGGCCACGGTACGCAACATCCATCAGAACCTGTTCGGCGCCTTTGCCTACAATTCGTTGGGCATACCCGTCGCGGCCGGACTGCTTTACCCACTGTGGGGGATTCTGATGAGCCCGATACTGGCCGGCGCCGCGATGTCGCTGTCCTCGGTCACGGTCGTCACCAACGCCAACCGGCTGCGACTGTTCAAAACCACCAGTAACGCAGGCAAGGAGGGGAACCAATGAACACACTTCTGGTCAATGCCGGAGGACTGATCCTGATGGCCGCCATCGTCTGGTGGTTCTGGTTGTCACCCTCTGGCGACGGAGAACCAAACCACGATCACAGCCATCATCATTGAGGTAACATCATGAAAAAACAACTGTTGGCCCTTGGCCTCGTCGCAACCGTCGGCTTGAACGGTCAGTCACAGGCCGAAGACGGGCTGAAAGACATCCATGTCTACAAGTCACCGACCTGCGGCTGCTGCACGGATTGGGTGGACCACCTGAAGGAAAACGGTTTCAAGGTGGAAGTCACTGAAACCAATAACCTGAATCCGATAAAGATCGACGCCGGCCTGACACCGTCACTCGCCAGCTGCCACACTGCGTTTGTCGGCGATTATGTGATTGAGGGTCATGTGCCTGCCAATGATATTCACCGATTGATCGCCGAGGCCCCGAAAGCAAAGGGTCTGTCGGTGCCCGGCATGCCGGCTGGCTCACCCGGCATGGAAGTGGGGGATCGCAAGGACCACTATCAGGTGTTGATGTTCAACGACAGCGGCCAGACCAAAGTCTTCGCAGAACACAACTAGTTTTCCTACACACTTTGCCATGCCTGCTCTATCATACCTTCCAGATAGATCCAGACTGTGCATAAGGAAAGCTTTTGAGCCTGAAAACCCGACTACTGGGCCTGGCAGCGGCTCTGATGATCATCGCCTCAGTCGCCTCCTGGCTCGCGTATCGTGAGCTTTCAGACGACATCATCGAGCGCTGGGGGCAGCAGGTTGCCGAAATACAGGTGCGCTATGACAGCGCCCGCCTGCTGCAATCCCTGGAACGGGAAATCGGGCTCGCCCGCCAGATGGCCGACTCCTCCACGCTGGTCAACTGGGCTACCTCACCGGAAGATAAGGCGTTACAAAGCGACGCCATACGCGAAATGGAAAGCTTCCGGAGTAATTTCCGCGACAACAGTTATTTCGTCGCCCTCCGTGATTCCCGCCGCTACTACTACAACAATGCCAACAACGAATTTGCGAATGATCAGTTCCGCTACGTCCTGGACCCCGACAAACCCGAAGATGCCTGGTTCTTCCAACTGATTGAGGAAGGCCGCAATTTTCATCTGAACGTAAACCCCGATACCGAGCTCGGTGTGACCAAACTCTGGATCGATGTGCTGATGCGGGATGAGGAAGATCGCATCGTCGGCATGGTCGGTACCGGCCTGGACCTGGACGCGTTCCTGCAGGATATCGTGGATATTGACCAGGAGGGGATCACCACCCTGTTCGTGGACTACAACGGCGCGATACAGCTCTACCGCGACCGCAACTACATCGACTTTGCCAGCATCATCAAACCCGAAGGCCAGAAAAGCACCGTCGACCTGCTGTTTGATAACCCGGAAGACAAGCAAAAGGTGCTCGGCATGCTGCAACTTCTGAAAAACCGGGGCGGCGCCACCGGTGCCGTAGAGAGCAGCTTCGTGACCGTGGACGGCCGAAAACACCTGGCTGGCGTGGCCTTCCTGCCTGCCATCGGCTGGTTCGAGATCACCCTGCTGGATCTTGAAACGCTCCTGCCCCGCAGTTACCTATGGCCTCTGGTTGCCGTGTTCCTGACCAGTTTGCTGGTCACCCTGATCCTGTTCCATCTGATCATCCGTTCGCGCATCCTCAAACCCCTCGTCAGCCTTGAGAGTGCGGTTGAGAAGGTTCGGGGTGGCAGCTTTGCGCTTCCGCACCTGGAAAAACCGGACAACGAGATCGGCCGGCTTGCCAGTCATTTCGAGACAATGACCGACACCCTCGAGCATTCAACCCGCGAACTGGAACGGAAGGTTGCGCAACGTACTGACGAGCTGAACAGGCTGGCGCGTGTTGACGCCCTTACCGGGCTGAAGAACCGCCGTGGTCTGGACGAAGCCCTGGATGAAGAAATACAGCGGGCAAAACGACAGAACACGGGCTTTGGTCTGATCTGGCTGGACATTGACCACTTCAAGGCCATCAACGACGAGCTTGGCCATCAGGCCGGTGACGACATTCTCTGCCGCGTGGCACTGTGGCTCAAGGCCGGCGTGCGGCCCTACGACCACCCCGGCCGCTGGGGCGGCGACGAATTCGTGGTGGTGCTCTCGCCCTGCGATGAAGATACGCTGTGCCAGATTGCCGCGCGGATACGCGAAACCATCGAAAGGGACAGCATTCGCACCGGCACGCCGGTGACCGTTAGCGTGGGCGGGTACCTCTGCCAGCCCGGTGACGACGTTGACACCATTCTGCGACAGGCCGATCAGGCGCTTTACCGTGTGAAACAGCAGGGGCGGAATAAAGTGCTTATCACGGATGGATCAGGCCAGGAAATTAACCCCGCGTAACATGGTCTGACTCATACCGCCATAACCGGTATACTCCGCAGCGACACTCAAATTTTATCCAGCCAGGTTCTGTTCATGCTCAATGCCGACGCCCTCAGCCAGTTGCGCCAGCTGAAAACCAATATCGAGGAAAACAAGGTTGTCTTTCCGGGTACCGTCAAAGCCACCAATGGGCGTTTCGGCTTTGTTGCGCTGGATGAGGGGCGAGACGTCTTCCTGCCACCGGAAGAAATGCAGAAAGTGCTGCCCGGTGACCGCGTCAAGATCACCGAGGAAGAGGGTGACAAAGGCAAGACCCAGGGCATGATCGACGAGCTGCTGGACACCAGTCTGGACACGTTCGTTGGTCGCTATCTGGTGAAAGGTAAAGGCCACTTCGTGGTGCCGGAAACCCCCGGCATCAACCGCTGGATCTTCATACCGCCGAAAGAACGCCAGGGTGCCGAGCCCGACGATTACATCTACTGCCAGATTCACAAACATCCGATCAAGGATGGCAAAGGCCAGGCAAAGATCCTGAAGGTCCTCGGCAAAGCCGGTGATACCGGCATCGAACGCGCACTCACCGTTGCTACCTTCCACCTGCCAGACACCTGGCCCGACGCCGTGCAGAAACAGGCCAGTGCGCTGGATGAATCAGCCGTTGACGCAAAAAGCGAAGGCCGGGACGATCGCACCGACCAGCCCTATGTGACCATCGACAGCCCCGGCACCCAGGACATGGACGATGCCCTGCTGGCAGAGCCCAACGCCACTGGCTGGAAACTGTCCATTGCCATTGCCGACCCAACGGCTGTTATCGAGCCGGGCAGCCCTGCCGAGCAGGAGGCCTTTCGCCGCGCCACCGCCATCTATTTTCCCGGCGAACCACTACCCATGCTGCCGGATACCCTCAGTACCCGCCTGTGTTCGTTAATGCCGGACACCAAGCGCCTGGCACTGGTCTGCGACCTTCAGGTGAACAACGATGGCAGCCTCGGCGACTATCAATTTCATCAGGCAGTGATTCGCTCCCACGGCAAACTCAGTTATGAACTGGTCTCCAACCTGATCGAAGGCCGGGAAGACGACGATATCAAGGCGCTTCCGGATACCGTTTCCAACAGCCTCGACCAGCTCCACCAGATCGCCACCGCTCTGCGCAAATGGCGAAACGAGCACGCACTGGTGAACGGTGACCGCCCCGAATTCCGGCTGCGCCTGGACGAGAATCGCCGGATACGGCTGATCGAGCCCTCGGTTCAGAACGAGGCCCATCGCCTGGTGGAAGAATGCATGATCGCCGCCAACCGCTGCGCGGCCGACTTCCTGGGGCAACGTGACAAGGGGCTGTTTATCCAGCATCCCGGTTTGCGGGACGACCGCACCGACAACGTCCGCGCCTTGCTGGAAGGCTATGCCCCACAGCTCGCCGATATCGACGCCACCAGCGCCGCAGGCTTCCGCGACCTGATGAAGCAGACCGACGGGCTGGACGCAGAGGTTCCTGTCAAAGCCATTATTTCCCGCCAGCTTGCCCGCGCCGAGCTGTCGTTCACGCCGGCCCCCCACCAGGGCATGGGGCTGGCCGCCTACACCACGTTCACGTCGCCACTTCGCAAGTTCAGCGACTTCCACGTGCATCGGCTGATCAAGTCGATCCTGTGGCAGGAATCGCTGAACGAGCTCAACGATGACCAACTGGCCGAACTGCAACAGACCCAGATCCGCGCCCGTCAGGCTGCCAACAGCCTTGAGAACTGGCTCAAGAGCGATTTTGCGAAAACCCTTGGCGAGGACTCGATGACTGGCGTGATCAGCCGCACAACGCCTGCTGGGTTCTTTGTACGGCTGGACGCCAACGGCCTGGAAGGGTTCGTGAGCTGCAAGACACTTGAAGGTAAGTTCAGCTTCGATCCCGTTACGTTGCGCTTGATTCACAACAAAAACGGCCGTACGTTCCAGTTGGAACAACCCGTGACTGTGACCTTCTCCGGCGTCGACGACGAAAGAAAACAGATCCAGTTCAATCTGGTGGATGCGCCGACTGAAGGCCGTGAGCCCGCGAACACCGACGAGGCTTGAAAATCCGGCTCCGGAGCGCCATCTTAGTGAATAAGCGGGCACTTATTCGTTACGGAGGTGAATCCGGATGCCTATCAGCCCAACCGAGTTCCTGAAGAAGTACGGCTTCGAAGAGGAAGAAGAGGAGCGCGACCACAGCCTGCGCCACAATGCGATGGAACACGCAAAGCACTTGAAGCGCCCTCATGCTGGCACACCCCATGACTGGGAAGAGTGGGAGCGCTACAAGAAAGAGCACCCGGACGAAATCGAAGATGACGAAGGCAGCAATTAGCCCTGCTCAAGCATCCTCGACAGACGCTCGTCCTTCGCCCGCCACTGTTCCGCCAGCCAGTTTTTCACGTTTTTGCGATGCTCGGCATCCGTCGCGTAATCCCGGCCCTTCAGGTGCGACGGGATGGTAACTGTGTCGATCTCCATGCCGACTTTACTCACCCTTCCACACATGAAATCCCAGAACGTTGGAGCGCCCCCTGGATAGGCAATCGTGACATCCACCAGTGTTTCGATGGAGTCGCCCATGGCATCCAGCACAAAGGCCACGCCACCGGCCTTGGGCGTCAGCAGGTGGGTGTATTTTGATTTCTGCTTGTCGTGCTTGGCCTGGGTAAAGCGCGTGCCTTCAACGAAATTCATCACGCTCACCGGGGTGTAGCGGAACTTCTCACAGGCCGTACGGGTCGCTTTAAGATCTTCACCGCGCTTTTCAGGGTGCTTGATCAGGTACTCACGGGTGTAGCGTTTCATAAACGGGAAATCCAGCCCCCACCAGGCCAACCCTATGACCGGCACCCAGATCAGTTGTTGCTTGAGGAAGAACTTCAGAAACGGTGCACGGTGGTTGAACACCCGCTGCATGGCGAAGATGTCGACCCAGCTTTGATGGTTGCTCAACACCAGGTACCAGCTTTCCCGCTTGAGCTTTTCGTCGCCGTGGACGGTCCATTCCGTGCCTTGGGTGAGTTTCATCCAGCCGGTGTTGCAGGCAACCCAGGCTTCGGCGATCCAGATAATGGCTTTGGTGCACAGAACCCGGAAACCGGTGTGGGGAATAATCAGCTTCAATATCGCCGGGATGTAGAGAAGCAGGCACCAGAACAGGGTATTCAGCCCCAGGAGGATGGAACTGATGACGCCGATAACGGGAGCTGGCAGGAAGCTGAGCATGGTGGTCCTGTTGTTGGTTTTTTTAAGATGGCTGAATGATACCAATGGTTGGCAGGTTTGGGCAGTGGCCTGAAGTGACCGGTTTGCCATTGGTGATGGACGTTCTTGCCATAGTCGCACCTGAGGTTGGCCGGTAATCTTGGCCCCAGCCTGTTAGCCGCTGAGCTATGGTGAGGAGTGGACAGGCCTTCGCCAGACACGCCGTGAACCCATCCATGGGGGCTCGGCATTGCCATCCATGGCAATGCACGGTCTGTCAAAGGCCTGTCCACTCCTCCCCTGTTACTCTTCAGTTAACGCCTTCTGGCCATCACAATGCCATAAACAACATAGATTTTTTGGGTGAAGCCCGCAGCAACGATGGACACTTCCATGCCTGATCCACTGCAGTACGCCTTCAACAAAGTCTCGGGGCTGACCCGCCAGACCGCACTATACGCCGGTAACGCCTTCGACCGCGTATTCCGCGCCGCCAGCCTGGTGCAGGCAGGGCAAACGCCGTTCGAGACGTTGTTCACCGATGGGCTGGTAAGCCTGCGTTACTACCCACCGCTGGCAGAAGACTTTATCGAGCTGGATGGCGAAATGATCGATGTGGAACGTACGCCCCACAAAACGCCCATCGTGATCGTGCCGCCACTGGCGGTGAACATGCTGATCTACGACCTGTTCCCCCAACGCAGCCTGGTGCGTTTCCTGCGAGCCAAGGGGTTTGAGGTGTACCTGATCGACTGGGGCGTCCCCACGCGACAGCATAGCCATTACAACCTTCACACCTACGTGGCGGAGTTGCTGCCGGCATACCTGAACCGGGTGCGGGAGCACAGCGGTGAGCAGGAGCTGTCGTTGCACGGCTGGAGCCTGGGCGGAATGTTCACGCTGTTCTATTCTGCCCTCAGCCGCGACCAGCACATCCGCAACGCCATCGTATTGGGCTCGCCCATCGACAGCCACGCGTCCGGCCTGATGGGGTTGATGTACCAACGGGTTTCCGACGTTGCCGACTTCGTCCGCAAACGCACCGGCTTCCGCCTGCACGACGTCAAACCCCACTGGTTCCACACCCCCGGCTGGGCCAACACCATCGGCTTCAAACTCACCAACCCCATCGGCAGCGTGATGGGCTACTGGGAACTCATCGTCCGCCTGGGCGACCGCGACTTCGTCGCCAGCCACGCCACCACCTCCGCCTTCCTCGACCGCATGGTCGCCTACCCGGGCGGCATCGTGCAGGACGCCGTGGTACGCCTGTGGATCGACAACGAACTCTCCAAAGGCCAGATCCAGATCGGTGAAGACGTTGCCAGGCTGGAAAATGTAAACGCCAACTTACTTGCCATCGCCGGCGACACCGACACCCTGGCAACACCCGGCGCTGTTAAACGCATCGAAGACCATGTCAGCTCGAAGGACGTTACCTTCCGGGTTACCCCCGGCGGCCACATGGGCATCCTGGCAGGTAGCAAGGCGCCGAAGGAAAGTTGGCTGGAAATGGCGGAGTGGTTGGCGAAACGCTCAGACTAGTTTGCTCCGACTGGACGAAGCCTCACAGTAGCTGCTTGTACGCCTTAGTTGGCTGGATCGAATTGAGTAACTAGACAGTATCTACTACCACCTGAGCGTCCAGACGTATATATGGTGCCAGACCTATTCTGAGACGCCCATGCTGCTAGCACCACCGAAATCATGGTCGTGTTCTTTTGCTCAATCAGCATCCAACCATGAGGAGAACCTTCACAATTTGACGGCATTCCTGTATCCATCATCACCATCAACCCTGCCGTCGTAGCCGTTATATTCTTAATACTTCCAGATTGATAGTGTCCAGCAGAAATCGCGGATTGCATTGAAAATAATATAGCAATCACTACTACAGCTCTTCTCAACTTAAACTCCCTTTTTTGAAAGCTAATCTACAATAACTTTCTATCTTCCCAACGCAAACTTACTGCTTGTCTAGTGTAACATAAAGAATATCACAATTTTCCGAACCTTCCGCAATTCTGACGAGAACCCTTTTGTTAGCTGCTTGCGCTGCCAAAAGCACAGACAAGACTTGACTATGATTATAAAATCCTTCTCCGTTAAGAGTCACATAAACACCTGCTCTGGCATTGCAGTTTAGTCCAGTTTCATCACCGGTAGTGCCAATCAGGATTTCTGGAGCTGTAGTTTTTACGTATATTCTATCAATATATACGTTACTACAAGCACGCCCGTTGCAAGAACTGTAAGAGTTCCCGGAAAACAAAAAGCAGAAAATCAACAAAAACAAACAATGCTTAACCATAACTTCATAGTCCTTTAGTCTATATTTTTCTGCACTATACGCAACACATAATATTAAGCTCTATTTTTTCTGACAACCCAACAAACAACGTCAACCTAAAAATTCGTAACATCAATTTTATTGTCAGGCCATAAACCCATCTATCCTTTCACGATTACATATCGGGCCTTTACGTAATGATTCAACGAACCACAACCAAACGCTCCGTTTTTACTATCTATATAGACTTCCAACCTTTTCCCGGCAGCCAAGGCAGCTAAAACAATAACATTTCCCTTATCTGATGGTGGGCAGATCCACTTCCCATGAGATCGCGTGGTTTTAAAAGCAGTGTTTCCACCACATCTCTCTGGATAGTCCATTACCATTAACACAGAGCCCCAGCAGTTAACATCTTCCGCACTAGATACAGCGGGTAATAATAAAATAAAAGTACATATAAGCCATCTCACTGAAGCCATCTCCATCACGAACACTGAACCAAGAAACAAACTGTAGCGACCAATAGTCGAATCATAGAACATTTGCCATCCTTCACACTGTCATTTTCGCAACAAAAGTGAAATTGATTTTTATGCTTTCCCACCAAAGCTCATTAATATCAAGCTTTGACATTGGGGCGTTGGATTACCTTCAACGTACGCATACCTATCGTAGCCACTTACAAGTCTAATAGAACCAATCTGGACACATCTCTAGCACCGAACCGTGCCTTTCACTGATTTGGACAGACCTCTCTTATCGCCAAGCCATCCTTTAAACTATAATATTCCTTGCAGCCTTTACCGCTATCCCTTACGCCTACATCTGTAGCATTCATAACCTCGAATACGCTCACCGTGCCACTGTTATTCCAGTCCATATCAGACCACTCATAGTCTTTTAAAAGCCCTAGAACAAAAAACAAAGCAAAATAGCTAAAAAAAATTATAAGAATAAAAACTACTGCTATTTTCATAGGTAATTTACCATCCCGCCCATGGCGCATTGTCATATTTCCCAATATTTCCCAGCGCAGATGAACGAGGCACTAATGTTTCACTATTAATTAATCCTTCGCCTTGAAGTGCGTTATGAAGACCCGTTGGTGTTACGCTATTTCCGAGATCATATCCTAGCTGCTCCAACCCACTTTCTAAAGGATCAGCGCAGTTATATCCCAGCGCACCGTAGCTGCCTCTATTAACCTGCCAACTCAATCTTTTTTCGAGTTTTTCTTCTTGTTCGAAGTTAAGGTTCAATTTTAAAACCTTCGCATCTCGGAATTGGTTTCTCTCCAAATAAATATCCGTTGGGATAACTGTCATTCCACTTGGCCCGTATGTATAAGTCGTTCCATTTATATCTGTAGCTACATGTCCAAATGATGATCCACCCCAGCCAACACCTTCAAAAACCAGTGCATTTGTCTCAAGACCAAGAGGATCAATGTAGTTTATCGGGTTCCCACCAACATAAGAATAGGTGTTCCATCCGCCCTTCAACCCAATTGGATCACTCTGAAGGTATCGACCCAAGATGGGATTATAGTCTCTATAATAATTATAAAACGTTCCTGTTTCGACATCACTATATTGTCCAGGAAACCGAAATGGCATCTCAAACACTCCAGAGTACACATCACCCTCATTAGATATGCTATCCATACCGAATGGTGATGCCCCACTCTCAAAGTCTTTTCGCTGCCACACCACATTTTGGCTCAGATTGCTGGATACCGCATAAACCGAATTGAGATGGTCTGCGTGTAGATAGAACAGGTTATCGTTCGCTGTTTTGTAACTTGTCTCAATATCTACGGTGGCATTAGAGGCTTGGGCACCAATGTAAACTTCATCCAGCATCGGTAGACTGATGGTCTTCAATATTGACCAGTCGCTGCCATTGCCAGAACTGTAAATGTTGATCTGCTGACCTTCACGATCAAGCTTTACGTATTCGCCTTTAGGCGTCAGTACCAGCTGTTCCGTGGTTCCACCGGAATAGGTAATATCGACTTCCATGCTTGGGTCACTGGTGGTATCGGAGAACATCGGTATTGGCACGATTTTCCCTTCCGGCGTCTTAACAGTAATCATCGATACATCAGAGCCGTGGACCACAGCCAGAGACACATCGACCCTAGCCCCAGAAGCGCCATCCTGTTGTTCACGAATTGTCAGCCCGACCTCCTCTTTGCCAGAGCTCTTACTGCTGACACTTACCAGTTGTCCACTGATTTCAGTGTCCCCTATGGCTCCCAGGAGAATCTCCCTGGTTTCCCCTTCTCCTGCATCCATGCGAACGCGATCATTGCCCACGAGTTCCGTAGAAGAACTTGGAACATCCTCATAGACCGAGTCCCCGGTAACCATCGCAACAGGCATGGACCCAAGATAGAAATATTCGCGAATAATGGACCCACTGCTATCCGTCTCAGCAATTAACTGCCCACCCAGATCGTAGTGGAAATGAGTAATCTCTGAACCCGATTTCTTCTCGACCCTCTGTCCAGCTGCATTGTATAGGTACTCAGTCGTCAAGTTTTCGCTGTTGGTAACTGAGGCCATACGCTGCGCATGGTTGTATGTCCAGCTTAACTCGCCATCGCTAGACGTTTGTCCAGTGGGTTTATACGCATACTCGTGTGTCAACTCGAAACTTGAGCCGTCTTGAGCAACAGATTGGGATGTAATTTGGTTGTTGGTCGAATTAACACCGTAAGACCAGTGTCGATTTATACCGTTGAGAGCGGACTTTTGTTGCTTGGTGATTCTGTTCCCAAAGTCGTCGTAGTCGTAATGAATGAATTCATCAGTTTGACTGACGCCGTTAATTTTTCTCCACTCACTCTTTTCCAAGCGGTCTGCATGATCATACTCAAAGCTCTTTGCCTCAAGCATACGAGCAGTCGCTCCAAATTCGAGCGACCGCGATTGGGCCCGAATGCGATCAGCAGTATCAAAGTCATATACAATTTTCTCAGATTGAGAGAGCCAATGGTGGGTTAGATGCGCAGGCCTGTAGGTATCATCAAGCTTGATTTCACGCCGTAGGCCACTGCCGTACTCTATCTCTTTAAACTGACCAAATGGATAATAATCCACTTCGTTAACCAGAGTCCCCTTACTACCGGCATCGATATGATTTGGTCGGCCCTGTGAATCATATCCATAGGTTATTGAACGGCCACTGGGATACACTACTTGGATAAGCTTCCCGGCCTTATCAAAGTCGTAATCAATTGCATAGGATTCCCCAACAATCGAGTAGTTAACTCTTTCCAGATACCCCTGGTCGTCGTATTCAAAGTTCTTACTACCGCTCTCATCGGTAACTGACGTCAAGCGGCCAATGCCGTTAACACCTACACCATCATATTCATAATCGACATTTTCCGAAGCAGATTCTCTGTATATCACTCGTTTTAGTCGGTTGAGCTCGTCATACTTGCGCTCAACTTCTTGGCTGTCACTGTTTATCTCTCTTACAATATTACCTGCTTCATCTCGGTAGATAGTTTTTGTACCCGTGGCCGGGCTATCCTCATAAATCACTTCACCAAAACCATTGTAGACATATTCCGTGATTTGGTTATCAGCACCTGTCACCTTGATCTCGATGAGATTACCAGCCAGATCATAGTCATAAGTCACGACCGGCTGATCATCTGAGGTTTTTACTCGCAAGCGGCTCTGGGCATCAAACTTACTAAGCGTCAACCGAACCTGGCTATCCTGACCATATACTATGTCTTCAGTGATCAGTGTAGCGTTACCGTCCGGATCATAGTCGTAGTCAATATGGTGGCCGGCATTAGTTGTCTCAAGCCTTACGCGACCCAGCTCGTCAAATTTCCTGAACCGATGATACGTTTCACTGCCGCCAGCGTCAGCGTATGTCAGGTCTTTCCAATCACCGTTAAGTACGTTGGGGCTAAAAATTTTTCTCTCGCCAGAGTTATTTACAATTTCTTTTAGCTGGCGTGCACCGTTGTATTTGTAGGTCAAAGAGCTACCATCAGGTAATGTATTCGTCTTCAATAAACCATTATCATAATAGTTATACAGTGTAACCGAATCCCCTTTGGATGAGAGGGCAGTCTTTTTGGTTAGCCAACCACGGGCATTGTATTCAAGGTCAGTTACTAAACCGTTAACATCGATTACTTTTTGGGGGAGCCCACGAGCAGTGTGGTTTTGGTATCTAGTAACATGGCCGAGGGCATTTCGTACTTCGACCAGATTACCCTCTTCGTCAAATTCCTTACTAAGAACATCTATCTTATCTCTCCGCGGTCCGTCAATGTCCACGGTATGTATTAAGTTGGTTCCCTCATAAAAGGTATAGTTATACTCAGTAATGCGAGTTTCACCATTAGTGGAGTACGGTTCTGCATGCGTAGTAGTATCGGTCTGGGTAAATCGCTCCAACCGACCATTAGCAGTATACTTCCATTCAATTGTACGACCTGGTTTAGTAGTCAGTTCTGGTAGCCTAGACGCGTTGTATTCCGTCGTGATTGTTACCCGCTCGTTGATCGGTGTTTCACTCCAGCCAATGCCAGTGTCAACAATCGTTGACGAGGTCAGCTGACCATAGCGATTGTGCTCTAGTAGAGTCTGATTACCACGCCAATCCGTTTTGCTGTCCGCAAATCCGGTCTCTGGATCATAGGTGGTCTTAGTCGAGGCTGCAGCACAGTGCGCACTTTGATGCCCCTCAACATCTGTTACTTTCAAGAGCCCTTTAACCGACTTGTAATGATAGGTCGTTTGCTTGTTTAAGGCATTGGTCGTGGTAACCGTGCCGTCTGGGTTGTAGACAATCGAAAACTCTTCAACACCGTTATGATGAGCACTCGATTTTGCCCGCCCATACTCATCATAAGTCCAGTCGGCAAACCGAATGCCTTCTTCATCAGTCAACCCTGTTAATGCATGGGGAAAGCTTGCGTTTTCATAATGGTACTTCTTAATTGGATTATCTGAGATATCCTGCGGGGTCAGATCTGGATAGGTAATGCTAACCAAATTGTCGTTCAGGTAGTCAAATATGTACACGAACCCATCCGGGTCTGTAAATGACTCAACAAAGCCATCACTGTTATATGCAAAGGAAATTGACTGGCCATATGCATCTGTGATGGAGCTTAGGTTTCCATTTATATAATTGTATTCCAGCGATAGTTTATTTTGCGCCACAATTGAAAGAATATTGCCTTGTTCGTCATATGTCTTAACCGTACCGTCATATTTGGTATAACGCCAACCATTAGTCAGTTTATCCAGCGTGCCCTCGTCTGAACTATCATCAATCCACACACCTTCACTGAGGTCAAATCGCTGGACAGCGCCCGTACTTTTTACCACCTCTGCTTGCTGAGCAGTTTCATCATACTCAACTCGCTCTTCTATGTTGCTACTCCATCCATAACCAAACAAACCCTTATACTTGGAGGCACTGTTGTAGCTTCGCTTAACGAAAATAGGCAATTCAGTAGATGTCGAGAAATCCAATTCCTCATGGTATTTGTTACCCGTAATCAAGTTGATCGGGTTACCACCCATGCACTGACCGTCGTTTTCGTCGCCTAAGTTCTTCTCCGAGTCATAAATGGTTAAGTATATGATTTTAGTGCTGACTTCCCCATTTTCAGTGGCAGAAACAGTAATCTCATGCTGACCTTCGGTGAGTCCAGACTTGGTGAATTGGTCGCTGCTACCTAATGCTCCATCTAAACTAGAAGTCCACAAAATAGATGCGTTGCTGCTTGGCGCTCCCCTAAAGGTTACATCCGCTTTGAAGCTGATCACCTCATCAATATCCAGAATTCGTCCACTTTGTGGTTCATCTACCTTCAAGTGAGGGTAGTCTTCGACTATCGTCACAGTCGTTTGTGTGGACTTTCCGTTACCGTCTTTAGATAAGCTGGCTGTGATGATATGGGTTCCTGCGGACAGGTTTGGTGAAATCGCGCCGCCTACTCCCAGGGTGCCATCAATGCTGGATGTCCAAGTTACACTATTCTTGTGGTTCTCACCGTTTATTGTCGCTGTTGCTATTGACAAGGGCACGGCTAAATAGGCCTCATGTGGTGTTTTGAGTACTGCCTGCGGATTACTGAGCCGGATATCATTTATTGTAAAGGTACGGGTGACAGTAGCAGCATCGTAACCATCAACGGTTAGGTTGGCGGAAATTTGATGAGACCCGGCCACTAGATTTGTGAGACTGAAACTTCCTCCTGAGCCTAAATGTCCCTGCTTACTGGAGCTCCATCTAATTGAACTAGCGACGTTACCTTTAAGTGGGTCGGATCCCGTTGCTGAGAATAGGACTGCGTCACCAAGTTCACTTGATCCGCCCTGAGCCGGAGAGTTTATGGTTATTTTTGGAAGGCCAATTGGTTTATACCTAAATTTTCTAAGAATTCCTGAGGGGTTTGAGTCGCTCCAACGAGCATAATAAGAGGATCTAGCATCATCCCCTTTGGTACAATTATGACTGAAGGTAGAACTACCACCATTTTGTGTAAACGGATTAACCAGTGTGAATTCTTGCTCACATCTGCTTTTTGCCATACTTTCAGTTTCGGAAACATGATCAGCCCTACTTCCCTGATATTCCATATGAAGAGTAGTCGAATATACTGTTGCATCTATGGAAGTTGAACGCATGCGTGCCGAAGCTTGATAACCTCCCAAATCTCTGGAATATCTGCAAATCTTATTTGAGTATGTAGTATAGGCGGAATTATTTAATTCTCTCAACTCCAAACTACAACCTAAACTTGCGGCGCCGGACGAAGCGTATGTTTTTACTTCTTGCCATCTGAAATTACCGCTCCCAAGAGAAAATCCGGCATAAGCGCTACTAAATATTAGCTGCATGGACATAACTAGTAAAAAAACAACTATTCTTTTAATCACAAGCTAAAATCCTTCTTAAAAATAACAAATTCACCAAAAATAGTTACTAGGCACGCCTGAAAATTGGAATTTCTATTTAGCATACTTAGGTAATCCAAGCCCTTATCAAACAATACTCATTCTGCTGACATAGCAAAAATGCCTCAGCATTTAAATAATAAGGCGCTCTAATGTTTTATCCATATACCATTAACAAAGCAATGAACTCCATTCGGGTCCAGAGTATATGATATCCTCACCGACTTTCCAGACATCAAAGATGAAAGTGCGATAGTATTGAAAGAATGATTATTTTTGCGGTCATTTACGTAAAAATAGTTCTTCTGGTTTGGGCAGCTTTGACCTACAAGACCAATAGAATAGGTAACACCATCATAAGTTCTAACAAAATTTACCTTTGCATCCTTAGTCCAATTCAGAGCATTTACTTGTGCCGAAAATGCAAGCATAACGATAACGATATATTTTTTCATAATTTATCCTTTATCTATTTACAATTTTCGACAAAGTCATCTCCCATGGTGCCGACAACTCATAATTTGTGACCACAGAATACAAAAATTTCGATCTATTTTAAATCTATCAATTATTGCCTAAGCTTATAACTGATGATTTATGTTAGCGAATACGAACTCCAACTCGTTTGGATAAGCAGAATCGACAAAGGAGGAAAAAAGGATTAAGCAGAGGGATAACGAAGAAATTTTTATGCGCCACCATATAAATGGAAACACAAGAAATTAGCACCCAAGACATCCTTATCTAACTCCAATTAACTTTCCATATTTCAAAATTTCGACATTTCGACATTTCGACATTCAGGACCAAGAGTCTGCCACGAATTACTGAAATTTAATCTAGTATATTTCATGGGAAAGGTAAAGCCCAACATTCTAAAAATTGAGCTTACTTCGTACTTTCAAGACTTGTCGCCGCCTGCTGGATAGATTAGAACCATTATCTCGGGTAACCGACGTTATCGGAAGATTTTCGATCATTTAACGAAGACTTCTAACTGCTTTGTGACAAGCCTCTCAGACTGGGCGAATCAGTGTTAGGGCTGCTTACTTTTGCATCTAACCGCCTTATTGTTGATCAATTCCCGTCATTCGAGCACGCTTCCCCTTTCCCATTGAGGTAGGCCGGGGAAACTTCGGGGTATACCTCAGAATCAACCGACGAGCGAGGCAGATAATTTATCCTTATAGGGATCGCTGTCACCACTCAGTACGGTACCTGGACTTGCCGCATATTTCAGATGATGAGCTCGCCAACCTTGATTAGTTATCGATTCAGTTGCTGGTATGCGTACCAGGGTAAGTCCAGTACTTTCAGCCGCGTTCTTTTGTGGGCTTCGAGATATCGAGGTTAGATCTGACCAGCCGATCTGGTCTATTATGACGCGAAGAATTAGAGCTCATACAGCCTCGTTACCAATCACCAGCCATCAAGGAAAGAAACATGCGAGTTGCTATTTTGGTTGCAGTAGCTTCACAGGTTAGCGCAGGCTACTACATGGAAAGGCAAACATCGCTTGGATAAGCAACATTTGAACAGTAAGTTTGTGATATCCGGAGGCTGGGAGAACAAACTGAGCTGCCCAAAAATGGAACAAGGGATTTGGTACGTCGAGTCGATGAACGGGTCAATGGAGGAACTTCAAAGCATGTACTCTATGGCTCTCGCTGCATATATATCGGGAAAGACTATAGAGCTATACTCGTATAAATGTGGTTCCGATGGTCGCCCTTACGCACGCTCTTTGTACATGCCCTCTCGTTCCGGAAATTAGCTTGCAGCACCCAGTTACAGCCGATACCAGTAAACTGGCGCTGCCGAGTACAGGCTTTGATAGGGCAACGATGGATTTTACTGAGATAGGAACGGCTCGATATCGGTTCTTTCTACAGCCTCGTTCCAACTCATGGGACTCTCCTTCATTAGCGATACATGAACTTGTTTTATAACTAGAATAAACGGAGCTTAGCTTTGAGTTATCTCAGTTTAGTGGGTGATAGCGGTGCACTGATGAAGAAAATCTTCTTTGTAGTAGCGGCTATTTCTTGGTCAATTTTGGGGTATGCCGGAACGTGTACGAATTGTTCGATCAAGACTCTTGGGTTTGGCCCCTACTATGACAATCTTTGTTCTTCGGAGAACTGTGTCTTTATCATGCTCGAAGGCAACATCACTGGTAAACCGAGTTGCTCTGATCAAGGATGGCAATTTGTGCTGGACACAACAACCAAGAGTGGACAGCATACCCTTTCATTTCTGTTGTCGGCACATGCTGCTGGGCGCAATGTGACAATTTCCGGACATGGCGTTTGCTCTAATTGGAGCAGGTCAGAAAGCTTTCGCTATGGTTTGTACGCGTTTTGACCAGCCCAGGCGCCACATGCATGTGCACGAGGAGCATGTTTTGAGTAGCCCTTCCCGGGCCGTGCAGCCACCTGAAGGTCAGAGGTTAGCCAAAGCCCCAGGCAACTCCGAAAGACTCCGAACCACCGCATTAGGCTCAATCCCCCAATCTTCAAACACCTTCCCGGCATCCCTCTGCACCCAGATGGCCGTCAACCCCGCCGCCCGGGCACCAATCACATCCCACGCGTTACTGGACACCAGGCACAGAGGCTTATCCATCGCCCCGGTTGCCCGTCGTGCATAGGCATACACCGCCGGGTCCGGCTTGAAGCTCTTGATGTCATCCACCGACACCAACCCCTCAAACTGATCCAGCAAATGGTTATGCCCCAGCACCTTCTCCAACGCCGGATAGGTGCCATTGGAAAAGGCAAACATCCGATACTCGCCCTGCAGGGATTCCAGTGCCGGCAACGAGTCGTCAAACGCAGGCAGGGACAGATAGGCCCCCATCAACTCATCTTCCCGCTCTCCACTTAAGCTCAACCCATGGCTGGCCATCGCATACCTTAGCGCCTGCCGGGTACAGGCCCCGAAATCCTCGTACATGCGCATCAGCCCCTTGCGAAAGGAAAACTCCAACTGTTTTTCCCGCCACTGGGCACTCACGGACTCCGCCGCCTGGCCTGCGTCTGGCGCCAACAGGTCTGCCATTCCCATGGGGTCCACCAGGGTTCCGTATACATCGAACGCCAGGATCGGTTTCATCGGGTGCTCCTAAATTTGTTCAGCCAGTGTCACGACATCGTAAACCAGTCAGTACCGTTTTTTGAATGCTTACTCAAACGGCCAACAACAAAATGCTCTGGAATGGGCAACTTCCCACGCCTCGGGTACACTGCTACTCATGAACTCCATTGATACATTTAACCTCGACATTCGCTCCCTCAGCACCTTCATTGCAGTGCTGGATGAGGGCAGCGTTTCTCGAGCTGCTGTGCGACTGGGCGTGAGTCAATCGGCTGTCAGCCACACCCTGGACCGATTACGCCAGGCCCTGGGCGACGCCCTGTTCGTCAAATCCGGCCGGGGCATTGTCCCCACCCGGTATGCTCTCCAGGCCGGCCCACACATTCGCCAGATACTGGACGATCTGCACTCCCTGTCTTCCGGGCCGCCGTTTGCCCCGGCCACGGCCGAGTTCACCTTCACCATCGCCGCCAACGACTATCAGCGCGACCTGCTGTTACCCGGACTGTTGTCCGTGATCCGACAAGAAGCGCCTGGCATCCGCTTGCAGGTGGTCCCCTCGGGTATTCCGACCGCCGACATGTTGCGTAAAGACTTGTGTGACTTGATTATTTCCCCTCACGCACCGGAAGCCACCGACATCATGCAGCGGGGCCTGATGGCGGATCAGATGGTGGTTTTCTACGATCCCGCCATCCGCCAGGCCCCGGAGTCCCTGGCGGATTATCTGAAGGCGGACCACATCGCCATCCTGTTCGGCACGGGTGAAAAAACAGCTTTCGAAGGTTCGTTAGCCGCCCAGGGATTGACC
>JGI24514J20073_1000225_pt1 | contig 21118 bp, 17 predicted proteins | sample LinPmetageLP37_FD_20073 | JGI IMG/M metagenome (IMG submission 20073) | reverse complement strand
GCACGCTGCGCACCAAGTTCGAGCAATGGTATCCGGCGCTGAAATCTTCGTCAGAAACCGGAATGGCTGCATGATTGCCCCACACTTTGCGGTACTCTCCAGATAGTCGCGCCCGCCGCTGTGCCAATGGGCAAGATCGGGCACATGCGGCCCATCCCCGGCCAGGCCAACCGGCAATTGTTCGATCTCGGTCAACCCGCCATGTGCCTCAAGGCGCCACATGGTCAGCCCGTCGGTACCGCGCGCATCCCCAAAGACATAGGTGTCCGCGGCGGTCTCCATCACCAGCATCGCATCAAACGTCACCGCTCCGGCGCCCATCTCTCCCTCAAAGCGCAGATGGCCGGTCGCGGTGAGGCTATAGGCATCCACGCCCTGCCCCGCGCCGCCATAAGACACCAACCCCGGCGCACCATCCATCATGATCGGCGCAAGCCCGCCCGGCGCGGGCAGCGACGCGGTGCCATCCTGCGAGACCTGATTGCGATAGACCAGGTTGCCGTTTTGCCATTCCCAGCTGAGAAGACTGCCGTAGGCACCGCTTGTCGAGACCACAAACAGTCTCGAATTCACCTCAATTACCTCTATATCGGTCATTGCCGGTGTCCCGCGCGTCCCCCAGGTCGACCAGGTCCCAGCATGACTTATCTGCATCATCTCATGTTCCCCCTTCCACAGGCAGTCCCTGCAACAGGGTTTGCCCGCCGGGCTGGGCAACAGCGCAGACAGAGGGTGACTAGATTGCGGCAAATCCTTAAAAGACATCTCGAAACTGAACGATCCGGACCCCCGCATGACCCGCCCTGCCCCGACCTCTTCTCTGGCCAGTTCACCGGCCCCTTCTTTGGCCCCTTCCACGGAACCGGAGCTGCCCCCCGTCACCATTGTGATGGCGAGCTACAACGGCGGCGCTCATATCGCCGAGCAACTGGCCTCGATTGCGGCGCAGGATCATCAAGGCTGGGCGCTTTGGGTGTCGGACGACGGGTCAAAGGATGACACCCGCGCCCTTGTCGAAGACTTCGCCGCCCGCCACCCCGATCATGACATCCGCCTGCTGGAAGGGCCCCGCCAGGGCGCCGCCGCCAATTTCCTGTCGCTGCTGTGCCACCCGGATCTGCCGCCGGGGTTTGTCGCGATCAGTGATCAGGACGACATCTGGTATCCTCACAAGCTGACGGCGGCGCTGCGCGCGCTGGCGCCCCATGCCGAGGACAGGGCGGTTTACAGCGCCCAGAGCCGCCATGTCGACGACAGCGGCGCCCCTGTGGGTGCCTCACGCGTACACCGCGGCGCGCCGTCCTTTGGCAATGCGCTGGTGCAAAACCGGGTGGCGGGCCATTGCGCGGTGCTGACCCCGGCGGCGCTGGCGCTGGTGCGCGCCGCCGGGCCGGTCTCGGTGCCGTTCCATGACTGGTGGCTGTATCAACTGGTGCAAGGCGCGGGCGGAAGGGTCATCGTGTCGGACAAGGTGGTGCTGGATTACCGCCAGCACGCGGGCAATGTGCTGGGCGGCAACCAAAACCGGCTGGCCGGCCTGACCCGCGCCGCCATGGTGCTTGGCCCGACCTTCGGGCGCTGGATGGCCGCCAACCGCGCGGCCCTGCAAGACGCCGCGCCGCTGCTGGGCGCGCAGGCACGCGGCACGCTTGCCGCACTGGAGAGCGCGCCGCGCGCCGGTCCCCGGCGGGTCCGGGTGCAGGCCGCACTCGGGCTGGTGCGGGACAAGGCTTCCGCCACCGCCCTGCTGCGGCTGGCGGCGCTGTTCGGGCGTATCTGACAACCCGCCAAAACGGCGTTTCAGGGCGAAACAGAGCCTGCTTCGACGCCTATTTTCCCTGTTTCATATTCTCTTCGTGATGCGCAATCGCATCCGCGACATCCTCGTAATACCAGGCCTGCCCCTTGTCGAGCACCAGCCCGGAATCGCACAGCCGCCGGATCTGATCCATCGAGTGGGAACAGACCACCGCACCGGCGTTGCGGGTGCGCTCCTTGAACAACCGGTCGCTGGCTTCGCGGAACGAGGCATCGCCCACGGCGGTGATTTCATCGACCAGATAGGTGTCGAACTGGATGCCCATCGACACCCCGAAAGCCAGCCGCGAGCGCATGCCCGACGAATAGCTGCGCAGTGGCAAGCGAAAATGCATGCCAAGCCCGGCGAAATTCTCGACAAAGCGCACCAGCTCATCGGTGTCGGCCCCATAGATCCGCGCGGTGAACCGGCAGTTCTGCAGCCCCGACAGATCGGGGTGAAACGAGCCGGCAAAGCCCACCGGCCAAGACACCAGCCCGGTGCTGATGATGCGCCCAGATGTCGGCTCTGTCGATCCCGACACCATGCGCAGCAGCGTCGACTTGCCCGCGCCGTTGCCGCCCAAAAGCCCCACCGACCGCCCCGTCGGGATGGTCATGTTGAGCCCTTCGACAACGGTGTTGGTCTTGCCGTTGGTGACATAGCGCTTGGTCACGTTCTCGAACTTGATCACCCTGGTACCGCCTCCGTGCGGTCTGGCCTGTTCACTCAGGCCCTCTCAGCGCCGGTCCTTGATCGCGTAAATCACCAGCACCAACGTTGCCCAGATAAGCATGATGAACAGCCCTGTCAGCCCCAGCAGGGTCTTGCGCTCGGGAAACCGCGAGCTTTCGGCAAGAGTAGGCTCTACATAGGCCGCCAAATAGCGGCTCTGGCGCCGCGCTTCGGACAAGGCCCCATCATAGGAGGCCTGCGCCGAGGTATAGGTCTGCTCGGCGAATTCGCGATCCACCACAAGGCGTTCATATTCCCCAAACAGGTTGGCATAGACCTCCCCGCCCTCGGCGTCGCCCCCGATGCCCAGCTTGCGACGCTCTGCGGCGATGCGCATTTCGACCACCTCGATGCGGCGATGCGCCTGCAGGACGCGCGGATCGTCGGTGCGGATGGTGTCGACCAGCAGGTCCAGCTCGATCAGCGCATCGGCAAGCTGCGCCTCGAGTTTGCCCAGAAGCCCGGCCTGAGTCTGCAGATCGACCGATGGATCCACCAGCTGGTTCTTGTTGCGGAACTCGGTCACCGCCTGGCGCGCCTGCTTTAGCCGCTCGACCGAGGTTTCAAGCTCTTCGCGGGCGTAGCGGATCGCGTCCTCGCGGGCGATGGCCGTCAGCCCGTTGATCATCTCCGAACTGCGCTCGAACAGGGTCTGCGCGATCAACGTCGCATCGGCCGGATCAAAGGCCTGCACCCGCACCTCTATCAGCCCGGCGCCATCGTCGTAGTAGATCTTGACCATGCGGTTCCAGTAACTCACCAGATCCTCGATCGTGCCGCTTTCATCAAAGGCAAAATACGGATCATTCTCGGGCTTGGACCACATGGCGCGCAGGTCGATCTTGGCATCGATGTCGGCGACAAGCTTCTGGCTTTGCAAGAACTCGTAGAGGATATCGGTATCGGACGAGCTGGAGCCGGAAAGCTGGGTGATCCCGCCCAGGACCTCCAGCGCCGAGCTTTTCTCCTCGGTGCGGACAGAAAACGCCACCGTCGAGGCATAGCGATCCGCCGCGCGGGTCCACAGATAACCCGCCACTAAAAGCATAGGCAGCACCACACACAGCACAAAGCTGATGATAACGGCCCAATGCCGTCGTTTCAGGCTGGCGGAGGCAACCGGCTGCGTCACGCGCTGCGCATCGCCGTTTGTGGCAGCGGTGCCCGCTGCCTGACCTGCTCTCTTAGCAGCCCCCTTACCTGCACCCTTAGCGGCCCCCTGACCGCCCGCCGGACCCATGGCGGGACGCCGCGGCCCTGCGCTTGGCGGCGCCTCGGGTTTCGGCTTTGGGGGTCGCAGCGGGGCTACGGTGTTCTCGCCGCGCGGCAAATCAGAACGCTGCGCAGGAGGCTGGGGGGATTTGGTCAAGAAAATACCGTCTTTTAAAGTGACTCTTGTCGATCCATTATTACATAATAGCGACTGAAGTTTCCAGCCGCGATCTGCACCACCCGCCGCGACCCGGCAGGGGCCGCCCACCGGCCTTTGATCACCGGTACGGGGCTTGCGGGGCAGCGCCGGATGGGGCAAAGCTGCACGGCCTGTCCCCGGCGGCAAGACCTGCGGCGCCAGGCGGGACCGGGCATCAAAACACGAAACAGGAAAAACAGACCCTGTTTCGCCGCGAACAAGGCCCAAGTATAAGGCGCGACGGCAGGGCCAAAACGAAGCCAGAACGAGGCCAGACAGCAGGGCAAGACAAAGGCATGGCACAGGACCCAGAATTCCCCCCAGCCCAGAGGCCGCGCATCAAGCACGCGCTACCGCGCTTTGCCACGCTGCGCACCATTCTGGCGCTGATGCTGCGCGAGATGTCGACCTCTTACGGGCGCTCTCCGGGCGGCTATCTTTGGGCGATCCTCGAACCCGTGCTGGGCATCGCGCTGCTGACAGTGGTGTTTTCGGTCGGTTTCCGCTCGCCGGCGCTCGGGGTCAGCTTTGCGATGTTCTACGCCACCGGGGTGCTGCCCTTTGGCCTGTTCAACGACATCGCAAACAAGCTTGGGCAAGCGCTGAACTACTCCCGGCAATTGCTCGCCTATCCGCGCGTGACCTTTGTCGATGCGCTGATCGCGCGCTTTGCGGTAAACCTGATCACCCAGCTTCTGGTGAATTATATCATCCTGATCGGGATCTTGCTGGTATTCGAAACCCGGGTGATCCCGGTCATGACCACCATCGCGCAGGCCTATATGCTGACCGCCTTTCTGGCCGCCGGGATCGGGACCTTCAATTGCTACATGACTCGGCGGTTTGAAATTTATCAAAGGATCTGGTCGATCGTGACTCGGCCGCTGTTCCTGATCTCTTGTGTGCTGTTCCTGTTCGACGCGATTCCGCAGCCCTATCGCGACTGGCTCTGGTACAACCCACTGGTGCATGTGATCGGCCTGATGCGCCGCGGCTATTACCCCAACTACGAGGCCACCTATGTCTCCGAGGCCTATGTCTTCGGGATTGGGCTGGTGACCTTGCTGGCGGGACTGTTGCTGTTGAAACGCGATCACAAGTCCGCCATCGAACGCTAAGCCCCGTCAGGAAACCCGTCAGGACGTCCGTCAGCCGCGAAACGGCCGCGACAGCCAACGCCTGCGGCGCAGCCCGGTATCAAGCGCAATCAGATGGTCCAGCGCCACCGAGACCGGCACATCCCAAGCATGCACTGCCGAGCGCGTGGCCAGCGGCGGTTGCAATTGCGGCGGCCTTTGACCAGCCGCCTGCGCGGCCGCACGCACCCCGCGACACAGCGCCATATACAGCTGCGCAAGTTCCTCGGTGTCGTCCAGCCGAGACCGCCCGCCGCGGATCTGATCGCCGTAGGCGGCCGGGCGCCCCCAACGCGGATTCGCCTGCCTGATCGCCCTGCCCTCCTCTTGCGGCAAAAGACCGAAAAGCGTCTCTACTTCGGCCTTTACCGCCGTCTGGATCAACGGCAAGTGCCGCGGCATGATCGCCCAGAGCCGCGGCGCGTTCTCCACCTTGCACCAGCGTTGAAAGATGAATTCCGTGGCGCTGTCATGCGGCGTCGGACGGAATCGCCGGTTGCGCATCAAGAACCCCACCATAGCCGGCGGCAGCGCGGTATTGCGCGACGGGGCTGGCGGCAGCGTCACGTCATAGGTCTGCGAAAACGCCTTCAGCACATCCCCCGACAGATGCAGCCGCAGTCGGGTGTTCGGCAGCGCCTTCCAGCGCGCAAAGCTGCTGCCAAGCCGGTAGGGCAGCACGACGTTTTCCAGCCAGCCCTGAAAACTGCGCCCGCTCCAGACGCCCCACTGCCAATAAGCCGAATTCAACCAATCGATCGGCGGGCGGGCAAAGCCCAGGACCTCGATCGGGGCGCCCTTGTCCGGGTCAAACCAATGCGGCAGATGCTCGGCAAAGCTGTCGGCCTGGCCAATCCAGCCTTCGTTGGACAGCACCGGCGTCGCCGCACCGCGTTTCGCCCCACGCCAGACCCGGTCAAGCGCGGCAAAGACCGGGGCCGGGTCGTCCTGGCGGCCCAGGTTGGGCCAGCTGACATAGCCATGCACCAGGCGCTGTGCCGCCTTTTGCAAGGCGCTGCCGCGCTGCAACGTCCAGCGTTTGCCACTTGGCCGCGCCCCGACATAGTCCAGATCAGAGCCTGTTTTAGCCGAAAGTTCAGGGGTTGCACTTAGCGCCGCCTGCAAGGCCGAGCTGCCGCATTTCGGTCCGCCCACATGCAAGATCAGACGCCGTTCCTCGCGTGTGACATCTGCGCTCATGATCCCTGCTCCGCTACGGCGCTCAGGCGCACGGCTTCCTCGATGATCCGCCCTGACACGGGGGGATGGCCCTGCGCAAGAGGCAGCAGCGCCCCCGGTGCGCCCTGCGCCATCGCCGCACGCACCGCGTCGCCCTGCGCGCCCAGATCGAAGGCGATCACCGGCAATCCGGTGGCCAGCGCCTCATGGGTGGTGAACGAGAAGGTCTCGGGCCAGACCGAGGGGACCAGCCAGCACGTGATGCCGTAACGCGCCACCAGATCGGGCAGCGCATCGACGCTGTAGCGCCCATGCAGGCAGGCCGGCGCGGACAGGCTGTAGGCCGGGTCCAGATCGCCCAGAAGCACCAGGCCGACGTCCTGGCCACCGTTCGCATGCTTGGCCAGGTGGCGACTGAGGTCCTGCGCCACACCGGCACCCTTGTGCGGCGCCAGGTTGCCCAGAATGCCGATCACCGGCTGCGTGGTTTTTGGGGGCGGGATACGCGGCACAGCCGAATGCAGGACATGCGGGCAGACCGCGATGTTCTCCAGCTTGGGATAGGCACCCTGCACCAGCCTGGCGCTGGCCTGCGAAAAGCATTCCACCCGATCCGCCCGCGCCAGAAGCCCGCCCCAAGCCTGCTGCCATACGGCAAGGCTGACCGCGCTACCGTCGGGCCTGCGGGTGGTATGGCGCGCATCACCGCCCTCGGAGTCCGGCAAGCCGCGATAAAGGTCCCCTGCCCCAAGCAGAGTCGGCGCGGGACTGATCGGAAAATAATCGTGGATCAGCACCTGCAATTCATCACTTTCGGGCCGAAACAGAGACTGAAACAGCCCCGGAATCGCCAATGGATCACAGTCTCCCACCGCGTTGGAATAAACCAGCCTGCGCCGCGCCACCGGCACCAGAAGCTGCATCAACAGATCCCAATCGGCGCAGCCCCCCGCCAGGGGTGCTTCATCATCCTTCATCCACAGCTCGAGCGTGAATCGGAACACCCCGCCGACGCGGATCACAATGGCCGCGCCGACATGCTCCATATCGGCTCTGATACGGCGCAAAAGGTCGATATCAGCGCCGCCACCCATGCTGTGACCAAGGTAGATCGGCAAGGCCCTGTCGCCGCGCTGCGCCTCGGCCCAGGCCATGCCAAGCGCCAGCCGCGCAGTGACCAGCGGATCGCGGCGCAAGAAGCCGTGCACCTCGGCGTCAAAGCCCGGATAGCGCCGGGTCAGGATCTCGGAGTTGCGGGCAATCAAGGCCCGCTTGCGCGCCGAGCCAAAGCTTTGCCCACCCATATGCGCCACAAACAGGTCCGGCACGTAGATGTGGCGCCCGCCCTGCGCCAAGGCCTTGCGGCACCAGTCCACCTCTTCGCCATAGCCCGGCGCGAAGGCCTCGTCGAATTGCGGCAACGCGCGCAGAAATCGCGGCGCCAGCGCCATGCAGAACCCCACGCCGGCCGGCCCCGGCACCTGCGCCGCCGCGCCGTTCAGCGCCCCCGCCAGCACGTCGATACGCTCGGCGGTCTCCACTCTGATGTCACGCGCCCGTCCGGGCAGCGGTACCGATCCCAGTTCGGCGTCATTGGACAGCGGCGTCACCGAGGCGACGCCCTCGTCCTGCCAGATCGGCCGCAACAGCCGCGGCGCCCAGCCCTTGGGCAGATAGGCGTCGGTATTGAGCAAGACCACCGGATCAGGCCAGTTCAGAGCCTGCTTCAGCCCGCGATTGACCGCGCCAACAAAGCCGAGGTTTTCATCATTCTCGATCAGGGTCACCCGATCGCCGCGCGCCGCCGCCCAGCCTTGCAGGCACGGCCGAACCTGCGGCGCCGGAGACGCATCATCGATCAGCACCAGGCGCCAGGGAATGTCGGTATGCGCCTCAAGGCGACGCAGCGCTTCGCAGGTCATATCGAGGTTGTCGTAAACCGGCATGACCACGGTCACAGCCGCGCCTTCGGGCACATTCAGGGTCTGTTTCGGCGCGAACAGCGCCGGATCAAGCGCCACCGGCGCAGGCCCGGACAGATCCAACAGCTGCTTGACCCGCGCCCGCGCCGCCGGATCGCGGTGCCGCACCCAACGCAGCGCCGCCGGCAGGGCGCGCATCCCGGCAAGCGCAAAGCCCGGCAGCAGGCGCAGACGCGCCGCACGACCCACCTGCGCCGTATCCGAGACCGGCAGATGATAAGCCACATAGATCGAGAATAACCGCCTTACGCGGAACACCATCGACACGCCGTTTTTACTCCGCCCGTTTATCCACGCCCATTTTGGCAGGCCTCCCTTCAAGCACACAAGCGGGCAGGGGGGAAGGTCAGGGTTTGCACCCCCCGCCCGCATCCCGGTCGCGCGCCTGTCAAACCTGATTACGCAGCCAGGTGGCCAGACGCTGCTCAAAGGCGTCATCAAGCCCGGCGCCGCTCAGCACGATCCGATCCGCCGCCGCGCGGTGCAGCACAATGCCACCGTCCTGCGCTGTATCAGGCTCGGATTTTGGCGGTTTTGCCGATTCTTCCGGGGGCTTTTCAGGGCTCTTTTCAGGGGGCTTCTGCGCTGTCGGGGCGGGCGCCTTCGCCTCCTGCTCCAGCAGCGCCTCCAGCAGCGCGATCTCGGCCTCGGCTGTCTGCGCTGGTGTCTTGCGCAGCGCCTCGCAGATGCGCAGGGTAAACCCGGCGTCCTGGGTCATTGCACGCGACAATTGCAGCCCCAGCCGTTCGCTGATCGCCTCGGGAAAGCGCAGATGGTCCTCGAAGGCGCTGACCAGCAGCATGAAACTGCCGATCTTGGAGCGCCGCGGACGTGAAGCCGAGGCAAACAGCGTCTGCAAGGCGGTACGTTCGCTGGCAAAGACCCCGTGCTGCACCGCTTTGACGACGATGCGGGCGCGCTCAAAGTAGCTTAGCCCGACGCGGATCTCGTTTTCCTCGACCATGGACTGATAGGCCTCGGCGGCATCCCCGGGACGGCGCAGCAGGCCCAGAACAGTGGCAAAGCGTTCCTCGCCGGTTTCCTCATGCAGGGCGCGCAAAGCGGTGCAGCGGCGCCAGCCCGAGATCAGCCCGTAACGCTGCCCGCCCAGATCGACCAATTCGACCGGAGTCTGTTGGCTGCGCGCCTTCAGGCTGTCCTTGAGCGCCTGCATCTCTTCGTCCTGCGCCGAAATGCGGTCACGCACCAGGTAATCGATCTGGATGGCGTCCAGCGGCACGGCCAGCACCATGCGGCCGTTTTCACGCGCCTCGGTCAGGGTGCGGGCCATTTCCTGCGCCACCGCCGTGGCCGAAGCCTCGCGCGCCACATCAGCGATCGGCGCGGGGCTGAGACGGGCGGAAAAGGCCGATTTCGTCTCGGGGGCAGGCTCAAGGAAGGCGGGGTTGGCGGGGGTCAGGCGTTTGCGTTTGGCCATGCTCGGTCTCCGGTGTTGAACGGGCAGCAGGGTCGGGCACACCCCTTGGAAAAGGTTGAACGGCCCGTACGCTGGCTTGGGGGGCAATCTGGGTGGCGACTTGGGGGCGCAATTAGGTCCGATTCGGACTCAATGTTTCGCGTGCGAAACACCCCGCGCAGACACCGCCCCGTTATTCGGCCCGTCATTCGCCCGGTCATTCGGCGGCCTCTTTCAGGGCCAGTTCATCGCGCCGCCAGGCCCCCACCACAAGCGTCTTGAGCGCCGCATAGGTGACGTCAAAGGTTTCGCGACCGCGGACATAGGTCTCGCGGTTGAAATCGCGGTAATCGGCCTCGTAGATGCCCTGCACCTGCTCGCCGGCCTGGCCGATCAGCGCGGTGTAATCCTGACGGTGTGGCGACAGGGTGGGGCCAAGGTAGCTTTGCATCAGGGCGGCCAGTTCGGCCTGCTGGGTGCCGTCATAGCGGGTGATCACCGCGCGCACCGCGTCCCATTGAAACGACAGCCCGTCACGGCCCAGGGCGCGGGCGGCCATGTTCTCGGCCTCCTCGATGGAGCCGAAGGTGGAATGCAGCATGTCAAAGAAGCGCCCCGTGCTGTCGAACTCAAGAAAGGACGCGCCCAGCGGCACCAGAAGAATGTCCGCCGCCGCCAGCCCGTTGATCGTCAGATAGCCAAGCGCCGGCGGGGTATCGAGGATCACCATGTCATAGGCGTCCAGCACGCCATCGGCCTCAAGGCTTTGCGTCAACGCATCCCAAAGCTTCCAGCCGCGCGCGCCCATGCGCCAGACCGGAATCTGGAACTCTGCCCAGTAAAGGTTGAGCTGCGCGCCGATCAAATCGATGTTCGGCCAGTGGGTGCCCTGGATCAGCGACTCGGTCCGCACCTCGAGCGCCTCGGACAGCGTGTCGTCAAGCGGCTGCGGCGCCTCGCCGCGATCGAGGCGGCGCTGGTTGTCAGCTTGCAGGTGGCGCGCGTAATGCCGCGCCAGCAATGGAAAGACCGTGCCCCATTCGTCCTCGACCGTGCCGCCAAAGATCGAGGTCATACTGCCCTGGCTGTCGAGATCGATCACCAGCACCTTGTAGCCATCAAGCGCCGCGGACATGGCAAGATGCGCCGCCGTGCTGGTCTTGCCGACGCCGCCTTTAAAGTTGGCCACGGCGACAAGCTTGGCGGGCAGACCTTCGGGGCGATAGGGCTGGTAGTTTTTGCTGCGCGATCCTTCGGCGGCAAAATGCGCGCGCAGGCGCAATACCTCGTCGAGAGTGAACCATTTGGCGCCACCCGCTGTCTCCGAGGTGCCCTGCGGAAGATCGGGGTTCTGTTTGAGCACGCGGCGGAAATGCCCGGTGGCCACGGGGATCAGGTAGCGGGTGATCTCCCAGGTTGAAAACAGCCGCAGACTGCGCTGCCCGGTGTCATTGAGCCCGCGACTGGCCAGATCGCTGCGCCCGGCGGCGCAGGCTTGGGCAATGCGGGCAAAGCCACCGGTTTCGGTGGGATCGCCCAGTTGACTCAGGGCGGCATCGGGGTCGATGCTGAGATAGGGTGGCAGGCTGGCAGTGTCCGGCTTCATCTGCTCGTCTCCGGGGTTGTTCCATGGCTATTTCCGCAGGTCATGTGCGCCATTTTTGCCAGAATACTCAAAAATGTCGCACATGGAAGAAAAACCCGCACACGTCAGCGTTTCATAGCAAATTCAGGAGGTTGCAATTGCAGATCTGAGGTCTGTTCTGGGCTTGAAGAGGCCTTGGCTTGTTAATTTTTGTTATTTTATTCGTTACGGGCTTATGGGATTTTTGGTAGTGAGCTGAAAAAAAAGATTTTCCGGGATTTTGTGAAGAGCGTGCGACTCTGAACCCACGCAGGGGCGAGTCTGATCCGCCGATAGAATGATGGACGTGGGCTGTGGATAACTCTACTAATAGTGTCACTGAAACCCCGAAGGCAGAATCGGGGGCAGAGCACGAGAACCGAGAACAAAGGCCGGCATAACAAGGCTGCACGACAAACGGGCACAAGAGGGAACAGGCATGGCAGGCAGCGCAAGCGGCGCAGGCAACTCGGGGCAGGGCGGGCTTTTGCCCGATCGCCATCCGACGGCGGATTTTTTTATCTGCGACATCTTTCAGGCCAGCCCCAAGGACGACCTCGCCTCGATGGAGCATCCGATCTTTTCTCTGTCGACGCGGCCCGACCGACGGGTGCTGAGCTATGCCCACAACGGCACGGAGGTGACGGTGACGCCCTCGGTCAAGGGGCGGGCGACGATCCATGACAAGGACATCCTGATCTACTGCGTCAGCCAGCTGATGGCGGCGCTCAATGCTGGGCGGGCGATCTCGCGGCGGCTGACGCTCACGGCGCATGACCTGCTGGTGGCGACCAACCGCGATACCTCGGGGGATGCCTATGCGCGGTTGCGCGAGGCCTTCGAGCGGCTGGCCGGTACGCGCATCACCACCAACCTGAGCACCGGCGGTGTGGCGGTGACACGGGGCTTTGGCCTGATCGAAAGCTGGGAGATCATCCGCCGCGAGCCGGCCGCAAAACGCGGCGGCAAAGCGGGCGGAGGGCGCATGGTGTCGGTCTCGGTCACGCTAAGCGAATGGCTGTTCCGGGCGGTGCAGAGCAAGGCGGTTCTGACGCTGAGCAGAGACTATTTCCGCCTGCGAAAACCGCTGGAGCGGCGCATCTACGAGTTGGCGCGCAAGCATTGCGGCCGCCAGCCCGAGTGGCAGGTCAGCGTCACGGTGCTGCACAAGAAATCCGGCAGCAGCGCGCCCTTGCGGGTGTTTCGCGCCGCCATGCGCCGGATGATCACCGAAGGTCATCTGCCGGATTACACCATGACCGAGGTGCCCGGCGATCTGATACAGTTTACCCGGATGGGCCGAGTGCTGGAGCCCGCCGCCGCCGCGCCCGCTGCCCTGATGGCGCAGACGCTTGAGCAGGCGCGCGCGCTCTGGCCGGGGGCGGATGTCTATGCGCTTGAGGCTGAATGGCGCGGTTGGTGGGCCGACACCGGCAGCAAGCCGCTGCGCAATGCCGACCGGGCCTTTCTGGGCTGGCTGGACAAACGACGCAAAAAGGAAGGCTGAACCATGCGCTTTTATTTGCTGCGCCCGCAGGGCCGGACCCCGATGTTCCGCGGTTTCAATACTGCGTCGAAATGGCTTGATACCGAGGCACCTCAGATCACCGGGACGCTGCGGCTGATCGGTGACGGCGCGGCCGAGGTGGAGCCGGGGGTGATTGACCGCGCGGGGCAGGAAATTGCCTGCACCGTTGCCGCCCCCACCGAGATCGCCGAGAAGGACCGCCCGCTGTGGCGCATGCCCGAGGCGCGGCGGCAGTTGGCGGTGATGAGCTTTGAGTTTCCCGGCGCGCGCCCGGTGCGTTTGATCGATCGGCGCGACGGCACGGAGCTGGCGGTTCTGGAACCGCAGATCGTCTATCCTGAGTTCGTGTTTGCGCTGCTTCAGGAAATGCAGGCGCGCGGGTTTCCGACGGCCGGTTCCGATGGTGGTTCCGGTGGTGGCCCCGATAGTGGCTTTACCAATTTCATCGAGACGGGCACGCTGTTTGGCCATACCACGCTGCATGCCAGCTACTGGTTTGACCGGGTCTTTACCATCGAGCTGTCGCAGGATCTGCACGCCCAGGCGCAGCGCCATCTTGCGCACCGCCGCAATGTCACCTGCCTGCAGGGCAATTCGGGCGATCGGCTGCCCGAGGTGATTGCGCAACTAAAGGGGCCAAGCATGTTTTTTCTCGATGCCCATTGGAGCGGGGACAACAGCGTCGATTGGGAGAATTCGAAATTCGGTGGCTACCCGGTGGAGACCGCGCGCCTCGACGATCCGACCCTGAGCGAAGGCGAGCGGCAGGTGCCCTTGCTGCACGAACTGGAAGCGATCGCGGCCGACCACACGGATGCGGCGATGGTCCTGATCGACGATTGGCAGAACCCCGGCCTTAAAGGCGCGAGTTTTGTCGGCGAGGACTGGAGCCATATCGACCCGGACAGGCTTGTGGCCTGGATGGCGGGGCACGCCCGGACGGCGGATCATTTTCAGGCCAGTTGGAACCGCTATGTCTGGCTGTTGAACCCGGCGTGATCGGCGTGATCAAAGACTGATTGGGCACAAATCAGGCATAAACAGAGTCTGTTTGAAGAGTAGGGCAGGGACCATGGGCACACGCAAGGGTATCATTCTGGCAGGCGGATCGGGCACGCGGCTCTATCCGATCACCATGGGGCTGTCGAAACAGCTTTTGCCGCTTTACGACAAGCCGATGATCTATTTCCCGCTCTCGGTGCTGATGCTGACCGGGATCCGCGAGATCGCCATCATCACCACGCCGCAGGACGCCGATCAGTTTCAGCGCCTTTTGGGGGATGGGGCGCAATGGGGGTTGTCCTTTACCTATATCGAGCAGCCAAGCCCCGACGGGCTGGCGCAGGCCTATCTGCTGGCCGAGGATTTCCTTGATGGTGCGCCCAGTGCGCTGGTGCTGGGCGACAACGTGTTCTTTGGTCACGGCCTGCCTGAGCTGCTGTCGGCCGCCGATGCCAAACCGGCGGGCGGCACGGTCTTTGGCTACCGCGTCGCCGATCCCGAACGCTATGGTGTGGTGGATTTTGAGGCGGATGGCACGGTGCGCGGCATAATCGAGAAGCCCGCGGTTGCGCCCTCACCCTATGCGGTGACGGGGCTGTATTTCCTCGACGGAAGTGCGCCAGAGCGCGCCCGTGCCGTGACCCCTTCGGAGCGCGGAGAGCTTGAGATCGTCACGCTGCTGGAGATGTATCTGACCGAGGGGCTTTTGGATGTGGCGCAGCTTGGGCGCGGCTATGCCTGGCTGGACACCGGCACCCATGCCAGCCTGCTGGATGCGGGCAATTTTGTGCGCACCCTGTCGGATCGGCAGGGCTTGCAGATCGGCAGCCCCGACGAGATCGCCTTTCAGTCCGGCTGGATCGATGCAGGTGCGCTGCGCGCCCGGGCCGCGCTGTTTGGCAAGACCGGCTATGGCGCCTATCTGGAGCGCCTGGCGGGGGAATGACTGCGACCACCGCGGGGCCGGCATCTGACCGCAAGCGCCCGCTCCCCTGAGCTGTGATGACCCGCCGACCCGCCGCGCCTCAGGCCGCGTAGACCGAGGCAAAATCGGCAAAGCCCTTGATCTCGATAGGGGTGCCGGAGGGATCGAAGAAGAACATCGTTCGCTGTTCGCCGGGCTGACCTGGAAAGCGCACGACCGGCGGGATGTCGAAAGCGATTCCTGCCTCTGCAAGGCGCTCGGAAAGTTCCATCCAGTCGTCCAAAGGCAACACCGCGCCGATATGGGGCACTTCACCGATTGCACCCGGCAAAGAAGATCGGGATAGCCGAGCTTGATCGCGGTTCTGGGCAAAAGTTCATTCAGTTCGGTGGTGAGCTTTTCCGTCAGGTCGGCGGGTTCTGCCATTGAGGTGAAGTCCACATCCCCGGTGACCCGATTGCTTTTGAAAGCGAGGGCCATGACCGCCCCGCCCTTTAAAACGAGTGTTTTCGATAGTGAGGGGGCTAGGCCGATTGCCCCCAGGACAATCTCCGTAACCTGGCGATCTCACAAGCGGACCTCGTCATCACGCCTATGCGCGCGACAACATTGGACGCGACGATCGGTGTGAGGGCGCTGCAGCTTATCGCCGAAGAAGAGGAAGCGCTCGATCGGAAGATCCCGCATGCAGTAGTTTTCACAATGACCAAAGCTATCCGCTCGAAGCAACACAGCGGCATCGCCGAATCCTTGGCCGCTCAGGGTGTGGACTTGATCAACCCACCGCTTATGGAGCGCGCTGCTTTCTCCGCGCTTTTTGAATTCGGTGGCAACCTGAGGAACATGCCCGCGCAGGGGAACATGGATGGAGCCATAGAGAACGCGGCGCTGTTCGCTCAGGCTGTGTACAAACGCTTGGCAGAGGGGGGCTGACATGTCTGAGGGTAAAGCCTTCAACATCGACCTTGGCCGCCTGAAAAGCCGGGAGAAAGACCGCAGCCCGCAGGCTATCGAGAAGGCCGAGCGGGCAGGGGAGGAGCTAGGGTTCGTGGCGCGCGACGGCCAGAAGCGTCGTGGGCGCAAGCCAAGCCCTCGGACAGGGCAAGTTCATGCCAAGGTCTTGCCCGGTGTCTCTGAAGAAATTGCCAACGAGGCGAAGCGCAGGGGGGTGCAGCAAGGTGTTCTGATTGAAGAGGCCTGGGCGCTCTATAAGGAAAAATCCGGTATTTAAAATTATCCGGTATTTTTCCGATTCTGCATCCACTTCCGGCAGAACCCCAGAAAGGCTGCCTCCGGGTTGCGCGGCGTCTCTGGAAGCCACCCGCGCCACTCGCGTTCAAGAAAGTGGACATCGAAGCCGGGCGCGAGCATCCGCGCTGTCTCGTAAACGTCAGGGTCAAGCTGGGGCGCGATCGCACGGGGCAGGACCACTTTCACGTTCTGACGGTTCGAGAAGGTCACCATGTCCTCTTGTTCATCATAAGCGATGGCGTAGTCGGGCATGTGGTCGTGTTCCTGGTCCTCGCGCACGATGTTCAGGACAAGACGCCTGAACTCTCGCGGGGTCGAATTCGATCCACACTTCTTCTGCAGAAGCGACAAGCTGATCCGCCACTCCTTTTGCGCTCCACAGTGTTTTCGGGCCAGTTCATAGATGCGCCGCTCGAGGGGCTTGCGCAGGCGGAAGTAATCGCGATGCAGCGTCAGGACCTCTTTTGACCTTATCGCGTTGAATACCCAGTCCGACAGCTTGATCTCAACCTCTTGCATACGGCCATCACGGGTTTCCCTTACAATTTCCGCACTCTCAATCAGGCCGAAGGTTCGGAAGATTTCCTTGCCCCCGGTCACGATGTTCGTGCTGATGCGCGTACCGGCCAAGCGCTCAAGAGCAGCCTTCAACTGTGCGTAACCAGATCCTGCGGTATTGCGATTTGTGGCTACCAGCATGTCGAAAGCGCGGAACCGGACAGTCTGGGAAACTTCCTTGCCGTCATTGATGGCCGTCATCAGCTGGCTGATGCAGTAGATCAGAATGTCTCTATCATGGACAGTTGCCAACCCATCCACAGACGGCTTGATCGCGATCTTGATGCCGTTGTGCTCATACTCCCTGACGCGGGTATCTGGCTTGGTAGAAAGTGAAAAAATCGGATGTTCCATCGAGGCCATGTCAGCCTTGGGAACGGCATCGAAGATGTCGCAGACGAAGAAGTCACCCTGCGGATAGCGATCCGGCAGAAGAGGGGAGCGATTGATTGCGGCTTCATCGGACACAGAAATGCCTTTCGTACTTTCACACACAGTAAGGCAGGGGGCACTCGAAATCCATGCCTATTCGCACTTTCACCCACGCAAGGCAGTTTCGTACTTTTGCCCACGCTTCCTCGTACTTTCACACACGGTCTATCGTACTTCCACACACGCATCTTCAGAAATAGCGACAATGTTTCAATAGCTTGCGTGACATTTTCGAAGCTTAACACTGAATCTAACACATATTTAACACCTAGGCCTGTGGATAACTTTGACACTTGCCTTCAATGCAGAGGGTTAGAGTCGAACTTTCCACCATATGCCCTGGTCTTAAAGTACAGGTTCTGCTTGGCCTTGAGCGGGTTGTGATTGCCCACCAAGAGCAACAGATCATCGGCCTTCATGCCCGTGATTTGCTCTGCTGTCATAAGCTTCTGACGCTGTTCCGAGTAGGAAAAATCCCGACCTTCGTTCGGGGCCTTTCCCTCTCGAATTTGCTGAGAATAGACCGTGCTTTCCCCGAGGTGCCGCGCAGCCCATTCGGCGGTTTCGATATCGTTGAGGTTGAAAACGCGCTTGGTGATGCAGGAGCCAAAGATCGAACGGGCATCGCTTGGACCATAGGCCTTTTCGACCTGACCTGTGTCTTGCGTGACGAACAGCGCTTCCACACCGGCTCCTGCGGCGACATTGGCAATGTTCATGATCTGCTCCATACGGCCCATCCGCACAAATTCATCGAGAACCAGGAGGATCGGAGCCTTGACCTTGCGCCGCCCGTCCTGGCGCACGACCGTGCCCAGGACAAGATTGATGAACAGGCGCATGAAGATCGCTTGCTTGTCCACCTGGCCGAGCGGCACCACGATGAAAAGATCGACCTGATCATCGAGAAGATCATCCATGCGGAAGCTGGACCCGGCCAGGAAGTGCCGCATGTTGTCGGACTGCATCCACTCAAAAGCTTTCGAGACCGCTGTCTGAATCGACCCGCGTTCCCTGTCACCTGCGCGCAGAATGGTTGCGGCGGTTTGGGCAGGGCGGTGACCGACCAGGTCGCCGTTTTCCGCCCAAGCCTCAAGCGTGCCGTCGAGGTTTGCAGACAGAAGCAGATCGGCGACGGCGATCAGATTGCGCCGGTTCGGCTCTTCCTGCGTCACGACCACTTCGATCGCCGCAGCGACCAGTTGGCGGGCCATTTCCGAAAAATGCGCGCCGTCGCCTTGTTCGGGTTTGACCAGGCCGTCCGCAACCAGGGCCACGTCGCGCGCCAGCTCATGGGGCCGGATGTAGTCGAGCGGGTTGAACTGATCCTTTCCATCTTCGACGAGGCTGAAGGGGTTGAGGACGGCCACCTTGCGTCCGAGATCTTCCCGGTGGCGGCGCGTGACGGCGAAGTTCTCACCCTTGATGTCGAGAACCACGACCGGCCCCTGGTGATCGAGGATCGCCGGAATCACGGCGCTGACGCCCTTGCCGCCCCGTGTGCCTGAGACGACGAGGTGATGCCCGCCGCGCCATCCCTTCGCATCGTTCTTGACGTAGCGCAGGAGCTTGCCCTTGTGCAGGGCGAGGGGCAGGCCGGTCTTGTCGCGCTTCAGCTGGGCCACGTCACGCGGGTCCATCCATCCCGCTTGCCATGGGCCGGTGCGGGATTTGCGGTTGCGGCCAATGCGCGGATTGAAGATCGCCACCAGCGGGGTGCTGACAGCGACAGCCACGCCGAAGGCCCCAAGCGCGAAGGAGATCGCCATGGCCTGTTTCTGCGGATCAGAATACCGCGCCAGCCCCTTGAGTCCTTCCCAAATGGCACGGGGGAGGGGCCGACCTGCGCCCGTCCATGCCTGGACAGTCGCCAGCATGTCGCTGAGCGGGCCTCTGAGGGGCGTCAGGGCTGTGAGGATGGCAGCGCACAGGCAGAGCCATGCGAGGAGCTTCAGCGGTGTCCTGTGACGCTCTGCGGCGGTTCCGAGGGTGTCAAGGATGGTGGCCACGGCGATGATCGGGAAGGCATAGGTGGTCACCGGGTAGATCGCGACCGCTTGCGGAACGAGGATCAAGGCGGCAGCGGCCAGGATCACAGCACCGATCATGATCACCCAGTGGCGGGCTTCCAGAACAAAACTCATGACCGATCCTCGTCGCTATCGGGAAACAGAATCTGCCAGAGCCCCCGGTCGCGGTCCCGCTGGGTGAGGCGCTCTGGCAGGTCGCGCCGCACGATGCTCTGAAGAGCAGGTTCGGCGCTCAAACGGTCGAAGACCAAAGTGCCCAGAAGCCATTTGATGCGGTCTTCGTCTTTCTTCTCAGACAGACGCCGCCGGGCATCGAGCGCTGCGATCTGAGCGTCGAGCTGGGCTTTCTTCTCGGCCAGTTCTTTAATCCGGGCGTCGGTTGGGCGGCTTTGGGACATGGGGCAACCTCGGGCATAATGGCGGCGAATGTAGTGGCGGATTGATAGCTTGAAAAGATTTAAATGCGCGCTTATACATTGTCTTCGACAACGTGCGCGTCCTCATGGGGGTAAACCCCCGCGCCGGACGGCTTCCCCCCAAGGCGGCGATGCCGCCTAAACGAGGGTTTCACCCTCGCGCTCCCGACCAGCGCAACCAGGCGCTGGACCCTGTTTTGAAGAGAGGCGTCCCAAGCGTGGCGATCTACCATCTCAGTGCAAAAGTGATCAGCCGGGCAGGGGGCCGGTCATCTGTCGCAGCCGCCGCCTACCGGACGGCTGGGCGGCTGCGGGATGACCGGCAGGGGTTGGAGCATGACTATTCCCGCAAAGGCGGGGTCGTGCATTCCGAGATCATGGCCCCCGAAAATGCGCCCGACTGGATGCGCGATCGCGACCAGCTCTGGAACGCGGTCGAAGCCGTCGAGAAGCGGCGCGATGCCCAACTTGCTCGCGAGATCGAAGTGGCGCTGCCGCGTGAGCTTGATCGGGGCGAGAGGTTGGAGTTGTTGCGCGGGTTCGTGCAGCGCGAATTTGTCGATCGCGGCATGATCGCGGACGTGGCCATTCACGAGGGCAAGGCCCGTGATGGTCACGGTCAGCCCCATGCGCATGTCATGCTGACGATGCGCGAGCTGACTGGCGAAGGCTTCGGGAAGAAGGACCGCAGCTGGAATGCGCCGGACCTGCTGATGGGCTGGCGCGAAGCCTGGGCGCGGGACGCAAACACGGCCCTTGAGCGGGCAGGGCGGTCGGAGCGGATCGACCACCGGTCCCTTGATGTTCAGCGCACTGAGGCCGAGCAACAGGTCGAGCGGGCGCGCGGGGGCGGGCAGGAAGAGCTGGCGCTTGAGCACGAGAAGAAGGTGGTCGAGCTCAGCCGGGAGCCCGAGCCGAAAATCGGCCCCTCCGCCAATGCCCAAGAGAAGCGCGGGATCGTCACCGAGCGCGGCGACGCTTTCCGTGCGGCGCAGGCGCGCAATGCACAGCGCCAAGAGTTGGGCTGGCGGCAGTTGGAATTGCGGCTTGAGTTGATGGAGCGGGGTCGCGCCTTCATTGCCACCGCGCGCGAGCGGTTGGATCAGCTTTGGGGCCGCGCCGAGGCGGCGATGTCACGGATCAAGGAGAGGGTTATGGGCGAGGTTGAGAGGCCGCAGGCTGGTGCCGAGCGGAGCGACATGGATGCGCGCCGGGCGGAAGTGTTGGGGCGCGAGGTTGATCGACCTGAGGTGCAAGCGCCGGATGTCGGACGGGAGCGCGCCCCGTCCGACGATCCTATTCGGGAGCGTCTGAACGCCATCCTTGGGCGTGGGCGTGATATCGGGCAGGAACGCGATGCCGCCGCCGTCGAGCGAGGCATCGTCGCCCGTGATGGCGAGGGCCGTGACCAAGAGCGGCGGGATGACATTCTCGGGCGCGGGCGTGATACTGCGTCCGAGCGCGGGCAGGGCTGCGATCGCGACAGAGACAGAGAACGGTGAAAGACGTTTGCGGAAGGGGTGGCCAAGATGAAGAAATGGCGCGTTATTCTGGACGCCGCGAAGGCCCCGACCTGCGGTGATTGGGTTGCCGTGGAGAGTACCGCAAAGTGTGGGGCAATCATGCAGCCATTCCGGTTTCTGACGAAGATTTCAGCGCCGGATACCATTGCTCGAACTTGGTGCGCAGCGTGC
>JGI24514J20073_1000223_pt1 | contig 21546 bp, 17 predicted proteins | sample LinPmetageLP37_FD_20073 | JGI IMG/M metagenome (IMG submission 20073) | reverse complement strand
TCTGAACCACTACCACATCATCAAACCGGTCAATCACCAGCCCGGAAAGCCCGTCACTGTCGCCAAACACCCAGCGATAAAACGGCTTGTCAAACAACCGCTCCCGCAACGCCAGCGCCGTCTCAACCCGTTCGGTGAGCCGTTGCGGCGTCATGCCATGGGCGGAATTCCGGCTGATCAGCCGGCCGCAGATCAGAGCATGAGGGTTCACAAACACCGTTCCCATGGGTTTATCGTTGGCCGCGCGCAGTTCAGCCTGGGCTCCGGCTTCAAACTCGGTCAGCGGGGAGCGATGGGTATCCACTTCATTGCTGTAGACCCAAAGATGACCAGCCCGGAGCCTGCGCTCTGCGCCTTTGCGGAGGTATAAAACCGGAAAATTCATAAATAAACGCCTGAAGAAATAATATAAGGAAGGCTTTTCGAGACGAGTCCAGCACACAGGTTCGGAGATTAAGCTGGGCAGGCTTTCCAAAACTGTGCGGAGCCATGGATGGCGGAGCCCAAGCCGCACAAGGACGTCTTGAGGCGTGTTTTGGAAGGCCCTCCCGGCTTGGTCCTAACTCCGAAGCAATCCGCGGGGTCACTCCTCGGCAGCCACATGCTCCGCATAGGCCACAGAATCCATCAGGCCATCCAGCTCACCGGCATCCGCCAACCGCACCCGGAACAACCAGCCATCGCCATAAGGATCCTCATTCACCTTCTCAGGCTCATCCTCCAGGCTCTCATTGACCTCAATCACCTCACCGGTCACCGGACTGAACACATCCGACGCCGATTTTACCGACTCGGCAACACCCGCCTCTTCAGCACCAGTTACCGTCGAACCCACATCCGGAACACCGATAAAAACGATATCCCCCAGTTGATCCTGGGCAAAATCCGTGATTCCGACGGTTGCGGTGCCGTCGTCGGCCACACGCACCCACTGGTGCGTTTCAATGTATTTCAGATCTGCGGGTGTTTCGCTCATGGTCACATGTCCCCGATGAATAATTTCGCGCATTTTAACCGAAGAACGACGCCCCCGCGAACATCTCAACCAAAGTTGCGACGGATTCTAGCTTCAATCCAGCCCCCAGGTCGTTTCCCGCGCCATCGTCATGAACGACTGAAGATAGGCCACATCCACATCCCGCTCACGGAGGCCCAGGAAAATCTGCTTATCAATACCCTCCCGCCCCAGCCGTACCGGGCTGATCGGCATCTGATGGGCGTACTCTTCCACCAGCCAACGGGGTAGTGCCGATACCCCCCGCCCTGCCGCGACCATTTGCAGCATGATGTCCGTGGTTTCAATGGTCTTATGCCGGGCCGGGCTGCTGTGGGCCGGCACCAGAAACCGGGTATAAATATCCAGCCGCTCGGCATCGACCGGATAGGTAATAAGGGTCTCACTTTCAAGGTCCGACGGCTCCGCCCAAGGCCTGGAGGCCAGTGGGTGATCGCTCGGCACTACGAGAACCTGCTCGTAATCAAAGACCGGTTCGTACACGAGCCCCTTGCGGTACAATGGGTCCGGCGTCACCAACACATCAATATCGTAGCCGAACAAAGCACCGATACCGCCAAACTGGAAACGCTGCTTCACATCCACATCCACGCCTGGCCATTGCTCAAGATACGGCCCGACCACCTTGAGCAGCCACTGGTAACAGGGATGACATTCCATACCGATTCGCAGACTGCCCCGCTGCCCTCGGGCAATCTGACCCACCAATTCCTCGGCATGCTCGAACTGCGGCAACAAACGATTCGCGAGTGACAGCAAATACAACCCGGATTGAGTTGGCCGCAGTTTACGGCCTTCACGCACCCACACGGGCGTTCCCAGCTGCTGCTCCAGCTTCTTCATGGCATGACTGAGGGCAGACTGGGTGAGGCACAGCGCGTCCGCCGCCGCCGTCAATGAGCCGCTCCGATCCACTTCACGGACGATCTCCAGATGATTGCGTTCTATCATTGGCCGGCCTTACTTGAAAATAATTCATGGATTCATGAGATTTTACCATTATTTTTCATGGCAGTTCAGCACTAGCCTTGAAGGCCTGAATGACGACAGGAGATTCATCATGGTAACCACCCATAACCTAGGCTTTCCCAGAATTGGCCAACGTCGCGAACTCAAATTTGCCCTTGAGGGCTATTGGAAAGGCGAGTTAAGCGAAGACAACCTACAGCAAACCGCGGCAGGGCTTCGCGCCAGCAACTGGCGGCACCAACGCCCGCTCACGCTGGCGCCGGTCGGCGACTTCTCGCTCTACGACCAGGTACTGGACATGAGCGCCACACTCGGCAACCTGCCCAAGCGCTCAGGCAAGGCCGATGACCACGAACTGGACCGCTACTTCCGCATTGCCCGTGGCCGGTCCCCGGCTGATAACGATTGCTGTGGCGTCCATGCCGGTGAAATGACCAAGTGGTTCGACACCAACTACCACTATATTGTCCCGGAATTCGACGCGGACACACGGTTCAGCCTGAATTCCACACGTTTACTGGAACAACTGGCCGAAGCCAGGGCCGTAGGCGTCAATGCCAAGCCAGCTATCATCGGCCCTGTCACCTACCTCTGGCTTGGCAAATCCAAGGACGATACAGACCGGCTCAGCCTGCTGGATGACTTACTGCCGGTCTATGCGGAGCTGTTGCAGCTTCTCGCCGACAATGGCGCGGAGTGGGTGCAGATTGACGAGCCCATCCTGGTCACCGAACTGGGAGGCGATTGGCGGCACGCCCTGAACCTGGCTTACCACAACCTCAAGGCCAGCCCGGTAAAACTGCTTCTGACCACCTACTTCGGCCAACTGCGGGAAAACCTGCAACTGGCCTGTGAGCTACCGGTTGCCGGCCTACACCTGGATGCAACAAACGCCCGTGACGAAGTGTCCCGCGTGACTGACTGGCTGCCGGGGCACAAGGTACTCTCCCTAGGCGTGATCGACGGTCGCAATATCTGGAAGACAGACCTGCAGACAACCCTCGACTGGCTCGAACCGGTCTACCAGAAGCTGCAAGAACGGCTGTGGATAGCGCCATCCTGCTCCCTTCTCCATGTGCCGGTGGACCTGAACAACGAAACCACCATGGACCCGGAAATACGCTCCTGGCTGGCCTTTGCGCGGCAAAAACTGGAAGAACTGCAGTTGTTGGCCACGGCACTTACCGATGGCCAGAATGCGGTGGCCCGGGAACTGAAGAGCAATGCAGACGCCATACTCAGCCGCAGGAACTCAACCCGCGTGACGGACCCACAGGTTCGCAAGGCGGTGGCGGCCATCACCCCTGAGCTGGGTCGGCGCAAAAGCAGCTACAAGCATCGCTCGGCCATCCAGGCAAGCCACCTGCAGCTGCCACGCTACCCCACAACCACTATCGGCTCGTTCCCCCAGACCAAGGATATCCGCCAAACACGGCTCAAATTTCGTAAGGGTGAGCTCGCACCCGAGGAATATCACGAGCGAATCCGCGCAGAAATCCGCCACTGCGTTGAGGAACAGGAACAGTTGGGGCTGGACGTGCTGGTCCACGGCGAGGCGGAACGTAACGACATGGTGGAGTACTTCGGCGAGCAACTGGAAGGCTACGTGTTCAGCCGCTTCGGCTGGGTACAGTCCTACGGTTCCCGCTGCGTGAAACCACCCATCCTGTTCGGCGATATCTCCCGGCCCAAAGCCATGACCGTGGAATGGATCCGTTACGCCCAGTCGCTGACAGACAAGCCCCTGAAAGGGATGCTCACCGGCCCGGTCACCATCCTCAACTGGTCTTTCGTGCGCGACGACCAGCCCCGGAAAGACACCTGTCTGCAACTGGCACTGGCAATCCGTAAGGAAGTACTGGATCTGGAACAGGCTGGCGTGAACATCATCCAGATTGACGAAGCCGCCCTGCGAGAAGGCCTGCCCTTGCGCCAGAGCGACTGGCAGACCTATCTGGACTGGGCCATCGAAGCCTTCCGAATTACGTCCAACGGCGTGAAGGACGACACTCAGATACACACCCATATGTGTTATTCGGAATTCAACGACATCATCGAAGCCATCGCCCGCATGGACGCCGATGTCATCACCATTGAAACCTCCCGGTCTGACATGGAGCTGCTGGATGCTTTCAAGGGCTTCCAATATCCCAATGATATTGGACCGGGTGTCTACGATATTCACTCGCCCAACGTGCCTGGGACTGAACAGATCGTGTCGCTGATGAACAAGGCCGCGGAAAGAATCCCCGCCGAGCGGCTCTGGATCAACCCGGACTGCGGGTTGAAAACCCGGTCGTGGGAGGAGGTGATTCCGGCGTTGAGGGGAATGGTGGCTGCAGCTCGGGAGTTGCGGGAGGCGTGAGCTTGGGGGGAGAGACATGGATGGTCTCTCCCCACTTCAATTTCAGGACGCCAATTTTGGCAGAAAGGAGGTATCTACCCAATACTGCCCGGGGTTTGTCGGGTTGATATAAACAGGGATCGAATCACCAAGGATATGGCTTGAGGGATTGAACCACAGGTTACCGCTCCTGAATACGTGGATATCTGAAGTAACCGGGTTCTGCCACTGACACACAATCTGATATGGGCTCTTACCATTCATAACGAGCCTCTCGTTTCTTTCCACCCCCTGATAGCGGGATTGAACCAGCTGTCCCGTTTTGCGCAGTTTTGCCGCACTCCCGTTCCTGATGGCAGGCACCACAAACATACCAGCGCCAACCAAAAAGAACGCTGCTCCAATCCCGCCGACAATAAGGGCCACGCCCCAAAGCGAGAAGAAATCATCGATACGTGCCGACTCCGGTTCACCCGGCGCAAAAAGTACACGTACTTCCTCTCCACGACTGTAACTCGCAGGGTTGCTGCCGCTTGAGGACTGAAATTCCACCGGTCTGCCCGACTCATACTCAAATCGGACAATGGGATAATAGGCGTTGGAATCACTGGACCGTGAGCGAATCAGGTCAGATACAACCCCGGGCTTGGCTGTTGCGGTTTCAAGAAAGGTTGAAGTGCTCTGGAATGCGAAAAAGGCGCCGGCCAGCATGCCGAGGCCTACGAGCGTAAAGATAAGACGCAGGGTTTTAAAAGTTTTCATCTCAGTTCCTTTGATCGTTTCGTCCATAGCCGAAAACGACCTGTTTTCGGCTATGGGAATTATACGCGGATGGGCTCCTATTGAAATGGTGAAGTTTGATCCCTACCTGTCTCCGACACAGTTCGCGTTAAAGGTGCCGGCTTCGACAGAAATTATGCCTACCGGACTGCAGCGATGTTTGTTTGATATACCACTCATGCGAGACCAAGATGAATTAGATCAATACCCTTTGCAGTCAACCGCCCCTGACTCCTTGCTCGATATCTCTCCGCTACTGAGCATCGGCGCATATGATCTTCCAGTTTGTCAGAACGGACGAAAGCAACGTGTTTGTTACCTGCCAGTCGAAGCTTGGCCCTTGTCAGCCAGACAGGTAGAATACCCGCGTACATGGAATGTCACTCAATGGACTGGAATGACTATGACCACCCGCCGTACCCAGCAATCCTTTTTGCTTGCGTTATCATTGACGGCCCTGACTGGCTGCGATGCCATCAACGACTGGCACGCCATTGAGATGGTCCAGCGCAACATGGACAACATGGTGTTCGTTGAAGGAGGTGAATTCCTGATGGGCAACCCAGGCGGATGGGCCATGGGGGCCGATACCGTTCCCGCTCATGATGTAGTGCTTGATGACTTTCATATCCAAAAGTACGAAGTCACCCAAGGGGATTTTGAGACTTTTGTGGAAGCCTCTGGTCATGTGATAAAAGCCCGCAGTTATGAAGACGATAGACAACGATATCCCGAGCGGTTCTCCGAGGAGCTACCCGCCGTGGTTTCCTGGTTGGATGCCAAGGCCTTCTGCCAGTGGCTCGGGAAGCAATCCGACCGCAACGTGGACTTGCCTACAGAGGCACAATGGGAATACGCCGCCCGCTCTGGAGGCAAGTCATTTCGCCACGCCACTGATAACGGAGAACTAGAGCCGGGGCGGAACATTAGCGAAGCCAATGACCCAGCCCTGGCCCTTTACGGCAATGACCAGGACATCCCCGAACCTCCCGGTCTTTACCCTCCCAACCCTCTAGGGCTGTATGACATGTCAGCCAATGTGAGTGAATGGGTCAACGACTACTACCAACCGGACTACTACCAGCACTCGGAACGGGTCAACCCAAAAGGACCAGAAACGGGTGAGCGCAGTTCTTTTTTTGACGCGCCACTAAGGGTTATGCGCGGAGGGGACTTCGAGGTTCCCCTCGTCGGTAGTTCTACTGTTATTCGATTGCGGGGCACTCAATCACTCGCGCCTTTGGATGGCGGATTCCGCTGTGCAGCGAACTGAATGCCTCTCAATGGACTGGACGCCCGCCGTGCCCAGCAATCCCTCGTGCTTGCGTTATCATTGACGGCCCTGACTGGCTGCGATGCCATCAACGACTGGCACGCCATTGAGATGGTCCAGCGCAACATGGACAACATGGTGTTCGTTGAAGGAGGTGAATTCCTGATGGGCAACCCAGGCGGATGGGCCATGGGGGCCGATACCGTTCCCGCTCATGATGTAGTGCTTGATGACTTTCATATCCAAAAGTACGAAGTCACCCAAGGGGATTTTGAGACTTTTGTGGAAGCCTCAGGACACGAAATTAAAGCGCGCTTTTAGGAAGACAAACGCAGTGAGTCCCCTGAAAGCTTTGCAAGCGAGCTCCCCGCACCTGTCTCCTAGCACGATGCTAAAGCATTCTGTCTATGGCTAGGGGAACAGACTGGTCACAAAGTGGATCTGCCCACTGAGGCCCAGTGGGAATATGCAGCACGCTCGGCAGGTAAACCGCTTCGCCATGCAACCGACAACGGAACACTGGAGCCGGGAAGGAATATCAGCGAAGCCAATGACCCCGCTCTGGCCCGTTACGGCAACGATCTGGATATCCCCGAACCGCCCGGCCGTTATCCCCTAACCCGCTCGGGCTCTAAGACATGTCCGGCAATGTAGCAGAGTGGGTCAACGACTATTACGCCCCAGATTACTACCAGAAATCGGGGAAAGTTAATCCCACGGGCCCAGAAACAGGTAAAGCGGTACCCGTAACCCCTAAACAAAAAGAACCCGAAAGAGTCATGCGTGGTGCTGACTACGAAGGTCCAATTATCAACAGTTCTGCCGTTTCCCGGCGAGTAGTTCCTGAATCAGCTGTACCACTGAATAGCGGGTTCCGCTGTGTAAGAAACTAGGCTTCCGACCAAACGGGAGGGAGCAGATGGTTAAGAGTATAACGTCGAAAGCCATTGTTCTGTATCCTGGGCCTTGTTGGGCGATTGATACAAAAACCGCAGTACCAAACTCACATAGTTATTCTTGAGATCAACTACGCTACCCTTAGCTCCCCCTGCCTGTCCCATACGCCGGAGTATTTCCGTAAACTCTCGGTGCGTTTTTACAGTATTCACAACAGAGAAAGCGGCGGATGCCAATTGCCTGTGGTCATCCCCATTCTGGCGAGGGACCCGAGACACATTCTTTGAAAACAAGTGAAGCAATTCCGCCTTGGCTTCAGGTGTGTAAGTGGCAATCTCACCATTTGTCGCCAGTTGACTCGCTGCATTAATGGCCGCTTGGTAACTTTCCCTGGCTTCATCCCAATATTTCCTAAGATCGAGAATTGGCTTGGCTACGATATCGACCAAATCTTCGCCGCTGATCGCTTGAACACGTAACATTAGGGAGATCAGTGAAAACGCCTCGCTCTCTACCCATTCCAGGAACCGGAAATCGGACTGCTCCAAGGACCAGCGTATAAACTGCACCAGTTCCACAACCTGCAATACGCTCAGTTCAGCTGCAACGCCACCGCCACCGCCAGGCCCGAGAACTAAGTGACCTTTCAAAGTCATATAAATCTTATCCTGTGGAGATAGCCCGATCTTAAACTCGAATCCTGCTCCGAGCCCCGCAGACAATGCGAGTTCCGGCTTTACCTCCAGCAAAGACTTGAAGTCCTTATCCGCCCCATCCCGCCTTTCCTGTTCTTCTTCGGAAAGGGTTTCACCCTGGCCTGGGGCCTGATCTCCCTGAACCTCCGCATATGCCGCTTTCCACTTCACACTAAAGGCCGCTTCGTTTTTCAGGGTACCGCCAACAAATGCTTCGCCGTTGGACTCTCCACTAATTCCAACATTCTGGGGAGCGGAAGCCACCTTCACACTGGCTCCCAGAGAAGCACAGGCGCCTGCGAAGCCCTGAATAACATATTCCGCATCAGTCCGAATAAGGCCACAATGCAGCGAAACCAATTCGCCTTTCCTGTCCTGGTAGGACAGTCTGAAAGGCATGCCACCCTCGTTAGGAAACTTTGCTGCCAGGGAGGCCTTGCCTTCAAGCAAGCTGTAAGCACCCTCCATCTTGCCACCCACATGGGCTTCCTGCTTAACCGGATTGTAGGATGCCGACAATCCGGCTTGGGCGGCAAAGCGGAACATCTGTGCTTCCGTCGCCGCCGAGAATCGACCATCGCTTGTGGATATATCTTCCTTGAACAACTCAATATTGAGTTGATTGAAAAAGTTGTCTTCCTTACTCTTCCATTCTGCGAGTTTGAGCTTCAGCTCACGGCTTGTCTGCAAGGCACTCAAGGCTTGTTTGCCTGCTCCCTTGAACTGGTTGGCAGACATCGCTTCTCTCACGTCTGCCATTCTCATCGGCCGCCATCCCCGGCGAAGTTGCTCCAGCGCCTCCCGGTGTATATAACGGTAACCGGATTCACCGGAGCGCTTAATCTCTGCCACATTCCAGGCTCGGGTATTACCAACATTCGGGCTGGCAAATACCTCATTGTTGGACGGCGGGCTACCCTCCACCAAACGGCTTAGGGCTTGCTCCTGTTCCAACAACAATTGTTCTTTTTCGTCCTGAAGTTCCCGATACTGCTCTACTTCTTCCGTATCCACCAGGCTCCACATCGTTGGGGTCGGACTGCTCGTAGAAAAGTACTCAGCAAGAGAGCGCCACCAAGAGGGGGTTGGTGTGTTCTCGATTTGATTCAGTCGCTCCCTGCGCCTTGCTAACGCTGCGATATCCCTCTCAGCGATGAACTCCGGCCAACGTGTCTGCTCTTTGAGAACCCTGGTTTCATGGGCCAATTGGGCCAGGGTTTCGTCACTAGCGTTACCGGAAGCCCGCTCAACACGGTACGCAATCTCCGCCTCTAGCCCCGCTCGAAGGTATTCCATCCGCTCATCCAGTGTTTCAAAGGCTTGCTGCTGTCTTACAACACTGTTTCGGTGAGCATTCAGAACGGTTTCGATATCCGGCAATGTCCGTTCCAGTTCGTGAGAGAGTCTGATAAACATTCGAAGAGTCAGTTGATCCTTCGGCTCATTCGTTGGGCGCCGATACATCGGGCTCAAGACCTCACGTCGAAGTTGTTCCACCTCTCTGCGGATACGAGCACGTCGGCGCTCCTGCCGATCAAGGCGTTGTTGCGCGTGCTGCCATCGCCCCCGATATTCCTGGAGCAGTTCTCCAGCGGAATTGCTTGTAGACGTCGGCGGCAAGGCATCAAGCTCTTTCAATTCCCGCCAGACTTCTGCCTTGGCTTCGGGAATACGGTTCTGGGATTTACCTTCCGCCTGTTGAAGCTTTTGCAATGGCGCCCGAAGTTCGTTGATCGCATGGCTCAACTCATTGCACTGTCTCTCGGTCAGTGCATGTACCACATCCGCTTCACCAGTAATGTGGAGTAACTCGACAAACTCGACCTGACAATCGGCGCAAGAGGCCTCGGTGGAACTTGAATCATTTGCGGCTCGTGGCGGAGCCAAGTTATTTCCTGGCTGTACGTCATGCTGTTGCGACATAGTCCGACTTCCTTATGCTTTCCATAGCTGTCAGCCTTTCACTAGCTGACCATTGTTCCTGTTTTAGAATTTCCCGGTACTCCCTGATTTCCGGAAAGTCATCACCATGCACTATGGCCAATCGTAACCAGCGTTCCTGGTCCGACACTTTTGTCATCCCTGCCCTATGCGCTTCCAACAACCGGTCCAAAACCCAAACAGAGGGATCTTTGTGCGAAATGAGGTTACTTTCGTAATAGCTGGCGAAATCCTGGGCCTGGGCGGCGAGCCGGTAATGGGATGCTTGTCGAAGCTGATCCTCACTGACAGGGGATAGGGGCTCTTCATTTAGCACAGCATTATCGGTAACTGCCGCTATGTGCGTTCGCCAAACCCCGCCATCGTGCCAGGTCCACTGTTCCCCCGGAGGCACAAACTGATGCCGCTGCGCGTCCCCCATGACGCACAATAGCGGCCCGAGCATCCTGGGTTCATGAAAGCGCAGTAGCCGCGAACTTTCCGAGCCAAGTAACCACTTCTGACAACGATCCCGCAGGTTTGTCGGCTCCAACGATGTATGGATCAGGACACCCAGGGGGCGGGCCTCCATGTCTTCCGTAAGCTGCTGTGTAAGCGAATGGCTGTTTCGCAGGTCCACCAGGATTGGACCACTAGACCAATTTGGTTGCCATTCACTGCCTTCAAACAAACTCCACCACGCAACGGTTTCGTTGGCCATTACATTGTAGAGCTGTTTCAGGAAGTCGTGAGCTATGGCCAGGTCGATAATCGCATAAGAAGCAACCTGAGGTTTGTCACTCTTAGGAGACATCTCCTCAAGTGTGGTTATGTAATATGCAGCGTCCATGCTCATCATACTCACAGTTGGTAATAGCCAGGTTGCCTGAATCCGCAGCCTCCTTCAGCAGGCTAGCTCTTGAAGGATCAGGGCTGGCGTTAGATCTCTGATTCGTGCCGCCCAGCACCGCTTGATCGTTATTTGGCGCAACACCTTCCGATAAAAGCTGAGGTACTTCTGGAACCTGGGCCGAAGCGCCGGCCCCACTTCCAGGCTCACCCCCGGAATTCATCTTCACCATAGGCCCGGACACAGTCACACCACTGGGGTCCACCTTCACAAAACTCCCCCCAGCCTTGAGGGTCACTTCCGCGCCCGCTTCGATCACGATTTTCATACCGGCCTTGTGGTGGATTTCGCTGCCGGCTTCGATGAGCTGGTTCTTGCCCTGTTTGCTGTGGTGGCTGCCGTTGACGATGAGGCTCGAGTCACCGCCGATGGATTCCCGTTTCTCACCATCCACGGTGGCGTGGTCATTGCCCTTGATGTGGGTTTTGCGATGGTTATCCACCGTTAGGTGACTGTCATTCCTGATGACTTCGGTGCGGTTGTTTTCCGTCAGCAGGTCCAGGTCTTTCTGGGCGTGGACATAGATCTGTTCCTTGTCCGCTTCGTCCTCGAACCGCAGTTCGTTGCTACCCTCACCCTTGTGGGTCTGGGTTTTGAGGGTGGTGCGGGTCTTGTGCTCCGGCAGCGCGTACGGCGGCGTGTTGGTGGCGTGGTAGGTTCTTCCGGTAATGATCGGCTGGTCCGGGTCGCCGTCCAGAAAGCTGACGATGACTTCGTTGCCGATTCTCGGCAGCGCCATGAAGCCATACTGGCCCCGGCCCAGCCCTGGCTGACTCTGAGCCAGGCGCTGCTGTGTTCGTCGTTTTTTGAGTACCTATCCCAAGGGAATCGCACTTTGACGCGTCCGTGTTCGTCGCAGTGGATCTCTTCGCCTTTGGGGCCGGTGACAATGGCAACCTGGGGGCCGTCCATCAACGGGCGATGTTCGACCTGGGGCCGCCAGGTGCGGTCCGCGGGGATGGCGTTGAAGGCGTTGTGGTAGGTGGTGGCGCCGTTGTTGCCATCCTCTTCCAGGGCCTGGGGTTGTTCTCCGGTGTGGGTGATGCTGGTGAACAGCCATTCCCGGTTCAGGCGTGGGTTGTCGTGGTCGGTGAGTTCGACTTTGGCACCTACGGTGAAGTCGGGGCGGTTGCTCTGGCCATCGGCGATGGCGGCGTCGTTCCTGAGGGCATCGAGACGGCTTTCGGTAAAGGGCTGGCCACTGGCGTCCTGCTTGAAGCGGCCGGGGTAGTCGTAGTGCTGGTAGTCTTCCCGCTGGCCGTCCAGTTTGTCGCCCTGGTGTTCGTGCATCAGTGCGTAGGCGGGGTTCTTGAAGGTGTAGTCCTTCATGGCCACGGAGGCGGCTTTCACCCGTTCCCGGTAGCGGAACTGGAAGACGGTACTCTGGCGGGTGCTGCCACCAGCCTTGGCGTTGTATTCCACCGGGTCGAGCCTGGGGGCGTCGCCGTGGTGGTCGGCGATGATGAGAGCGGGTTGGTCGTTGCCTTCCACATCGCCGTGGTAATAGCGGTAGTGCCAGCCTTCTTCGGCGGCCAAGCGCTCGACAAAGGCCAGGTCGCTTTCCCGGTGCTGGACGCAGTATTCCCGTTCTTCGGGGGTGCGCTTGAGATCAAACACAGTATCGATAAGGCCCCGCTCTTCCAGCAAGGTGCGCACGATGGCGTCGGTGGCCTGGGTCTGGAAGATGCGGCTGTTGTGCATCAGGTGGAGGCGCCACAGAGGTGGCTGGACGATGACGTCGTAACGGGTGCGGCGATGGCCGGAGTCGCCCCGGACGAATTCGTTGATCACGCCGGTAAAGCGCCGCAGCGGAACGCCGTCCTGCCACATCACCAGTTCCACGGGCTGTTCCAGCACGTCTTCGGGGGCGATGTCGGGCGAGGTACTGGCCAGTTCCAGCTTGCAATGGCAGAGCCTGGAAAGGTACTCGGTCAGCTCGAAACGGGCGACCACGAACAGGTCTTTGGGGAGTTGGCCAAGGGTGGCCGTGAACTGCAGTCCGGTTGCCTGGGGCATGTCTTCGATCCCTGAAGAAGTGAATGTCTCTTGCTCGTCCTGAGCGAAGCCTGAATTATATACGCAATAAGGTGGCCATTAACAGGCCGCCTACCGATCAGCAACCCGCTAATATCCGGTGCTGTTGCTATCCAGCTCGAACACAAAATCCGTCGCCCGGCTGACTTCAGTGGAAAACTCACCCGACGGCAACAATTCGAACCACCGATAGCCCGGCGCCTTATCCTCCACCGAAAACTCCACGGAGCCGGCTGTAAACTGTATGCAGGTCGACGGCGTCGCCAGCAGGCGCGCACTCTTGCGGGTTTGATCCAGTTCCTGATGGATATGGCCCCAGAGGACGATTTTTACCTGCGGGAAACGATCGATCACCTGCCAGAACGCGTCACGATTGCGAAGCCCGATCGGTGACATCCAGCGGGTATCGATTTCAACCGGATGGTGGTGAAGAGCGACCAGTGCTGGCAGGTCGGGATTCTCACTCAGGGTCTTCTCCAGGAACGCCAGCTCAGGCTCCGAAAGCTCACCGAACACCTTCCCGGGAACCGAGGTGTCCAGCAGCACAAACTGCCACCCACCCTGGATAATATGGCGCTGATTGGCTCCTCGCTCGGCGGCGATACGGGATAGCAGTGGCGAATCGTCATGATTGCCGGCCATCCAGGCCGTATCACACTGAAAGACCTCCAACTTGTCGCCAAACAGGCGGTAGGCTTCTTCGCTTGCATCCTGGGCAATATCACCCGTGGCGAGGATAAGGTCCGGCTGGCCATGGTCCCGGAAAACCTGAGCAATCACGGCATCCAGGCTGTCCCTCGTATTGACACCCAGCAGCCCACCCGCCGGATCGGCCATCAGGTGCGGGTCAGTCAGTTGTAGCACCCGGAGGGCACGCTGGTTGTCGTTCTCTGTCATGGCACTCGTGGTTCTTGCGTTTGCGCAACACACACCGGTGAAGCAGACCTACTGGCAGGTTATTGAGTTTTTCCGCCTGCATCCAGAATATTCATCACATTCTGCTCAGGCTTCCCCAGGCAATTGCCGGTTTTGACAACTCTCGCACAGTCTACGCGCACTCTATGTCATTGGATGCAGAGCAGACATACAACCTTAGTCCACGCCCTCTCCGGCAGACCAGGCGGCATGTTCCATCGGCAAGTGGCCGAAACGCAGGCAGTAATCCAGCCAGTCGGCCAGGAAACTGTTGACCTGAACTTTTTCGTCAGGGTGGTGCATGAAACGGTTCGGGTAGTCGTTCACCGGCGCAATCTGTCGATCGCGGTAACAACTGATAACCTCGGCCATGGTGGCATCGTGATAGACCCGAACCGTCAACTGGGGATTATTCAGCCAGCGCCCGGAGTTGTGCACCTGTTCAAGCAGCAGGGTTTCCGTAAACTTTGTGGTTTGCAGCACTTCGATGCGAACACGGCCCAGGTACTGGTCCTCACGATGAAGCTCGAATTCACAAATGGGGCGGCCCTTGGCTTCAAGCCTCCGCAGGCGGTGAAGCCGCATGTAATTGCCATCACACAGCGCGCCGAAACGTCTTAGATCCGGTACATAACGCCGGGGTTTCATTACCCACTCTGTCATATCAGCTCCAACCTTCCCGCAAGCGCGGGCGATTCAACTGCAACCACTGCAGCGCGATGATCGCGGCAGCGTTATTGATACGTCCATCATAAATCATTGCGATGGCTTCGTCGGCGCTGAATACATGAGCACGGATATCTTCGTGTTCATGCTCCATGCCAAACAAACCGCCGGCGGATTTGGTGCTGATGCGACCGCAGTATAGGTGGATCAGCTCCGTGCTTCCGCCGGGAGACACTAGATAGTCGCAGATTTTGTCCAGCGGTTTAAACGTCAGGCCGGCTTCTTCCTGGCCTTCTCGCTGGGCAACGTCTTCGGGCGACTCACCCTCCTCGTTCATGCCGGCCACGAGTTCCAGTAACCAGGGGGACTGCTTCCGACCTAAAGCGCCGAGGCGGAACTGTTCAAGAAGAACAACCTCGTCACGATCCGGATCGTAAGGTAATACGCAGGTGGCGTCGCCACGGATGAAGAGCTCGCGGGTGAAGGTTGGCATTTGCCCGCCGTCAAAGCGCGGGTGCGTCAGCCAGAGCTTGTCCATGCGGAAGAAGCCATGGAACACGGTTTCGCGTTTTTCGATTTTTACGTCGTGGTCTTTAAACTGGAACGGTTCGGTCATTACAAGAGTTCAGATCCGTTTTTGAGAACGATTCTGAACGATAGCCGGATTTACAGGGCTACTGCAAGCTTGGGCCCCAGCCTTAAATCACGGGGAAGCAGCTATTGGGACTCTCTTTCCAAAACACGCTCAAGCCCATCCATGGGGCGCTTGGGCTCCGCCAGGGATGGCGGAGCCCGAGACGCACAGGGACGTCTCGAGTCGTTTTCTGAACGGGGCTACCATCCTGGCTCACACTCCGAACCAAGCAGTCTTACAAAAGGTCAAACCTTGTCATAAAGCTTGGACCCAGCCTCCACAAACTCCCGGGATTTCTCCTTCATGCCGGCATCCACCGCAGACACCTCGTCTAGGCCATTCTCCTTGGCATACTCCCGAACTTCCTGGGAAATCTGCATGGAACAGAACTTCGGGCCACACATGGAGCAGAAGTGAGCCACCTTCGCGGAGTCCTTGGGCAGGGTTTCGTCGTGGAAGGCACGAGCGGTGTCCGGGTCGAGGCCGAGGTTGAACTGATCTTCCCAGCGGAACTCGAAGCGGGCTTTGGACAGCGCGTTGTCGCGGATCTGGGCACCGGGGTGGCCCTTTGCCAGATCAGCGGCATGAGCTGCGATTTTGTAGGTGATGATGCCGGTCTTTACATCGTCCTTGTTGGGCAGGCCCAGATGCTCCTTCGGGGTAACGTAGCAAAGCATGGCGCAGCCGTACCAACCGATCATTGCCGCGCCGATACCGGACGTAATGTGGTCGTAGCCAGGGGCAATGTCCGTGGTCAGTGGCCCGAGTGTGTAAAACGGTGCCTCATCACAGCATTCCAGCTGCTTGTCCATGTTTTCCTTGATCAGCTGCATGGGCACATGGCCCGGCCCTTCGATCATTACCTGAACATCGTGCTTCCAGGCAATCTTGGTGAGCTCACCCAGGGTTTCGAGCTCGCCGAACTGGGCTTCGTCGTTGGCATCGGCAATGGAGCCGGGACGCAGGCCGTCACCGAGACTGAAAGCCACGTCATAGGCTTTCATAATTTCGCAGATGTCTTCGAAGTGCTCGTACAGGAAGCTTTCCTGATGATGGGCCAAACACCACTTGGCCATGATGGAACCGCCACGGGACACAATGCCAGTGGTACGCTTGGCCGTCATTGGCACGTGATGCAGGCGCACGCCAGCGTGGATGGTGAAGTAGTCGACGCCCTGCTCTGCTTGTTCAATCAGCGTGTCACGGAAAATCTCCCAGGTCAGGTCTTCGGCAGCGCCGCCGACTTTTTCCAATGCCTGATAGATGGGCACGGTGCCGATGGGAACCGGCGAGTTGCGGATAATCCATTCACGGGTTTCATGGATATTCTTGCCGGTAGACAGATCCATGATGGTGTCGGAACCCCAGCGAGTGCCCCAGGTGAGCTTCTCGACCTCTTCCTCGATGGAAGAACTGACCGCCGAGTTGCCGATGTTGCCGTTGATTTTTACCAGGAAGTTGCGACCGATGATCATCGGTTCGGTTTCCGGGTGATTGATATTGTTGGGAATAATCGCCCGGCCGCGGGCAACTTCGTCCCTGACAAATTCCGGCGTAATTTCTTGCGGCAGGGACGCGCCGAAGGACTGGCCCGGGTGCTGATCCTTCAGTAGACCCTGCTCTCGCGCTTCCTGCAGCTTCATGTTCTCGCGGATGGCCACAAATTCCATCTCAGGAGTGATGATCCCCTGGCGGGCATAATGCATCTGGCTGACGTTCTTGCCGGGCTTGGCCCTCAGCGGCTTGCGCTCATCCATAAAACGGAGTGGGTCCAGCAGAGGGTCTTTCATCCGGCGACGCGTGAATTCAGAGGTGTAATCGGATAGCTGCTCTACATCTCCGCGCTCCTCAATCCAGGCGGAACGGATGGGCTTGAGTCCCTTACGCAGATCAATAGTGGCTTCAGGGTCGCTGTACGGACCGGAGGTGTCATAAACGGCGACGGGCGCATTTTTCTCGCCACCCATGTCGGTCGGCGTGTCGCCCACAGTAATTTCCCTCATGGGCACCCGAATATCAGGTCGGCTACCCTGTACGTAGATTTTTCGGGACTGGGGCAGCGGCTTGATGGCTGCAGAATCGACTTTTGCTGAATCGCTAAGATAGGAAGGTATTGTTGTCATAGTGCGTCCCCGGGTTGATTAGGTATACGGGTCGCGCATGACGGGCAGTGATCACAGAACGGTTCTGTGTCGTTGCAGCATATTGTCTCAAATCCCTACGCCGGTATTATCCGGATCAGGTTGCGGGTTCTGCATGGCAATCTCAGCCGGCGGTCAGATGTTCTGACGCCAGCACCCCGTCAAGACGCGAAATCAATGTAATTGACACTTACAATCAGTGCCGACTGCAAGTGTAGAGCTCAGGCCGATTATTGTCCATAATGGCGAGCCTGAAACGCTCAATGGTTATCTGAACATATGTGGCCAGGTATTCCAACACGCCGGGTGATTCACTAACAGGAGACATCATGAAGAAACGACTGCTTTCCGGGCTGATTGGACTGCTCGCAGCCCAGCCTGCACTATCCATGGATCTGGTTGAGACGTACGAGAAAGCACTCTCCTATGATTCCGGCATTGCATCGGCTCAGGCTCAGTTCCAGGCGCAGCAAGCTGCCGTTGACGTCAGTAAAAGCTCCCTGCTGCCGCAAATCACGGCAACAGGGTCAGTAAACCACACAGATTTTGAGCCCCATAACGCATTCAGCGGCTCAGGGAACGATGAGTTGGCGCGACAGTTTTTTTCGGGTGACAGCTACAAGGCTTATCGTTACGGCGTTGAGTTGAGCCAACCTATATTCCAGGCCAGCGACTGGTTTACATACGAAGCCAGCCAATTCCAAACAAAGGCTGCTGAAGCCCAATACAACCTGTCCCAACAACAACTGATTCTCGATGCAGCAACCGCCTATTTCAATGTTTTGCGGGCTCAGGATACAGTTACCACCGCGAGAGCAACTGAAGCTGCCATTCAGCGCCAATATGATCAGGCCCAGGAACGCTTTGAAGTGGGCCTTATCGCCATAACCGAAGTATACGAAGCGCGGGCCAGCTATGACGATGCCAGAAGCCAACGCATCGCTGCTGAAAATCAACTGAACATTGCAAAAGAACAACTGGCGCGACTAACCGGCGATTACCCTACCGCTCTGGAAAACCTTCGGCAGAACTTCCCTCTTAGGCGCCCTGAACCGGCAAACCCAGCATCCTGGGAGTCAAGAGCCCTCAAAAACAACTGGTCTCTTCAAACGACCCTTTTCCAGCTTAACGCAAGTCAGTCCGACCTGAAAGCGGCCAAGTCAGGCCATTTGCCAACGCTTGAGCTTACCGCCTCCTATCGTGAAACTCGTCTCGACAACGCCTTATCAACAACGCAAGAAGGCACTGAGGGCGTCATTGGCCTGTCCCTCAATATTCCTCTATATACAGGAGGAGGAACGAAGGCTAGCGTGCGTCAACAGCGCTCGCTGGTGACGGCTGCCGAACATGACCTGAATACAGCGCGCCGCGATGTACGTGTAAACACGCGCAGCCTGTTCCTGACCATTGACAACAACATTGAGGCCGCCAATGCACTTGAACAGACCATCATTTCCCGCCGCAGTGCATTGGATGCCACCCGTGCCGGTTACGAAGTGGGTACACGGAACATCGTGGAAGTGCTGGATGCGGAACGGAACTATTACGTGGCACTGCGTGACTTCGCCAATGCCCGTTACGACTACGTGATTAACACCCTGAACCTGAAACAGGCAGCTGGCACCCTAAGCCCTCAGGATCTGGTTGACCTGAACAATTGGCTGAGCGCATCAGCGCCGGGGATTGAAGCCATGGCTAACGAACAGGAAACCATCGACAACCCCTCTCAGTAAACTGATGCAAACCAGGCCGGGGCACCATGCCCCGGCCAATAACAAAACGCCGGCATCACACCTTAGACCCGCTTAACAATCCCATCGACCACTTTTTCGAGCGCACCACGGTTGGCATTCACAACCGCCAGCGCGTTGTGCCCCGCCTTTTGAGCAGAAGATTTATCCGAAAAGAGATGAACGACGCACTGGGCAAGAGACTCCGCCGAATCCGTAATAAACAGCCCCTGCCCTGAATCAAGGCGGTCGTAAATGGTTTCGAAATTGAATATGTGCGGCCCGGAAACAACAGGTATTCCCCAAGCGGCTGGCTCCAGCGGGTTGTGGCCGCCGCGCTCAATCAGCGAACCGCCCACAAAGGCCACATCGGAGGCGCCGTACAGCATTAACAATTCACCCATAGTGTCACCAAGATACACCTCGCTCCCCACCTTTCCGCCCCCGTCACTTCCTGACTGGGACCGACGGACAAGAGAGAGCCCCATGGCGTCAATGAGCCTGGCCACATCATCAAAACGCTCTGGATGCCGCGGCACAATCATCAGCAATGCGTTCGGGAAATGCTCGAGGATTTGTTGGTGAGCTTCCAATATCTGGCGATCCTCACCGTCGTGGGTACTGGCTGCGATCCAAACCGGACGGTCAGCGCCCAGCGCCGCCCTCAGCCCCGAAGATTCGGCGCGCACTTCGTCCGAGACCTCAACATCAAACTTGATACTGCCGGTCACCGACACCGACTCCGGCGTGGCCCCAATACGCAGGAACCGGCCAGCGTCTTCCTCTGCTTGCGCGGCTATCCAGCTAATACTGCGGAGCAGCGGGCGAACCAGTGACGCCACCCGCTCATATCCCCGCGCGGAACGGCTGGAAAGGCGCGCATTAATGAGAAAAATGGGCACCTCGCGTTGGCGGCTAAGAGCAATCATATTGGGCCAAAGCTCAGTTTCCATAATCACAAGCGCCCGGGGCCTTACGCGGCCAACAAAACGGTGCACCGCACCGGGTGTGTCATAAGGTGAGAAAGCATAGTGGACCCGGTCACCGAACAAAGCCCTGGCTCGGGCCGAGCCGGTCGGTGTCATCGCGGTCATCAATATGGGGATATCAGGATTACGCCTCAGCAAGGCTTTCACCAGGGGGGCTGCGGCAATGGTTTCACCCACCGATACGGCATGAACCCATATGACCGGCTCATCGAAGGCCTCCACGTACCCCAGGCGCTCCTGCCAGCGCACGAACGCTTCAGGATTGGTACGCCCGATCCACCACAACCGCAGCAACACAAACGGCAGCGCGATGCGGAAAAAAAGGGAGTAGAAAAAATGAAGCATGGTAACTCCGGCCGGGTCGATGCGGCGGTCATTCTACATAAAGCGGTGGCCGGCGTCTGCGACCTGGAATTCATGATTTTCCGCAACTTGCGGATATTGCGGCTTTAGCCGGAGATAATGGCCCTGCTAAACTCCGGTTCTTGCCGTTAAAAATCATCAGGGACTGACACGAGTGAAGACCGCTAAACAGAGAACTCGCGACACCCGCTATACCAGCTACCTTCATCCGCGCTGGTGGCCAACCTGGATCGGGGTCGCCGCCATGTGGCTGGGTGCCCAATTGCCACTGAAGTTACAATGGTGGCTGGGCAAACGGGTTGGTGACATAGCCTATCGCTTTGCCGGCCGTCGCAAGCAAATCACCGATGTGAATATTCGCCTGTGCTTTCCAGAGTTATCCGAAACGGAAAAGCAGGCACTGGTGAAGGCGTCTTTCCGCGCCAACGGCATCGGTGTCATGGAGATTGGGCTGGCCTGGTTCCGCAGTCCCACCAGCTTCATGCCCATTACAGAAGTCCACGGCCTTGAACATGTCGACGCTGCCCTTGCCAGAGGCAAGGGCATCCTGTTGCTGGGCGGTCACTACAGCACTCTTGACTTGGGGGGCGCCCTGGTCACCGAATACATCGAGGCCGACGTGATGCAGCGCGACCATAACAACCCATTGATGAACGCGGTGATGACCCGCGCCAGGGAGCGTCGTTATGGGGTGGCACTGGACAGCCGGAACCTGCGCGGCCTGCTCAAACAGCTCAAAAACAACCGTATCGTCTGGTACGCCACGGATCAGGACTACGGCCGCAAAGGCATCGTTTTTGCCCCATTTTTCGGAGTACCTGCGGGGTCCATCACCGCCACCTCGCGCATAGCCGACCGTAGCGGCTGTGCCGTGGTGCCGTTCAGCCATTTCCGACGGGAACACGCTCCAGGGTACGATATCTACTTCCATCCTCCACTGGAGAACTTTCCTTCCGGAGATGACATGGCGGACGCCACATTGGTGAACAAGACCATCGAAAACGAAATCCGAAAACACCCGGACCAGTACCTCTGGATGCATCGCCGCTTCAAGACCCGTCCTTCCAGGGAAGATCCGAACCTGTACAGCAAGGACGCAAACTGAATGCGCTCCCACACCGGCTCCCCCGCCCCGGTTGTCTGGCTACTGACCGATAATAAGCCTGGCCATCACAACCAGCTGAAAGGGTTGGGCAACCGCCTTCGGGTGCTGGCTGGCGCCAGCGTGAGTGAAATCGATGCGACCGAAGCGCCCCCGCCCTTGTGGCGGG
>JGI24514J20073_1000211_pt1 | contig 23149 bp, 22 predicted proteins | sample LinPmetageLP37_FD_20073 | JGI IMG/M metagenome (IMG submission 20073) | reverse complement strand
CCACCAGCACGGAACCCTCGGCGTGGCGGGTGTAGTGACGGGTGATGCGAATGTCTCTGGATTGTTCCGGCGTTCTTCCGCTCGGTCTCATAATTGTTCCTGGTATCAGTGGTGAGTGTCCGGGGTGAATCCCCGGTCGATTGCAAAGTCGAAAGATTGCGGAGTATAACACGCAGTCTGTGGCGTCTGTTCGATGTTGGAGCGGCCAGCCTGCTAAACTTGAAATCTGCTTCTTCGCAAACGTGGAGTCACCATGATCAGAAGTATGACGGCCTTCGCCCGCCAGGATACCCAGGAAGACTGGGGAACGCTCACCTGTGAAATTCGCACGGTTAACCACCGGTACCTGGAGCCGTCCTTTCGCTTGCCCGAAGCGCTCCGGGAGCTGGAGAACAGTTTCCGTGAGCAACTGCGCAAGCAATTGCGGCGCGGCAAGGTAGACGTGGCCATTCGTCTTCAGGCCAATGAATCGGCAACCCAGGGCTTCGAGATCGACGAAGATGTGGCAAACGCTGTCAATGAGGCGGCCAACCACATCAACAGGATGCTGGACAACCCGGCCCACATTAGCGCACTGGATATACTCCGTTGGCCGGGAGTGCTGGCCTCCACTGAACAGGATTTTGGCCCCGCCAGGAAAGCGGCTGGCGAACTATTCGAGCGTACTGTGAGTGAATTGGTGACGGTCAGGGAGCGGGAAGGTGAACGCCTGCGGCCGCTGTTTGAAGACAGGCTCACCACCATGGGTGAGCGGGTGACTGAGGTTCGGGAGCGAATGCCGGAACTGATTCGTGCCCAGGAAGAGCATCTGAAAAACCGCTTTGAGCAGGCGAAGGTGGAGCTTGACCCGGATCGCGTGGCCCAGGAAATGGTGATGCTGGCCCAGAAAAGCGATGTCGCCGAAGAGCTGGATCGCTTGGAAGCCCATATCACCGAGGTGTCGGACACTCTGCAGTCCGACGATGCCATCGGTCGCCGTTTGGATTTCCTGATGCAGGAGCTCAACCGCGAGGCCAATACGCTCAGCAGCAAAAGCATCGATGCCCGGGTGACAAGGGCAGCGGTTGACCTGAAAGTGTTGATAGAGCAAATGCGGGAGCAGGTCCAGAACCTGGAGTAACCTCACTTGGATGCGGGGGCGGCGCAAACGCCGTATAATTCCGCCCTCGTTATTGTGGTGGCGCCGGGGTTGTTCCGCGCCAACTGAAAGCCCGTCAATGCCCGGAGTTGTTAGTCCCATGAGCCAGGAATCAGAACAAGGCACGCTGTATGTGATTTCCGCCCCCTCGGGAGCCGGTAAGACCAGCCTGGTGGCTCAAATGCTGAAGCAGGACGAAAAGCTGGGTGTTTCCGTGTCCCATACAACCCGGCCTATGCGGAAGGGGGAGCAGGATGGCGTCAACTATCACTTTGTCACCCGGGAGGCCTTCGAGGCGATGATCAGCCGGGGCGACTTCCTGGAGCATGCGGATGTCTTCGGGAACTACTACGGCACCTCCCAGGTCTGGGTGAAGCAAACACTGGCCACGGGTCAGGATGTAATCCTGGAAATTGATTGGCAGGGTGCGGAGCAGGTCCGCCACCTGATGCCAGACTGTGTCAGCATCTTCATCGTGCCACCGTCTCCGGAGGCCTTGAAAGACCGCCTGACTGGCCGGGGCACAGACGCACCGGAGGTGGTGGCGCGTCGCCTCAATGAGGCGGCGGATGAATGCAGCCACGCGGTGGAATTCGATTATCTGGTGGTTAACGATGATTTCGACACTGCGCTGGACGACCTGCTGGCGATTGTTCGTTGCCATCGTCTGCGCATGCAGGCCCAGCAGGTCAGGCATTCCGGGCTGTTGGTCAGGCTGTCCGAGCGCCATTGATCGGCGCACATTGCCTGTATACAAATTGAACCGGCCGCAGTAAACTACGCGGTCTGCTGAAATCAGTCATTTTGCTATTGTCGGGGAAGTTATGGCACGAGTTACCGTTGAAGATTGCCTTGAACACGTTGATAACCGCTTCCAGCTGGTTATGCTGGCCACCAAGCGTGCCCGCCAGATCGCAACCAAAGGTTTCGAGCCGCTGGTCGCCGAAGAGAACGACAAGCCTACCGTTATCGCCCTGCGTGAAATCGCGGAAGGCAAGATCTCCCGCGATCTCCTCACTGAGGATGACGACGAATAAGGTTGAATGTGGCCGAAGACGGGAATATTTTCTGGTTACCCGTCCAAAGCATTGAAATCTGTTCTTGCGGTTTTATAGTGTATCTATAGGCATGACTGGAAGAACGTCGGAAGGACCCGAATGCTTGCATTCGGGTTTTTTTATCCCTGGCATTTATGATCCCCACGGAGGCGCGGTGTCGGCAGAGGCAACGGTTGATGTGCTGGCCAATGAACTCAGCACGTATCTTGATACCAATCGCATCAATCAGGTGCGAAGAGCCTACTATTATGCCGAACAGGCCCACGAAGGGCAGATGCGCAAAAGCGGCGATCGCTATATTACCCATCCCCTGGCGGTTGCTCGAATCCTTGCTGGCCTGAAACTGGATCACCAGAGCCTGATGGCGGCCATGCTCCACGATGTCATCGAAGATACCGGCATCCCCAAGGATGCGCTGTCGGAGCAGTTTGGCGAGGATGTGGCTGAACTCGTAGACGGCGTCAGCAAGCTCACTCAGATTGAGTTCCGTTCCCGCGCCGAGGCCCAGGCCGAAAACTTCCAGAAAATGACGCTTGCCATGGCACGGGATATCCGCGTGATCCTGGTCAAACTGGCGGACCGCCTGCACAACATGCGCACCCTGGGCCCGATGCCTTATGAGAAGCGCCAGCGCATCGCCAACGAAACCCTGGATATCTACGCCCCGATTGCCAATCGCCTGGGTATGCACTCCATTTGCACCGAACTGGAAGATCTGGGGTTCTCTTCACTGTACCCGATGCGGTCAAAGTACATTTCCAAGGCGGTCGCAAAGCTTCGGGGCAGCCACCGGGAAATCATTGACGATATCCGTGGCAAATTGCAGGAGAAACTGGAAGAGCGAAGCCTGCCCGGCCGCATCCTGGGCCGGGAAAAGCATTTGAACAGCATCTACAACAAGATGAAGTTCAAGCAGAAATCCTTCCACGAAATCATGGATGTGTACGCGTTCCGCATCATCACCGACACCGAGGACGACTGCTATCGCATCCTCGGCGCCGTACACAGCCTCTACAAGCCGCTGCCGGGCCGTTTCAAGGACTACATTGCCATGCCCAAGGCCAATGGCTATCAGTCCCTGCACACCACTCTGTTCGGCATGCATGTGAATATTGAAATCCAGATCCGCACCGAGGAAATGGAGCACATCGCCAACAACGGTATTGCGGCCCACTGGATGTACAAGAATGAGCCCTCCAGTGTGACCAGCGTCAACCAGACACGGGTGGACCGTTGGGTGAAGGGCCTGATGGAGATGCGTGAGCGCGCGGACGACTCCCTGGAATTCATCGAACACGTGAAAGTCGACCTGTTCCCGGACGAGATCTACGTGTTCACGCCCAAGGGCAAAATCATGGAGTTGCCCAGCGGAGCGACCCCCGTCGACTTTGCCTACGCCATCCATACGGACATCGGTAATGCCTGCGTAGCCTGCCGTATCAACCGCAACCTCGGATCCCTGAGCCAGCCGCTACAAAGTGGCCAGACCGTTGAAATCATTACCGCACCCGGAGCACGGCCTAATCCCGCCTGGCTCAGTTTCGTGGTAACCGGTAAGGCTCGCAGCAGTATTCGTCATGTGCTCAAGAACCAGAAGCGTGCCGAATCCCTGGACCTGGGCAAAACCCTGTTGAAGAAATCCCTCAAAGGGTTTGGTACCAGCCTGTCCGAGATCAACGAGCATCAGATCCAGGCGGTGGTCCGCCACAACCAAGTGGACAGTTTCGAGGATCTGGTCAGCGATATTGGTCTGGGCAATCGCATGGCTTATCTCGTGGCGCGCCAGTTGGTCAGCGGCAGTACAGACGATGAGGCATCGGACGTGGCATCCGCGACAATCATGGACAAGGCCGATAACAGCCCGGTTACCATTCGTGGCACCGAAGGCTTGCTGGTTCGGTTTGCCAGCTGTTGCAAGCCGATTCCAGGTGACCCGGTGGTCGGTGCCATGGACTCGGGCAATGGCATGGTGATCCACTCGGATACCTGCTCACGGTTGCCAGAGGACGATGAAGGCAGGGCGCGCCTCACTCATTTGAAGTGGGCCAAGGACATTGCCAACGAGTTCTCCGTTGAACTTCGAGTGGAGCTTGAACGCCAGCGTGGGGTCATTGCAGAGCTTGCCAACGCGGTTGCCATGGCGGATGGCAATATCGAGCGCATCAACGTGGAAGAGCAGAACGCCAAGCTGGGCATTGTCAGCCTTGTGGTGCATGTGAACGGTCGCCGGCATCTTGCCAGGGTGATGCGGCGGATCAGGAATATTCGCGCTGTCACCCATATCAACCGGGTAAGGCACTGACGCAACCGTGGTGCAACGGGCCAGAGCCGCGACGTTTGGCCTGTTGACACGCCTGCCACCCAGAGGTGAGGATTGGCGTTTTGATAAAGAGGACCCCAAGGTCATGACCAACAAATCCGTAATACAGACTGATAACGCGCCACAGGCCATCGGCACATACTCCCAGGCAGTGAAAGCCGGGGACACCGTGTACCTGTCGGGGCAGATTCCGCTGGTGCCGGAAACCATGGAAGTGGTCGCGGGTGATTTCGCCGCCAAGACCCGCCAGGTGTTCGAAAACCTTAAAGCCGTCTGCGAGGCCAGTGGCGGCGAGCTCAAGGACATCGTCAAGCTCAACATCTACATGACGGATCTGAGCAACTTTGCAACGGTGAACGAAATCATGGCCACCTATTTTCAAGAGCCGTACCCGGCGCGTGCCGCCGTGGGTGTCGCGGCGTTGCCCAAGGGTGTCCCGGTTGAGATGGAAGCGGTGATGGTGCTGAGCTGATACTCGTTCAAGCAAACACCGAAGGCGGCCCATGGGCCGCCTTTTTCGTTGGTAGGGGGCTCGCCAGGACTACCGGGTTTTTTCGGTAATCATCTCCTGGTAGCCCACCCGGAAGTCCGGATAGCGGAAATGGAAACCAGAGTCCAGCAGCCGCTGGTTGTTGCAGCGTTTGCTCCCTGCGCGACCACCCTGGCGGGCGTCGGGGCCAGGCTTGGCACAGGGTAGTTGTTCACGCACCCACGCCACCACCTCATCCAGTCGCACAGGCTCGCAATCACTGGCAAGGTAGCAGTCTTCAAGTGGTTGGCCGGCGAGTGCCCGCTCCACGATATGGCAGGTGGCCGCGGCCGCATCCGCTTCGTGGATACGATTGCTGTAGGGGCCGGGAGAGGTCGGGTTCATGTTTCCGTTCATCACGGCATCGAGGAAGCGCGCCCGCGACGGGCCGTAGATGCCACTGAAACGGATTACGGTTGCCGGACTGCCGCTCTCCAGGGCGATCCTCTCACCCGCGAGTATCGCCTGGCCACTGTATCGGGTGGGGTCGGTTGGGCTGGTCTCATCCACCCAGGAATCGTCGTCCTGAGCGTAGACACTGCTGCTACCGATAAACACCAGCCGCGTGAGCTGGCGCCCGTCCAGTGCGTCGATCAGGTTCCGCAGGCCCTTTACGTAGGCATTGTGATAGCCCTCGTTGTCGTAGCTTGCTGGCGTGAGGCAATAAACCACAATGTCGAGGTTGTCCGGCAGTACTGAACGCACCTGCTCCGGCACCATGAGGTCCGCCCCCAGCGCCTGGATGCCCTCCGGGACCTTGTCCGGACTGCGCCGTAGGCCGTATACCTGCGCCGTTCCGGTAAGCTGAGAGGCAATGGCGCCACCGAGCTTGCCACAGCCCGCAACCAGTATTCTTGGCGTTTGTTGGTGCTCAGTGATTGCCATAGACAATATCAATCCTTATGCTTTGGCTAATAAATTAACGGAACGTTTGTACGATCCCTGACCTGGACGAATTCTGACCGGAGCCCGCCATGACTCTGACCGAGTTAAGATACGTTGTTACCCTTGCCCGGGAAAGGCATTTTGGCCGTGCCGCCGAGCGCTGTCATGTCAGTCAGCCGACTTTGAGTGTGGCCGTCAAGAAACTGGAGGACGAACTCGGCATACCCTTGTTTGAGCGTAGCAAAAACAGTATCCGGGTCACCGAAACGGGCAAGCGTATCATCGACCAGGCCCAACGGGTCCTGGATCAGGTGGGTGTTATCCGTGACATGGCTCAGGATGGCAAGAACCAGCTCAATGCCCCCCTTAAGGTGGGTGCCATCTACACCATCGGCCCCTACCTGTTCCCGCACCTGCTGCCGGAGCTGCGCCGCGCGGCGCCTGACATGCCGCTCTACATTGAGGAAAACTACACCGCCACACTGCGGCAGAAACTGCGCCAGTCAGAACTGGACGCCATCATCATCGCACTGCCGTTTGAAGAGCCGGAGGTCGTTACCCTGCCGCTCTACGACGAGCCTTTCGTGGTGCTGCTGCCGGGAGGTCACCCACTGACCAAGCGTGACAGCCTGACCGCCGAGGAGTTGGCGAAGGAACAGTTGCTGCTGCTTGGCCCCGGCCACTGTTTCCGTGACCAGGTGCTGGAATCCTGCCCGCCGTTGGTGGACGCGGTCACCCGTAACCCGAGTGCTGCGGCGCCGTCACTGGTGACTGAAGGCAGCTCTCTGGAGACCATACGTCACATGGTTGCCTCTGGTTTGGGTATCACCGTTTTGCCTTTGTCCGCTGCAACGGCGATGCAGTATGACGAGAGCATACTTGCGGTCAGGCCTTTTGCGGCGCCAGTACCCTATCGCACGGTGGCGTTGGCCTGGCGGGTCACTTTCCCACGACCAAAGGCGATTGATGTGCTGTCGCTGGCGGCCAGCCAGTGTCGGGTAATCGAGAAAGCGAAGATTGAAACCCCGGCTGCGGCCGCAACCGCCTGAGCCAGGCCATGATGTCACTGGACGACATTGCCGTTACCACCCTGAAGGGCGTCGGTAATGCCCTGGCCGACAAGCTGTCGAAGCTGGGCATCCGTTCGCTGCAGGATCTGCTGTTCCATCTTCCCCATCGATACGAGGATCGCACACGCATTGTCTCCATGGGCAACCTGCGCATTGGCGACGTCGGGGTGGTCGAAGGCGAGGTGATGAAAACCGATCTGGTGATGGGCCGGCGCCGAAGCCTGCAGGTGACCCTGAAGGATCACAGTGGCTTCGTGGTCATGCGTTTCTTCCATTTCAATGCCGCCCAGAAGAACCAACTCACGGAAGGCGCGAGGGTGCGTTGTTTCGGCGAAGTTCGGCCGGGGCGGGCCGGTTACGAATTCTACCACCCTGAATACCAGGTCAATCCGCCGCCGATGCCCGCGCAGGGTGAGGCCACGCTAACGCCCGTTTATCCCCTGACAGAAGGCATTCAGCAGCCGCGAGTGCGCGCTCTGTGCCAGCAAGCGCTGGGCTACCTCAAACGTTACCCGATCCGTGACTGGTTGCCGGAAGAACTGCTCGCCAGTTACCAGTTGCCGGGTATCACCGAAGCGGTCGAGCTGGTGCATTCGCCGCCGGCCAATGCGCCGGTTCACCTATTGATGGAGGGGCGGCACCCGGCCCAACAGCGACTGGTTATGGAAGAGCTGCTGGCCCACCAGCTAAGCCTTTTGCAGGTACGGCAACAGGTTCAGGCCCGGGAAGCGCTGCCGTTACTGCCAACCGGTGATCTGCCGGAACGTTTTCTTGATCTGCTTCCGTTCAGCCTTACCGGGGCACAGCGACAGGTTATGACCGAGATCCGCCAGGACCTCAGCCAGCCGGTACCCATGTTGCGGTTGGTGCAGGGAGACGTGGGGTCTGGTAAAACCGTGGTGGCGGCGCTGGCAGCACTGCAGACCATTGGTGCTGGCGCCCAGGTGGCGCTGATGGCGCCCACGGAAATACTGGCGGAACAGCACTACCAGAATTTCCGCGGCTGGCTGGAGCCGCTTGGCATCCAGTTAGCGTGGCTGTCGGGAAAGATTAAGGGCAAGGCACGAAAGGAAACTCTGGAGGCCGTTGGCAGTGGCGAAGCCACCGTGGTGATAGGTACCCATGCCCTGTTTCAGGAAGATGTTGCGTTCAGTCGCCTGGCACTGGTGATTGTGGACGAACAGCACCGTTTTGGCGTGCATCAGAGGCTGGCCCTGCGGGAGAAGGGCGTCGGCGGCACCATGGCGCCACACCAGTTGATTATGACAGCGACCCCGATTCCGCGTACGCTGGCCATGAGCGCCTATGCGGACCTGGATACGTCGGTGATTGATGAGCTGCCCCCCGGCCGCAAGCCTATCGAAACCATCGCCATTCCCGACAGCCGGCGTGACGATGTGACCGATCGGGTACGAAAGGCCTGCAAGGAAGGCCGGCAGGCATACTGGGTGTGCACGCTGATTGAGGAGTCAGAAGCGCTGCAGTGCCAGGCGGCGGAAGTGACTGCGCAGGAGCTGGCGGAACGTCTGCCAGATCTGAAGGTGGGGCTTGTTCATGGTCGCCTCAAGGCGGCCGAAAAAGCAGCGGTCATGGAACAGTTCAAGAACGGCGAGCTCGACCTTCTGGTCGCGACCACCGTAATTGAAGTGGGGGTGGATGTGCCCAATGCCTCGCTGATCATCATCGAGAATCCGGAGCGCCTGGGCCTGGCGCAGTTGCACCAGTTGCGGGGCAGGGTTGGCCGGGGCGAAGAGGCCAGTTTTTGCGTGTTGATGTACCATCCACCATTATCGCTGAATGGCAAGGCGCGTTTGCAGGCCCTGCGCGACAGTCAGGACGGTTTTGTGATTGCCGAGAAAGACCTGGAAATACGCGGGCCGGGAGAAGTGTTAGGCACCCGCCAGACAGGAATGATGCAGTTCCGGCTGGCAGACTTTGAACGGGACAAGGGCTGGATCGAGCCAATCCGTGAAATGGCGCCGCCGCTGATGAAGCAGCCGGCGTTGGTGAACGGTTTGATTCGCCGTTGGTTGGGGGAACGAATTCGTTACGGCGACGTGTAACTGCGCCGCGCCGGTAGAAAAAATCGTGTGAAAACCCGCCTGATGTCAAAGTTGGGTCGCTGTTTGTGCCCTATACTGAGTGAAACCAATGTGTCCAACGGGGCACTGTCTACATTTTGGGAGAAACTTATGGAGCTACCTGTCGTAGTCAGGCAGGCGTTGGGTGAGTCTGCTGCCGGCGTTTCCCTTAGGGATGTGAGCCAGGCCCGGGACGACGAACTGTTGCGAATGGTGTTGCTCACGGATGAGGAGGGGAATCTCCAGGCCATTTGCCGCGAGGGTGACCTGCTCGATATCAGTGCCCTGAACAAACAATTGGGGCGAGATCTGCGGGTGATGAAGCGACGGGAACAGGTCCGGGTTCGTGAGCGCTCTGGCCTGACCGAGCTGCCCGCCTTACCGTCTCTGACCGGCTGGCCCACGATTGTGGACGCGCGGGTGGATGAGTTGGCGTCCGTGGCATTGGTCCTGGGCGAGCAGAATCTTTGTATGGTCATGCCCGGCGACGAGTTCCGGGGAATCACCGTCGCGGCCGACCGCCATTCGTTTTCGGTGGCGCGGGATACCATTGCCGTGAATCTCAACAGCCCGGAAAAAGACCGGGACCAGCTGCATTCCGCCATTCGACGGTTTACCTCGCTGCGCATTCAGCAGCGCCTGGAAGACACTCTTGAGTTGCCTCCTCTACCCGAGACCGCCCAGCGCATTATTCACCTGCGGGTGAACCCCAATGCTGTGATGGGGGATCTGGTGGATGTCGTGGAAAGTGACCCCAGCCTGGCGGCTCAGGTGGTCAGTTGGGCGTCCTCGTCCTTTTATGCGGCGGCGGGGCAGGTGCGTTCTGTGCACGACGCGGTCTCTCGGATTCTGGGGTTCGACCTGGTGATGAACCTGGCCATGGGCCTGTCTCTGGGGCGTGCCCTGAAGCAGCCCCAGGATCATCCGGAAGGCTATGTGGATTACTGGCAACAGGCAATATGGCAGGCTCAGTCGGCCGGTATCCTGGCCAGCATGATGCCTCGTGGCGAACGTCCTATCTTTGGTCTTGCGTACCTGGGGGGGTTGTTGCACAACTTTGGCTACCTGGTGCTGGCACAGGTGTTTCCTCCCCATTTCAAGTTGGTGTGCCGGTCACTGGAAGCAAACCCCCATCTCGACTCCTCAATGATTGAGCATTATCTTCTGGGCGTGACCCGGGAGCAGATTGCGGCGGAACTGATGCAGAACTGGGGTATGCCCGACGAGGTCTGTCTGGCAATCCGAAACCAGAAGAATCCTGGTTACGACGGCCCTCACGCGGTATACAGCAAACTGCTCTGGCTGAGTCGGCAACTGCTGACCAAGCGCGGTGTTGCGTTGGGTGCGGGGGAAGAGGTGTCGGACGCGTTCTACGAATCTCTCGGTCTGAACAGGGAAAAGGTGGAAGCGCAGTTTGATGAACTGGTCGGAAACAAGGACAGCATTATGGCGATGGCGGGGATGATGAATCAGTAGGTCCTCTCTACCGCCAAACCTCTCTAGTTTAGCCCCGCAAAAAAGCCGGCCCGAAGGCCGGCAAGCTCACCCGCTTGTTGCAGATCAAACCAAACGTGTTCAGGAGAAAACAACGTGAGCAGTTGCAGGGTCGGTAGTGGCAACGTGCTTTTTTAAACTTAGCCAATATGGAGTGAAATAAAAGCTGGCTACGTTGGTGTTTGGTGAATGAGCCGGGCGTCATAATTTCGTGACATCTGAAGAGATTGATTTGTAAAGCTAATCAAACCTTCAGTGATGAAATTCGATTACAAACTGTTACAAAATACTGGAGCGTCAGACTCATATTGGTAAGGGTCAGGCCTGGAACGGATGGTGTCGAATGGCCGTTGCGGCGCGGCGAATGGCGTCGGCGTGCTCCTTTTCGACTGCCAGGCGCTCGCGGTCCATCTTTTCCACGAAGCGGGCATCCGTTTCCTGGCGGGCGCGATGGGTCGGCATGTGCTGGATCTGCTCATGCACTTCCTGGAACACCCGGAAAGGAGACTGGTCCAGCAACTCCGGTGCCACGTGGTCCAATAGGCCCTTGATTCGCAGACAGGCTTCGGAGTATTCAACCTGATTCTCTTCCACCGCCATGGCCAATACCCGGATACTTTCAATCATGCTGTCGCGGCGTTCCTTCTGGAAAGACTCTGCTTTCTCCTGCCGCCTCCTGCTGTCCTGCAGGGCACGGGACTGGCGGCCGATAAACGCGACAAGCAGCGCGATGGCCAGCAGGCCGGCAATAATCAGTGTCCATTGAAGCCACGGCGGCATAGAAGTCTCCCTTGAGAATGTCAGGCCTGTTTACGCTGGCGGTCCGCACGCCAGACTTTTACAGACACGGTCTGCCCATTAAGTACGGACGTGCCAACAAGCGGATCAATCTCCTGATCGCTCAACACGTCGTTTATGCTGGCGCCAGCGTGGGCAACCGCCACACTCTGCCCGGTACCCTTCCGATGGTGGCCCCAGCCATGGGGTACTGAAACCACGCCCGCCATCACATCCTCGGTGATCTCCACCGGTAGTACGATCTGCCCGGAGGTGGAGCCAATCTCGGCGGAATCACCAGCCTGAAGGCCACAGCGAGCAGCATCTTTCGGATGGATCATCAGGGTACAGCGGTCTTTGCCTTTCACCAACCGCTGGCTGTTGTGCATCCAGGAATTATTGCTGCGAACGTGCCGGCGCCCGATCAGTAGCAGACCGTCGGAGGCCGGTGCCGTGAGTAAGGCATGGAGCCGCCCCAGATCCTGTAAGTAGCGGCGTGGGGCGAGGTTTACCTTGCCGTCGCGGGTAAACAATCTGCCGGGCATGCATGGGCGAAGTGGCCCGAGATCCACACCGTTGGGTAGTTCCTTAAGGGCGCTGATGGACAGCCCCTTGGGCAGGTCCTGCCAGTGGCGGTTCAGTGGGCTCATTTTTGCCAGACCCCGCAGGGGATGGCGCTCCGGAAGTATATCCATCACCAGGTCGATGGCGGGCTGGACCAGGCCGCGTGCAGGACCGATGTCGGTTCCGTAGGGCCCGGCCCGCAACATAAGATCAAGGATCGGGTCCGGCCCGATCTGTTTGAACGCACGCCAACCCATCTCGGAACGCAGGGGCAGGCGGCCACCTTTTCGCTTCTTCTCCAGACGGTGGGCCAGTTCCAGCAGTATCTGCCAGTCGTGGCGGGCGTCTTTGCCAGCATCGAACAGGGCAGGGCTGTATTTGGCGGTGTTGCGAACGGCAAACATGCTGAAGATCAGGTCGTAGTGGCTGCGTTCAAGCCCGGCGGTGGGAGGTAGTATGACGTCCGCATGACGGGTGGTTTCATTGAGGTAGTAATCCACCGACACTATGAAATCGAGGCCGCCGAAGGCCTCGTCGAGCCGTCCACCGTTGGGGCTTGAAAGCACCGGGTTGCCCGCCACCGTCACGAATGCCCGTATCTGGCCCTCGCCCGGCGTGAGAATCTCATCGGCAATGGTGCTTGAAGGGTATTCGCCGGCAAACTCAGGCAGTTTTTTCACCCGGCTGAACCGCTTGCCGAAATGGCCCTTCTGGCCGGACATGCCACCGAGTGCGATCAGATCAATCGCAGGTTGCGTGAACATCATGCCGCCAGTGCTGTCCAGCTTCCCGGTCAGGATATTGAGCACGTAGGCAAGCCAGGTCGCAACGCCGCCAAAGGCCTGGGTACTGGTGCCCATGCGAGTGTACAGCGCAGCCCTCGGTGTTGTGGCCAGTTGCCGCGCGAGGTTGCGGATATCAGCAGCCGGCATGCCCGTCTGTTCGCTGACGGCTTCGGGGGTGAAGCCCATTGCGGCCAGCCGGACTAGGTCTACGTCTTTCGTCCATTGTTCTGCATGGCCGAGGTTCACCAGGTCTTCTTCAAACAGGGTGTGCACCATGGCCATTAATAGCAGGGCATCGGTGCCAGGGCGAATGAAGTGGAACTCGTCGGCCAGTTTGCCGGTCTCTGTGCGGCGTGGGTCCACGACCACCATCCTGCCGCCACGGCCCTTGAGTGCCTTGAGTCGCCCACGGAAGTCCGGCACGGTCATCAGGCTGCCATTGGAGGCCATCGGATTGGCGCCAATGCAGATGAACAGGTCGGTGCGGTCGATGTCCGGTATCGGGAAGAGAATCTGGTGCCCGAACATTTCCAGGCTGGCCAGCATGTGGGGCAATTGGTCGTTGGAGGTGGCGGAGAACCGGTTCTGGGTGCCTAGGGCCCGGAGGAATGGCATGGTAGCCACCAGCGAGCCGTGATTGTGTACGTTGGGGTTGCCGAGGTAAGCGCCAATGCTATTGCGGCCGTGCTCTTTGCGTACCCGGTGCAGTCGGCTGGCCACCAGGTCAAAGGCTTCGTCCCACTCCATTTCCTGCCAGCCGTCGGTGGTGCGCCGTACCGGTTTGCGCAGGCGCTCCGGGTCTTCGTGGAGGTCCTGGAGGGCGACGGCCTTGGGGCAGATATGGCCATGGCTCAGCGGATCGTCCTCGTCGCCCTTGATGGAGGCGACGTGGCCATCCCTGACCTCGATGGCCACGCCGCACATGGCTTCACATAGATGGCAGGTACGGTAGTGGGTGCCGTTTTCCATGGGGTCTCTCCAAACTGGTTGTTATTGTTCTGAGCATGGCCAAGCAGGGACGGTATTCCGAAACACGCTTTGAATACGTCCCTGTAACGCTCGGGCTCCGCCATCCATGGCTCCGCACGGTTTCGGAATACCGTCCCCGCTTGGCCCCGGACTTCGGAGTTGGTTTCAACAGGCAACCAGATTAGCAGGAAACGCAGGAGAGTGGAAAACCGGTTTATGGCCTTTCCGGCCACAAAAAAGGCCAGCCCGAGGGCTGGCCATAAGTAGCGGAGCCTGAAGTTAGTACTCTGCTGGAATTTCCTTGATGGGGTTGGACAGGAAGTTCAGGTAAACGCCGCCAATTGGAATTTCCAGAGGAATGTTCCCCAAGCTTTCTATGTTGACTGTCAGCGGCACACGATTGGTGTTTCTTTGCTCTATTTGCATCCTGCCATCATCAAAGAAATTGATGTCGCCTTTCAGTTCAAGAGTGAACGGTTTGCTGTACAGGTCGTGTGGTCCGCCAATGGGTGGTTCCAGCAGCGGGGCGTCGAGCTGAAGGCGGGCTTCGGTTCTGAACTCGGTCTGGCCATCATCATTCTCGACAATAACGCCTTCCACCAAGCCTTGTGGATTGTCCTCGGAAGTCTCCGTGTTGTATCGCATCCGAAGGATCTGTGGCCCAGTCGGTTCTTCCAGCGTGATCAAGCCGGCAATCCGCAGGTAAACCGAGGTAGAGGTTGTCGCGAGCATGGTTGGGTATAAGAGTACCCTTACACCGGTCTGCTCTCCTGAGTCCGGATCGATGTAGGGGCCGATAACCTCTGTATTCAGTCCATAGGTCTGATAGATGAATTTATTCTCTGGGCATTCATCACCGTTGGTCGGGCACCCGACTCTTGCCGGAGTGGACATTAGCAGTATTGTTGCGTTGCCTGCTGATTTCAGTTTTGCGGCATTGGCGGACGGCAGGAACTCGCTGGCATCGTTTGGATCCACTTCATGATCGAATGGCTCCAGGCAGTCCTGGGAACCCAGCGCGTCGCAGTCAACCACATAGTTCGAGTTTGTATCCCGAATCGGCAGGTTCCGTAAGGGAGTGAATACTGTATCTAGCGCTTCACCACCTCGGAAGTAAATGTCCATATTTGGCCCGCCAACATCTTCAGGGTTTACCAGGAGATCGGTTTGCAGGGCAAGACCGTTGGCGCCGCAGATGAAATCCTCGGTTCCGGTCTGGCATTGGCCTCCGGAAGTGGATTTCATGCGATAACGATACAGGCTATCGATTTCCCAGGGCTCGTCCGGGTAAAACCGAATCCGTTGATTGTTCTTCTCCAGCCGGCCGGATACCGCTTCAATTGCAGCGCCGCTCTCGTCCACTCTCTCAACCACAAACGTCTCGCCGCTGCGGATGGAGTCCAGATCCATGGACTGGGAGAACACGACCACGATGGGGCGGTCCGTAGGCATGGTAGTTACCGGCAACTCGTCCCCGCGAGGACCATTAGGTGCGTTATCCACACACTGCCCATGGCTATCTTGGCTTAGGTTGACCCCGGTGGTGACGCATGGGTAACCGGGATAGGTTGTCAGCGCCAGAGGTGACCTCTGTGGGACTGAACCGCCGCCAATGTCAGGGAGGGCGAAGCTGAGGTTCTGCGGTGTGACACCATTGCCTGCAAGGTCGGTCAACGCGTTGCCGATCTGCACGGTGTAATCAACACCATGCTCCAGGCCTCCGACCGGGTTCAGTACCAGGGCGGTTCCGTCGAGTTTGGCGTCCAGTGTGTTGTCGCCAACCGTCAGCGGTGTGCCTGCCGCGTCCAGCACAATGCCATCGGCGATGGTATCGGCGTCCAGCGGTTCGTCAAAATTCAGTACGATCGGGTCGCCAGGGCGCTGCATCTGATCACGATCACCCGGGAAGGCATCGTCCGGTCCTGGCATCCAGCTCACTAACTGTGGGCCGGTGTTGTCCGCCAGTTCTTCGTCCCGTTGTTCGGCAGCATCCAGTGCGGACTCGGAATCCGTCGCGGCTTCGATGCGAAAGGCAATGGTGGCATCGGTGAATTCCTGGCCCAGCAGGTTGGGTTCCACCATGCCGATGGCGTCGATGGTCAGAACGCCGTCTTCCACGATCGCGATGCCGGTCAGCTCCACCCCAAGCAGGTCCTGGGATAACGAAGCATTGGGCTGCGCCTCTTCCGTGTTCATGGCAACATCCATGAACAGTTTGACGTGGCGCGGCGCGTTCATGTTATCCGTGTAGGGGTTTGGCATCAGGTAACCGGTGGCGTCCGACAACATGGTCACCTTGATGTCACCGGTTTGCTGGATGTTTCCGGTTGCCGGATCTATAACCGGCACCTCACCGTTGACACGGACATCCAGGCTGCTGCTGGTTAGCACGCTGCCTTTCGGAACTCGCAGTGGCAGGGGCTCATCCGCCGTAAATGCCGGTGCGTAAGCGAGCTCTGCAAACAGATCGCCGGTTTGCTGGGACGGCCCGGCATTGCCCTGCAGTACGGAGTTCAGAGTAATTCCGTTGATGATTTGCCCGTTTAGCCGAGACTTGCGGGTGTTCGCGGCGCTCTCGCCGGCGTTCAGACCGGAATCCACCACTTGCTGGGACAGCACAACGGTTGGGCCGGTGTCGCGTGGGGTGATAGTTTCGCTGAAGTCGTCCAGCGTGCCGCCATGGAGACTCGACAGGTTGCGGACTGACACGGTGTAGGTCTCGCCCGAGGTGAGTATGTCCTCCTCGCGGCCACAGCGCTCTTTCGAGTCTGCCAGGCAGGGGTCGATGGTGATGTCCCGGCCTTTCACAAGAACGGTGGCCGGCACCACGTTCGCGTTGCTGTCAGTGATTTCAATGACACCACCGAGCGCCTTCCAGTCCGGGTGTACGGTCTGGGTCATTTGCAGTCGGAACGTTGAGAAGTTCATGGGCTGGAATACATTGCCCTCGGAGGGAATCATTTCCGCAACTGTGAACTCGGGGCTCAGGTTGTCCAGCCCGGCGATGCCGCTGAATGCACCCCGTGTTGAAAACTGCACGCCCTCCGGGCCAAAAGCATTGGGGGTCGGAATCGTACGGCCGCCTTCCGCCTGCAATGCCTCGGTAAACTCAATGGTGTAGTCGGCGCCCGGGCTGAGTTCGCCCTGTGGCGACAATGTCAGACTGCGCCCACCATCCACGCTTTCGGCCGTGAAGCTCAGGTCGGTGCTACCATCGGTGATGCGGATTTTGCTGGCAACATCGTTGTCAGACAGCGCATGGGAGAAGCGCAGCACCATGTCGGCCTTGGGGCTAACGTTGCTCTGGCCATCCGCCGGGTAGGAGTAAACCACCTCTCCCGGAGTTGTCGGCTCGTCGATGGTCTGTTCATCACCCCCGCCGCATGCTGCCAGGAACATCGCGGGAATCAGTGCCAATGTATTGTTGTGTTTCATGGCAAACCTCTCCTCAGAACTTCAGGGTGATGGAGCCGCTGATAACGTGAACGTCACCGTCGGCGGTTGCCTGCTGTTCGTTACCGTCATAGTCGACGATGGTGAAATCCCGGTCCTGCAGCTGCTGATATTGGTAACCGATATCCAGCCGTACCGGGTAGGCCAGCACACGGGTGCGTTCATAGGTTGCACTGATGCCTAGCCCGGCCACGATCTTGTCGGTGTCCAGATAGTTCAGCTCCGGGTTGCGGGTGGTTTTGAGGGGAGACTCCTCATACGCCAGCCCGCCCCGGACGGCAAAGTGACGGCTGAGCTGGTATTCAGCGCCGATGCGAGGCACCAGGATGTCATCAAAACGGATGCGATTGGCTGCGCTGACATTCTCCTGATCCTTGATTGTGTCGCCGGCGAACTCGTCTTCCAGTTCAGACCAGTTCTGCTGCTCAATGCTACCGCCGATGCGCCAGCCGTCACCCTTGTACTGGGTGCCGATGGCAAAGGTTTCCGGTTGGAAGGAATCGATAGTAGCCACCGCAAGGCTCAGGCCCGGGTCGGGGATGGTCTGTGTAACGATAATGTTGGAGTCTACAGACGTCGAAGCGGATGACTTGGTGCGATAGGTGATCGCGCTTTCCCAGCCGTCGAGGAAACAGTCACTGTCCGGACAGAAAGTATCGCCCCACTTGATGGTGGTGCCAAGGATGGACTTCAGCGAGGGCTCGGCGTTAACCGCCAGTCGCTCGCGGCTGGTTTCACCGCCAAGTGTTGAAACGGCATCCAGTTGAGCGGCTGCTTCCAGAGTGACACGCACCGAAAAACCGCCTGAGATGCCCCGCCAGAGGGGGGTGGCACCACCAATGTTCAGGAACAGGGGTTCCTTGCCATATTGCAGGTACTGCCCGGTTTCGGAGGTTTCCGAGGAGAATGCCAGCATTTCCTTACCATACTTCTCAACGCCTGCGATGAAGCCCAGGTAAATCGGGTGATCGAAGCGGGTCAGGGACGCCAGGTTGGTTTTCATGCCGATCAGGACGTGCTGGCTCGGCGAATCCGAAATGATATCGCCGTCTGCATCGGAACGGCTGGAGCGCAATTCCTGCTCCGCGTGAAGGATGCCGCCGGTCAGCTCGCCACGCTCGTCACTGGTCAGATAGGACGGATTGTAATAGGTGGCTGACACATGCTCGTTGAACATCGACAGGGATTGTGCGGTAGCCACGTCCACGGGCATCACGCCATAGGTTGTACCGATATTGCCCATACTGGCAGAGGCATTCAATGAAAAACCGGCCGAGGCGGCTGCAACGGCGAGTGTCATCGCACGCAGGGAAAAGCGGGAGGTTGAAACCATGAAACACACTCCATTTGTTTGTCTTTGTTATGGACCTTTGCCGTGCCCCCGGAGTCGGGTAACAGGGCTGGCAATTATTGTTGGTACATTTGTTCGAAAAGCAGTGTAGTGCTCTTGTCTTATCGGGACGTTGGCTTCTTTGACAGCTTTTGGTGTCGAAACGACCACCCTCTAGTTAAAGATGGTTTAAAAATGAAGGAAATACAGAGTCTTATCAGGCCGGAAGGTGTTTTTTTCTGTAACGAAGAGTTGTGAACTGTTGCAGGTTTTCTGCGGGCATAAAAAAAGGCTCCCTTCCGGGAGCCTTTGAATACTGCGCTAACGTGTATTGAAACTCGACGTTTCAGTTCGCGCGGCGTTTTCGGCCAACCAGTGTCAGGCCGATGATGCCAACGCCCAGCAGCGCCAGTGAGCCAGGTTCGGGCACGGTAACAGAGCCCTTGCCGTAAAGGCTCACGTGAGACAGGCCATTACCCTTGCCGAAGTACGCCCAGTCTCCAGAGGAGACGAGGGAGTTAAGTTCATAAACGAACCAGTTGTCAGCCTTGTTTCCGCCACCAAATTTGAAGCCGATTGCAATAGTGCTGTATGAGTCCCAAAGGCTGCTATCGAATTCCCAGGTGCCGGTGCTGTCGGTCTGTCCGTACTCCAGATTGTAAAGTGCTGTGGGGTTCCCTGCGTTTTCAGATTTCTCCACAAACTGATAACCCGTTCCTGCGGCGTTGTTAAGAAAAATGTCATTGGCAGGGTTGCCGGTAAAGCTCGGGTTGTTCTTGCCGGACGCCAGGCATACTGCGGCCTGCGAATCGTCCATCTGCATATAGTTATAGGCATCATCACATTTGATGGGTGCCGCGACAGCAAAACCTGACATCAGGAATGCGGATGCCAGCGTTCCAGCCACCAGTGGCCAAAACTTAGTTCTCGTGTTCATTTTTGCTACTCCCGGTGATATTCCTTACTACGGGAGAATCACAGCATTAAAGGTGCCACAGTCCAAAATCATCGTTGTTACCGATACATAGGCAAAGCGCAGTTTCCGACTCGGTTTGATAGTGTAAGAAAAGCTGACATTCCCGGAGTCACGATGCCAGTGTCAACTGGTCAGCACCGATAGCACCTTCTGCGCATGCTCCGCCATTTCACTGCCCAGACTTGTCAGGTAACCGCCATCCTTCTGAGTGATCAGCCCCTTCTGGTGTAGGCGTTCAGCCGCGGTCACCATCTCCGGTGCAGCTGAATGCTGGTGAACCTTGATGCCCTCCTGCGCGGAAGACAGATCGAACATCGCCAGCAGATTGAGTTCATCAATGTGGTCGGAAGAGAAAGGCATGGTGCGTTCCTTGTGTTATTTTTAATGGTCTTAGTGTAGTTGTATACGAAGCCACGGTATTCGGCAAAACTGATTTCCGGATAAACCACCCCACCTGGATGGAGACAGGGATGTACACCCTTCATATTGCGAACAAGAACTACTCGTCATGGTCGTTGCGCCCTTGGGTCCTGATGAAGGAGCTGGGCATTGAGTTTAATGAGCAGCTCATTGTGTTTGGTGATGAGCCCACCTGGCAGGCTTACAGGCGCCTGAGCCCCAGCGGCAAGGTACCCTGCCTCACGGATGAAAGCACAACCGTATGGGACTCGCTGGCCATCATTGAGTATCTGGCCGAGCGTCACGAGGGCGTCTGGCCCAAAGACGCAAAGGCCCGCGCCTGGGCTCGCTGTGCTGCTGCTGAAATGCATTCCGGGTTCCAGTCGCTACGGGATATCTGCAGCATGAACGTGGGCCTGCGTATCCGCATGAACACGGTCAGTGAGGGCCTGCAAAAGGATGTCGACCGCATCGACAGCCTGTGGTCCCATGGCCTGCAGCAGTTCGGTGGCCCGTTCCTCGCCGGTGACCGCTTTAGCGCTGTGGATGCCTTCTTTGCCCCTGTCGTCTATCGGGTTCGCACCTACGGGCTGGACCTGAGCGAAGGCGCCGCTGCCTACGTTGAGAGGGTTCTGGCGTTAGGCAGTATGCAGCAGTGGGAAGCCGAATCCCTCGCGGAACCGTGGCGAGACACCGAACACGAGAACATCGCGTTCACCGTCGGCACCTTGCTCGCGGACCACAGACAATAGCCACTTTCTTTAACAGACAGAGGACTCACCAGGCATGATCAGTTGGGAAGACTTTGAGAACGTAGAGCTGCGCATCGGCACCATCATCGAGGTAAACGAATTTCCGGAAGCCCGCAGGCCGGCATACAAGTTGAAAGTCGATTTCGGCCCGGAAGTGGGCATCCGAAAATCCAGTGCGCAGATTACCGACCTGTACGATCCTGAGACGTTATTGGGTAAACAGGTGCTCGCCGTAACAAACTTCCCGCCAAAACAGATTGGCAAATTTATGTCCGAGTGCCTGGTGACTGGGATCAAGAATGATGAGGGGGCGATAACCCTGGTAAGCACGGATCACAAGGTGAGTAATGGGCAGAGGCTTATCTGAAGGTAAAACTGGGGAAATGGTGGGCCCACCTGGACTCGAACCAGGGACCAAAGGATTATGAGAGCCTTGATGTAGAATATTCTACATCACACAAAGCCACAACACGCCTCAAAACAGCAAGTTGGAGAAATTTAGCACCACATAAACCCACACATAAACGCTGACGTGTCGACACGTTGTTGACACATTCTGTCACTAACTACGTATTGTATTGGTGACGTTGACGGTCTATACATATAGTTGGGTTTTGTTGGCTTTTAGTGGTTTATGGTGGAAAACAGTGGTTGTTTTTTGATCTCTGACCCCTCACAATTGCCGGCCCGATACAGATTGCACCAATTCGGGTGTGATTCAATGGAGGAGCAGTCATGTCAGTAGCTAAGCAAATCGACTGCCAGGCAATGGACGCCAGGAAGCGGCGCCCTTTCAAAGCTTCTAAGCCGCTTTCAGGTGATCACCTGGCTCTCATCAAGGCGGCGTCTAGTAAGTCCCATGAGCAGTACTCAGAGGCTTACAAGGAACTTGCGACCCGCTGATTTCTGCCGGAGGCAACATTGGAAGTTCGTTACCTCACGGTAGAGCAAGTTCAATTCCTTCACGACGAACAGATAGACCTTTACACCCCAGCCGAGCAGAAGCACGTCGCTGACTGGGGTGGTCTTGAGTCTGCTTGCAATCGTCCGTGCGTGACCCACCATTACGATCAATATAGCGATATTTGTGATCTTGCAGCTTCTCTTGGGTTCGGATTAGCAAAAAATCACGCTTTCGCCAACGCCAATAAGCGAACAGCTGCAGTTTGCACGCATGTTTTCCTGCAAATTAATGGTTACGAGCTAGAAATGGGGCAGTGGCAGTTGGTCGACCTATACGTAGATTTGGCGAAGGATGAGATTGACCGGGACTGTCTGGCTCAAATCATTTCTGATCACGTCAGGGAACTTTCTGACGAAGAGCGAGCTGCCCTAGAATCAAAAGGATAGATCTGCCAGTTTAAAGCTCTCGAAAGCGACCCGCTCAATCGTCTTTATCTCCCGGCCCTTTCCAGTTGGGTAGATTCCGATACCTGTCCGCGAATGATGCTTTGCCTCCTGATCCTCCAGGGAATGGTTTCTGAGCCCCTTTTAAGCTTTGCATCCAGCCGCGTTCGTAGGCATTGAATTCATCTGAACCGGTCGGGTATGGGTTGTCGTAATGCCCTTTCTGGGTGAAGTAGTCGTCTTTGCCTTGACGGATGATATCTTCATGAGTCATCTGGCGAGGTCTCCGTATTTGGTCTTCAGCACACCTTGATGATTTGCAAGATAGTCACGCATGAGCTTGTCTGTAAAGTGACGCTACAAGTCCTTGGAGGAATCATGCCTTTTTACGTCATCAACCGTAACGCCCAATTGGATACAAGTGATCGAGAAGTGCATGAGGATAATTGCGGGTGGATCAAGAACTCCGATAACCTTGAACAACTCGGTTTTCACGTCACTTGCCACAGTGCAGTAGATGAGGCCAAACGCAGGGGCTATTTTAGTGCAGATGGCTGCCTTTACTGCTCCAGTCCCTGTCATAATAGTTGATAATTCGTCGAGCAAAACATGTGCGGCCGCTACAACGTAATCGACGACCCCCTAGTCCAGGACCTTCTCGAAATCCTGGGCATCCCCATACGCGTCCAAACCCGCTTCAACATAGCACCAGGAGCAAAAGGCCAGATCGTCTACGAGACAAACCAGGGCAGAACCCTGGAAGACGCCATCTGGTCACTGCTCGTCGAACCCAAACCCGATGGTAGTGGCTACCGCCCCTCACCTAAATACAGTACCTTCAACGCCCGATCGGGAAGCCTGGGAACCAGCCCGCTCTGGAAAAAGCGGTTTCATTCCCAGCGGGCCATCATCCCGGCCAGTGGCTTCCACGAATGGACCGGAGAGAAAGGGCATAAGCAGTGCTACAACATCCATCCTGTTAACAGCGCTATCGCCTTTGCAGGCCTGTACGAGCTCTGGGACCTCCAGGGCGACATAGTCCCATCGTTTACCGTCATCACTCAGCCACCACACCCCAGATTCAGCCACATCCACCCTAAGAGCATCCCCCTAATGCTAAAGCCGGAAGACTTGTAAGCGCCACTAAATCGACCCACTTGCCCTAATCGCATTGAGCCACTTTTTTTAAAGCCAGCAACTCAGCATTCCAGGGCAACAGTGT
>JGI24514J20073_1000207_pt1 | contig 23594 bp, 19 predicted proteins | sample LinPmetageLP37_FD_20073 | JGI IMG/M metagenome (IMG submission 20073) | reverse complement strand
GTGGTGGGGCCACACGCAGCGCCACGGCATTCATAAAGCGCCCGGTGTCGCCCCGCGCCAGATCGGCGGCCCCGTCCGAGACGCCGCGCAGCACATCGTCCAGCCAGCCTTCGTCCGCTTTGGGGAAGTCGCGCAGCACATAGCCCGCGACCGCGTCCTTGTGGCCGGGGTGGCCGATGCCCATGCGCACGCGGTCATATTCTGCCCCGATATGCGCGTGGATCGAGCGCAGGCCGTTGTGGCCCGCATGGCCGCCGCCGGTCTTGCATTTCACGCGGCCCGGGGCGAGGTCGAGTTCATCATGAAAGACGATCACATCCACGGGGTCGATCTTGTAAAACTTCATCGCCGCCTGCACCGATTGGCCGGAGTTGTTCATGAAGGTCTCAGGCTTAAGCAGCACCGCCCGGTCGGAGCCGAAACGCCCTTCGCTGACACTGCCCTGAAACTTGCCCTTCCACGGGGCAAAGCCGTGATCAGCCGCGATACGGTCCAGCGCCATGAAGCCGATGTTGTGGCGATTTCGGGCGTATTTGTCGCCCGGGTTGCCAAGGCCGACGATGAGTTTCATGGGCTTTCTCCTGTGGTTCGGTGGAGTTTAGCAAGAGGGGCAGGGGGATGGAATGGCCTGCTGTGTGCCGAAATTTTTGGAAAATTCCGCAGTGATTTCTTTTAAAGAAATCACCCCCTAAACGCAAAACGGGGCCGCGTGATGCGACCCCGTTCCAGCATTGCCTTGCGGCTGATGCTTATTCTTCACCGTCGGGCGGACCCATTTCGGTTGTCGGTACTTCGTCCGCTGCGGTCTCGTCTTCGTCGTCATCCGACGCGGCAAGGCCAGCAGGAGCCGAAATCGTGGCCACAACGAAGTCACGGTCGATTGTGGGCTTGGCACCTTCGGGCAGGTCGACACGGCTGATGGTCGCGCTGTCGCCGATTTCGAGGCCAGTGATGTCCACGGTCACGTACTCAGGGATGTCCGCAGCCGTCACAACCAGTTCAACTTCCGGACGGACCAGAGTGAGCACGCCACCCTTTTTCAGGCCGGGGCATTCTTCTTCGCCTTTGACTTCGACGTTGATGAACAGGTTGATCTTGGTGGTCCGCTTAAGGCGCATCAGGTCGATGTGCGTGGGCAGGTCTTTGACAACGTGGCGCTGAACGTCGCGGCAGATCACACGAACGTCGTCGTGGCCTTCAACCTTAAGGTTAAACAGGGTCGCCTTAAAGCGGCCCTGACGCAGACGGGTCAGTAGCTTGTTGAACGGGATGTTGATCGGCAGCGGGTCGTTGTCGCCACCAAATACGATACCAGGAACCATGCCGTCACGACGTGCTTGACGAGCGGCGCCCTTGCCTGTCCCCGTACGTACCTGGGCTTCAAGATCAGGAATCTCTCCGGCCATTTTAGTCTCCAATTGATTAGGGCGGGAATCCTCCAAGGCTGTATTCCCGCGTGAAGCCGCGCGTATAGACCGGTTTTGCCCGGCTGGAAAGGGCAAAAGGGCGGCGGGGGCGCTATTCCTGCGGGGTCTGCAGGTAGCCGTCTGCCGCTATCAGCCGATCATAAAGAGCGAACTCCTTGGCACGCGCGGTGCGGAGCCGGGATTCGACCTCGCCTGACAGGGGTGCGGGCAGATCGGGGGAGACGTTCTTGGGCTTCAGCTTGACCTCGCGCCCCAGCCTGTCGGCCAGAAAATCGCGAAACGTCGGTTGGCGTTCATAGGCAAAGAGGTGCTGCACCAAAAGGTCATCTTGGTCGGAGGTCAGAAAGGAAAATTGGCTGCCGATCTGCGCGCGGGGCGGTGGCGCGTCAGAGATCACTTCCAACGCGAACGCCTCGAAGGTCAGCCCCTTGGTGCTGAGCTTCTTGCCATCCAGCCGGGGCTGGCTGCGGTAGCGATACCAGCTTCGGATCTGCTCTACGGGATCGCGCATCACGGCCAAGGGTTCGGGCGAGGCTGAAAAGGTCTCTTGCAAAAAGGGCAGCACGCGGCGCCGATAGCGCAGCGCGGTCAGGTGCTTGCGACTGCGCGAAAAGACGATCTCGGCCTCGGGTTTCAGCGCCATTTCAACAGCGGTGGTCCCGGTTTTCGGCGTGGCGAGAAAGGTGAGGTTGCGGTTGAGAAAGATCAGCATTTGCCCGGATCGCGCGGCCATTCCTGCCAGTCGCCGCCGAAATTGCGCGGGATCAGCAGATTGTGCCGCCCGAGGTTGGCGATTTGGGTTTCCCCGCAAAGCGCCATGGTCAGATCCAACTCGCGGTGGATCACCTCAAGCGCCCGGGTCACGCCCTGTTGCCCCATCGCGCCCAGCCCATAGATAAAGGCGCGACCGATATAGGTGCCTTTGGCGCCCATCGCCATGGCTTTGAGCACGTCCTGACCCGACCGAATGCCGCCATCGAGGTGGACTTCGATCTGGTCGCCCACAGCGTCGAGGATTTCGGGCAGCATGCGGATCGAACTCAGCGCCCCATCCAACTGTCGCCCGCCGTGGTTGGAGACGATGATCGCATCTGCCCCGACTTTGAGCGCCATCCGCGCGTCTTCGGCATCCAAGATGCCTTTGAGGATCACCTTGCCGCCCCATTGCTCTTTGATCTTGGCGATCTTGTCCCAATCAAGCGAGGGGTCGAACTGCTCTGCCGTCCATGCGCCAAGGTCGGCATTGTCGGTCACCCCATGCACATGGCCGACGATATTGCCGAAATGCCGCCGCTTGGCGCCCAGCATCTCGCGGCCCCAGCCCCATTTGGTGGCAAGGTTGGCAAGGGTTTTCACCGTCAGTTTGGGCGGGGCGGAGAGACCATTTTTCAGGTCTTTATGCCGCTGACCGAGGATTTGCAGGTCCAGCGTGACGACGAGCGCGGAGCATTTCGCGTCTTTGGCCCGTTGGATCAGGCGGCTGACATAGTCCTGATCGCGCATGGTATAGAGTTGGAACCAAAACGGTTTTGTCGTCGCCTCGGCCACATCTTCGATGGAGTTGATTGACATGGTCGACAGGGTGAATGTCACGCCAAAAGCCTCTGCCGCGCGGGCGGCTTTGATCTCCCCGTCTGCGCATTGCATTCCGGTCAGCCCAACCGGAGCAAGTGCCACCGGCATGGCTACATCTTCGCCGATCATCTGGGTTGCGGTGCTGCGGCCCGACATATCCACCGCGACCCGTTGGCGGAGGCGAATTTGGTCAAAGTCGCTGCAATTCTCGCGAAATGTCTGTTCTGTCCAGCTCCCGGATTCCGCATAGTCGTAAAACATCTGCGGGACACGGCGTTTGTAGATACGTTTAAGATCGTCGATGCTGGTGATGACGGGCATGGGCCACCTGTGCTGAATGGGTTAACTTTTGGTAGCAACTGGCGGGGGGGTTGGCAATTGAGAAGGCCGCAGCAAGGAAAAAGCCCGCGCGGCCAGTGGGGCAGCGCGGGCTTCGGGTCATTGCTTGAGGCGAAGGGGTTACGCCGAATGCGCCCCGTCGGCGAGGGTTTTGACGAAGGCCAAAACATCTTCGGGGCTGTCGCCATTGGCAATGCGGTTCACGATGGCCGAGCCGATCACCACACCGTCAGCCACTTCGGCGATGGCGCGGGCTTTTTCAGGGGTGTTCACGCCAAAGCCCACGATCACGGGCAGGCCGCTGGCCTTTTGGATGCGCTTAACCTCGGGCGAAACATCCGCGGCATTCGCCTCGGCCGAGCCGGTGATGCCGGTAATTGAGACGTAGTAGACAAAGCCAGAGGTGTTTTGCACCACGCGCGGCAGGCGTTTGTCATCCGTGGTCGGCGTGGCAAGGCGGATGAAGTTCAGACCGGCATCCTGCGCGGGCAAGCACAGTTCGATGTCTTCTTCAGGCGGCAGGTCAACCACGATCAACCCGTCGATCCCGGCGTTTTTGGCTTCGGTTAGAAATTTCTCAACACCCATGGAATAGATCGGGTTGTAATAGCCCATCAGCACGATCGGGGTCGTGTCGTCATTCTCGCGAAATGCGCGGACCATTTCTAGTGTGCGGTTCAGCGTCATCCCCGCTTCGAGGGCGCGTTGACCGGCAAGCTGGATCGTGGGGCCGTCGGCCATTGGATCGGTGAAAGGCAGGCCAAGTTCGATGATATCCACCCCGGCGGCAGGCAGGCCGCGCACGATCTCAAGGGAGCGGTCGAAATCAGGATCGCCGGCCATCACATAGGACACAAACGCCTTTTTGCCGCGGGCGCGGAGGTCTTCGAATTTGGCGTCGATACGGGTCATGTGGCTTGCCTCATTTGGTGCTTTCCTCGGCAATGCCGAATGTCGCGGTGAAAATCAATCCACCGTGGGGCAGGGGGCGGCAAAATTCCCCTATCAGGGGCGCGTGGCAGGCCGCGCCCTTCCATTTTGCGCAAAGCCGCCTATCTCATGGCGCATGAACTATGTACTCGCCCTTTTCCTACCGCCGCTGTCGATCCTGTTGATCGGTCGGCCGATCCTGTCCATCGTGGTCTTCCTGATCTGGCTGCCCGCGATCATCTTTTCGGGCGGGCTGACACATCCGATGTTTATCCTGCTGGCTTGGATCTTGATCTATCAGGCGCATCAGGACCGCCGCGCGCGCTGAGCCTTGCGCTTTGCGCCCGCTACCCCTAACACACGCGCAGCTTTTATAGGGGTATCGTCATGGGTTTCAAAATGGGCATCGTCGGTTTGCCGAACGTCGGCAAATCGACCCTTTTCAACGCGCTGACCCGCACCGCAGCGGCGCAGGCGGCGAATTTTCCGTTCTGCACGATCGAGCCCAATGTCGGCGAAGTCGCTGTGCCCGACGCGCGGCTCGACACGCTGGCCGAAATCGCCAAGTCGAAAAGCATCATCCCAACGCGCATGACCTTTGTTGATATCGCTGGTCTGGTGAAGGGCGCGTCGAAAGGCGAAGGCTTGGGCAACCAGTTCCTCGCCAATATCCGCGAAGTTGACGCCATCGCCCATGTGCTGCGATGCTTTGAAGACGGAGATGTGACCCATGTCGAAGGCCGCGTAGACCCGGTGGCGGATGCCGAAACCATCGACACCGAACTGATGCTGGCCGACATTGAAAGCATCGAGAAACGCTTGCAAAACATCGTGCGCAAAGTGCGCGGCGGCGACAAGGAAGCGGTGCAGCAGGAGCGTCTAATGCGCATGGCGCTTGAGGCATTGGAAGCTGGCAACCCCGCGCGTGTGGTCGAGGTCGACGAAGACGACGCCAAAGCCTGGCGTATGCTGCAATTGCTGACCACAAAGCCGGTGCTCTACGTCTGTAACGTAGGCGAATCCGAGGCCGCCGAGGGCAACGCCCATTCCGCCAAAGTGGCCGAGATGGCCGCAGCGCAGGGCAATTCGCATGTGGTGATCTCTGCCCAGATCGAAGAAGAGATCAGCCAGCTTGAGGCCGAAGAGGCCGAGATGTTCCTCGAAGAAATGGGCCTGAAAGAAGCTGGCCTCGACCGTCTGATCCGCGCGGGCTATGAGCTTTTGCATCTTGAGACCTATTTCACCGTTGGTCCCAAGGAAGCACGGGCTTGGACAATCAAAACCGGCACCTCGGCGCCCAAAGCAGCGGGCGTTATCCATGGCGATTTCGAGAAAGGTTTCATTCGCGCAGAAACCATTGCCTATGATGATTTCGTTGGCCTCGGCGGCGAGGGTCCCGCGAAGGAGGCGGGCAAGATGCGCGCCGAAGGCAAAAGCTATATCGTCAAAGACGGTGACGTGCTGCACTTCCTGTTCAACACCTGATCGATTTCGCAGGGGTCTTTGACCCCGCCAACAAAAAAGCCCGACAGCTTGCGCTGCCGGGCTTTTTTTGTGGGAGGTGACAGCTTATCTGCTGTCGTTGCCCGGGCCAAAGCCACCGTAGACATAGCCTTCACCGGGGCTGCGCAGGGCGTTGCGCGTGCTCATCACGGTGTCGCGGTTCTTATCGGCGTCGGCGGTGTTCAGCATGATGTCATTCGCTTTGGTCGAAGCGTTCGGGTTCCGCATGCGGTCATTGTTGCCATAGACATCGCTTGTCTCAGCAGTCACCGAGGTGTCGAGAAAAATGTCGTTGTAGCGGGTGGAGTTGTCGGCAACGGCAGCGGTAGAAATCAAAGCGGCGGCGGCGGTGGTCATAATAAGTTTCATAATGTGTTCCTTTGGTTTTCTCTTAAATCGCGTCATTGCGATGTCATCGTTTGTGGTGAAGTAACGGGTGTCCGATCATTAAAGTTTCGCCCCTGCAGCGAGATTGGGTGCGATCTGGGGTATTTAAGCGGCGCAGGGATCGCTTTTCGCGGAAATATGTGTTATATATCAGGTGGTTGTCGTGATTGCCGCGGCGTTTCACAAGTCATTCACGCTCCTGTGTTAGTTGCTACAGCCGCTTCGCATGCCCCGGGAAACGGCCTCATACAAAGCAGCGCAACAGCCATCTTTCTGCAAAGCAGCATGACCAAGCGCGCTTCACGGCGGCTCGGCCTCGCGCGCCAGCCAGATGAAATGAAACCAACCTAGAAAAATGCAGAAATACCTGTGAATTTCGCCTTGTCACCCGGGCGCGACCTCTCTAAACGGGTCGACGGAGACGTGGCCGAGTGGTCGAAGGCGCTCCCCTGCTAAGGCAGCGCACTTTACGGGTAAGCCGCTGAAATTCAGCGGCTTTTTTAGTTCCCGGTTTTGGGATTCCCAAATCTTTCCCATCATGGCCGAAAGTCCCAACCATGCTTGAGGACACGCTCGCCCAGATCCGTGGGCGGGCGCTTACGGTAGCGGCGTGCCATGGCCGCGCCGGCCCAGCCGCCCCTGTCGATCAGCAAGTCGTGGTCGCCGACCAAGGCACTGAACCAAGTGGCCCAGGCGTGACGCAAGCTGTAGAGAACCAGGCGCTCCTTCTCACCAGCCTTCGACAGTCCAGCGGCGGCGCAAACCTTGTGGAACTGCCGGATCACCGTGGTGCCGCGCACCCCGTCCGGCACAATTTCTCTGCCAGTCGTCGACAGGAAAACTCGACCTTCCTGTGGCAACTCCCCAATAAGCTCCCATGCCCTAACGGGTAGTTGCACCATTCGTGCGCGGTATGGAGTCTTCCCGCCCCCGGGTTCCTCACCGCGTATCCAAATTTCGCGGGAAGTCCGGTGGATATCCTCGGCCCGCACGCAGAACATCTCCCCCGGCGTCGCGCCACTGCCGATCAGGAAGGCGAGCATCTTCAGCAACCGCCGTTCAGGATCGCGCACGTTCTCGGGAGGATCTTGCGCCACAGCGATCAGACATTCGAACTCCTCCGGGGTCACGATGCGGGTGCGCTTATTGTCGGTCACCCGTTCCGGCCTCAGGCCGCAGGCATTGTGAATTACAGCCTTGAGCGGGACGGTGACTTGTCGTCGCGCGGTCGCGTCCGACCAGCCCGGCTTCCTAAGTTCTACCTTGCACTGCTTTAACGTGAAGGCATCGATCTCGTTGACCCGGGTCAGCGGACCAAAATAGGCGATCAGGCGTCGCACGAAGCTTCGGTTCTTGCCGAACTCGGCAAGATACAGCTCGGCGGCCTCCTCGAACGATGGAAAGGCCGCCATGGCGCGTTCCCACGCTGCGTCATGCACGCCCTTCGCGATTCCAACGGCTACTTCAGACGCTTCCTGATCGCGGACGCCCGTCGACCGGCGATATCGGTCTCCCTCGACACGGAAATCGTAGCACCACGACCCGTCCTTCCAGAATGGATACCAGCACGGCTGTCCTTCATCTTGTTTTCGCATTTCATTACCTCTCTTATATTGTTGATGTGTTTCTCGTAGAAAACAGGCTTCCGCCCGCGCATTTCACAGACTTCTATTTTGGTTCTGTATTTCTTACGGATATCGAATAGTGTGCGCACGCAAACGCCAAGTGCGCGGGATGCTTGAGCACAATCGAGAGGAACCTCGAAGCTCAAAGGCTCAATATCCTTCTTGCTCATTTCACCTCGCAATCTGCATTGAACTCAAAAAGCAGCGCTTCCTGGTTGCTTCTCGCTATGCTTTTGATCCCATAGTTTCCGTTGTTCACTTGACTCCTTTCCGCGCAAACTTCTCCTGACCGCCGCCCGGCGGGGGGCGTCGACGTTTGCGCAACGATTTGATTTAACTTACCTAAGTATGATTGAAGCCGGTCAGGCTGCCATTCAAGTCCGAAAATTTTATTCCGCTTCAGGAGGTGTATTGCGGGCTTCAGACGCTCAGTCGGAAATTTCCGATTTGGTGCGGAGCATCCAATTTCACGGTGCACGGAAAAAACAACGCGCTTCTTGGGGGCGCATCAAAGACGCAAAAGGTTCCAATTCTTTTTTCCGTGCCCGGAGAAATTTCCGGCAGAAAATTCTGAATCCGGGGGCGGAAAAAACTGGTGGCGACCCAACGAGAATTTTATTTTCGGTAAGCCAAGGCGGAAAAAATCTTAAAAATAAACTTCGCCTCCGCAAACTCCAGCCAAGCTTGTTTGCACAGCAAGTGGTCGGAGGCCGAACTTGAGGAAAAAACATCCTTGGAAACCAATGTGGTCGGAAAAAACAAATGCGTGGACCATCGACTTCTGGGTCGACGGAAAACGTATCAGACGACGCCTGCCGATCCACGACAAGGAACTCGAGCCTGTCGCCGAGGCGCGCGCGAAAGAAATCTATGCGGAGGCTTGGCGGACGTCAGGTGAGACTGCAACGAAACAGAAAATTCCGACCTTCAGGGAAGCTTCAAGCCTCTATATCGAGGCCGGGGGGGAGGCCCGGTTTCTTCCGAGGATCGTCGCTCACTTCGGCAAGAACACCCAGTGTGATGAGATAAACGAAATCGCGATCGCTCGCGCGGCGCGCACGCTCTATCCCCTGGCAAAACCGGAGACCGTCAGGCGGCAGCTTCGCGTGCCAATCAAGGCCGTTTTGAACTTCGCGGCCGGTAACCGGCGGCAGAAGATTCCTGATACTCGTCGCACGCGGTGGCTGACGCCGGAGGAAGCAGAACGGCTGCTTATAGCCGCAGCAAATCCAGAGGTCGCTGGGCTCCGTGATCCACACTGCCAGACATTGCGCAAGATCGCTTTCATGTTGGGCACCGGGGCGGGCCCCGGCGAAACCATGGGCCTTGATGGAAAGCACTGGAATCCCGCGACAATGGAGTGGTGGCTGCCTGGGACCAAGACAGTCTACCGAGCCCGCTTCGTGCGTCTGCCATCGCGCACGGTTGAGCTAATCGGCCCTATTCCCGACGAGGGACCGGCTTTTCCGGCGCCGAACGGCCACCCCTACGTCTTTCGGAAAAATCGGGGCGGACAAATGGCGGTGGCGTTCGGGAAAATCCGGGCCGCTGCGGGGCTCGGTCCCGATGTCGTTCCCTACACGTGTCGGCATTCTTGGGCGACATGGTTCTACTCGCAAACGACCGACTGGGCGTCACTCCTGGACCAGGGTGGCTGGAACCGTGCGGATACGGCCAACCGATACAGAAAGATCGCGCCAGCGGATCTCGGCCAGCGACTTCTTGCACATGGGTGGGATTTCCGACCGGACAGGGGTGCGCCTGTGCGGTTCGGCGAAATGGTTTCCCTGCGTTTCCATGGGGGTAGCTGAATTGCGTGCGAACAAAAAGAAGCGGAAAATTTCAGATGCTTTAACGCGGAAATTTCTGTCCTTTTCCGGCGAGTGGACTGCGGATGCCGCTTCCAGATTATGCGTCTTGTCCATATCGGCGATGAGCGGTCTGTCCCGGAAGCGGGTGCTCGATCAATCCACGGAAAAATACACGGTGGAGGTGCCCGAAATTCCGGAGCGTTTGGTAGATGATCGATTTGAGAGCGGACCTACCTGCCATCCAAGCGGTCGGGGGAACCAGACCAGGGGTGTCTGTCCTTTAGCTGTTGAGCCGCGACGAGTTGGCAATCTGTTCGAAGGCATGCCGGAGCTGTGTCTAAGCCAGACATGGCGCGAGGTGAGGAAGAAAAAGTATGATCGATGCGCGATGGGCGCGTTTCCCTACGCCTCTGTTGCGCCCTCGGAAAAAACGCAGATCTGTTGTTGTTAAGCAAGCTTCGACACGAGCACTGCACAGCTCAAGTTGCGTTACTAATTGAAATAATTAGGAGGGAAATGTGATCAATCATTCGCGGCGGAAGAGCACGATATCGAAGGCCGTAGGCCGAATCATTCCGAAACTTCGACGTTCGAAGCCTGTCTATGCGGTGCCCTGTTTGGCTCGCCATCGGTCGGTCCTGAGACGAGACCGCGCCGACGGGCGAGCTTAACCGAGCAAATTGAGAGAGAAGCGACGTATCTGGACCCGAACCAATGGGGACAACTTGACAAGCAATGACCGCTGTCGCTCGAGAAATGGAATTAGCTCAATGACACTCCAAATCACCCCAAAGATCCGCCCTGCTATCCACGCGGAAGTCGCTCTTAAAGGCTTCCTCGCCGGCCATGTCGAAGCGTTAATCAGTGCCGCCGGCCTCCTGGGCAGCCAGCCCGCCGTCCGGCGCACCGCCTATCTGATCGAAGAGATACTGATGACGCCATGTCTCACACGTCGGATGCGGCAGGAACTCATCGGGCTGCACCGTCTTCTTTCGCTGGATTGCGTAGATGATCGCGACAGCCTCGAGGCTGCGTGTTTTGCAGAGATCGATCCTGCATCGCCCGTCGTGGAAGAAATTTGCGAACTATCGGATAGTCTTCACGGGCACTTGATCGCCCTTGCAAATGCTGAGGCCCAGGACCCCCTCTGGGATGACCTCACAGCCGCGGCCTGAGCCGCCTAAGGAGTTCCGCTTCGCGGGGCTCTCTTGACGCGCCAGTAGCGGCGCACCGCCAACCAAAGGGGTAATTCACATGTCAATCAAATCGAACGCGACCGACTTCAATCTGAAAGCGAAGGCGATACTCGCTGTCCGCCACGGCCGTGAACTCGCAGAGCTCATGTCGAGGACAAGCAGCTTGCCAGTTGGAGTGCTAAACGGTGAGACACTTGCCAAATGCATCCGGCGACTGAAAAGTGGTGAGGTCACCGACGGCAGGGTTCTCACGGTCATTGAGGCAATGGTGCAGAATATCGCCGCGGCGCTCCCTCGCGAAGTTGCTGACGAGAGGGTTGAATGGCATTTGCGGGCTGACGAGAACGGCGAAGAATTCTGGATTGCAGTGAACGTTCCTATCTATACTGCCCGTGGTGAGGGACTCTGCGAACTCAGTGCTCGCATGTTGCGGTTCATCGAAGTGCGACAAGGATTTATCGATCAAGCCAATGCCGAACGGCTTGAGAGGCAGCACCTCAGGTAATTGTTTAAATTGCGGAGCCACGCTGATGCTCACCTGGTAACGGCGCTGATCTGAACTTTGCGGTGGCCTCAACAAAGCGCGAGAGGCTGCGCAAACTCGCAATGCTTTGAATCTCTTAATCTGCGGCGGGCTGCCCAAGAGTCGGAGCTGCGATGCGCGTATTCCAAGCCGGAGACTGGAGGATATCGCGGAAAGTTCAAAGTAAACCGAAGATCGAATTTGCCAACGATTGGCCCGCGTTCGGATCAGGTGGTTATAAATGCAGAGTTTGAGCAGAATTGACGGGTGATACCCAAGCCTCACGGTTCGTCCGCCTGCGTGTCGGGCGAACCAAAGCATCACCGGATCAAATTTATCGAAGAAAAGGTCTGCAATGCGATCCAGGGAATCCTCGCCGACCAAGTCTTCCAACCGGTTCGGGGGAAGAGCGTCGTCGACTCCAACTCCATGTCTTCAATAGAGCTCGACATGCCCGTTCCCATGCGCTTCGCAGACAATTAAACCTACCGAGGAGCTTTCATACAACCTCGGCACGCAGCTGCCATTCGACTCATGCGTCTCGAACCACCGCTTCTCCGGGATATATTTTGCGATGCAAAGCATTCCCCAGGGGAAACATTCTTTTAGTCAGCACGATGAACCACTCGGGTCCGGCCCGCCAATTCACTCCCACACAGCGCAGTGGCAGAGCTGAATGGCCGCACTCAGTCGCGACATCTCAATCAATATTCTTCGAAGTTTTCGCCTCTGACTGCCGCGAAGAACGCCATCGTTTCATAGGACTGCCTCTTCCTCAGGTTGATGGCCTTACGAACAGCGCTGCGAGAAGTAGGAATATTCCGCTTTGAATCGTAGAATACGATATCATTGACATCCATGGCGGCAAAGAAAGGCTTTTTCAGAAGTCCATGTTTGTCGTTCAGCCAACCTTTGCGGAAAGCCTCGTAGCCAAGAAGCCACGACCAATCTCGAACGACACTATCGGAAGAGATTTGCGCTTCCCATTCATTTCTGGGCAGCGTGCCGATCCCCATTCGCATTCGCTTCATATCAAGCAACAGCAAAGACAAGGCGCTGGAACAAGCTGTCTCTGAAAGCTCACAGAGCCTTTCCGACTTGAATGGCCTTTTCAGACCCCGCAGAGTATAGAGAAGCCAGATAGCCTCAAAGTGATGTCCCTTTTCAAGGTTTCGCTCAGCTAACAGAACGAATCGCTGGCCGATCCTTTCCGCTGACACTCCTATTTTGTGATCGAGATTGAGAATAATCCTGCAAATTTTGTCCATAGAACTTGGTGCAACGACCGCCGCTTTTAGAAGAAAGCTTTCGATTTCACGAATATCTGGATTCAAGAGACCGGTCCGCTCAATCACCGAAAGCGCATAGCTTATGACTGGCTCTGATTGGAACTCCGACTGCAACCTGAGTGATAGAACAATGAATTCTCTCAGCCTTGCGCCGCGGAGAGAGCCGCTGCGATGAGAAAGGAAGGCTCCTATCTCAGAAATCCATGTCTTGCGTCTCGAGCCAACTATATGATCAACAGAGGTCTTGCTTCCATTTATTTCAAGGCCGTAGCTTCGGTATATTGAGCTTATGCATGTGATGACATCTTCGGCTTCCTCAAGGGTCTTCGCCCCAACACTCCAGTCATCTTGCAGCCGGTCGACGCTGTAAGCGGCCAGATCGAGTTCGTGACCTTGAAAATCTGCATCAATGCGAGAAGAGATAACTTCCGCAATTATTCTGGAGGTTTCAGGGCCAATTGGTATGCCTACAGTTTGATTCCGGTTGCACGCACGAACCAACACATCGATGCGATCGGCGAATGACCCCTTGTAGTAGCCAAGTCGACTTTTCACTCTTTCCTTACCGTAAGCAGCCCAAGGGATGGAATGAGTGTATATTGATGGGTAAAATCTGGTGATGTCAGTCTTTACAAGCCAGTCAGCTGTTGCCTCGAGGTAGAATGATTTTTCCCGGTGAGCACCAAAGTTTATCTCTTTGACTCCACGATCATATTCTTGGGAAGCCTTTATTTCATCCATGGAGAATGACTGTTTGGATAGCCATTTTTGAACTGCTTTCCAATTATCGGAAATTTCCTTAACCAAGAGAGCTTGAGGTATAGGATGTGTGATGTGCAGATTCCTACGCTCGTATCCCCGCTTGGGCTTTGAGAAAATTTCAGCCTCAGCGCTTTCGAGGAAATAGGTATATGCGTTGCGTCGCTTGTTTTTGCATGGCGTTTTACCGAGTGATTTTACATCAATTTTGAAAACGCCGTTGGATTTCCATCTAAACAATACATCTTGAGACAAGCGTCCGAAATCTTCTGTTGTGAAAACGGGAGGCAGTTCTTTTGGGAAATATCCTTTTGAAAGCAAGGCTTGTTGTATCGTCTTACTTAGCACGTAGGCACCCCACAAATCATCCGACGGCAGTTAAGCGCAACCCTCGCACTTCATCAACATGCTTGCGGAAACCTGTGTCGCAATTGCGTCGGTAATCGCCTTCCATGCATCTACAATGTAACGCACACCATCGGTATCTGCCTATAGCCGCCGTTTGTGGATCACGCAGCGAAAGACTACTTCACGCCCAGTTCGGCAGATAAGTAGTCCAGTGACTAAAGCCGGAGTGAAAAGTAATGGCGCCTCCGCAGGGATTTAAGGCACGTTCGGCATCGCCTTGCGGGTATGACCCGGCCCGGTCCATAGTGCCCAATATCACTTTCCGCCCAGCTCAATCTGGCGCAAAAATTCAAGGCAGCAAATGGCTATCAAGAAAAGCGACATCTATCGATCTCTATGGGACAGCTGCGACCAGCTCCGCGGCGGGATGGATGCCTCCCTTTACAAGGACTACATCCTCACGCTGCTCTTCCTGAAGTATGTGTCGGATCGGGTCGGGAAGCCAGATGCGCTCATCGAGGTCCCAGAGGGGTGCTCATTCGAGGACATACGGAAACTGCGCGGCACCAAGGACATCGGCGAGAAGATCGACATTGCCATCGCCGGGATCGCAGAGGCCAACGATCTCAAGAATGTCATCGACCGCGCCTACTTCAACGATACCGAGAAGTTCGGCCGCGGGGCCAAGATGGTCACCACGCTCACCGCTCTGATCAACATCTTCAGCCGGGACGAGCTCAACTTCAGCCGCAACCGGGCCGACGGCGACGACATCCTGGGCGACGCCTACGAATATTTGATGCGGAACTTCGCAACGGAGTCTGGGAAGAGCAAGGGCCAGTTCTACACCCCAGCCGAGGTCTCACGAGTGGTGGCTGCCGTTGCAGGGGTGAACCGTGCGGATAGCCCCCAGCAGACCGTCTACGATCCAACTTGCGGGTCCGGCTCCCTGCTTCTCAAGGCTGCCGACGGAGCGGATGTCCCCCTGACGATTTACGGACAGGAATTCGACATCACGACCCGTGGCCTCGCCAAAATGAACATGATCATGCACGGGCGAGAGGACGCGGACATAGCCCAGGGAGATGTCATTGGTGAGCCTCAGTTCACTGACACCAAAGACGAGACAAAGCTTCAGACCTTTGACTTCGTCGTCGCCAACCCGCCGTTCTCGGCCAAGGCCTGGGGTTCCGGTCTGACGCACGACACCAAGTTCGGGCGCTTCGAGCTCGGCATGCCGCCCGAAAAGAACGGCGACTTCGCGTTCCTGCTGCACATCCTTGCGTCCATGAAGGCCACCGGTTCGGGCGCGGTTATCCTGCCTCATGGCGTGCTCTTTCGCGGCAACAAGGAAGCGGAACTGCGCGAGAAGATCCTCAAGCGCGGCTATATCAAGGCGATCATCGGCTTGCCCGCGAACCTCTTCTACGGCACCGGCATCCCTGCATCGATCATCGTGCTCGACAAGTCTCAGGCCAGCGCCGAGCGACCGGTCTTCATGATCGACGCCTCCAAGGGCTTCGTCAAAGACGGCAACAAGAACCGGCTGCGAGAGCGGGATATCCACAAGATCACCGACGCCTACACCAAGCAGGCCGAGATCGCCGGATACTCTCGTCTCGTCCCCTACCAGGAGATCAATCGCAACGATTTCAACCTGAACATCCCGCGCTACATCGATGGCTCCGATCCGGAAGATCTTCAGGACATCGAAGCCCACCTGAAGGGGGGCGTTCCGAACCGGGATATCGACCTGCTGTCAGAGTTCTGGGAGGTCATGCCGGGCATCCGCGCGACCCTCTTCGGACCGAACCCGCGCAATGGCTACTCCGACCCTCTGGTTGAGCCGGGGGAGGTCCGCACGACCATCCGCAGCCATCCCGAGTTTGCGGCGTTCCGGGACCGGGTGCATGCGATCCTGGATGGCTGGGCCGGGCAAAATGCTCCACTTCTGGACAGCGTCCAGATCGGCGACAAACCCAAGGCGCTTATCCACACGATCGCAGAGGACATGCTGACCCGCTTCACCGGGGCGCCGCTGATCGACCCATACGAGGCCTACCAGCGGCTCATGTCCTACTGGGCCGACACGATGCAGGACGATGTTTTCATCATTGCGCACGACGGGTGGGACGCGGCCAAGGAGCTGCGTATCGCGCGGCATGAGAAATCCGAGGACGGCAAGAAGACCAAGTGGCTGGAAGAGGCTGATCTGACTGTGAATGGTCAAAGGCTCGTCGCGGATGTCATCCCGCCGAAGCTGGTAGTCGCCCGCTTCTTTCCGGAGATGCAGAAGACACTCGACATGCGCCAGGCGGAGGTCGAAGAGCTGGGGGCCGAGCTTGCCGAGCTCGTCGAAGAATATGCTGTGGAGGGAGGCCTTCTTGAACATGCCCTCTCCAGCTCTGGAAAGCTGACGGCAGCCTCCATCAAGGAACGCCGCCGGTATGGCCGCCCGGACTCGGAAGAGGATGCCCTTCTCACCCGCGTTAACAAGCTCCTAAAACAGGAGAAAGACGCGAAGAAGCTGGTCACGGAGGCTGAAGCAGCTCTGACAAAGGCGATCCTGGAGAAATACCCCGAGCTGACCGACGAAGAGATCCGGTCTCTGGTCGTGGATGACAAATGGCTGACCGATATCGCCGACCTGATCGAAACTGAGGTCGAGGCGCGAACCGAGCAGCTGACAGCCCGGGTGCGGGTGCTGACTGAGCGGTATGGGCATACACTTCCTGAATTATCCGATCAGATCTCAACGCTGGAAGCAAAAGTGTCCGCCCATCTAAAATCTATGGGCGTCTCGGTATGAACGAAATTAGCGACCTTGTCTCGCGATGGCATATCGGGCGTATTCACCCCACGCCTGACCTTGAACCCACTGGCTGGACGCTCGAAAAATTGTGTGACATCGCTCGACTTGAAAGTGGTCATACACCCAGCCGAAACCGCCCGGACTTTTGGGATGGGGACATCCCCTGGTTGTCTTTGCACGACTCTAAAACCATCGAAGGCAAGACGCTGCATAATACCAAAATGACCGTGTCTGCGCTTGGACTTGCGAATTCATCGGCACGGTTGTTGCCTGAGGGAACCGTTGCTCTGTCGCGGACGGCGACCATCGGCAAGGTCGCGGTCCTCGGACGCGAGATGGCGACCAGTCAGGACTTCGCTTGCTACATCTGCGGTCCACGCCTGTTAAATTCTTACCTCGCGCACCTGTTCAGGGGTATGGATGTGGAGTGGGAGCGACTGATGGCGGGCAGCACCCACAACACGATCTACATGCCGACTTTCGAGAACATGCAGCTCCTTGTTCCCCCCATGTCCGAACAGGAAGCCATCGCCGAGGCGCTTTCGGATGCGGATGCGCTGATCGAGGGGCTGGAGCGGCTGATCGCCAAGAAGCGGCTCATCAAGCAGGGCGCGATGCAGGACCTCCTGACCGCCAAGCGCCGCCTCCCGGGGTTCTGGGGGGAGTGGATGGAGACCAGCCTCCGCAAGCTACTCAAGAGCGCGCCTTCTTATGGGATCAATTCGGCCGCCTGCGCACTTGGATCAGGTGGATACGACTATCTTCGTATCACTGACATCAACCAGTATGGTCAATTGCACCAAGACGGGCGAGCGGAGGTCCTGCACCCCGCTGCCGAGCACTACTTTCTTGAGCCCGATGAAATCGTTGTCGCGCGAACCGGCGCAAGCACTGGCAAGTCACACCGTTATGCTGGCCCGAGGGAGCGAACGGTTTACGCCGGTTTCCTTATCAAGTTGGCTCCTGCGACAACCGAAATTGTCTCCGGGTATCTTTTTCAGTTCATGCAAACAGACGCCTACTGGGCATGGATCGGGGAAAACTCTGCGCGCAGTGGACAACCGGGCATCAACGGCCAGCAGTTGGCAGGGATGACCTTGGTCATTCCGCAGGACACCGATGAACAGCAGGCAATTGCCGATGTCCTGAACGACATGGACACCGAAATCCGAGCCCTCGAAATCCGCCTCGAAAAGGCGCGGCAGGTGAAGGAGGGCATGATGCAGAACCTTTTAACCGGACGGATCAGGCTGGTCTGACCGCATTCTTCAAAAAGTAGCTTTAGAGTGGAGGCAGGGACATGAGCGCAATCGGCGAGGCGGAACGCAGGGCGCAGAACCGGGTGATTGACCTGCTCTCGGACAAGCAGACGGATGCCCCCGGGGGCCTTGGCTGGCGCTACCTCGGCGACTGGCAAAAACGCGACGGCAATGCCAATATCGAAGAGGAGCTGTTGCGCCCGTGGCTCCTGTCCCGCGGCTATGCGCCTGAGGTCGTGGCCCAAGCTATCACCCTGCTGAAGCGCGAAGCGCGGATGGAGGGCACGAAGCTCTACGAAGCGAACCAGAGCTTCTACGAGATGCTCCGCTACGGTGTCCCCGTCGCCCCGGGACCGGGCGAGGCCCCGATCACCGTTCGCTTCGTCGACTGGACCGATCCGGCCGCCAATGACATGGGCATCGCTGAAGAGGTCGCCATCAAAGGCAAGGACCCCAAGGCCTGGAACAAGCGCCCCGACCTGGTGCTCTATGTCAACGGCATCGCGCTCGGCGTGGTCGAGCTGAAAAAGTCCACCGTCGGCGTGGGCGAAGGCATCCGCCAGACTCTCGACAACCAGCGGCCGGAGTTCATTCGCCATTTCTTCACCACCGTTCAGATCACATTTGCTGGGAACGACAGCGAGGGGCTGCGCTACGCCCCGATCCAGACCCCTCAGCCCTACTGGCTTGCCTGGAAGGAGGAGAGCGACATCTCCGCCCGCCTTGACCGCGATGTCACCCAGATGATCGCGCCCGCGCGGTTCCTTGAGCTGATCCACGATTTCACTCTGTTCGACGGGGGCATCAAGAAAATTGCCCGCCCCAACCAGTATTTCGCCGTGAAGGCCTCGCAACAGCGTGTGAGAGCCAAGGAGGGGGGCATCATCTGGCAGACCCAGGGTTCGGGTAAGAGCCTCATCATGGTGATGCTGGCACGCTGGATACGGGAAGCCTTTCCCGACGGGCGTATCCTGGTGGTGACCGACCGAAAGGAGCTGGACAGCCAGATCGAGGAGGTGTTCGGCAACACCGGCGACAAGGTGCGCCGCGCCCGCAGTGGCAACGACCTCATGGCCGCTCTCGCCGATCCGAAGGACCGGGTTATCTGCTCGCTGGTCCATAAGTTTGGCAAGCAGGAAGAAGGCGAGATGGAGGCGCTGATCTCCGACATCCAGAGCGCAAATATCGGGGCTCCCGTCGGTGAGTTCTTCGTCTTCATCGACGAGGCACATCGCACGCAGTCCGGAAAGCTGGCCAAGGCCATGCGGAAGATCCTGCCCGAGGCGTTGTTCATCGGCTTTACTGGCACGCCTCTGCTACGGTCGGACAAGGGCACCTCGCTGGAGACCTTCGGGCCGTATATCGGCAAGCCATACCGGTTTGACGAGGCCGTCGAAGACGGCGTGGTGCTCGACCTCCGCTACGAAGCCAGAGATATTGACCAGAGGATCAGCGCACCTGAGAAGATCGACGCGTGGTTCGAGGCGAAGACGAAAGGTCTCACGCCTATCGCGAAGGCCACGTTGAAGCAACGATGGGGGACCTTACAGCGTGTGTTGTCGAGCCGTGATCGCCTCGAAGAAATCGCCAAGGACATCATGGTCGACATGGAGATGAAGCCGCGCCTTCAAGCGAACATGGGGAACGCCATGCTCGTCGCGGGTTCTATTCCTGAGGCATGTAAGTTTTTCGAGGTTTTCCGGAGGTCAGGTTCTGTCCTCGCCGACAAATGCGCAATCGTTACTTCCTACAAGCGTGCGGCCCCCGAGTTGACCGGCGAAGAGACCGGCATGGGCGAGACCGACAAACAGTATGTCCACCGGGTTTACACCGACCTACTGGGCGAAGCATCGGAGGAGGAATACGAAGAGGAGGCGCTAAGGCTCTTTAAGAAGGAGCCAGGGCGGATGAAGCTCCTGATCGTCGTTAGCCGCCTCTTGACCGGCTTTGACGCACCGTCAGCTACATACATCTACATCGACAAGCAGATGCGCGACCATGGGCTATTTCAGGCCATATGTCGTGTGAACCGACTGGACGGTGAAGACAAGGACTTCGGTTACATCGTCGACTACAAGGACCTTTTCCGAAACATCGAGAGCGCCGTAGATGACTATACCTCCGAAGCTTTCGATGCCTTCGATAAAGAGGATGTCGACGGGCTGATAACCGACCGTTCGGAGCAAGCGGATCTGGACCTTCGAGCCGCAAGGGATGGTTGGCTCGGCCTTATGGACCGTGTGGAACAGCCGAAAACAGACGACGAAATCTACGCGTATTTCTCCAGCCCGGATGGGATCGACACTGATCCTGACGCGGAAGAAAAAGCGCGGCGTCGTCAAGCTCTTTATAAAATCGCAGGCAGCTACGCGCGCGCCTACGCTAATGTCGCAGCCGAAGCCGCGGCTTCGGGGTTCAATGATCTGGAGCTTGCCGAGTGCCGAAAGGAAGTCGAATATGCGATCGGCATCCGTGATGCCGTTCGGCTGCATAGTGGCGATGCTGTCGATATGAAGCTCTACGAGCCCGCCATGAGGCATCTGATCGACAACTACATCCGGGCAGAGGATTCGGAGGTCATATCGCACCTGGATGACATCAGCTTGATTGACCTTGTCGAGAGCAAGGGTGCCGCGATGGAAGATGATCTTCCGGCAGCTTCAAAGCGCAAACGCGAGAACATCGCGGAAGCAATCGAAAACAATGTCCGAAAGCTCATTATCGAAGAAACCCCGGTGAACCCTCGCTTCTACGAGAAGATGTCCGATTTGCTTTCCGACCTTGTAATCCAGAGGCGAAACGAGGCCATTGAATACGCCGAGTATCTTGAACGCATCAAAGAGATGGTAACGCAGGCGAAAGCCGGCCATGGCAATGCGTATCCGGAGAGCATGTCGACAGCGGGGAAGAAGGCACTCTATGACAATCTCGACAGCGATGAGGACTTGGCGATCAAGATCGACCGATCTGTCCGAGACACCGCGCCATTTGGTTGGCGGGGCAACGCCATGAAGGAACGAAAAGTCCGCCGTAATTTGGAGCCATTCTTCGATGACATAGCGAAAATGGAGAGGATCTTCGAGGTCTTGAAGAATCAGAATGAGTATTGAGATCGCTGAGATTGGCGGCGTTGACGTTGAAATCGTCCGCAAGAACATCAAGAATCTGCATATAGGGTGTTACCCTCCCGCCGGCAGAGTTCGGGTTGCTGCACCGGAACAGGTAAGTGGCGAAGCCATTCGCATCGCCGTGCTAACAAGAATGTCTTGGATACGAAGGAAGCAGGCTCAGTTCCTGGGACAGCCTCGTCAGCCAGTTCGGAAATATGTATCAGGCGAAACGCATTTCTATTTTGGTCGTCCGCTTCGGCTCGAAGTTGAGGAGTGGGACAAGCAAATCCATCGTATCGTTCGATCCGGGTCCGACCGCTTGATCCTTAAAGTTCCTTCTGAGACCGATCCGCTTCAACGGGAACGCTGGGTGGCCTCCTGGATGAAGAACCGTCTTCGTGACTGGGCGCTTCCGAGGTTCGACGCTTGGACCGCACGGCTGAGAGTGCATCCAGATTGGTGGGGCATTCGGCCCATGAAAACGAAATGGGGCAGCTGCAACGCCGAGAAGCGGATCATCTGGTTGAACTCTTCGCTCGCGAAGAAGCCAGAGGGCATGATCGACTATGTGATTTTACACGAACTTGCCCACCTGATTTCGCCTCGGCATGATCATAGATTTACTGCTGTTCTTGACCGTGAAATGCCCCGATGGCGCAATGTGCGCAAAGAGCTTAACGCTCTTCCTCTGGAGGCATGGATCGACTGAACTTTCCGACGCTCCGCGCGGTTTTGAGCAAATACCGCTAACCTATGAGAAGTGCTAAATATTATGCGCGAAACGACAACGAGCGCGCTTGCTATGTCTCGCGATCGTGGTGCTACCAATACCCGACGGCCTCGGTCCGCGAAAGATGGGTCTCCAGTCTGGCGGAAACAAGCATTTCAGCAATGCTGGTCTGCAAAAAGTGCCGCGACCTCCTCGTCGCTGAAACCTTTCAGGAGCAATTCGTTGCTTTTCAAAAGGAGCGCGTCCGTCATAGCCATGTCTTGGTAATATTTAGCCGTGGTTGGGTCTCGCTGTGCGCACAGGGCCAAGGCTTTAGCAACACCTTCCGTTCCCATGCGCCCAAGTTCAGTATGGACAAGAGTCCGTGCGATGTGCGGTTTGCAGCCAATGTGCCGGGCCCAAAGGTTGGCGACGCATTTGTCGGACAAATGTCCTCTATCAGAAGGTTCGAAAAGGTGCGTTTGGTTAAATTCTGCCGTTCTCCGGAATTCGTCCAAGTAGGTCCTGTCACAGCCGCGCAATAACAAAGCATCCAGAAACGGCGTAACGAAACCTGCCAAGGGGCCCTTGAATACAGTCCCCTTTTTTCTGGTCCGGACATATAAGCGATAGTGATCTCCGTCATATGTCACGTTCTTCCCCCACTGTAGGTTGGTGTCACTCACCCGCAGAGGCACCAATGCGAATAGCGCAAGGGCACATGCACCGTTGAGATACGACACGCGGAGTTTAAGCGATTTCTGCATTTGGGCCTTCTGGAGGAGTTCGGCGGCTTTCCCGAGGACGTTTTCGACCGATCCGACCACGGCCAGCCTCTGGAATTTCCGCGGCACGTCACCTCTGGCTTCGCGCTTCAACTGCCTGTGAACGGCTTTCATTTCGTCTAACTCGGTCTGATTTACCCCGTGGTAGCCCGCAAAGCGCATCAAGAATCCTACGTTGATCTCGCATGTCGTCGCGCTGCATCCCCGTGCCCTCATCGCCCGTATGTGGTTGATGAAGGCAGCCGTGGTAAGTGACACAGGCAATCCGCTGCTATCGCATGATTTCGCCAGTTCGCGCAGGCGGGTTTCTTGAGAGGCGATAGACTGGAAAGACAGCATCTTCATGCTGGACATCTCGTCACGTGACCGCAGAACGCTCAACGTGTCTCGCCAATCAAAGGGCAGGTCTTCAGCTGTGACCGAGAGATTGCGCGACCAAGATGTGCGCCGGCTTGGCATTCCTGAACTTTTAGTCATCGCCCGTTTTTTGGCGATTGCCGCAGGTAGTGCCAACACCAGTGCGGGGATCTCGGGTAAGCCCAGTTTCGCAATGGCCGCTTGCAAGGACACGAGGGGCACCTCGGAACCGGCGTCTCGACAGAATTCGAGAAAGTCTTCCGCTGATGGGTCGGCCTTGCCTCTTTCGTGCATCCAAGAAAGCCAAGCATCGAGCCGCTTGAATTCGAGAATGGTTAGGCAATCCAAATCGCAGGGTGCAATGAATGGTGCCCACCAGGGTGCCCGGACCATATCGACAACCATTTGCAGCCCATCCACACGCCGGCGATGATCAAGGACGGCGGCCCGCAATTCTTTCCGGACGCCATCCTGGTCTGGCAGGCAATCGTCGAGCGCTCTTTCAAGGTCCGCGAGAACAGCACGCGTGCCGCGTGTGGCACCGTAGGCGAGGAATTGGTGCCGATCGACGCTTTCCACCGGGTTTTGTGAAAGCCAAGCGCAGAAGCGGCTCACGTGCCGACGCTTGCGGTTGTCCAAAGTGTCGCTCAAGTCCTCGAGAACATCTGTGAGGTGCTGAAGAAGATCAGACATTGGGCAGACCTCGCGTGAGCTTTTTCTGGCCCTCAAGGATCAAGCGTTCCTCATCGATCCATCCGTAGTAATCCATGCAGGTGCTAAGGGCGTCCCCAAGGCGCGCCATCACGTAGCTCCAGTCCCCAGGGTTATTCGCGACCAGGATTGAGGCCTG
>JGI24514J20073_1000193_pt1 | contig 25435 bp, 20 predicted proteins | sample LinPmetageLP37_FD_20073 | JGI IMG/M metagenome (IMG submission 20073) | reverse complement strand
ATTTGAGAAGCGGATGACATCCAAAACCCTTGCCAGCATCAATCCCAAAATTCAACTGCCCCACACTTTGCGGTACTCTCCTTGTCCTCGGCGCTGAGTGTGGTCCAGGCGGCGGCGGTGTGATTGGCGCGGCGGTTGCCCNCCTCGACCGGGCCGGTGTCGACCTGGTCCAGCGGCTTGCCTTCGATGCGGCTGCGGATCACCGCCATGTCAGCATCAAGCGTTTCCTGGTGTCCGATGAAATCGAGATCCGCCACCGGGCTGAGAAATTTTGCCTGGCCGCGCGCGCCGACGATGTTATCGCTCTGGAACATCTCCGAGCGTAGCCAGCTTTGGAAATCGTGCTCGGCCAGCCGGGTCTTGCCTTCACGCCCGCGCTTGTGGAAGTTGAAGGCCGACAGCGTGCGGGCATAGGGATTGCGCACAAAGGCGAACTTGAAATAGCTGTCCCAGATCTGTGGGGGCAGCCGTTTCTTCATGATGTGTACCGGGCTGTGCTTGCGCGCATTGGGCACAACCCAGGGCTTGCCATCCACCTCGAAGGGCAGGGTGATGTGGTCGTTGTAGGTGTGATCGACAATCACATCCCCGTCCGAGCAGTATTCCTCAAGCGTCTTCATCACCGCCGTGCCGGCGGTCTTGGGATTGTGGAAGAAGATGAACTTGTGGGAATGGCAAAGGATCATGACGGACTCCGGGCATCAAGTGCGGGCATAGACATCTTCGTAGCGGATGATGTCGTCTTCCCCCAGATAGGTCCCGGTCTGCACCTCGATCAGCACCATCGGCACCTTGCCGGGGTTTTCCATGCGGTGCACGGCGCCCAGCGGGATATAGACCGACTGGTTCTCGCTTAGCAGCTTGACCTCGTCGTCGACGGTGACGCGGGCGGTGCCGGCCACAACAATCCAATGCTCAGAGCGGTGCACATGGCTTTGCAGCGACAGCGCCGCGCCGGGATGCACATGGATGCGCTTGACCTGAAAGCGATCCGCAAGGATCAGCGTTTCGAACCAGCCCCAAGGGCGGTGATCGACAGGGAATTGCTGGGCCTGCTTGGCGCCGCGTTCCTTGAGCACTTTGACCGCCTTCTTGACGTTCTGTGCTTCGGACATATCGGCGACCATAACGGCGTCATGCATCGCCACGGCGACCATGTTTTTCAGCCCGATGCCGACCAGTTCGATCTCATCGGATTCAGAACGCAGCAGGGTGTTTTCGCAATCAAAGGCTGTGGTGTGTTCAGAGAGCGCGTTGCCGTCCTCGTCGCGTGTGGATTCCAGCCAGACCGACTCCCAGCCGCCCAGATCGGTCCAATGCCCATCAAAGCGCACAGCCGACAGGTTGGAAGCCTTCTCCATAATCGCAAAATCGATGGAATCCTCGGGCACCTTTGCCCAAAGATCTGGGTCAAGCCGGGTAAAACCCAGATCACTGGTGGCGGCCTGCATGGCGGCGCGGGCGCCCTCTAGGACCTCGGGGGCATGGGCCTCAAAGGCCTTGATCAGCACAGAGGCGCGGGCCAGGAAGACACCGGCGTTCCACAGGTAGCGGCCCTCGGCAAACAATTCCTCGGCGCGGGCCTGATCGGGCTTTTCGATGAAGCGTTCGAGCTTGAAGACGCTGGGTTGCGTCTGCGCGCCGGTCTCAAGCCAGCCATAGCCGGTTTCGGCCCGCGAGGGCACGATGCCGAAGGTGACGATATCGCCGGCCAACGCGGCTTCGCGGCCGGCGGTGACTGCGGCGCGGAAGGTCTCGGGCTCGGCAACGGCGTGATCCGAGGGCACCAGCAGGATCATCGCATCGGGGTCCTGAGCGGCGGCAAACAGCGCGGCGGCGGCGGCGGCTGGCGCGGTGTTGCGGCCTTCGGGTTCGATCATGATGCCGGCTGGTTCGACACCGATCTCGTCAAGCTGCTCGGTCACGATAAAGCGGAAGGGATCCCCCGTGACCACCAGCGGTGCAGCAAATCCTTCCCCGGCAAAGCGGCGCGCGGAGGCCTGAAACAGGCTTTCGTCCCCCACCACATCGGTAAACTGCTTGGGATAGGATTTACGCGACAGCGGCCAAAGACGGGTGCCGGAGCCACCACAAAGAAGAACGGGAAAAATCATTGGTTTTTATCCTCAGGTCTGTTGGAAAAGGCATAGTCCAAAGCAAAGTTAGTTTCTACTGGCACACTCGAATACATCCACAAAATCACGTCGGTCGGCGGGGCATCGGCTCTATTCTGCCCGGTTTGGGGTGTCGACTGTGCGCGCGAAGTCCAGCAGCTTGTCGTCCCACTCGATGAATTCGTCCAGAAGCGCCGCCTGATGCGCGTTCAGGGTGTCGCGCGCCTGCTCGAAGCCGGGACCGGGGGGGGCGGTGTTGACCCTGCGTATGCTGTTGTCGGGCAGGATGTTTTCAGCAGCGAGTCGGTCGACAAAGGCATTGAACTGCTCGGTAAAGCCGAAGATCGCACCTGGCTCGATCAGATGCGCGCAGGCTGCATCGAACAGCGCTTCTTCCTGGCCAAAGCCACTGTCCCCCATGTTGCCGGCAATCCGGCGCATCTGGCCGTTGTGCATTTCTTTGTGAAGGCCAGGAACCTTGGTGCACAGGTCCAGAAAGCCACCGAAATCCAGCCGCTCTTCATTGACCTTGGCATGCATGGGATGATCGGCGTCGCGCAGGACGTATTTGTAGTAGCTCAGAATGCGCGGACCGGGCTTGCGGAGGACAAACAGGTAGCGTGCAGGGATGTCCAGAAACCGGTGTACACCATAGGAGCAATGACCGGCAACCAGGCCAATTTTGGCGCGCGCCTGAGCGGGCATCTCGCGCAGCTTTATCTCGGGAGGGGCGCCAGTTGCGGTCACATGCTCATCGCCTTTGAACTGTTTGCGCAAGGCGACGTTCAGACTGCGTCCGGCGGTCTTTGGGACATGAATGTGGATCAGGGCGGGGCGCTGAGTGCTGTGGTCAGACCCGGGCAGGCGCGGTGCGGGGCGCAGGGTGTCGTAAAGTGCGGCAAACTCTGATGAGCCCAGCAGCCTGTGGCGCAGTTGCGAGGCCGATATTTTTTCCTTCACCAGGCTTTCCCGCATTTCGGGTTTTGGTTGCCGCCCCAGGATCAGCGCAAAGGCCAGATCCACTTCGTCGCCGTTCAGCGGCCTGTCCGAAAGGGGGGTGCCTGGGCCTGTCCGGGCAGAGGCAGCGCCAAGTTTATCGAGGGGCTGTTGGTCTGACATGATGATCCGTCTTCAGGTTTGTTCAAGCAAGGCAAAATCGGCGGCAAAGACCTGCTCGGTCATGGCGCGCAGATCGTCGTCAAAGAACGACTCCTTGGCAATGCGCGGGGCGGCGGCGATCTGGGCGGGCAGCAGGTCGGCGGCGCCTTTCAGGGCCTTGCCCCGGCCCGAGCCGGTCACATTGCGCGCCTTGCGGTTCAGGGTCATTTCGGCGCGCTCTTCGAGAATGTCGATCAGCTCATCGAGCTGATCGATACGGAAGAACCGGTCATAGGTGATGCCGGTCAGATAGTCGGCCTGCGGGCGCCAATGCGGATCGAGTTTCGAGGCATCAGCCTGCGCGATGAACTCCACGAACTGCCGGAACGTGATGCCACGGTCAAAGTCGGCCAGGGCCGGGCCCTTGACCTTTTGCACCGGTACGACAACCGATTTGGTGTGGTGGATATTGGGCACCTCCAGTCGCCCTATGACGAATTTCTCGATATAGGCCGAGAGCAACCGGTCCATGGGATCGCGCAGCACGGCAAACTTGAAATACTGCTTGGCGTTGATCAGCCGGGCGACTTGGTCTTCGGTGTAATCGCTCAGCTGCATCCCGGTGCGCACGTGATCGGTGATAAAATGGATGTCACGCGTCATATAGGTGGTGTGTGGCAAATCGGCGGAACGGGTCACTTCGGACTTCAGAAAGGTGCAGGCGTTCTTGCCGATCGGACAATAGAGCACGCGCGCCTTTTTGGAGACAAAGACCTGCGCCAGCGGCCAGCCCAGCGGTGTCTTGAGCGCCCGGTGCGAGTCGCGAAATTCCGCAGAGCGCTCCAGCATGCGGTTGAGGTCGTGGATGCTGTTGTACTGCGGCAGATTGGTCGGCGAGGGCTTGCGATTCAGAAAGATCCGGAAAGCCGCCAGCACTTCGGGTGCCACGGAGAGGCTGGTCTGATCAGGGGTATCCGCGCTCATGCGCTGTGCCTTTGCAGTGCAGGGTGCTGAGATCGAAACATGGCTTGGTGTCTTTCTTCTCCGGATGCCTTGGCTGTGCCAAGATCGGCGTCATCATACAAGGTCAGGATTTGCCCACATCTGCACGCCGTCGATGTAAATAACCGGTTTACCGTCCTGCAAAGGCGCGATGGCGGGGCGATCCATTTCCATGCGCCAGCCGGCCTTCAGGAATATCTCCTCGAGGCGGCCCTCGATGGCGCGGCTGTGGGTGCCGATCAGCACGCGGCGCACATGGGTCTGCATATCGGCCAGGTTGCCAATGACAAAATCGGCCTCGGCGCCCTGAATGTCGATATGCAGCAAATCGATCGGATCACCGCCCGACAGATCGCCCAGCGGGTAGCAATCAAGCACCTGCACCGATGCATCCGCCTCGGCTCGCTCAAGGGTTTCATCGTCAGCGTCAAACACCGCTTCGCCACCCCAGCCAGCCTCTCCGGCTTTGGGACCGGGAAAGATGGCGCGCCCGCGTGCGGGCGCTGCGATGCCATGCACCAGCTTGAATTCATCCTCGGCAAAGCCGTTCAGTGCCAACATGGCGCGGGCGTTGGTCAGGTGGTTGGCATCGCCTTCGACACCGATCAGATCGACCGGCAGATCGAGCTGGCGCGCGGCGGTGCCGGTGATGCCCAGCCAGCAACCCCAGCCGCAGCCCAGTTCCACGACGCGCAGATGACCGCGCGGGGCGGCCTCGGCCACCGCATGAAGCGCCGCCGCCCATTCGGCGATATCGGCGTGCCAGTTGCCCGGATCGGGCGGGCCTTCGACCTGACCGTCCATCTGCGCCAGAACCGGTGGAAAGACCTGCACCGGCACCCTGAGACCGATGAAATTGGTCAGCGTGCCGGGCGTGCCTTCCTGGTCCACAACAGCAAAGCGCGCGATCAGGGCAGGGGCGTCAAAGGCACTGTAATAGTGATAAAGCGCCTGATGGATCGGATGGCCGTGATGGGGCATCAGACGGTTTTACGCGTCTTGAGCACCGCTTCGTCGCGGTCGCGCCCCTTGATGGTGTAGCCTTCCCACAGCGGAAAGGTGTGGAACCAGCGATGCGCGTCAGCACGGGCTTTCAGAGCATCCTCTGTAGGCATCTCGTTGGACATGGCGGGGTATCCTCCTCAGGACTTGGCGGCCTGGCGGTTTTTATATTCAGGCGAGGCGCGCAGCAGCGCGGCAAGGGTGTCCAGATCGGGCTGGCCTTGCAGACGCAGCATGTTCGGCTCTCCGGGTTTGCGGCCCAGCACTTCCTGGAAGGTCTTGATCACATCCTCGCGGCGCAGCTTCAGCTCTTCGATCGCGTTGAACAGCTGCGGGGCATAGTAGCGGAAATCCCTGACATCACGGCTGGCATGCACGCCGGCGCCGGCGATCTTTGTCGTCTTGGCCCTCTCGACTTTCTGGCCGTCCACTGTTGCGACCACCTCGGCGATGCGCGCCATATCGGGGGCCACATCGGGCTGGAACAGGGTCACAATGCGCGCCAGCGCGGCCTGCGGGTCAGCCGTCAGATCGGCGTAATTCACCAGCATCTGATCGCGGGCAAAATCCGAGGTCACCCATTTTTCGCTGAAGTCGAGAAAGCGGGTGAACTGGTTGGAGGCAAAGCGCCGAAAGCTTTCGGCGCTGTCTTCGCCGCCGGTGCGGATGAACAGCTCGAAGTTGGACACCACGGAGGGCAGGAAATCACGGTACTGGATCAGATAGGGCTGACCGGCGATCTGCGGCACGGTCAGATCGAAGTCGTGGTTCTTGGTAAAATGGATGCGGCCCAGATGCGCGCAGGGCACCTGTTTGCAGCACTGCTCGATATCCTTCAGAGACGGCGGCGCCTTGTGGAACTCGCAATAACCGAAACCGGGGCCGAAATAGCCCATAAGCAGCCGCACAAGCAGATGATGCCCACTGCGCGGCCAGCTGATGCCCATAACCGGGGTCAGCCGCAACGGGGAAGCCTGCGCGCTCATTTGCCGGTCCTCGCGGAGCCGTCTGCGCGGTGCAGCAGACGTTGCAGCCAGACGCGCGGCGCGGCTGCGAGTGCGGTCTTGTGCGCCGCGGTCTGCCGGGATGTGTCTTGTGCCATTTGCAGCCCTTCGGTTTTGCCGTTCGCTGATGTGTCCATTCCCGCCGTGCCAGCCTGCGCTTTTGTCCGCGTCCCTGCGTCCAGGCCCGCCAGAATTTCGTGCATGCGGGCACCATAGCGCTTGGCAATCGCCGTCTCGCCAAAGGCGGTCTGCACATTGTTCCATGCAGCTTCGGCGCGACGCTTGGCTTCTTGTGGATCGTCGTAAAGCGCGCGCATCTGGCGCGCCGCATCGTCCACGTCCGGTTCGGCCCATTTCTGGCCCGGGCGCACAAAGATGTAATCGTGCGGTCCCAACTCCGTCAGGGTGTAATCCACCGGCCAGCAGGTGCCCTCGGGGCAGAAATCGACGTTGCCCGAATATTGCGTGCAGATCACCGGCACCCGCAGGTTCATCGCCTCGATCATCCCGAACCCCCAGCCTTCAGCGCGGTGCAGCGACAGATAGGCATCGGCGCCCTTCTTGAGTCGCAGCAGATCCTCGTAGGCCAGCGTTTCGTTGATCAGCACGATGCGCTTGTCCTGCGCCAGCACCGCGTCGACCTTTTCCCAGATCGCGATCTGTGCCGGATCTGCGATCTTGGTGCGGTTCTGGGTCTTGATCACCAGCCGGACATGGGCATTCTCGGCGGTATCCGGAAAAGCCGTCCGAAAGGCCTCAAGCACGCCCAGCGGGTTCTTGCGCTGCACGAAGGAAAAGCTGTCGAAGGTGACCATGAAGGCAAAGTCATCGGGTTTGATCCCGGCGGTCTTGCGCAGGTAGCTGCGCGCCTCTGTGCGGTCGATCTCGGGCAGGGCCTCGAAGCTCATGCCGACATTGGTCACCGGGATATCAGTATGCGGCTGGAACACCTGCACGCCGTATTCGGTGGAAACCCAGATCTCGTCGAGCATATCCATGCCGAGGTAGTGACAGGCGCCGGGGCTGTCGAGTTCCCAGAAGAAATAGCCGATGTTGTAGGCGCCGGTGAACACGTCGGGCTGATAGGCATAGACCAGCGGGATCGCCTCTGCGTTCAGGTGGATCAGGTTGACCTTGGCGCGGCGATAATCGGCCACCGCTTCGGCGCGCGAAAACCCTTCGGGCGCGGGGTTATCAAGGCCAAAGTCCACCTTGTTGACCGCAAAGCCCGAGCGTTCGAGCATTTCGGAGGACAGCCGCGTCGCTTGCCCCAGACCGGAGGCTTTCTTGTAGGGGCCGATCACCTGAAGATCCACGGGCGGGGCCTCGGGGACAGGGGGCAGTTGCGCATATTCCAGCCGGTGACCTTCGGCGGTGAAGGTCAAGAACCGCCGCGCGTCCAGATCGAAACCCTGCAGGCGCAGCGCGCGGGCATAGGCTGCCCGGGTCAGCCCCGGCAACCGGGTGCCCAGTTCGGCGCACAGGCTGGCAAGCGGCAGGGCGCCGCCCCTTTTGGTCAGCGCCGCATCAATCGTCTCGGCGGGCATGTAGCGCAGGATGTCGGGCTGCGACAGCGCCTGCAGCATCATCGCGCAGGCAAACCGGCAGCGGTCGTCCTCAAAGGCAAGATCGAGCGCCTTGAACTCGGACACCTCCATGCGCACGCGCAGCATGAAATCCGACGGCGCCCAGGTCTTGCCCTCGTAGTCGGGCGGCACGGCGCGCAGGTGGTCGGCCATGAAATCGGGCACCAGGCAGTCTTCGCAGTGGATCGCATGGGCCTGGCGGTAGGCCCACCAGTACAGCACACAGCCGTACCAGTCGTCATTGCTCAGATCCAGCGCCTGCACGATTGGTGGCACATCCACCACAAAGGCCCAGAGCGCCCGGGTAAAGCTGTTCTTCTGGCCGCCGATCACCACCGGTTCATTGAGATAGTCGATCGCGGCGCGTGACAGTGGGACACGCAGACCGCCGCGCATGGTGCTGTAGGCGCCAAGGTAGCGCTTGTAAAAATGCGCGATGTCGGCGGGGTTGCGCGCGGTGTCGAATTGCTCATCGAGCCGGTCGCGGTAGCGGATGTATTCGGCATAGCCAAACATCTGTTCGGGCAGCCGCGCGTCCGGGTCGATGTAGTCGCGATCGGAGAACAGCGTCGCATGTGTGGGGGGCAGCGGGCGCGGCCCGACGGGTTCGGGCATCTGCCCGCTTGTCGCCCCGTCCATAAGCCGCGTCAGCAACTGCAGATCACCATATAGCAGTTTTTGCAGCGCGGTGCTGTCGTGCGGCAGGCCCTTGGTATCGTCGGTGCCAGCCCCTTCCAGCGTCCAGCTGCCGATACGCACCGGGGTCGGGCCTTGCACGCAGATCTCGGCGTGCCCGCCATTGGCGGCGACCAGTGCCTGCAAGGTCTCCGTGAGCGGGATGGCAAAACCGTAATGGCCGGTACCGATGCCCGCCGCCTCTAGGTCACCGCGAAAGATATTCGCCGGGGCCTGGGCCAGCAGAGCGCCGCGGACATAAAGCCCGACGCGCAATTCGCCCATGTCCTTGCGCAGCGGCTGCGCCCAGCCGACCAGCGCGCCACCTATGGCGCCATCAACGTGACCGCGCACACCCATCCGGCGTGCGCGCAGCCCCCTCAGACGGCGTGAGAGTCCTTCAACCGAGGGCATCGAAGTCAGATTTTGCCATCATCTCTGCCAGCTGACGCACATCGACCTGCGGCTTCCAGCCGAGTTTGGTCTGCGCCTTGGTCGAATCGCCGATCAGCAGGTCCACTTCGGCAGGGCGGTAGAACTTGGGGTTCACCTTCATCACCAGCTTGCCGGTCTTACGGTCGGTAGCGGTCTCGTCCTCGCCCTCTCCGGTCCACTCCAGATCCATGCCAAGCGCTTCGCCGGCATAGGTAAAGAAGTCGCGGATCGTGGTGGTGACATTGGTGGCCAACACGTAGTCATCCGCCTCGTCCTGTTGCAGCATCCGCCACATGCCTTCGACGTAATCGCCGGCAAAGCCCCAGTCGCGCTTGGCGTCCATATTGCCCAGCTCCACCGGATCGCTTCCGCCATGCGCCAGCGCCGCCAGGCCCAGGGTGATCTTGCGGGTTACGAATTCCTTGCCGCGCAGCGGGCTCTCGTGGTTGAACAGGATCCCCGAGCTGGCATGCATGCCAAAGCTTTCGCGGTAGTTCATGGTGATGTAATGGCCGTAGACCTTGGCCACACCGTAGGGCGAGCGCGGATAAAGCCGCGTGGTTTCGGACTGCGGCACTTCCTGAACCAGGCCGAACATCTCGGAGGTCGAGGCCTGATAGAAGCGGGTCTCGGGGCGCAACGTGCGCAGCGTATCGAGGATACGCACAACCGCCATGCCATCGACCTCGGCGGTATAGACCGGCAACTCCCAGGACGCGCCGACAAAGCTTTGGGCAGCGAGGTTGTAGAATTCGTCCATCTCGATCTTCTGGATGGTGCGGAAGATATTGTTGGGCTCGGACAGGTCGAACTCGTGCAGTTGCACGTCCTTGGCCACGCCAATCTGCTCGAGGCGGGTGGTCTCGGGCTGCGAGATACGGCGCACACCGCCGTGGACCTCATAGCCCTTTTCCAGAAGCAGTTTGGCCAGATATGCGCCGTCCTGTCCGGTGATGCCGGTTATAAAAGCTGTTTTCATGTCGGAATGCCCCATCGTTTTATGCAGTGTCGGGTTATGCGGTATCGGCTGGCCCATTCTGGCCCATTCAATCGCTCGTGGCATAGCTCGCCTGTGGGCCGGATGCAATCGCATTGGGCCGCAAAGCGGCGATGAAGCGCCACCTGATGCGGCAGTGCAGCAAGACCTGTGCAGGTATCTGCGACGGGATTGCGCACGGCGCCTATGTAGCCTAAGAAGCACCTGCTGATCGGGGGGTGCCGCCTTTGCAGCGCAAAACGCCTCCAAGTGCCATTTGTAAAGGACCCGCGTTTACATGCCCGCCGAGAATTCTTTTTCCAATTTGATCCATGAGACCGCCGAAGGCCTGTTCGGGACGACCGCCCTGAGCCAGCCCGCCGACGCCTTGCCCGCCTTTACCAATCCGCAAGGCCCCGGACCCAGCCCGCTGGACATGCTGCCCGCCCCCGAGGACTATGGCGCCACCTTCAAGGACGCGGCGCGCGCCAGCGCGCTGTCGATCCTGAGCGATGAGGCCCTGCATTACACGCTTTATGGCCGCCAGCAGGGCCGCGCGCTTCTGGCGAAGATCACACCGGACATCAAACGTGTGGTGATGATTGCGCCGAGCTATCTCAAGCAATGCGGCATCGGTGAATACGGCCGCTACCTGTCATCCGAACTGGCCAAGCAGGTCGAAGAGGTCCGCGTGGTGCGCACTTCTTCGGCGGCGATCGACCTGGGGGCGGAATTCCTCAAGGATGCGCTGGTGCTGGTCAACCATGGCCCGGGCCTGTTCGACGGTCTGAACCCGCGGCTGAGCCAGGGCGAATCCACCACCCGGCTGCTGCAGAACCTCGATCTGCTGGCGCGCGATTTCGGCGCGATCCCGCTTATCATCCACCATTCGCTTCTGGATACCGATCACGACCTGCTGTTTTCGCGTCAGCAGCAGATCATGAACTCCAATATCCCCTCGGTGGCCTTCATCTCCTCGGCGGGGCGGCATTTCTTCATTCCCACCATGGAGCTGGGCGTCTCGCCGGTGTCGCTGCCGCCGATCCCCGAGGCCGCGGCAGACGCAACACCAGACAAAACGGTGGGCAAGAAAACTGCCAAAAAGTCCGGCAAAAAGACCAAGGCCAGCTATCCCAAGGGCCCCTATGTGCCCAACCGCGACGAGCGCCCCGAGGTTGTCGGCTTCTTCGGCTTCTTCCAGTACGGCGGCAAGGATTTCGATTCACTGTTCCACTTGGTGCGCGAATTGCGCGGCAAGCTGGTTGGCTCCGTCGCCACCTCCAATGCCGATGAACTGGCCCGCTTCAACGAAACCCTCGCGCATCTGGACCTGCCGTCGGACCTGGGCACCGGCTGGGTCGACGATACCGAACTGCTGGCGCGGCTGCACGAGGCCGATTACTTCTATCTGCCGCAGAACGATTACGATCACTGGAACAACTCGGCCACGGCGCGCTTTGTGACCAACCTCGACCGGCCGCTGTTCCTGCCCCCGCACCACCCGTTCCTGGATATGGACGATGGGGCGATCTTTGCCTCGAAGGAAGACCTGCCGCGGATCGTGGCGCATTTCCGCGAAGAGGGCCATTTTGCCGAAGCCGTGCGCCGCGTGCAGGCGTTCCGTGCTCGCGCCGACATGGCCAATACCGCCAAGGCCGTGCGCACCGGGATGGTGACGCGCACCGCCGATGTGGGGCAGGCACTGCTCGAGACTCCCTCGGCGCTCTCGGCCGAACGCTTCGAGGAACTGCCCGGCCCGGCCCGCGATGCCTTTGCCCAGACCCTAGGCGCGCCGAAGGGCGCCGATCTGGACACCGTACTGCCGCATCTGCCCGCGCTCTACCGCGCGCCTGCGCCGCGGCAATACTGGCGCAAGCACTACGAGCTGGGTGATTTCGTGCATGGCACGCTGCTGGAAAACCTGCACGCCGCCTATATGAACTGTGCCAAGCGCCCGATCACCTTCCGCGAGATGATCGGCGTGCTGAACAGCGCCCTGAACACCGAAGGTGGCCCGCTTTGGCAGATCGGTGACACCACTCGCGCCGCGATTCTGCGCGCGCTGGATGACAAGGGCGGGCTGTTCTTCGACCCCGAGATCGTCTTCTTGGACAATGGCGCGCTGGCAGATGACTGGCAGGCGCTGCTGGCCCCCGAGCGCATCGAAGATTTTGCCAAGGCCAAGACCGCGCGGCGCGCTGCCGTGCAAGCCGCCGCCGCAAAATCCGACCCGGTCTGGCCGGAGATCACCAACCTGGCCGAACTGCTGCTGATCCCGGCGCCGCTCTTGCGGCAGCGCTCTGCACCGATCGATCTGTCGCTTCTGGACCTGGACGCGGTGCAGGCGGTGCGCAAACCCTCGCAGCGGCTCAATCGCCTGATTGCCCAAGCCAACGATGCCGGTCTGCGGCTTGGCGATCATCTGGTTTTTGATCACCTTCAAGTGCCCGAGATCAATCCGCGCGTCACCCATTACGCGATCGAGGATTTTCTCTATTACAGCGGTGACATGTTCATCCTGAACGCCGTACGCTGCATCGACAAGCGCAACCCCTTCGCGATCGAGGCCATGGGGCTGAATTCCATGCTCAATACGCTGGGCATGGCAGCGGTGTTGCAACATCTGCTGCTGCGCGCCGAAGGCCGCATCACCGTTGCGGGCTTTGACAAGACCCGCGACATGGAAGGCGAAGCCGAAGCCTTCCGCCGCTTCATGGACGCGGCGCGCGATCCGCTGTTTGGCCTGATCGAGGCGCGCAACACCTACGAGGTGCAAAAGCGCAACAATGGCCGCTGGTGGCTTGCCAACAAGGAATCCTGCGACGCGCTCCGGCACGATTCAGGCTCGAATATGGGGGTGCTCAGCCTGACTTATGCGCTGCTGAGCGAATCCCCCGCAGAGCGCGCCAACCCCAGGCTGCGCCGCGACAACCCGGTCTGGCAGATGGACTCCCTGGGCCGGTTCCGCCGCGCCGCCGATACCCTGCACGACGGGCTGGCGCTCAAGCCCGGCAAGACCTTGACCCTGTCGCCCAACACGGCGGGCGCCTTCGAAACCGCCAGCGCCGGCTTTTACCCGACCGAAGAGGCCGGCGTCTGGACCCGCGGGCTTGAAGGCTCTATCGTGCTGCAACTGGATCCCGAGGCGCTGCCCACGGCCCCCAAAGACGGCGCAAAAGCGCTGCGCCTGACGCTGGGCTTTTTCGGCTCTAGCCACTTCGAGGGGCAGCGCAAGATGACGCTATCGCTGCTCAAGGCCGATCTCTCGGCGCTGGCGCTGTTCGATGTCAATGGCACCGAAGAGCCGCCGCTGGCCAGCACGATCACAAGCGTCACGAGGGACGCGCCGATCGAGGTCGATCTGCCACTCGAGGCGCTGCAGGAGGCCGGGCCCTATACCCTGCGGCTTGAGATCGACCGGGGGACAAGCCCGATGGAGGCCGGCCTGTCGCCCGATGAGCGGCAGCTGGGCATCCTGGTCAAGACCCTCACGCTGGCGCCATTGCCCGCAGCTGCACCGTCGCGTAGCGAGGGACCGGAAGACGGGGCAAAAGAGGTGCGTGAGGACGGACCAGAAGATGACGGCCAGACCGCAACAACGCCCGAGGTGGCCTGAGCGGCGCCCCGAGAACGCGACCGGAACAGGTGAAGGACCTCCGCCATATGCGCAAACGTTTCTTGATTGTTGTCGGCCTGCCAAAATCAGGCACGACGTTTTTGTATGCTGAATGCGCTAAACGGTCAGACGCCTTTGCGATGCCGCTGCACGTCAAGGAGGTGGATTACTTCCGCCGCGGGGCCGATCCGGAACAATATCTGGCAATGTTCGACCCCGAGGGCGACAAGGTCATCGTCGATGCCTCGCCGCTCTATATCGACAATATCGAACAGAGCGTCGGCAACATGAAAGCCGCGCTTGACGGCCACGACGTGCAGATCGTGGTCTGCCTGCGCGATCCGCTGGAGCGGGCGTTCTCGCATTATCTGCATGATGTGGCCCAGCACCAGAAGATCACCGGCCACGCCGATTACAGCTTCTGGTCGCCCACGGTCATGGCGAAATACATCTATCCCTTGGAGCCGCGCATCCGCTATCTGCAAGAGGCCTTTGGCGCCGACAACGTGCACGGCTTTGCCTTTGGCACCGACATGAGCGGCTTTGAGGCCCGCCTGCGCGATTTCGCCGGACTCGACGCCGATTGGCACCTTGATCTGAGCCACAACCCGGCGCCGGGCTTTACCTCTCCGCAGGTCTATTACAACGGCGACGCCGACAGCGAGATCCCGTTGGCCGGCGCGCGCCACCTGCTGCCTGCCGGACAGCTTCTGGTGGTCAACCGGCAGTATTCGATCCTGCGCAAGCAGATCCACCGGCCGCTGGCCGAACAGATCGTGATGCGTCAATCGAGCCTGACCCGGCAGTTCGATACCGGAACGCTGGACGATCAGGCACGCGGCCGGCTCTATGACGACATGGAGGCCGCCGCCGCACTGTTGGGGCTGGACATGGGGCTGAGCCGGGCGCCGCGGATGATGCATTCCAAACCCTCGGATTCGGTGCCCGATCACATCCTGGCGCAGCTGCCGCTGCTCGGCAGCCTTGACGAGGTGGTCGCCAAGATGATGGCCACCGGCCTGCAACCGACCATGCGCACGATCACCGACATGCCGCATGCCGGCCCGTCGCTGGCCCGCGAGATGGCGCGCATGCAGCTGGTGCAGGCCAAGGATCCGTCCGAAAACATCACATCCCATGCGCTGCAAACTCAGATCGTCGAGACCTTTGGCCCGATCCCGCTGTATATTGAGGCACTGATGCACAGGCATGTGGCGCGCAGCCAGTTCGACGAGGCGCTGGAGATGTTCGCCTCCTACGGCGGGACGAACCGGTTGCTCTGGCCGATGGATCTGGCGCAGTTCCTGAACGCCCGCAAGATTGACCTGCCCGGGGAAATTGCCGCACGCTTCGAAGAGGCCGGCGTGCGCGTCCGACTGCCCGACTAAGCCCCCGCGCCGCCAAACGCTTCGCGGTGCCGCGTGGGTTGCCTGCGCGGTGGATATCCGCAACCCCGAAAACCCCGGATCTGCGCTGTGCCGGGGTGTCAGGCTGTCTGCGCCGAACTGATCATCCCTGGCAGCGCGGCGCGCCAATCGGGGCGCGGCAGGCCAAAAGACGTCTCGAACCCGCTGCAATCGAGCCGGGAATTGCGCGGCCGCGCGGCCGGGGTCGGCCAAGCCTCGGAGGCGATATCGGTGATCTCGCAGGAAAGCCCTGCGGTCTGCATGATGGCGCGGGCCAAATCGGCCCAAGAGACCTCGGGCGCGCCGGAATAATGATAGACCCCGGCAAGGGCGGGATCACGCAGCAAACCCTGCACCGCTGCAAGGCAGGCCTCGGCGAGCGCATCGGCCGGGGTTGGCCCGCCGATCTGATCCCCCACCACGCTCAAGGCATCGCGCGTCGCGCCAAGCCGCAGCATGGTGGTGACAAAGTTTGCGCCGCCGCCCGAGACAACCCAGGCGGTGCGGATCACCGCATGGGCGCCACCCGCCTGCACCACGGCCTGTTCACCCGCCAACTTGCTGCGGCCATAGGCATTGAGCGGCGCGGTCGGCGCATCGGGCAGGCGTGGCTGATCTCCGGAGCCGTCAAAGACGTAATCGGTCGAGACATGTACCAGCGGGATGCCCTGCGCCACGCAGGCCCGCGCCATGGCTCCGGGGGAATCGGCGTTGATGCGCGTGGCAAGCGGCTCTTCGTCCTCGGCGCGATCGACGGCGGTATAGGCGGCGGCGTTGATCACGGCGCGGGGCCGATGCGCCGTGATTGCGGCGGCGCAGGCCTGCGGATCGCTCAGATCGGCGGCATCACGCTCGAGCGCGGTCACACCTGCATGGCTCTGCAAGGCGCGGGCCAACTGCCCGGTTTTTCCAAAGACAAGGATCATGCTTTTCCCAACCTCTGGCCCACACCTGCACGATCCTGCAAGGCGCGCCACCAGTCTTCGTTGTCCAGATACCAGCGCACGGTCTTTTCCAAGCCCTGCTCAAGCGTCACCGAGGGCCGCCAGCCCAGTTCGGCGCGGATGCGCGTGGGGTCGATGGCATAGCGCAGATCATGCCCGGGCCGGTCGGTGACAAACTCAATCAGGCTGGAATAGGGTCTATTGGTAGGCCGCAGCCGGTCAAGGATGACACAGATCATCTGCACCAGGTCGATGTTGCGCGCCTCGTTCTCGCCGCCGATGTTGTAGCTGCGCCCCACCTCGCCGCGCATCACCACCGTCAGCAGCGCATCGGCGTGATCCTCGACATAAAGCCAGTCGCGCACGTTCTCTCCGGCGCCGTAAACCGGGATCGGCTTGCCCGCCAAAGCGTTCAGGATCACCACCGGCACCAGTTTTTCGGGAAAGTGGAAGGGCCCGTAATTGTTGGAGCAATTGGTCAAAACGACCGGCAGACCATAGGTCTCATGCCATGCGCGGACCAAATGGTCGCTGGATGCTTTGGAGGCGGAGTAGGGCGAGCGCGGGTCATAAGGCGTGTCTTCGGTGAACATGCCCTCTGCACCCAGCGAGCCATAGACCTCATCCGTCGAGATGTGATGAAAGCGGAACTCTTCTGGCTTGCCCTGCGCCACCCAATAGCGGCGCGCGGCTTCGAGCATGTTGTAGGTGCCGGTAATATTGGTCTCGATGAAATCCCCGGGGCCGTCGATTGAGCGGTCCACATGGCTTTCCGCGGCCAGATGCATCACCGCGTCTGGCTGGTGTGCCGCTAGAATACGATCCAGCGCCGCACGGTCGCGAATGTCGGCATGCTCAAAGGAATAGAGCGGATCATCCGTCACGCTGGCGAGGTTTTCGAGACAACCCGCATAGGTCAGCGCATCCAAGTTGACGACCTCATGCCCCCGCGCCACCGCCAGCCGCACCACTGCTGAGCCGATAAAGCCGGCGCCGCCCGTCACCAGAATCTTCATGTCGCTTCCCCATAGGTAAATGGGCTGTTGAAAGCCGCCCAATGCGCGGCCTTGGCGTCTTTGTCAGAGAGGATTGCCCTCCCGGATATGCCCCAATCGATGCCAATATCAGGGTCGTCAAAACGCACAGCCCCATCGCATTCGGGCGCATAGTAGTCGGTGCATTTATAAATGATCTCTGTGTCAGGCGCGCGCGTCGCAAAGCCATGCAAAAAGCCCTTGGGGATCAACAGTTGTAATCCGTTCTCAGCGGTCAAGTCATAGCCGACCCATTGACCATAGGTCGGACTGCCCTTGCGGATATCCACCGCCACATCGAACAGCGCGCCTCGCCCACAGCGCACCAGCTTGTTCTGCGCGTGGGGCGGGGCCTGAAAATGCAATCCGCGCACGGTCCCCACGGCGGCAGAGAGCGAGTGGTTGTCCTGCACGAAATCAAGCATGATCCCATGTTCCGCGAGCGCCTTGCGGTTCCAGCTTTCTGAAAAGAACCCTCGTGCATCGCCGAACCTTGTGGGCTTTAACAAAAGGACCCCCGGTAGGGCGGTTTGGGTTACTTGCATGGCGGCGTGATCCTTGAAGGCTTCACACTTTCCATAGCAAGCAATAGAGTCGGTGTCATGGGATGGAATAAGAGGGCGCGTTTACAAACCAGCAGAACAAACCCTTTCTGCCAGTGACGCTTACATTAACCCCTCTTTCTTCAGGAATTTGCTTTGAAAGCTCCAGTTTTTGTTGGCCATGTCTGTCATAGAAAATGAAACTGGTGTATCGCCTTCCCAAGAATGCCTTTTTAGAGAATGCCCTTTATGACTACGACAGCCCTGACCCACCTGCAGCGCCTTGAGGCGGAGAGCATTCACATCCTACGAGAGGTTGCTGCGGAAGCCGAAAACCCCGTGATGCTTTACAGTGTCGGCAAGGACAGCGCCGTCATGCTGCATCTGGCAAAGAAAGCCTTCTACCCGGCGCCGCCGCCCTTTCCACTGCTGCATGTTGATACCACGTGGAAGTTTCAGGACATGTACGCGCTTCGGGATCGTGCGGCGAAAGACGCTGGGATGGAGTTGCTCGTGCACCAGAACCCCGAAGCGGCAGAGCAGGGGATCAACCCATTCGACCACGGCGCACTGCATACTGACATGTGGAAAACCGAAGGGCTGAAACAAGCGCTCGACAAGCACGGTTTTGATGTGGCTTTCGGCGGTGCGCGTCGCGATGAGGAGAAATCCCGCGCTAAGGAGCGCGTCTTCTCTTTCCGCTCAGCAAACCACCGGTGGGAACCCAAGAACCAGCGCCCGGAGCTCTGGCGGCTTTACAATGCCCGCAAAGCCAAGGGTGAAAGCGTCCGAGTATTCCCAATCTCGAACTGGACCGAATTGGATATCTGGCAGTACATCCACCTTGAGGGGATTGAGATCGTTCCCCTGTATTTCTCGGCACCGCGGCCCACTGTCACGCGCGATGGGATGATCCTTATGGTTGACGACGACCGTTTCCCGTTAGAGCCGGGTGAGGCGCCTGAAATGCGCTCGATCCGCTTTCGCACCCTAGGCTGCTACCCCCTGACCGGCGCGGTGGAGAGCGAGGCGAAAACGCTGCCCGAGGTCATTCAGGAAATGCTGCTAACCACCACGTCTGAACGGCAGGGGCGTGCGATCGACCATGATCAGGCGGCCTCAATGGAGAAAAAGAAGCAAGAAGGCTATTTCTGACGCTTCCTTTCTTTTCCGGCCCTTCCATTTAAGCAGAGACATTGCCCCCATGACCGCCCAAAATCCGACCTATAAGACCGACGCCCTTATTGCCGAAGACATCGACGCCTATCTGGAATTGCACCAGCATAAAACCATGCTGCGCTTTATCACCTGTGGCTCTGTCGATGATGGCAAATCCACACTGATCGGGCGGCTGCTCTATGACAGCAAGATGATCTTTGAGGACCAACTGGCGACCCTTGAGGCTGACAGCAAGCGCGTGGGCACCCAAGGGCAGGATATCGATTTCGCTCTGTTGGTGGACGGTCTGGCGGCAGAGCGTGAGCAGGGCATCACCATCGACGTCGCCTACCGTTTCTTCTCGACCGAGAAGCGCAAGTTCATCGTGGCCGACACGCCGGGCCACGAACAATATACCCGCAATATGGTCACCGGCGCCTCGACTGCAGACCTTGCAGTGATCTTGATTGATGCCCGCAAGGGTGTGCTGACTCAGACCCGTCGCCACAGCTATCTCGTGCATCTGTTGGGCATCCGACATGTCGTGTTGGCCGTCAACAAGATGGATCTCGTGGATTATGATCAAGCCATTTATGACCAGATTGTCGAGGACTACCGGACCTTCGCCGAAAGCATCGGGCTCTCCGATTTCACGGCCATTCCGATCTCGGGCTACAAGGGCGACAATATCACGGGCCCGAGCGCGAATACCCCTTGGTACAAAGGCCCGGCGCTCCTGCCGCATTTGGAGGCGGTGACGCTAGAAAGCACAGTCGAGCAATCCGAGCCGTTCCGGATGCCAGTACAATGGGTGAACCGGCCCAATCTCGATTTCCGCGGTTTCGCGGGTCTCATCGCCAGCGGACAGTTGCGCCCGGGTGATCCGGTCCGCGTCTTGCCCTCGGGCAAGACCTCGACCATCGGACGGATCGTCAATCTGGATGGTGACCGGGAACTCGCCGTTGCGGGGGAGTCGGTGACGGTAACCTTGGCGGATGAAATCGACTGTTCGCGGGGTCAGGTGATCGTGGCAGCACAGTCCCCGCTCGAAGTGGCGGACCAGTTCGAAACCACGCTCGTTTGGATGGACGATGCCGAACTGGTTCCGGGGCGCGCCTATGCCCTTAAAATGGGGGCGCAAACGGTGTCGGCGACCGTTCAGCAGCCTAAATATGAGGTTAACGTCAACACTCAGGAACATATCGCGACAAAGACCTTGGAGTTGAACGCCATCGGCGTCGCAAACATCACGACTGACCGCGAAATCCCCTTTGCCCCCTATAGCGAGAACCGAGATCTGGGCGGCTTCATCCTGATTGACCGGATCACAAATCGCACTGTGGCGGCCGGCATGATCAATTTCGCCCTGCGCCGCGCTCAGAACATTCATTGGCAGGCCACGGATATTGGCCGTGACCACCATGCATCAATGAAACACCAAAAGCCTGCGGTGCTTTGGCTTACCGGGCTTTCCGGGTCCGGCAAGTCCACGATCGCCAATGTCATCGAAAAAAAGCTCGCCCGAATGAACCGTCACACCTTCCTTCTGGACGGCGACAACGTGCGCCATGGGTTGAACAAGGATCTGGGCTTTACTGAGACGGACCGGGTCGAGAACATCCGCCGTGTGGGTGAAGTGGCAAAGTTGATGACGGATGCGGGTCTCATCGTCATTACCGCATTCATTTCACCCTACCGTTCGGAACGGGACATGGTGCGCAACATGATGCAGCCTGGTGAATTCCTTGAGGTCTTCGTTGATACACCGCTCAACGTGGCTGAGAGCCGGGACGTGAAAGGGCTTTATGCCAAGGCACGCGCTGGCGAGCTGAAGAACTTCACCGGGATCGATGCGCCCTATGAGGCGCCGGAAGCGCCAGAGTTGCGCATCGATACGACGGCTCTGAGTGCTGAAGAAGCGGCGGACTTGATTATCGCGAGGCTGATCCCGGAGCGCTAATTCTTGTCTGCTCTGAGCAACATACCTCGCGCCGTCCCTAGCTTTGTCCCGTACCGTTCATAGTTCGACTTTCTAACTCGCCCACCGCGAACATTCGTAGCCTTAATGTAAGGTCTGAACCAACTTGCGGGTTTCCTTTACGAACAAGATGTGCGGCAGGCATTTCAACAAGACATATAGCCATCAAATAAAGGCAATATCGCCGATTTCAAAACCGGATAGATCGGCGGTTGACCGGAGGATTGCGACGCCACTATTACCGACCATAACGGTAACTTCATTGGTAACGCCATCATAGCTAACTGATGCAGTATTTGTGCCGCCAAGCTGGAGCCTATCCGTTCCCAGCCCGAACGGTCGCAAGATCGATGCAGGCGACGGCCCTGACGGGCCAAGTCGGTTCTCGCCCCTTCCGGGATGTGCTAGCCCGGGGCCCAGAAACAACGCAACGCGCATTTGAAGGCAAGCTTATGGCACCTAAATTCGGAACCTCGGGCCTGCGCGGTCTGGTCGTGGAGCTGACGCCCGCGCTGATCGCGCATCATGTCACGGCCTTTCTGCGGACCTGTCCGGCGGGCAGCGGGCTTTTTGTCGGGCGCGATCTGCGGGGCAGTTCCCCCCGCATCGCGGATGACGTGATCGCAGCGGCGCGGGCCTTGGGCATCGATGTCACCGATTGCGGGGCGGTGCCGACCCCGGCGCTGGCGCTGGCTGCGATGGCGGCAGGGGCGGCGGCGGTGATGGTCACCGGCAGTCATATCCCCGCCGACCGCAACGGGCTGAAATTCTATACGCCGGAGGGCGAGATCACCAAGGCGCAGGAGGTCGCGATCCTGGCAGCGCTGGAGGAGGCGCCCCCTGCCCCGGCCCGGTCCGGCGCGCTGGCCCATGCCAAACCCGGCCCGCGTTTCGTTGCGCGCTACGCCCTTGCCTTCGGGCCGGATGCCCTGACCGGGCGGCGCATCGGCATCTGGTCGCACAGCGCCGTGGGCCGCGATCTGCTGATCGACACGCTGGCCGCGCTTGGCGCCGAAACGGTGGAAATCGCGCGATCCGAGACATTCATCCCGGTCGATACCGAGGCTGTGCCCAAAGATGCCCGCGCCTTCCTGCGCGAAACCGCCGCCACGCAAAGGCTGGATGCCATCGTCTCGACCGATGGCGATGGCGACCGCCCGCTGGTGACGGATGAGGCCGGGGAGGTGATCCCCGGCGATATTCTGGGCCAGATCACCGCCGGATTGCTGGGGGCGGGGGTGACGGTGACGCCGGTTTCCTCGAATACCGGGATCGAGGCATCGGGCGCGATGGCCCGGGTGATCCGCACAAAGATCGGATCGCCCTATGTGATTGCCGGGATGGAGGCAGCGCTGGCCGGGGATCCCGCAGCCCGGGTCGTGGGATATGAGGCCAATGGCGGCTTTCTTCTGGGTTTTGACGCGACAGGCCCCGCAGGCCCCCTGCCCGCGCTGATGACCCGTGACAGCCATCTGCCGATCATCGCGCCACTGGTGGCCGCAGGCCAAGGCCCGATCAGCGCCCGCGTCGCGGCTGAACCCGCCCGTTTCACCGCTGCCGACCGGTTGCAGGAGGTCCCGACCGAGGCCTCGGCGGCGCTGGTCGCAGCACTCAGCGAGGAACCGGCGGCGCAGGCGGGTTTTCTGGCCGATTTCGGGGATGAGACACTGACCGGGATCGACCGGACCGACGGGCTGCGCCTGACGCTGGCATCCGGGCGGATCATCCATCTGCGCCCCTCGGGCAATGCGCCGGAACTGCGCTTCTATGCTGAGGCGGAAACAGCGGCGGCGGCGGCGGCGCTGCTGGCACAGGGGCTGGCCAGCCTGCGGGCGCGGATCGGCTGAACCGGGCAAAGGGCCGCTGGTGGGACGGGGCAAAAATGTTTCGCGCGCGAAACAAAGGCCGCCCCGCCCCCTTTTCCGTCACTTTCCGGTTTTCAGCCAGGCCTCCAGCCGTTCGCGGAAGTCCGGGCCGACCGCGGGGCCTGAAAGGGTCAGCACCGGTTTGGAGAGTACCGCAAAGTGTGGGGCAGTTGAATTTTGGGATTGATGCTGGCAAGGGTTTTGGATGTCATCCGCTTCTCAAATCTATCAGCTAAAGGTACGCCTTCTCGGGTTGAGCCCGATGATCTGGCGGCGTGTTTTGGTATCGGATTCGACGACACTGCGTGAACTGCACGGCATTCTTCAGGTTGCGATGGGCTGGGAGGGCATTCATCTGTTCCTCTTCGAGGTTCACGCGGTACAGTACGGCTCGTTCGAGTTGCATGCTGGAAACCCCGATGTATCCTTGCAGCAGTTTGGATTCTGCGAGAACCAACGATTTTCCTATGTTTACGATATGGGAGATCACTGGGAACACGAAATCCGTGTTGAAGCGATTAATCCGCCACCAAAGAAAACCTATCCGGCCTGCATAGGCGGTTCCGGAGCCTGCCCGCCTGAAGATTGTGGTGGTGTATATGGGTATCTTGAACGGCGGGATGAGGCTGACGGCTATGATGCCTGGAATGACATGGGCGTCATGGTTGGTTTCCTTGAAGATGTTGTAGCAGCGAACGCCCCCAATCGGCCGGTATCTGATTTCATGTCTGACGAGGTGGAAGCTGCGATGGAACGGGTGGTTGCTCGCAAACCGTTCGTCGAGGGGAAATTCTCACGGGGTGCTGTGAACAAGCGGTTTCGATCCGGAGATCATCGCGACCTGATGCGCCAGCAGATGTGGTAAGGGCCGTCCGTAATCGTTCGGTTCCGGACATGACATGATGGCCTGTCCAGAAACTATCTTGAATCGGTATCGAACAGGTATATGATTCTGGACGACATTTCCGGACAGAATTACGACCCTGTGACCAGAACATTTGCTTACGCCAGAGTATCGACGATTGAACAGGACCCCGAGAACCAGATCCGGGAGATTGCTGCTGCGGGATTTGTGGTGGAGCCGCACCGGATGATCGCCGAAACTGTTTCAGGCTCACAGGCCATCGCACACCGGAAGGGATTTGCGCGTCTTCTCGACAAGATGGAGCACGGCGATGTTCTTGTCGTGACCAAACTGGACAGGCTGGGGCGTGATGCGATTGATGTCAGCACCACCGTGGCCAAGCTGGAAGCCTTGGGCATCCGTGTGCATTGCCTTGCATTGGGTGGCGTGGATCTGACCAGTTCCGCGGGCAAGCTGACGATGGGTGTGATCAACGCGGTTGCCCAGTTCGAGCGTGACCTGCTGATCGAGCGCACGCAATCCGGGCTGGCACGCGCCAAGGCGCAAGGCAGAGCATTGGGGCGCCCATCAACTCTTTCGGCTGATGAGCAGGCGCTGGTCCGTGAAAGGATCGCCGATGGCGAGACAGTTTCCTCCATCGCCCGCGACATGGGCACCAGTCGGCAGACGATCATGAGGGCGAGAGATTCAAAACCAAAATAATCAAGCAGACAGGCAGGACCCCGAAGATGGACATCGAAATCAGCGTCACTATCACTGCGCCAGACGGCACCGCTCACACGGACAAGATTGGCGCATTTTCCAAGGGCATTGAGGCCGCTGGTGATATCGGCCTGTCCATAGAGGAAGGCAAAGCCGTTCTTTTGGGCATCCAGCAGAAAGTTGTTGCCGCGCAGTGCGAGGCGTTTTGCATCGAACGCTGTACATGCTGTGATCGAAAGCTGCGTGGCAAAGGATGGCGGCAAATCCGATACCGGACGGTCTTCGGCGACATCGCCATTGAAAGTCCGCGCTTCTATTCCTGCCAGTGCCACAATAGCCAAGCCAAAACCTTTAGCCCCCTGAACGAACTCTTGCCCGACCATATCGCCCCGGAGCTGCTCTGGCTTGAGACGAAATGGGCTTCCCTTGTGTCTTTCGGGGTCACGTCCGATCTGTTGAAAGATGTGCTGCCGATTGATGTGAAGCTCAATCCAGATACCATCCGCAGACATTTGGGGCGCGTGGCCACGCGGATGGAGGCAGAATTGGCTGATGAGCGTTACAGTTTCATTGAAACAAGCGCCCACCAGCGCGCCGAGCTTCCCAACCCGGAAGGCCAAATCACCGTCGGTATCGACGGCGGCTATGTGCGGTCCCGCGACCCTGGTCAGTCGCATTTCGAAGTCACGGTTGGCAAATCCATCCCCACAGATCGTCCCAGCCGCTACCTTGGGCTTGTCCAAAGTCATGATGACAAGCCCAAGCGGCGGTTGCACGAGGTTCTGAAGGATCAGGGCTGGCAGGAAAACCAACCGGTGACATTCATGACCGACGGCGGCGACACGGTCATCAACATGGCGCGGTTTATGGCACCTGCCTCAGAGCACATCCTGGACTGGTTCCACATCACCATGCGCATCACCGTGATGCAGCAATGCGTGAAAGGGCTGGCGCATCACAATGAAGACGACGCCGAGAAACTGGCCAGATTGCTGCGCCAGATCAAAGGGTTCCTTTGGAATGGCAACCTGCACGATGGTCATGCAGCAATTGAAGACCTTGTCATCGATCTGGAAGTTGTCGAGACAGACTATGCCAGCATCAAGGCACTTCGAAAGGCGGCGTCAGAGTTCGCGACCTATATCACCAACAACGCCTCGATGATCCCGAATTACGCGGAAAGACGACGGTATGGTGAACGTGTTTCAACCGGCTTTGTCGAAAGCACCGTCAACACCGTCGTCGGAAAGCGCTTCGGCAAGCGTCAACAGATGCGCTGGTCAAAACGAGGCGCGCACCTCATGCTGCAAACCCGAACTCGGGTGCTCGATGGCACGCTGCGCACCAAGTTCGAGCAATGGTATCCGGCGCTGAAATCTTCGTCAGAAACCGGAATGGCTGCATGATTGCCCCACACTTTGCGGTACTCTCCA